>Ga0208826_1000335_pt1 | contig 51767 bp, 29 predicted proteins | sample AD_UKC115_MetaG_FD_184451 | JGI IMG/M metagenome (GOLD analysis project Ga0208826, IMG submission 184451) | Active sludge microbial communities of municipal wastewater-treating anaerobic digesters from Hong Kong - AD_UKC115_MetaG (SPAdes)... | ecosystem: Engineered > Bioreactor > Anaerobic >... | reverse complement strand
TATATTATTTATATAAATTATAACATATATTTAAAAATAAAAAAACAGTTAAAACGCTTTTATTTTAAGCTTTTTAACTGTTTTACGAACTTGCATTCCATATAATTACATACATGCGTTAGCCGTGGCTGAATATAATGCCATATTTTTTAATCTACTGGAAAAGATGAATAAAATATAGGGTTTTATTAGTTATTATTTCAAAACTCATTGTCGAATTCCGGTAATAAATGAAAATATAAAGAAATTTATTTTGCATAAAAAAGGAACTGAGCACTAATTCATTTAATACTACAGCTCCTTATTAAAATCTTATACACTACTTACAAAGCTTATTGATTGTTCAGCTTTATATGAAGCTCGTTAATCTGCTTTTCGTCAACCACATCCGGGGCATTTGACATCAGATCTGAAGCATTCTGTACCTTAGGGAAGGCTATTACGTCCCTGATACTGTTTCTTCCTGCCATTATCATAATGAGCCTGTCAAGTCCGAACGCAAGCCCGCCATGAGGAGGTGTCCCATACTTAAATGCCTCAAGCAGGAAGCCGAACCTATCCCACGCCTGTTCTTCAGTAAAGCCTAACAGTTTAAACATCTTTGACTGCATAGACTGGTCATGTATTCTTATACTTCCTCCGCCTATTTCAGTTCCGTTCAGTACAATATCATAGGCCTTTGCCCTTACCTTACCAGGGTCTGTATCCAGATATTGGACATCTTCATCCATAGGTGATGTAAACGGATGATGCTTTGCAACCCAGCGTTTTTCTTCTTCATCGTACTCAAGCAGTGGAAACTCAGTAACCCATAAAAACTTGAATTCTTTATCGTCTAACAGATTAAGTTTTTTCGCTACTTCAAGTCTCAACTGTCCAAGTGAATCATAAACCACTTCGTTTTTGTCAGCAACAAAGCAAATCAAGTCACCGGGCTCGGCTTCAACTCTTTCAAGAATTGCCTTCATTTCATCTTCACTGAAGAATTTGGTGATTGAGGATTTCAATTCATTTTCCTCAACTACAATCCAAGCCATTCCCTTAGCTCTGTACAATTTTACAAGTTCAACCAGACCATCTATTTCCCTTCTGCTGTAAATCTTTCCACAGCCTTTTGCATTTATAGCTCTTACACTGCCTCCGTTATTAACTGCATCTGAAAACACTTTGAAGCCGCAGTTTTTTACAAGGTCAGATACGTTGACAAGCTCAAGCCCAAACCTGATATCCGGTTTATCCGATCCAAATCTGTCCATAGCCTCCTGGTATGTCATCCTTATGAAAGGAGTTTCCAGTTTGATACCTAAGGCTTCATCAAAAGCCTTCTTGATAAAGCCTTCATTAACCTCGAGCACATCTTCGACGTTCACAAAAGACATTTCAAGGTCTATCTGGGTGAATTCCGGCTGTCTGTCAGCTCTTAAATCCTCATCCCTGAAGCACTTTACAATCTGGAAGTATCTGTCAAAGCCGGACACCATCAAAAGCTGCTTAAAAAGCTGTGGCGATTGGGGAAGCGCAAAGAACTTTCCAGGATGGACTCTGCTTGGAACAAGATAGTCTCTTGCACCTTCCGGCGTACTTTTTGTAAGCATAGGTGTTTCAATTTCCAAAAATCCGTTTTCATCATAATAATCCCTTGCAATTTTAGCAACCTTATGTCTTAACATCAGATTTCTCTGCATATCCGGTCTTCTCAAATCAAGAAATCTGTATTTAAGTCTCAGCGTTTCATTAACGTCGGAGTCTTCTTCAATATAAAAGGGAGTTGTTTCAGCGTTGCTCAAAATTCTGAGCTCTTTAGCAATGATTTCTATCTCACCGGTCAATAATTTGGTGTTGAGTGCCTCTGGCGCCCTTCTTGCAACTTCTCCTGTGACTGCAAGAACAAACTCACCTCTGATTGCCTCAGCCTTGGCAAATATTTCACTACTGATTTGATCGTTAAATACTATCTGGAGTATACCGCTTCTATCCCTTAGATCAACAAATATCAATCCACCAAGGTTTCTTCTCTTATGAACCCAGCCCATAACAGTAACCGTTTGCCCTAAATTTGAGGCATTAAGCTCTGTACATCTATGCGTTCTTTTCATTCCAAAAATTGATTCACCCATAACAATTCCTCCAACAAATAAATTTGATTACATCTTTAAGCGCTCTATAAGAGTATCCATGCTTATATCCTTAGTCTCACCCGTTTGCATATTCTTTAAGACTGCCTTATTGCTTTCTACCTCATTATCTCCGATAACTACAGAATATACAGCTCCCAGCTTATCTGCATATTTCATTTGGGCTTTAACGCTTTTACCCATCAAATCGGTTTCAGCGGAAAAACCCGCCTCTCTGATTTTATATACAAGCTTCTGGGCATATTTTTGGGCCTTTTCGCCTATAGTGGCAATATAAACATCAATAGCTTCCGCCTTTGGTATTTCTATGCCCTGACTCTCCATAACCAGCAAAAGTCTTTCAATACCTATCGCAAAACCAATCCCCGGTGTACGCGTACCTCCGCATTCTTCTATCAGTCCGTCATATCTGCCACCACCGCAAACAGTCCCTTGTGCTCCAATATTCTTTGACACAAACTCGAATACCGTCTTTGTATAGTAATCAAGCCCTCTTACTATATTTTTGTCAATTTTATACTTAATCCCCAGGTTATCAAGACCATCCTTCAAACCTTCAAAATGCTTGCTGCAATCTTCACACAGATTATCCACTAAAGCTGGCGCATCCTTTGTATAGACCTTGCAGTTCTCTTCCTTGCAATCAATAATCCTGAGAGGATTCCTTTCGTACCTTGTCTTGCATGTGCCACACAATTTATCAAGATTCGGTTTAAAGTATTCCATCAGCTTCTTATTGTATTCTCCCCTGCACTCCGGGCAGCCTATACTGTTTATATTGAGTTCAATATCTCTTATACCCAGTCTTTCAAAAAACATACTCAGCATACTTATTATCTCAACGTCAACCAAAGGCCCTTGTGACCCGAAACATTCCACACCAAACTGGTGAAACTCCCTATACCTACCCTTTTGTACATTTTCATACCTGTAAGCCGTTATATTGTAATAAAGCTTTATTGGCATTGGCAATGACGCCATACCGTTTTCAATATAACTCCGGACTACTCCGGCAGTTCCTTCAGGCCTAAGAGTTATACTCCTTTCGCCTTTATCCAGAAAAGTGTACATTTCCTTCTGCACAATATCGGTAGTATCTCCAACACCTCTTTGAAACAACTCGGTGTGTTCAAATACCGGAAGACGGATTTCTTTGTAACCGAAATTACTGCACAGCTCAGAAATCTTCTTTTCTACATACTGCCACTTATATACTTCAGATGGTAGTATATCCCTTGTCCCCTTTGGTGCTTTTATCGCCATAATTACCTCCAAAAAATCTCAATAATATTTTATAAACCAAAAAATTTAATGGATCTTTGTCCATAAAATCTTCAATTAAAAACCTCTCGCCTGACTGACTTGTCAGGGACGAGAGGTTATTATTCCCGTGGTACCACCCTATTAGACCGGAATAGTAAATTCCATGCCCACTCACTGTTCTATTAACGCAGAACTTACGGATTGATCTAATCGCATAATACTTTCAACCAACCAACTCCCGGGTGTCCTTTCACCAAACCGTATCCTAAGTGTATTCCCAGTCACGATACACTCTCCCTTAAGGCAGCGCAGGCTACTTTTCCCATTCATCGTCATTAATTCAAGCTATAATTAAATATTTTATCGGGAAGAAATGTAAATGTCAATACTAAATCTTTTGTTTTACTTAGCTTTCCCCTTACTTTAATACATATACCTCAACATTGCGAACTCCAAATTCCCTTACTTTTTGTGCAATGATATTCTCACCAACACTGTCTTCTCCGAAAAAGATATCAATAATATCACCCTTTACTGCACTGCCAATATCCTCTGCAACGTAAATACCATTTAAATAACTGTATTCCTTAGGAAAAACAATATATAACTGTGAATCTAATGGTATTGTGTTAGGATCTACAGCTACCGTTCGCCCTTGTTCCGCCTTCCTGCCAGAATATGTAACCCCGTATTCAGGGTGATCCCGGTTCTTTTTACAGCTTTCGTATGAAAGATCGTAAGCCGTTGCTCGCATACTCAACTTTTCAACCATACTTCTTCCAATGGGTTCATCCACTGTGCTTATTGCTACTACACCTGGATATTTCTCGTTGTCTAATACATCTTCTGTACCACCAAACCAGCAAACTCCGGCATAATAAACCAACATCAGACACATTGAATAAATCAGGAAAGTGCTCTTTTTAATACCTGCAGGTCTGAGTAAATTTCCGGCTTTCAAGGTTCTGCCTGCAGGCTTCTCCATTTTTACTACATCTTCTATATCTTCTAGATCTTCTAGATCCTCTTCATCTCCTATATCTTCTACATCCTCTTCATCTTCTACATCCTCTTCATTGTCTACATCTTCTTCATTGTCTACATCTTCCTCATTGTCTACATCTTCCTCATCTTTTTCACTTTCTATATCTTCAATAAAGCTTTCATCCTGTTTTGATACTTCTACCACATTTTTAGTTATGTTTTCAATTGTATTTTCAATACTCAGATCTGGGTTTTCATCCAAAATCAAATAGACATCAGATATAAATTTCTTAAATTCTTCTACAGAAATATCTTTTTTTAGAATTGAATTTGTCCACTTAGTGAAATTATCCAATAATACATTTTCCCGCCATCTCATTTCAACAACTGAAACAAACACATCACTGCAATCTACTGAAAAAGCCGTCTTTTTAAGCGCGTTTCTAATAACCTGCATTTTCAGCATATTGTTTGCAGGTTCATCACATTCCGGAATTTTGGTGCCTACTATTTTTTTTACTGCATCAGAAAACACCAAAGACCGCTTTTTCTCGTCTTCATCCGGGAATTTTTTTAATATGTACTGTTTTAATTTCTTAACGTTGAACTCGGATAGTATTTCTATTGATTTTAAATCAAGCAAAATACCTTTCTCCATCATTAAAACCTCATATTCTCTTTTCTTTGGATCATTTCGTCAACCCTTGAGATATACTCTTCAACACTCTTAACATTAAAGATTCTTTCAATTCTATTCTCTTGAGGATAAACCACCTTTGTTGTCGCTCCGGCTCCAAGAGCCAGTATAGTCTGCCTCTCCTCCATTATCTGTATATTGTAGACACTTTCAGACCCAGACTTGGAATATCCTATGTTCTCAAGATTTCCCAATATGTTTTTCTGTCTGTATAAGTAATATGGCTTAAGTCCGGTTTTCGTAATAATCTCATGGGCGGCATCCACCATTTTTGCCACCTCCGCCCCATCTGTCATGTCGTAGCTATACTTTTCATTATTAAGCCTTGAGGCTCTTTTAACACTCATAGTATGTACGGTAATACTTTCAGGTGCAAGCTTTTTTATTTCGTCCAAAGTATATAGAAAATCATTGAGATTTTCCCCGGGCAACCCAGCTATGATATCCATATTGATATTATTAAATCCAAGCTTCCTTGCAAGTTCAACAGCTTCAATTATATCAGCCGAAGTATGGCTTCTTCCAATCCTGACGAGTGTCTCATCCCTCATTGTCTGAGGGTTTATGCTTATCCTGCTTGCCCTGCTCTTTGCAATCAGCTTAAGCTTTTCCTCAGATATTGAATCCGGCCTGCCGGCTTCCAGTGTATATTCCTGCACATCGTCCATACAAAATGTTGCTTCAACTTCCCTTAACAGTTCGTCCAGATGCTGTACATCAATTGCAGTAGGCGTCCCACCCCCAATATATATGCTTTGAACCTTTAATTTCCTGTTAGCCAGCATCCTTCCCACACTTTTAATTTCTTTTACAAGCGCCGATATATAACTTCCAACCATTTTCTCGTACTTCTTTACAGGATTCGATGTAAAGGAACAATAAAGGCAACGTGTAGGACAAAATGGAATGCCAATATATATACTTACCGTATCATCATTTGATCTGTCTAAAACGGCCTTTTCGGACAATGCAACATCATATAGAAGTGTTGCCTTGTTCCTCGATACAAAATAGTAATTGTCAAGCTGCTCTATAATCTGATCCTTTTTTAGATCCCTGTCAAGCATTTCATGTACTATTTTTGCAGGCCTTATTCCAGTCAGAATACCCCAGGGCATTTCCTGACCGGTGTATTTTGACAAAACTCTGTAGACCTGACGTTTAACCTCTCTTTTAAGTGTCTTTCCTGCTTCATGGCTTCCATTGGTACTTGCCGCCCTCATCAATTCCGTTACGTCACTTTTAAACTGACCCAAAGGCTTACCGTCTATTTTGAGGCTTGTCATCAATTCAATAAACGGGTTGTCTCCATTCTCAGGTTCTGTAAATTTCCTTATTGAGTTTTCTATAACAAGTCCAACATTTTCATTATAATTGTCGTTATCTACAATAATTACTTTTTCATCCTTAAAAAAAAGTTTCAATATATCTGAAATCTCATATTGAAAGTCATGTCCGTCAAGCTTTAAATAGATCACTTTCCAAACCCCATCCTGTAATAATCTTAAATCAGTCTTGTTACATTGAATGCGCATTTTTAATTTAATTACTTAACCGCCTTCAATCTCTATAGGGATCTTATATATGGATTGTTCTTCCTTTCAAAACCGATAGTAGTTGAATTGCCATGCCCAGGATAAACCACAATACTATCATCAAGCTTTAATAACTTGTTTCTAAACGAATTGTCCAACTCATCCTGATTGCCGTCACCTAAATCAGTCCTGCCATAAGCAAGATAAAACAAAGTATCCCCACTGAATAATTTGTCTGAAACCTTCAGACACATGCTTCCGGAACTATGACCCGGAGTATGTATAACTTCAAAATCAAGCTTCCCCGCAGTAATTATATCTCCGTCTGTAACCGTTTCATCAGCTTCCTTAAATGAAGTGGCTTTCCCAAACAACATAGTTCCGTTTAATAAAGGATTTGTGAGAGCCTTATTGTCATTTTTATGTATTATCACCTTTGCCGCAGTCTGTTTACGAAGACTGTCGGCATAATATATGTGATCAATGTGTCCATGAGTTAGAATTATATATTTTACCTTGATGCTATTACCTTTAACAAATTCCATTATTTCCTTATCTTGAACGCCCGCATCAATGATTACACCTTCGTTATTCTCCCACACTATGTAACTGTTAGAGCCAAAAATTCCTGTACTGATACATTTTATTTCCATACTCAACTCTCCTAAACCTCTGCTTTTACAAAATTAATTTTTAGCTTTTATCATAACACTGCAGCATAAAGCTGCAATTAATCTTCATCAATATCAGAACTCTTTTTTGCTGTCAATGAGCAGTGTGACAGGGCCGTCATTTTGTATTTCAACCATCATCATCGCCTGGAATTTACCTGTCTGTACCTTTATATCATATTGTTTGCAGTAATCTACAAATTTATTGTACATATCTTCAGCAAACTCCGGTCTTGCCGCCTTATCATAGCTTGGCCTTTTTCCTTTCCTGCAATCACCGTACAGCGTAAACTGTGATACAACTAAAAGCTCCCCGCTTACATCGAGAAGGGATAAGTTCATCTTTCCGTTAGTATCTTCGAAAACCCTCAAGTTTAGTATCTTTTCCGCCAGATATTCAATATCTTTCTCATTGTCATCCTGTCCGACACCTAACAACACGTTTAATCCTCTATTTATTTCACCTGTCAAATTTCCATCAACAGTTACCTTTGAACCGGCAACCCTTTGAACTACTGCACGCATCAAAAAAACCCCTTATACCTTATCAGAATGTTGAAATTTAACTCCACTACTATTTTCATTATTGCTTACTTCTTGAAACCTCAAACACACCGTCCACCTTCTTGAGCTTTTTAATAATCTTCTCAAGTTGCTCGGTGTTTGTTATTTCCATGGTAAGATTCATAACTGCTATCTGTTCTTTCGTTGTTCTGGCATTTATAGCCTTCAATGGAATTTTTGATTCCCCAATCACATTTGTAATTTCCATAAGCAAAGCTGTTCTGTCATTGGCCATGACAGTTACCTCCGCATTATAGGCTACATTGCTGTTTGCCATGTACCATTCCACATCTATAAGTCTGGTATCGCCATCTATATTGTTTGTAACATTAGCACAATCGGTTCTATGGACAGAAACTCCTCTGCCCCTTGTTATATAGCCGATTATTGCATCACCGGGCACAGGATTACAGCACCTGGAAATCCTGACCAGACAATTTTCTATTCCCTTAACTAAAACTCCGTTTTCAGGTATGCTCTTTCTATTATTGTTGGGCTTTTGCGTGAATAACGTCTCTGTTGCCTGCAAGGTAATATCATCTGACTTGACATTCTTTCTATATTCCTCTTTCAGCCTGGATATAACCTTGTTGGCAGTCATTGCACCATAGCCGATTGCTGCATATAAATCATCCATTGTATTGAATGTATATTTCTTCAACAGTATTTCAATCCACTCGGGTTTGAACAATTGGTTAAAGGTAAATGCCTGCTTTTTAAGTTCCTTGTCAAGCATATCCTTACCTCTGATTATGTTTTCCTCTCGCTTCTCTTTCTTAAACCATTGATTTATCTTGTTTCTGGCCTGGGAAGTCTTAACTATTTTCAGCCAGTCGCGGCTTGGCCCGTGAACATTTGAAGAAGTGAGAATTTCCACTATATCGCCGTTTTTGAGTTCATATTCTATCGGAACTATTTTACCGTTAACCTTTGCCCCTACCATTTTGTTACCTATCGCACTATGTATTGAATAGGCAAAGTCTATTGGTGTAGAACTTGCTGCAAGACTAAAAACATCCCCCTTTGGCGTAAAGACAAAAACTTCATCGGTAAACAAGTCAACCCTCAAAGTTTCCATGAATTCATTGGGATCACGCATTTCCTTCTGCCAATCAAGTAATTGCCTCAGCCATGCCAGCTTACTGTCATCACTGTCACCCGAACTTCCTTCTTTATACTTCCAGTGAGCAGCAATACCGACTTCTGCGACCCTATGCATATCCCATGTCCTTATCTGAATTTCAAAAGGAACTCCTTCCGGACCTATGACTGTAGTGTGCAGAGACTGGTACATATTGGGCTTGGGCATGGCAATATAATCTTTAAACCTGCCGGGCATAGGTTTGTAGATTTCATGTACAAGTCCTAAAACTGCATAACAGTCCTTCACAGAACTCACTATAACTCTGAAGGCAAAGAGGTCATATATCTGGTCAAGAGTCTTGGTCTGCTGCTCCATTTTCCTGTATATGCTATAAAAGTGCTTTGGTCTTCCATCGAGACGAACTTCAATACCAAGCTCCGCAATTCTTTCTTTAAGGGTTAAAAGAATTTTCTCAATATATGCTTCTCTTTCCCTTCTCTTTTTCGAAATTTTATCAACAAGATCGTAATATCCCTTTGGATCCAAGTACCTAAGACAAAGGTCTTCAAGCTCCCATTTTATCTTTGATATTCCAAGCCTGTGCGCCAAAGGAGCATATATTTCCAGGGTCTCCTTTGCCTTTTCAATCTGCTTGTCCGCAACCATATATTTCAAAGTCCGCATATTATGCAGTCTGTCAGCAAGCTTTATAAGTATTACCCTGATGTCCTTTGCCATCGCAAGAAACATCTTGCGCAAATTTTCAGCCTGCTGCTCCTCTTTGGTCGTATAAGGAATCTTACCCAATTTGGTTACACCGTCCACCAGTAATGCCACTTCTTCGCCGAATTTCTCCTTAAGCTGTTCGTAAGTATACGTGGTATCCTCAATTGTATCGTGCAAAATGCCCGCAACAATAGCAGTGCTGTCGAGTTCCAGCTCTGCCAGTATATTTGCAACCTCCATGGGATGCATAATAAACGGCTCTCCCGAAACCCTTTGCTGTCCACTGTGAGCATCCTTTGATACCAAATAGGCTTTCTCAATCAGCGAAAAGTCACAATTGGGATTATACTTGTTTATTTTTTTTACAAGACGACTATAACCATCAGCCATTGACGATTCCCCCAAAACTTATACGGCATCAATACTCCACAAGAGATTGCACCTTATATCCTTTCAATTTATCCCTACCCTTTAAAAATGAAAGCTCAATAAAATAAGCTATTCCAACGACTTCTCCTCCAAGCTGTTCGACCAGCTTGATGTTTGATTCCGTAGTACCTCCTGTAGCAAGCAAGTCATCTACGATAACTACCTTATCACCTTTTTTCACAGCATCAACGTGCATTTCCAGCTTATCTTTACCATACTCCAGCTCATACTCAACACCTATAGTTTTGTATGGCAGCTTACCCTTTTTCCTTATAGGAGCAAACCCTTTTCCCATGGCATAAGCTATAGGAGTACCGAATATAAATCCTCTTGATTCAGGTCCGACTATAGTATCAAACTCACCAAAACCTTTGATCTTCTGTATCATCTGTTCTATGCAATCTTTTAATGCCGCTGCATCCTGGAGAACAGTTGTAATATCAATAAAATTAATACCTTCCTTTGGAAAATCCGGAACTTCTCTTAATTTTGACTTTAGATCCATTGTCTTTCCTCCTGTTTATATTTTCTAAGAATAAACATTCCATTATTAAACTATATTATTTTCTTTTGCTGGGAAGCCCGTTCTTTAAATTCTTTAAAACTTTGGAAAATAGCTGAGCTTTCAAGATCAGACTTTTTCCCTCCTGTGTCAACCATTGATATAGCCATACCATATTTTCCATGTTCCGACTTTTTTAATAGATTTAATTCTTCAAATGTTTCAATAATCCTTTTTAGTTTAAAGTAATTCATCCTGATTCTATAACTTTTTGAAACGGCATCTGCAAACCTGAACAAATCATTTATTATGAAATCCTTTTTAAAATTAGTCCTAACGTATTGGTATACAGCGACCATATCCTGTCTTTCAACAATTATATCACCTTCAACAAAATCAAAACAGATTTTTTCCAAAACAAATATTTTAACTTTATCAAAATCACTGATAACATGGTATAAATAATTTCTACAAACCCATTCTCCATAAATCAATACACGACTAAAATACAACTGGTCGTTACGCTTCGCTCCACTGCTCGCCATGCATCCCGGCATTGGGTTTACAATTATATATACCTCATTTTCGCCAACTATTTCCGCTTTGTTATAAAAAACCATAAACTTGGTATTTACAGCCTTTAAGCTGTCCATAAGAGTTTTCAGGCTATTTATGGAGTTTACAAGGATCGCTGTCTTCCTGCTCGCCATGCATCCGGAACCAGCTTGTCCAAACTCTTCCAAAAGACTGGTAGCTCTAAGCTTTTCCATAAAAGAGTTAATTTTATTATCGTCAAATCTATTTCCAAAATCAATAGCATTGTCCAAACTGTAAAAATATTCGTTTTCTATAATTGTGTCTTCATTTGCTTTTAAATCTTTTATATTTAGTTGTACAATTTCCTTGTTATTCCATGAGTTTATCTCCAGCGAACATGCCACATCAAGAATATCCTGTTCGCTGTATACTTCAGCAAGATATCCCCTGTTAAACCCAATTGCATCATAGTAAATATCTTTGTCCTGGAACTTAAGTTTAATATGCTTATTATTGCCAACAGCCCTTATGTCCTGAATAGTCAGATTCCTATATGCAAAGACAGGACTGGGATTGCCTGCTCCGAAGGGCGCCAGCAACTCAAGCTCTCTGACACTATCTTCCGAGACTTCTTCCTTTGAAACCTCAATATCTATCTTAACTTTCGGAACAAGATCTGAATTACTCAATGTTATATCTGCATATTCATTAATTTTTCTTTTGAATTCCTCGATATGCTCTTCTTTTATTGTTAATCCAGCTGCAAGCTCATGACCTCCAAACTTTTCAAGAAGGCTTGCACTGGCTGTAAGTGCTTTAAACAGATTAAAACCCTCTATGCTTCTGCCCGAACCCTTTCCCATCCCGTCTTCGACGCTTATTAAAATACAGGGGCGACTATAACCCTCCGTTACTTTTGAAGCCACAATACCAATTATTCCATGATGCCAATCTTTTCCCCATACAACAATAACCTTCTCCTTTTCAAGGTCAACATTCGCTTCTATACCGGCTAAAACCTCAAACAATATATTTTGCTCCGTTACCTGACGAAAGGTATTTTGCTCGTTCAATTCCTCTGCAATCGCAATTGCTTCAGCTTCATTATCTGTAGTCAGAAGTCTGACAGCCCTGGATGCATCTCCTATTCTGCCCGCTGCATTGAGCCTTGGCGCAAGCACAAAACCTATTACATAAGAAGTAATCTGCTTGTCTTTAATTCCTGACACGTTAATAAGTGCTTTCAATCCTGTATTTAAAGTCTTCTCAATCTTTTTGAGCCCATACTTGACTATTATCCGGTTTTCTTCCAAAAGAGGAACCACGTCTGCAACAGTCCCCAGCGCAACCAGATCAAGATAGTTTATCGCCTCATTTTCAAGTCCCATTTTTATACATATAGCCTGTACAAGCTTGAATACAACTCCCACCCCGGCTAATTCTTTAAAGGGATATAAGCAATCATGCCTGCATGGATTTATTGAAGCATAAGCTTCAGGCAGCTCTTCCTTGCACTCATGATGGTCAGTAATTATAATATCCACTTTGCTTTCGACTACATGCCTTACCTCTTCAAATGCAGTTATACCACAATCAACTGTTATTATAAGAGAAGCTCCGCCACCGATAACCTTGTCCACTGCACCTATCGAAAGCCCATATCCTTCCTCTTTTCTGTCGGGAATATAATACCCGGCATTGGCTCCGACCTTTCCCAAAAAATCAAACAAAATAGACGTACTCGTTATTCCATCAACGTCATAATCACCGAAAACAATTATTCTTTCCTTGCTTTCTATTGCTCTTGCTATTCTTTCAACAGCCTTTTCCATATCCTTAAGCAAAAAAGGATCATACATATCCTTCATTGACGTACTCAAGAATTTTTTTATATAATCAACATCTTCAATTCCTCTGCTTAAAAAAACTTTAGCAAGTAAAGGGGATATCCCACACTGCTTCGATATTTCCAGAATTTTTTCTTCAGGGAGCATATTTATAATCCATTGCTTGTTTTGATTCATCTATTCCACCCGTGTTTCAGAAATTTTGGTAAGCATCTCTCTGCACTAAGGAATAACGAAATTATGAAAATATCCATTAACGAAGTTTTTTCGCTATTTCCGGTTATATAAATCGTGAAAATGATTTTACAAGGACAACTTGAATTTTCACGACAATAAATTAAGGAATTTGAAGCGCGATGTAAATCTTTATCGCGTCCAATATACACTTAATTTTTAGCTATTCCTAATTATAAAGTATTTAACCTGATAGTTCAATTTTCTTGCATAAATTCTTCAAAGGGAATATCCAGAATCGGGTACTTTTTGGCATCTGTATCATCAAAATGCCACCACTCTTTACTTATTCTTTTAAAGCCGTGTTTTACCATGATTTTCCCAAGCAGTTCCCTGTTATCAATCAATTCCTGTACACACTCGTTATAGTCAAGGTGTGAACGATTTGAAAATTCATCATATCCGGATGGCATGGAAATCTCATTCCCATCCTTGTCAACAAGAGTGATATCTACAGCAGCACCTCTGTTATGCACAGATCCATTTTTGGGGTTTGCAACATATGACTTGTCCTGAGCCGCATCCCATAAAACCTGCTGTGCAGAATATGGCCTGTAGGCATCAAAAACCTTGATCCTGTATCCAAGAGCTTTAAATTCATTATTTGCATTTATAAGTTTTTGCGCAACATTCTTATGTATCAGGCATATGGGCATGGTATAAATCTTTTTACCTGTGAAATTATCAGTAGTTGCATATTTTATATCAATAACAAAAGAGTCGTCTAATTTAACCAGCTCAACAAGTCCCTGTTTTTCAACAATCCCCTTGACACTCTCTCCAGTGTTGGTTTCGTTATTGGTTTCATCGTTCCTTCCGTTGTTGGTTTCATCGTTGGTTTCGTTGCTGGTTTTGTTGTTGGTTTTGTTGTTGGTTTCATTGTTGGTTACATTACTGGTTACATTGCTGGTTACGTTACTGGTTACATTGCTGGTTATACTACTGGTTACGTTACTGGTTACACTGTTATTTACAACTTCAGGCGTAGGGATAACATCTTCAATTGTTTTCATCTGCGTCTTTAATGGAGAGGTATCCTGAGCCGGCTCACTACTAACTACACTCATAGTCATTACCGCATCACCGGAAGTATTTGAACCGGAGTTTTTAAAATACTGGGAACAAAACACCCCAATGCCTGCTAAAATCAATAGATTGAGTATAATTACACAAACAGACTTTTTCATAAGAACAATGCCCCTCCCGATCAATAATACAAAACGTTATAAATCTTTGACTTCAATAAATACAAAAATATTTCAAATTCCGATACTTCAAGTAATAATAGAGCATCGTGATTTCCTGAACATTAAAAAAGCTCGATTTACATCGAGCTTTATCCTAAATACTTCTTTACAATTTGATTAATAACTTTTCCATCAGCACGCCCTACTACCTTTGGCAAAACTGACTGCATTACTCTACCAATATCTTTGGCTGAACTTGCTCCGGTATCCTGAATAACGTCTTTTACAATAGCTTCTAGTTCTACCTCAGTGAGCTGTTGTGGCAAATACTGCAAAAGTACGTCAATTTCAACTTTCAAATCATCTATAAGATCTTGCCTGCCGGACTTTTCATAGTCAGGCATGGAATCTCTTCTTTTCTTAACTTCTTTTGCTAAAATTTCAATTATACCATCGTCATCAAGGGTAACTTTATTATCCTTTTCAACCTGAAGCACCGCCGCCCTAGCCATTTGGATAGTGTTCTTTCGGATTGAGTCCTTATCCCTCATGGCTGCTTTCATATCCTCAAGCAATCTCTCTTTAAGGGACATCTTTTTATCCTCCATTATTTGAACTTCCTCTTTCTTGCTGCTTCAGATTTCTTCTTTCTTTTAACACTTGGCTTCTCGTAATGCTCCCTTTTTCTTACTTCTGCCAATACGCCTGCCTTAGCGCATTGCCTCTTAAACCTCTTAAGAGCACTATCAAGAGACTCATTTTCCTTAACTCTAACTTCAGACACGTATTTCCCTCCCTCCGATGGTAACAATTGTGCTAAGACTAAACTACATCGATTACTGTGGATTTTATTGGGAACTAATCTAAATATAGCACACAACATATTATATAATACTAATCAAATCCGTGTCAACAATTATTTACTACTCAATCACGGCAAATTCACCATTTTAGTCCTTTTATAGTATAAAATAATAATCGACACTTCAATTATTGCAATTAATTACAAAAAATCCTTATATCAATGCATATTAACATAGCCGTTAACAAATCTATCACTGTTAACAGAACTTATTATATCAAAAAATAATTTACTGAGCAATAATTCATTTACATATAATCCGTTTTTTTCTTGTCATTAGGTATGACTAAAATATAAATTCATACTCTGGATAACGAAAAAAATTGATTTGATAATGTTTTCAAAATACGAGAATAGGTTGTTATTTTTTCGTTACCCCTTAGCAATTTTATCAAATTTGAAACAGTTCTCGGATTTCTTCCTCTTTGAGTTTTGTCAGAAGATTTTCACCCGGACGTATTACGTTATTAATAAGCCCTCTCTTCTTTTCTTGAAGTTCATATATCTTTTCTTCAATTGTACCTTTTGTAATTATTTTAAACACTTGAACAGCCTTTGTCTGACCTATCCTGTATGCGCGGTCTGTAGCCTGATCTTCAACAGCCGGGTTCCACCAAGGATCATAATGGATAACCATGTCTGCACCGGTCAGATTCAACCCTGTTCCTCCTGCCTTCAAAGATATGAGGAATAAATCGTTTTCACCGTCATTGAATCTGTTTACCATATCCATTCTGTCCTTTGCCTTTGTTGCACCATCTATATAAAAATAATTCTTTCCCAACTCTTTTAGAGCTTTTCCTATAATATCGTGCATGCTGGTAAATTGTGAAAACAATAACAGTCTGTGTCCCGAATCAATCGAATCTCCGATAATTTCAAGCAGCGTATCCAGTTTCCCGCTGCCGCCCTTATAATTTTCAACAAACATAGCCGGATGACAGCATATCTGCCTTAATCTGGTCAGCAGGGCAAGTATTTTAATTTTGCTTCTTTCAATTCCCTTTTCCCGTATCTCGGCAGCGACTTCACTCTGAGCCTGTTTTAAATATGCAGCGTATAATTTCTTTTGTTCCTGCGACATATCCGTTACCACTTTGCTCTCAATCTTTTCCGGAAGTTCTTTTAACACTTCGCCCTTCAGCCTTCTTAGAACAAAGGGCTTTATAAACCTGGAAAGAGTATTAAGCGCCTCTTTATCATTATTTTGCACAATAGGTTTCTCAAACTTAGTGACAAAGCTATTATGTGACATCAAATAACCAGGCATTACAAAATCAAATATCGACCACAATTCCGTTAATGAATTTTCAATAGGTGTACCCGTCATAGCAAAATATCCCTTTGCATTAAGACTTTTTACACTATTGGCATTAAGCGTATTTGGATTTTTTATATGCTGCGCCTCATCCACAAAAATATATGAAAAATTCATCTCCCTGTAGTGCTCTATATCCCTTTTCAGCGATCCATATGAAGTAACAATTATATCTTTGTCTTCAACATACCTTAACAAGAGATTTCTCTCTACCTTTGAACCATGAACTACTTCCACCTTCAAATCAGGAACAAATTTTTCAACCTCGGCCTTCCAGTTATATATCAGAGAAGTTGGAGCTACAACAAGGCATGGCTTTTTGTCAGCTTTCCTTTCATCTTTTATAAATGCCAGAACCTGAAGGGTCTTCCCAAGTCCCATATCATCTGCAAGTATTCCGCCAAAACCATAACGAGATAGAGTTTTGAGCCATTTGAACCCAAACTTTTGATATCCCCTTAAAACTGTATCCAGATCGTCATCTAATTTTAAATCCAGTTCCTTTGGCTGGGCTATATCATCAACAAGTTCCTTAAACCTGTCGCTTTTATGAAAATCGTTCATGTTTCTCTCATTAATAAAATTATCGACAAATAGTGCTCTGTTTGCCGGAAGATCCAGAACCCCATCTTTAAACTTCCTGGTATCAAGACTTAAGTCATTAATAAGCTTCGATACATTAATCAACTCATCACTATCCAATTTCAAAATAGTACCATTCTTCAGACGGTAATACTTTCTCTTTTCCTTTATGGAATAAAAAAGTCTATGGAGCTCCCCGTCATTAAAATCATCTATCTTAAAATCAAATTCCAGCAGGTTTGACTCGTTATTAAGCCTCACACCCATATGCATTTTTTTGATGGATCTAATCTGGATTTTCTTAAACTCCTCTGAATAATAGACTTCTGCCAGATCATTTAACTCTTTAATTCTGCCACTCAACAACTGAGCAATATTCTCTTCATCCTCTAAAACCATTAAACCATTGTATTCATACATGCCTGAAGATTTGAGAAAGTTTTCAACCATTTCTTCCTGTTCATAATTGCGCATATAATAGTCATAGTTGGATTGACCCTGTTTATCGAAAGGATTTACAACCATTTCCCCATAACAATACTCAATTTTTGCAGATATTCCATTGTTTATTACATCAAAATAAACCTTGGTAACAAGTTCCTTTTGAGCCATTTTCTCTTCAAGCCCTGCATCTATTAATACTTTCACCTTATCTTTATAGGGCTTGAAGAACTCACGGATAAATTTTTCCTGCTCATTTTTCTGAACCCTGAACAGGGGTTTCATCTGCCGCTGCCGTATGCTATGAATTTTCCCGAGTAATTTGGCTTTTTCTTCAGGAATTCTGTATATCCTGAAGGTATTGGGGTTGAGAACCAATTGATAGTCACGGGTTAAAGGCACAATCTCTTCATCCTTATTATAATCTGCTTCAAGAACAAGCAAATCATCTACTTGCTTGATCTCCATCCTGATTTCCATATCTTCAACTATTTCGCAATCTGTGTCCGGATATTCTGAGATTTTAAAGGGCATATTACTGTCTTTTACAATATCAAAATACCTTTTCATATTATCTTCAATAAGAACTACCCTGTTTGACCTTATGCTGCCCAACTTTCTGTCATTGCCATAGTCGTATGGATTATGAAAATCCTTTTCAAACTCTTCCTTCTCGTTTAACTTTAATAAAAATTCCATTATATCTTTGTTTACTCCTGAAAAGAACATGGTATTCGGATCAAAAGTAAAACTCTTTCCGAAATATATTGGTATTCTCCTGTTAACCGCATTAAAGAACTCTTGAAAATTCTTAATTTTATAGGGCTTTTCCAATCCGATTTTTAATTCGATCTGCAAATATGCAGGATTAAAAGATGTCTTCAATACAATATTCTGCTCAACCCATAAATTAATTTTTTGTCTTTTCCTTCTAAAATCGAGTCCTAATTCTGAAATAGGCAAATAGATATCATTTGAGTTAGTTTGGCTATTAGTCATTTGTGTGTTGTAAGGGGAACTTACTTCATAATCGTTGGCATACTTCATAACCGCCACAATATGTTTGCATGCTCCAAAATAAGATCTGAACGAATCGCAATCACACCTGTAGCTTCTTACAGAGCCCTTTTCATTCAGCTCAATTTCAACTTCATAATCATAGGTCCCTCTTACAGTAGCATTGATAAGATTTTCATCCTTTATATATTTAAAATTCTTTACATTATCTGTTAATTTAATTCCCCGTGCATAAACTCCGAAATCATTTATTATTCTTTGAATATACTTATCTGAAAACGTGAGCATATCTTATCCCTTTCAAGTATCATCAAATTTCTTAACAATACTAATGTTAGCATATAGATGTATTGTTTTCAACTTGCGGGAAATGGTAAATAAAGGTCTGCTGAACTCTATGGGGTAATTGATGCAAAATAAAATCTGGTGATGCTGTGATTTGAAAACTGTAAGAAGGGAGTGCCAGTTGTTTTACTGTCAAACGCCTCCATTACGTGACCTTCTCATAGAAGCTGTAAGATGCCATTCGGCAGACAGATGAACGATATTTTGCTGCGCAAAAATCGTACCTCAGACTGATAATTCTCGCACGCATCTATGGGACATCCTGTCCCAAGACGCTAAAAATGCCATCCTTGGCATTTTTACTTCAAATTATCAAACTTTCGGCTATAGCTTCTATTGTTCAGGTCAAGTAATTGCGGCATTTGACAGTAAAACGGGCTTACACTTTAATTAAGGTGTTTTTTCACTGTTTTTTCATAGCTTCTTTAATTTAGATGTTTACATATTTAAAACTCAAAAATGAGTAAATAACACCCTCATCCCATATTGGAATGAGGGTGTTGTACTATCTACCGTTTAGTCGACTGCTACCATAGACATCGAGTCTAGATAGAGCTTGCCGCCTTCCGGCATTCTGTCACCTAAATAGATGTTCAGCCTTGCATTGCTGTCAGTTGTGTTACAGTCGAAATATACTTCATACTCAGTCCACTCCGACCCGATTGTAACTGTTTTCAGCGATGCATATACTGCCCATGGTGAATTCTTTTGCATTAACGATAATACAGGTTTTGCATTTCCGCCTTCGCTCTTCGCCTTGAAAGTCAACCGATACCTCTTACCTGCTTCCACATTTATTCCCCATGTGTAGAGCTGTATCTGGTTCATGGCTGTTCCATTTGCTGTGCAATCTATCCTATATCCCGCAGATGCACTGTCATATTCTTCTGTGTCTCTCTCCCCGGTTGCTACAGCACCACTCTGCGTCCACAGAATCCATCCGTCAGCATTGCTATCAAAGCTCGGATTAACAAGAAGTTCAGGATCTTCTACCATTGACAGTGTGTCTATGTATAGTTTTCCTCCATCCGGCATCCGGTTACCCAAAGAGAAGGTTATTCTTGCATTATTGTCAGTTGTGTTGGATGTGAAATACACATTGTACATAGTCCATTCTGAACCTATTTGAACTGTTTTAACAGTTGAATAATTGGTCCATGGTGCTGTCGCCTTCATCAATTGAATTACTGGACTTGCATTTCCGCCTTCGCTTTTTGCCATAAAGCTCAATCTGTATCTCTTTCCTTCTTCTACCTTAATTTCTCCGGTATACAACTGAATGTGGTTTATTGCTGTTCCCTTTTCTGTACAATCAATTCTGTAACCGCCAGGTGCAGTATCACATTCTTCAGTATCCCTTGCTCCGGTCGCTTTAGCTCCATTAGAGGTCCACAAGTACCAACCCTTTGTGTTAATGGAGAAGCTTGGGTTCTTAATCAATCCTCCACCTACATCCTCCGCAATGACAATGATATTCTTGCTTACCAGGAATTCGCCTTCAGCATTAAATATCTGTACCTCAAGGTTACCCGGTGCATCAGGAGTAAGTGTAACTTTTGCCTGACCATTGCTGTCAAGTTTCACTGTAGTTCCTGCAACTTTTGCTGTTCCTCCTTTTACCGGGAAACCACCCTTATTGGATGTTATCCATACTTCGGTACTTCTGCCGGCATAAATTACTTCTGGATCTATTGTCACTACCGCAGGTGCAGGATCTTCACCATAAGGCCATTTCAAAATTGCATGCCTTAGTATTTCTTCATTATCGAACAATGTAGTAATTATGTAATCCAGGTTTTCTCCAGTTTCTGAAATGGTATAAGTAGTTGTATCTGCATCAACTTCAGCCACCAGTTGGTCTGGATCAACCGACATATTGAGGTCTTTTCTTATGCTATAAATCTTATAGCCGGTCGCATTTTGTACTGCTCCCCATGTAAGCGTTACAGTACCGTCGGCATTTTGAATCTCCTTGATTACAGGTGCATTACCTTTATAATTTTCCTCTGCACTGATCTTGTGAATAAATGAAGGTATAGTAACGTTGCCTCCGGTTCTCAATACATAGGATCTTGAAAGGTCAAGCTCTCCGGTAATTGCCGATACCAAAGTATACTCCTTAACCAGCTTCTCTCCTGCGGGAAGTTCTTCTACTGATTTAACAAGTTCCTGGTTCGGTGCATAGAAGTAGTTCTGCTTTCCGTCCTCAATAAGCTCAATTGCAGGATAGTATACCGGTATATCCGATACATTTTCAAGCTCGAATCTTACTTTGTAAGGATGACCAAAGTCTGCCTGTTCCTGTGCATACACATGCATTTCAAGAGCATCTTCTCCCCAGACTCTGAAAGGTTCCTTATTCTTAAAGGTCGCTGCCACAGGCTCTCCAAAGGGCTGAAGTATTCCTGTAAAGTCTGCCTGAAGCGTGTAGTATCCTTTCTTGTCTCCTCTGATTATCCATTTTACTTCTTTTCTTTCCCCACCTGCAAAATCTCCTAAATTAACTTCGAGGCTCTGCGGGTCTCTTGTTGTAGCAAGTGCCAAACCTTCCGGAAGCTTAAGCACTGCCTTTGACTGTTCTATTACAAATACAGGATCCGCTGTATTTTCCAATGTAAGCCCTACTTCAAAGAATTCCTTTAAGAATCTTGCTTCTCCCGGTATTACCATGTATGCAACAGTAGGTCTTACCTCCGGATGATTCGGTACAGGAATTGCCACAGGATAAGCAATCAGCGATCCGCCATATCCAGTACTACCACCACTACCGGCTGGTATATAGAGTGGGCTGTAGGTAATAACGCTTCCCGAACCATTTACAATTAATTCCTGTGTTGGCAGTGGTTTATTCTGGAATGCAAGATGTACTTCAAACTTGTATACATATTGATTTTCAGGTGCTGTTATATCAATTCCTGCATCTATTATTTCATCCAAAGTTAACCTTCTTACAGTCAACTCACCAACAACCAGTTCACCCTTTTCAAGTTTCACAGTAACAGGTGTCTTTGTATTAACTTCTACAGCTACACCGATATATCCCGGTCTGTAGTCTGTCTTGTAAGCATATACCTTATATTCACCCGCCGGTACCGATACATTCAATACGCCTGCTCCGTTTGTGGAGTAGTTCTGCATTGTTCCATCCGGGTATTCCACTACCACACTGGAACCACCTATAGCTGCTCCGCTTGAATCGTCAACCACTTTAATTTCCAATGTACCAACCTGCTGTGGTGGATTAACTGTTACTGTCAAGGTATCGCTGCCCGAATTTCCTGCAGGATCTTTAACAGTAAGTGTAACAGTGTATTCACCAGGCTCTGTGTATACATGTGAAGGCTGTGCCAGATTTGAAGTTTCACCATCACCGAAATTCCACAAGTACTCGGAAATTCTGTTGTTATCCTTAGATCTTGTTCCGTCAAACCATACTGCTACACCTGTTGCAATACTCTGATCTTCTCCTGCTTGTGCAACAGGCATTACATTGTCTTCATCAGTAGGTATGACAACAACCTCATCGCTCCTGATTGCATTTCTGTATATATCAAGTGCTTCAACTACATAGTAGTAGCTTATTCCTGCAGTAAGTCCTTCATCTGTCAGTGCATTCTCCGTTGTCTCTTTAATCAATCTGTAATCTGAGCCTGAAGTAGTAGACCTGTATATTCTGTATCCTGCAAGGTCTGCTTCTTCCGACCTATCCCATGAAAGCTCTGCTCTCCAACCTCCTGCCACCGCTGTAACTACCGGTTTTTGAGGTGCAATCAGGTTGAAATCATAAGTTACTGTCTTGTATTCACTTACATTATCGGAAGTATCTGTTGCAAAAATCCTAAAGGAATATTTGCCCTCAGACAATCCTTCTGTATTAAAGGTAAATACCACATTTTCGCTGAACTGTGTCAAATCTTGCTCATATGCTGTTTCCCAAGTATCATCCACATCAGCAAACGGCTTATACTCTACAGTGATATGTTTCAACTTGTAATTATCTGCAACCACCACTGAGATTCTTGGATTTGCTGGTAGTATAGTGTCATCAACAGGTGACACGCTGTAAACTTTAGGTGCTTCATCATCAGGAAGAACCATACCGGACAAGGCTGTACCGGTTTCTCCTTCGTTGCCTGCAACGTCAATAGTCGATACCTTATAATAGTAGGTTTTGCCCTGTTCTACTGCCCTGTCAACATACCCTAAAGAGGATACCTTATCAGCTAAAAGTTCAAATGGTTCTATACCTGTCTCTGATCTGTATACCCTGTACAAGTAAATATCCTCTTCACTTCCAAGGTTCCATTTCAGAGTTATGTTTCCGGCACTAGGTTCTATTGACAATCCTTCCGGTGCCAAAGGCCCTGTGTGGTCAATAATATACTCTGCATATGTGTAGTTTCCTTCAACAGAACTTGACAGTCCTGCTCCATCATAAGCTATTGCTCTGATGTACATCTTTCCTTCAACAAGGGCTGAAACATTGTAATCGTACCTTGCAGTGAAGCTTGAGCTATAAGCTGAGTTTGTCACAACAGCCAAATCATCCCAAGTATTAAGATCCCTTGATACCTGGAACTTCACAGAGGCAACACTTGCATTGTCTCTTGCATTAGCCCAGAGTGAAATCTTCTGTCCAAAGTAACTTGGTGAAGGTCCTATTCCGGTTATCCACGGTGCAACTTCATCAACTCCAGTGGAAACAACTATATCTTCTGATGGAATTCCCCTGTTTCCAAGCCTGTCATAAGCTATTACTCTATAGGTATAAGTGGAATCCGGTTGCAATCCTGTAATATTCATACCAAGAGTGGTGCTGGTTGTACCGACGTTCTTGTAGGTACCTTCAGTATTCTTTTGCTCTACCATGAAGTATGAAAGATCCTGGTCTGAAACATCATTCCATTTGAGCACTACATAGGTCGGATGAGATATAAAGGAAAGTCCGGTTACCATTTCAGGCCCTGTAGTATCTACCTTGTAAGTTCTTACAGAATTTCCATCACTCTCTAATCCTGATTTGTCAATAGCTATTGCCCTTACATACACATCCCCGCTAATAGGTGAAGGATTCCATCTGAAGGATGCTGTTGCGCTTGTATTTTTTGTTTCTATGTCGTTCCAGTCTGTGCCGTTTAATGAGTACTGAAGCTTGATGCTCTGAACTGCAATATTATCTTCGGCACGTACAGTAATATAAGCATCAGGTCCAATCAATGTGTTATTAGCCGGTTCAATTCCAAGAACCACAGGAATAATTTCATCAATTACCGGGCTTGCCGATACCACATCGGAATATGGACTTTCCTGATTGAATTTATCAAAGGCCATAACCTTATAGTAGTATGTGCTGCCGTATTCCACACTGGCATCATCGAAGTAGTTCTTTAATGCTCCATTGATTGTATAAACTGTTGTAGCTTTGAAATCCTCAGTCTTTGAACGCAATACCCTGTAACCTGCTATATCTGTATCCACAGGCACATCCCATGAAAGGTTGATCTTTCCGGTAACGCCCACTGCCTGAACATTCTTAGGAGTAGATGGATTTGTCCTGTCCACATTATATGAAGCTTCAAGGCTGTCATAATTACCTTCTTCATCTGTTATAACAAATCTAAGTACATAGTCTCCGCTGTTCAGACCTGACATATTCAAGTATGAATAGAAATATGCAGTGGAAGAATCCCAAGTATGCGGACCATAAATAGTTGATCCAAATGGTGCCCATGTAGTTCCGTCAACTGTATATTCAAATTTAGCTGTTGTGCCTGTCAGGTTATTACTGTTTGCAAAGAAAACCCTGAACATCTGGGTTGTGTTTCCACCCACTGTAACACCTTCTACAGGTTCAACTTTTAAAATATGTGGTTTTAGCGGTATTGCTGAAACACTGCTGCTAACTTCAGATTGATTTCCGAACTTATCATATGCCACTACTACATAGCTGTAGGATACACCCTCTGTCAACTCCCTGTCTTTATAGAAGGTACCCATGGCAGTCCCTATTTCTGTACCATTTCTTAAAACCTTGTATCCTTCTACCTTATAGTTGTCGGTTGAAGCTGTCCATGTAACTGTTATTGAAGTTCCTGTTTTTGAAGCAATTTTCATACCCTGCGGAACTGAAGGTGCTTCAGTATCAGCAGGAGTAGTAAATAATAATGCATCGCTAAGCTCTGATTCATTTCCGGCCTTATCAAATGCACTTACTTTATATGAATAGGAAGTGCCCGGCTCAAGTCCTGCATCGGTGTAAGAGTTCTCAATTACTGTCTTTATCAATATTCCATCTCTGTAAATATAGTACCCTTGTATTCCTACGCCTTCATAATCCTGTGATGCAGTCCATGACAATTTAACTGTGGTGACTGTGGATGAGCCTTCGCTTAAGCCTTCAGGTTTTGAAGGTTTCTGGTAATCGAACAATGCCTTCGGGCTATCTGTCGACTCATTTCCCGAAACATCGTATGCTCTTACCGTATAATTGTAAAGTCCCTGAGCACTTACTGTGTCATTATAAGTCAACTGGCTTGTGCTGCCTACTTTTGTACCGTCTCTGTATATGTTGTAACCATTGACACTTACATTATCAGTAGCAGCCGTCCACTGAAGCCCTACTGTTCCTCCCGACTTACTTGTAACTGCCAGATAAGCAGGTGCAGTTGGCGGTGTAAGGTCTGAAGCTATTATAAGTTTATATGCTCCCGTACCTGTTCCTGAAGCATGAGCAACCTTAATGTAGTATACCTTGCCTGCTGTAAGAGTGCTTGAGAGATAGAAATTATCTCCTTCGCCCGAGTTGTCATCCGAAATTCTCAATTGATGTTTATCATCATATAAATAGCCAAAAGTATTTGTTGAACCAGTAGATGCAATTGTATAAATGGCATCAGATGCAGGAGTGAACTTATAAATATCCACATCACCCATGCTTTCGATATTTCCATCCACAACTTCATTTACATTTATTTCCGAAGCGTCCTCAAAGCTATTGGCATGGTCATCAGTACCCTCTGTAAGCTTCAAAGAATATGCTCCTATGCCCGCATCGTCACAATCAAGATAATCCTTGTGATTTATCCTTAAGTAATAATTCTGTCCTCCAACCAAAGTAAAGGGAATTGATAAATCTTCAACGGTTGTATTGGTTCTGACGTCTGAATACAACTGAATTCCATTTTGGTTGAAAAGCTTCACTCTAATTTCGCCGTTTCCTAAAACATCAAAAACATAAGGTCCATCTAATTCCGGATTGAAAACAAATACGTCAATGTCGCACTTATAATCAATGGAGGAATTAAGTTCATCGTCAACAGACAATACTGTTGCGTTTGAATTCTTATTACCATGGTCATCGGAAGTCTTGGTTATTTTAATTCCATACTCACCTGTAGCACTTCCGCTGATATGTATGGTTTTTAAGTAGTAAGTCTTTCCTTCCTCTAATATAGAAGGTAAATAATAGTTTGCACCGATACCGGAATTGTTGTCTGAAGCAATAAGTGCTTTATCTTCTCCATACAAATATCCGAGGAGATCATTATCTCCGGTACTCTCTATCAGATATGTACCTTCAGAATCAGGAATAAACTTTACAAAGTCAATATCTGATGCATAATCAATATTGCAATCAAGTTCTGAACCTATCTCTATCAATGTCGCAGTGTCAAAGGAATTTCCATGATCGTCTCCTGCGCTCTCTCCTGTATTAATTACCTTTATAGTATATTCTCCAAGCCCGGAAGTAGGGGAAGCATGAACCACTTTTACATAACATGTACGATTTGCCGGAAGGCTCTGTATAATACTGAAGTTTTTGTCAGTATCATCAATATTGTCAGAAGAACCAAGCATATTTCCTATACTGTCGTAAATTTCACAATAAGTGTCAGTGCTGCCGAAGCTCCTTATCTGGTATATACCGTCCGAGGATGGTGAGAATCTGAAGCAGTCAACATCTCCGGAATAATTGAAGACACCTGCACTTTCCACACCTATTTGTACAAGTGATGCATAGTTGATTTCATTTTTATGGTCATCTGTTCCCGGATAAATAGCAAAACCATAATTTCCATAGCCACTGTACTCTTCATATATCCTCAGGTAATAGGTCTTACCCTCTTCGAGATTATATACGATTTTGAAGTTGCGTCCGTCATCAGCTGAGTTGCTATTATATGCCACGCTGGATTTTGCATCATTATATAGCCTTCCATACAAATTCAGGCTTCCAAAGCTTTCAATAGTGTATGACGCAGTCACTAAAGGAACAAACTTAACATAATCCTCATCATTCGTTGCTTCTATGCCTGAATTAATTAATTTGAGAGTATCTACCTCTGTTGCCGTATCAAAGTTGTCTCCAAAGCTGTCAGTCAATTTTGTAAATTTGATTTTGTACGCACCGGTGTTCATATAATCCTTATCGGAATAATTATTGTGGTGTACCGCCAAATAATAAGTTTTGTTTGCCACAAGTTTGTACGCAATCCTGAAGTTCTTGTTCTCGCTACTAATATCATTGTTACTTGAACTTTCATAACCTGATAAACTGCCATATAGATCAATATCTCCAGTACTTTCTATTACATAAGGTCCTGACTCTTCAGGTACAATTTTAAAATAATCAATATCATTGGTAAAACCAATTTCCCCGGCTATCTCATCACCTGGATTAAGTACGGTTGCCATGTTGTTATCATATCCATGGTCATCCTCTACTTCATACATTTTTACAAAATATGGTGCTTCCTTTGTATCGGCCCATACTTTCAGATAATAAGTCTTATTCGCTTCAAACCAATCTGTAATAAAGAAATTAGTGCCAATACCTCCGTCATAATATCTCGCAATCAAGCTTTTACTGCTGTTGTATAGAGCACCTGTAGTATTTATGCTTCCGGTGCTTTCAAAGCAATACATACCACTTGTAGTCGGAACAAACTTGAAGAAGTCGTAGTCTCCATCACTTTCCTGAACAGCTTGAATTTCGTCATCTGGCTGGATTTCCGTAGCCGTATCATAGCTGTCTCCATGGTCATCTGCCAATTGGGTTATCTTTATTCCATATGCCCCGGTATTTGCAGTGTCCTTATCTCCGCTGGCGTGACATACATGTAAATAATATGTCTGACCGGCATTTAAGGTATATGCTATCCTGAAATTTCTATTAGTCGTACTTATATCGTAAGCATATATGTAGTTGTATAGATATGCATCAACGTTTGTATTTCCTGTACTTTCTATTGCATAAGGTCCTGATACGGCAGGTGTGAATTTAAAGTAGTCAGTGTCGTTTGTAAAGTCTATTTTAGCTGAAATTTCCGTATCCAGTACAAGTTCTGTTGCTGAATTGTTATCATATCCATAATCATCAGTCAAGAGGCTGACTTTCACCATATAAGGCACATTAAGGCTATATGAGTACGTCTGTATATAATAAGTCTCACCAGCTTTAAGCCATAGGGCACAATAAAAGTTACTGCCTTTTCCGGAGTCATAATCGTTAGTTAGTCTACTTTGAGCAGAATTATAAATATACCCATAAGGATCGCCTGTTCCACTGCTTTCAATGCTGTACATTCCTGAAGTCTCAACGGTAAATTTGAAGTAATCTACATCACCGTCACTTTCCTTTATTGCCTGCACTTCGTCCCCAACCTCTATTTCAGTTGCTGTATCAAAGCTGTTCCCGTGATCATCTCCCAGTTGGCTTATCTTAATTCCATAAGCTCCGGTATTTGTATAATCCTTATCTCCACGGTTTGCGTGATATACCTGTAAATAATAGGTTTGACCCGCATTAAGGGTATATGTGATACTGAAATTCTTATTAGTACTACTTATATCATAAGCATATAAGTAATCATATAAGTAATTGCAAAGATATGCGTCAACATTTGTACTTCCTGTACTCTCTATTACATAAGGCCCGGATGCTGCAGGCGTAAATTTGAAGTAGTCATAGTCATCTGAGAAGTTTATCTCTCCTGAAACTTCTGTGTCCAATACAAGCTCTGTAGCCGAATTGTTGTCATAACCATGATCATCAGTCAAGGCACTCACTAATACCTTATAAGGTACATTAATATTGCTGGAGTTTGTTCTTATATAGTAAGTATCCCCAGCTTTAAGCCATACAGCTGAATAGAAGTTCGCTCCTATTCCGGCATTATAGTCATTAGCAATCCAGGATTGAGAGGAGTTATAAATATCAGAAGAGGTATTGGCAGTCCCAAGGCTCTCTATACTATACATTCCGGAAGTCTCAACAGTAAATTTAAGGTAGTCATAATCCCCATCACTTTCCTGTACAGCTTGTACTTCTTCTCCAACCTCTATTTCAGTTGCCGTATCAAAGCTGTTACCGTGATCGTCTGCAAGTTGGGTTATCTTAACTCCGTAAGCTCCCGTATTTGCCCTGTCCTTATCTCCACAATTTCCATGATATACCTGTAAATAATAGGTTTGACCCGCATTAAGGAAATAAGTGATTTTGAAATTCCTATTAGTAGTACTTATATCATAACCATACGAGATATTGTAAAGACGTGCGTCAACATTTGTACTCCCAGTACTCTCTATTACGTAGGGTCCCGCTTCTGCAGGTGTAAATTTGAAGTAGTCGGTGTCATCTGTAAAGTTTATCTCACCTGCAACTTCCGTATCTAGTACCAACTCTGTTGCTGAATTGTTATCATATCCATGATCATCATCCATAGGTGTAACACACAATTTATATGCAACATTAAGGTCATATGACGTAGTCCTGATATAATAGGTCTCATTGGCATTAAGCCATAGAGCCATATAAAAGTTGTTACCGGTTCCAGCGTCATGATCATAAGTTATTTGACTTTTGGCAGAATTATAAATATTCGCATAAGGATTACCTGTTCCGGTACTCTCAATAACGTACATCCCCGAAGTTTCAGGAATAACTTTGAAATAATCAAAGTCCCCGTCACTTTCTTTTACAGCTTCAATTTGAGCGCCTATTTCCAAAGTAGTGGCAGAATCAAAAGAATTGCCATGGTCATCAGTTCCGGCAGATATCCTGATGCTGTACTCGCCTGTTTTTGCAGTATCCTTATCGCTATAGTTGGCATGATATACATAGAGGTAATAGGTCTGACCGGCATTTAAAGCTTGAACCATCCTGAAATTTTTATCAGTACTGCTTATATCGTATGCTGTCGTAACATTCTGCAACGTACCGGTAAGATCAGTTGTTCCCGTGCTCTCAATAACATATGGTCCTGATACAGCAGGTACAAACTTAAAGTAGTCATAATCCCTTGCATAATTTATTTCACCGGGTACATTGTCTCCTATCTGTATAAAAGTAGCTGTATCCGTACTATTTCCATGATCATCAACCATTTTTGATACCTTTATTGAATAGGCTGTATCCAGTGTATTTGAATAAGATTCGAGATAATAAGTCTTTTTTGCTTCAAGGGCGCTTACCATATAATAGTTGTTGCCTATACCCTCTTCATTAGAATACTCAATTTGACTATTGTTGCTATCATATAAATAAGCATAGGTATCACATGTTCCGGTGCTTTCAAAAGCGTACATACCGGCTGTGTCAGGCGTAAACTTAAAATAATCTATTTCATTTTCTGCTTCCGAAACGGCCGAAAACTCACTATCCAACTGCACTAAGGTTGCACTGGCTGTACTATTGCCATGATCGTCTTGCAACTGGCTTACCAAAAGATCATAACTTCCGGTTTTTGCATAATCCTTATCTGTGTTGGCATTTTGAACATAAATATAATATGTCTGATTTGCATTAAGAGTGTATTTGATTCTGAACTTTTTATCCTCTGCACTTATGTCGTAATCTGTTCTATAACTTACCAATGCCCCTGTCAAATCAATGCTCCCCGTACTCTCAATTTTATAGGGACCACTCTTGGTAGGTGTGAACTTGAAGCAATCAGCATCATTAGCATAATCAATGTTGCCGGTTACTTCGGTTCCTATTTCAATACCATAAGCTGACGCGGAATCATTTCCATAGTCATCGTCAAGTTTTGACACTTTTAAGGTATAAGGAACAACCAAATTATAGGAGTGAAGTCTCAAATAATATTCCACACCTGCCACAAGTTTATAGGTTATGAGCATATTACTCCCAATTCCCTCGTCCCAGCCTGATGTAATATAACTTCTGCTATCGTTGTATAAATAGCCATAGGTGTTGGAAGTACCTGTTGTTTCAAAGCAGTACATTCCCGTTTCATCAGGTATGAATTTAAAATAGTCCACATCCGAACTGTCCTCAATGCTTCCGATATACTCCATATCAGCCACAATTAAAGCCGCACTATCGAAATCATTTCCATGAATGTCACCTGTTGGTGTCGGTGTTAATAGAGGTGTCGGTAATTCTGTCAGTGATACATCAGACGTGTACACAGCATCGCTGACTGTAGCCTGCTCAATGTCTTCAAGCGATAAATCCATCATGCTCTCAGCCATTGAAAATGCAGGTATCGGGTTTGCTATGGATGTAACCAAAATCAGCAAAGCCAATACCTTTGATAATAGCTTATACATTTCTTGCCCCCCTTAAATTTAATTATATAATAATATAGAAACATAGCCCACATGCAATTGCAGGTATGTAGTTCCCATTATTTTCTATGTAACATATAAAATTTTATCAAAGCAATTATCAGGTGTCAATAGACTAAAGTAATATAAAAGAAAATATTAATATATACATACATATTATGAATTTTGTACATATTTTTTACCTTAACATCTGAGTATTCAGAAGAATTTTAGTTCTTATAAACAAAACACAAATTTTTTATAATCAAAACACGAATTTTTATACATTTTTTGTTGATAATATTTTGTCAACCTCTTTATTTTTTTACGTTTTGGTGTTAAAATATTCCTTATAGATATAAATTAAAGTATATTTATGTTATTAGTGAGGGCGAGAAGTATGCATAAACTAAATAAACAAGCTTACACGAATGTTATCCAATTACAGTTGGATATGACTTTTTTATTCCTATCCTATTTCGTGTCCTATTTTCTAGCTTCAAAAGTTACTAATCTCTGTGACATAAAAGAATATCTTTGGATTGTGGTTGTATTTATCCCGGTGTGGATGTTCAGCATGGGATCCTTGGGAATGTATGATACCACTACTTTTTGCTACATTGACAGAATAATCCGGAACTCCTTATTTGCAACATTTATATCGAGTCTCTTTCTTTCTTCAATGATATTCTTTGTAAAAGAAACCATGTTTAGCCGATGGTTGTTTGTGATATATGTAATATCAACCTTTGTGCTTCTTCTTTCCGAAAGACTTTTTTACAGATTTTACATAAAAAGAAGCTCCCGACTTGCAAATACTGCTATAAGAGTTATAATCGTAGGTTCGCCCAATGTTGCCCGACAGTTTACAAACTATATACAAAAAACCAATCTGAATTTAAATATACTCGGTTACGTCCGTGTTGACTCAAAAGACGTTAAATCTTCTCATATACTTGGTCACATAAACAACCTCGAAGAGATAATAAAAGAAAATATTGTTGATGAAGTCGTATTCGCCCTTCCCAAAAATTACGTCGGAGAAGTAGAACAATATGTACTTCTGTGTGAGGAAATGGGCATTACTGTCAGGATGGTTCTTAACCTCTATGATTTAAGGATCGCAAAAACTCACCTTTCCTGTATCGGAACTTTACCTATGCTTACCTTTCATACAGTGTCTCTAAACCGCTTCCAACTTTGTTTTAAACGCATCATCGATATTTGCGGCGCACTGGTAGGCTTGTTTATTACAGGAATAATCTCTGTATTTATTGCTGCCGCTATAAAACTTGATTCTCCCGGGCCTATCATATTTGCACAGGATAGGGTCGGCCTTAACGGAAGAATATTTAAACTTTATAAATTCCGCTCTATGTGCACCGACGCCGATAACAAGAAGACAGAACTTTCAAAACTTAATGAAGTAGGCGGAGGTCTGATGTTCAAGATTAAGAACGACCCGCGAATAACAAAAGTAGGCAGATTTTTAAGGAAAACAAGCCTCGATGAGTTTCCCCAGTTTCTGAATATACTCAAAGGTGATATGAGCCTTGTTGGAACAAGACCACCGACCTTGGACGAGGTCAGTAAATATGAAGCTTACCACCGACGCAGAATAAGCATAAAGCCCGGACTTACCGGACTGTGGCAGGTAAGCGGGCGCAGCAGTATAACAGATTTTGACGAGGTTGTAAAACTTGATACACAATATATAGATGAGTGGTCCATATGGCTTGATTTAAAAATCATTCTCAAAACCATTATAAATGTATTCAAAAAAGATGGAGCATACTAGTATGCTCCATCTTTTTTGAATTTGGCCAAAAGTTTCGTACAAAACAATATGCTCAAAATGGCAATAACCGCTCCCGATGTATCAATAAAAACATCTATTATACGGGGGGATCTCCCGGGTATATGACTCTGATAAAATTCATCTGCTGCCGCAACTATAAATGCAAAGAACAATGTAAATAACGAAGCTTTTCTTTGCCGTACTTTCTTCAATCTTAGTGAATTAAACATTAACACAGCCAGTATTGCATACTCTGTGAAATGAAGAATCTTCCTGAATATGTAGTTTCGCTTTTCATAAAGCCAGGCATTGTTCTCCACGAAATTCTTAAGCCCAAGTCTGCCAATAAGCTTATCAACAATCTCTTCTGACAAGCTCACAGAGGTTTGCCCTCCCTGGGTAGAAAAGGCAAATATTATTATTATCATTGCAATTACCAAAAGACTTGATATTATAAGAGCCAGATTGACTTTTTTACTCATTTAGCGCATCCTTTCATTTATTAGCTGTGGACTTTCTATTATATCATTTTTCCTATCCTATACAAATACTACTGTGAGAAATTGCTCCAACTATAAATTACCCCAACATAACCGGAGCTCATTGATTTTTCTTCCCTACAAAGCTTCTCAGTTTCAATACCAGTAAACCCGCTTCTTTTTTATTTATGAAAAGGCAGGCAATTGCTACTATAATGAATATCACAAAGCTATATATCCAATATAAATTTACACTAAGATATGATATTATGGTATATAAAATTCCAAGTATAATTAACGGCAGATACCTTACCTTAAAATCTACAACCTGCCGAACTCTTCTCCATCTAAGTATAAACATTGACAATCCACCTACAGACTGACTCAAAGCTACGCCGGCCAATCCCAGAGGTTTCACCAACAGCATGCTTAAGATCAAGGTAATTACAGCACCAACTAATGTTGTTGAAAATAAAACACTTGTCTTTCCAACAGCCTGAAAAACTGATGCTAAATTTATTGACATATTCGTAACAACAGCATAAAACAAGAGGATTGGAACTAAACTCAATGAACTTTGATAATTTGTACCACCAAGAAAATTATAAAATATAGCAATACATGGCATAGCTAGCGAGCAAGCTGAAATAAATAATCTGAGCAATTTTGATATGACATTGGAAAAATACTCTCCAATATCCCGATCATTGATTTTTAGTATTACTTCTTCAACAAGTGCCATTGAAATCACTCCACCAAGCAACGTAACCAGCATACTGAATTTTTGAGCAAATGAAAACAGTCCATTTGCCTCGCTTCCGTAATTTATTCGGACAATACTTTTCCCAACTCCGGTAATAGCCCAGGCAGCTATTGAATTAAAAATTAACGGAGATGAATATTTTATAAGTTCAAGCATTATATTCTTGTCAAAGGATCTTTTGAAAACCACAGGCACTATTTTTATTTTACTCTCCAGAAAAACAAAAACACTTAACTGACCTGCTATATAAGAAGCTATTAATCCCATAAACCCCCATCTTAATACACATACAAACAATATCACACATACGAAATTCACCAAAGTGCTTATTATACTTGCACTGACATATTCCTTTATGAAAGATAAAGCTCTGGCATAAAACTGCCATATCTGCGCTACTGAATAGAATACAGTAATGCAAATAGCTATAGACCAATTAAAACCATAGTTCAATTTAGATATATGTAACACTTCCGCCAACAATCCCATAGTAAGCGCTATACCAATTGTAAATACCGCACTGGTGGAAATAATCTTTTCTCTTTCGAACTTGTCATTTTCAGAAATAGTATATTTTAATATAGCTTCCTTTATTTCCAGAAAAACAACCGGAGCCAGTGCAAACATAACCGTCTGTGCAAAATCATAATCCCCCAAACTCTCGGCGGTTACAAAAAATGCATAAATTGGAATCATCACGGCTGAAATCAGCTTGGATGAAATACTTCCAACAAAATAAAATATACTCTTTTTCAATAGCCTATTCTCCATCTTTACACTCCCAAACAACTCCAAATACTATTCTCAACCTCTATCCGGACTTGTGTTTTTTGTCGTCATATAATTTACATAGGGTATCATAAATAATACTATCAAGTAGGTGCTATACCTAAGAATATTATCAGTCAAACAAAGCACCAGCGTATAAACCACCAGTGTGAAATATTTTACACCAACTTCGTAATTAAACTTCTTAAATAACCTATTTGTCTGAAAAATAATCATGTTAATAAAAAATAAAAAGGAACCGATAAAGCCCAATTCAATATACATTTTCAACACATCATTATGCAAATCGCCAATTCCATACAATTGACTTCCTACAGATGCAAGTTCCCTCATAACAAAACCTACTCCTTGTCCCATAAAGGAAGGAGATATCTCATAATACGCCCTGAAATACTCATATGCAGCCATTCTACTCATAGTTTCGATATCATACAATTCAACAAAATACATTAGATACCCTGAACTTATCAAATAAATGTACAGGATAAATATTCCCAATCCCCCCACAGACATCAGGTATACTGCACGTCTTGAAGCACGATAACTCCTCCTGTTAGCAAACCAAAACGCTATTACTGCTATGGGTAAACTTAATATTGCAATACGCTTAAATCCCATCAAAAAAATGATGGAAGATAAGAACAACTTCCTTCTCCTTTTCTTTTTATTGCCCTGATCAAAAAGCAAATAATATAAAACTATCATTCCCATAGTCAAGGTCAGTTCGTGAGTTTCCAATATGCTTCCATACGCTGTAGCGTATTCGAAAAAATTAATTATACCGTCAATACCGTTCCTATAAAAGAACACCAATAAGCATACCAGATAATTTACGGCCATTGCATAAAATGTGTAGTCAACAGCCTTATCTCCCAGTAAAATTATAGCACTTTGCATTACCATTATGGGAATTATCCAATATAGTATTGTTGTCAGAGAATCTATAAAATCCGGTCGTCTTAATATTAAAGTCTGAAATATAGTGTAAATAAGAATTATAACATAGGGCAAAACACATATGGAGAAGTAATACATATCTCTATGTCTTATTTTCATAAATCCATATTTCACAGAACTACACAATGCAATCAGAATTATTATAGTGCCTATAACATATTTGATTTTCCCAGGGATATTACCTATAAGTGCAGGTTGTGAAACCAACAGGCTACAAAACATGAATAAAATATATGCAATCCCATTCTTACGTACTTTAAACACTACACTATCTCCCATAACTTCCTCTTTTATTGAATATAATATTTAGACAACTTCAAAGCCGCGTCCTTAACATCATACCCAGATGTTTTTACCACATGGCAGGCATCCTTCCTGTTTAACTTCAAATCAGCCAAAACAGCATCTGCCCACTTATCAATACTATCATCCAAAGCCAGAAATTTCACCTGTTTTATCAATGCCACTTCATCGGTAATATTATCGGAAAACACACAGGGCAAACCGGTACATTGGGCTTCCACAGCGGCTACAGGTAGACCTTCGTATTTTGAAGGCATAAAATAGACGTCCATTGCCTGGAGTAAATTGCCAACATCATCTCTCACTCCCAAAAACCTAACCTTGTCCTGTAAATTATACCCTATTACCTTTTCTTTTATCTCCGCCTCCAGCTCCCCTGTACCAATCAGCATCAGTACCGCATTCTCCGACTTTTGGGCAATCTTGCTGAAGACCTCAATTATAAATCTATGGTTCTTTTGTTCGTTAAACCTTCCGGTGTGCCCAACAACAAACTTTTCTTCAAGTCCCAATTCTCTTCTATACTGAGCTCTAATGCTTTCACTGAACTGAAACTTTGTAGTATCAATTCCATTATGGATAACCACCACCTTGTTGCTTCTAAACACACTCTCAGTATACATCCATCTAGCAGCCGCATCAGAACACGCAAAACAATGGGTTGCAAACAATGGAAAAAGTGATTTTAAAAGCCTGTATATCACTTTTTTACTTTTCTCTTTCCCAATGATATCTGCACTATGGGAATGATATATTCTCGATTTAACTCCTGCCAATTTTGCCGCCACAAGATAAAAAATCCTCAAGGGAGTTCCTGAGTGTACATGTATAACGCCGTATTTATTGGACTTCAAAAATTTTTTTAATTGAATGCTTTCCAATATAATTCGCTTAAACACATTAATATTTTTTGAAATATTGATTGTAAATTTGCGTCCTCCCATTGAAGCTATCTCTTCATCATAAAATTCCTTTTCATCACGCATAACCATAAAATCAAACTGTATTTTGTTCCTGTCAACATTTCTGTACATATTCATTATAAAGCTTTCAATTCCTGCGGCTTGTAATTTTTCCGTGACATGAAGCACTCTAATCTGATTCATCCCAAGTTATTTCCTTTCGCTTTTAATCCCTTTTCAAAAAGTTCAAGAATCTGCCCAACCTTTTTACTCCATAAAAATTCGTCAGGTAAACTCAAGGCTGTCTGTTGTAAAATATCAGGATTATTTCTGTATTCGTTCATTGCCTGTTCAAGCTTGACAATAAAATCATCATTCGTATCTGCCACATAGACAAAAGGCGAAATATTGTCTGTTCCCGCAACTTTAGTTGTCACAATTGGTTTTCCTGCCGCCAGGTACTCATAAAGCTTTAATGGGTTCATGCTGTTTGTAAATTCATCCACCTTATGGGGAATTACTGCAATGTCAATTTTCTGCATTTCATCAGGAAGGTTATTATAATGAATATCTCCTCTAAAACTAATATTACCATATTTTCTTTTCAACATGGAAATCTTGTCTTTTTGTGCATACGCCGGGCCTATTATAACAAATTTGTTGTCCGGGTACTTTACCAGACATTTTTCCAATAGGTCAAAGTCAACCCTTTCTTGTATTTTCCCCACATATCCGATTACAGGATGGTCGTTCTTCATTTTGCTGAAGGACTTTTTAAAATAATCCTTATCCACACCGTTTGAAATCCAGTTTACATTGGTGTTATCAGGAAATAATTTTTTCAGTTCATCGGACACTGTTAAGATTATATCGGCTTTTTGTTCGATAATTTCATAATTCCTTTTTATAAGCTCCCGGCTTTCCTGCATCTGAGGATGATGAAGCCAATTATCTATAGCATCAAACACCAGTAAATTTGCGCTTATTCTTTCAACAGCACCAATCGCCATAGGGTTTTGCAACAACAACACCGTGTCCTTCATGCCAAGGTGCTTTATTGTATTATCAATGGCGTTAATCACCTCAATGTTGTTGAATGCCGAGTACCACCAATTTTTCCGTTCCAACACCACTTTTAAAAAGTCCCTGGAAAAGAAATCTATGCAATAGGTCTTATCACTAAACTTTGACACCTGATAATTCTTGCCGCTAATCTCTATGTTCCCTTTTGCCGTTCTCCAGTCCCTTCTCTTTATACAAACCTCGGCAAGAGACACCGGACGGTTCACCACTAGCACTTTTTCAACTCTGTCACTTTTTACAAAATGCTCAAAAAGATGAGCATCCCTGGTTCTAAAACCTTCATTCAACCACTTTTTATAATCATGAAAAGGAAATACTATAAGATTCATTATTTATCTCCCTTCAGAAATAATTTCTCATACTCGGAAACTATGTAATCCCAGCTATAGAAATCGCTGATACGTTTCTTCGCCCTAATTCCATAGTCGGCAATTCTGGCTTCATCAAAACCATCTACCTCGTCAATCAGCTTTGATAGCGAACCCTCTTTCTTGCACCAATACAAAGCCCCGTCCTCACCAACCTCCCGGTTAAAACCCACATCCAAAAGCAGGTTTAAATTTGTGCTTCCAAGTGCCTCCAAAAGGCTCGGATTTGTCCCGCCAACTTCATGCCCATGAATATACCCATACGCATTCTCTCTGATTTTCTTGAGCATCTGAGCATCATATACAGTCCCAACGAATTTAATCCTTTTATCGGTATCAAAGCCGGTAGTATTCTTAAGCTTTTCGTACAACTTATTGTTACTGACATCGGTAATAAGGACAAAATCCTTTTCCGTACTCGATTTCATAAACTCTCTAATCATAGTCTCGTAATTATTTTCAGGCACAAATCTTCCTACCAGCAGATAATACCCCTTTGGTTTTATGCCTTTTTCCTTATACCAACCCATCAACCTAGTATTATCGTCCTCAAGCAACGCCTTGTCCGTATATGCACCATACGCTATAAACGTAGTATGGGGATTAAATTTACTGTATTTATCCTGTATATACTTTTGTATATTTTTCGAGTCGCATATCAACAAATCGGCATTCTTCACCATAAAATGCTCTGACAATTTCCAGTACTGCCTTATAAACCAGTTCCATTTTCCCCTCTTCCATTCATTTCCGTCAGGGTTTACATACAATTTTCCGCCAAGAAGTTTCAGCTGCTTTTTATACCTGCCGATAAACGGACCAATCCTACAAGCTAATATATATATAACAGGCTGTGTTATCTTATTTTTTCTTATGAATTCTATGCATTCTTTTAAGGCTACAATATCATAATATATTGCTTTTGCAGAACCAATACCCGGAACCTTCACGTTAAAACATCTGGCTCCGTTATGCTCAAAAACACCTGTTTTGTCGCACCTACAACTTATATGATATTTTATATTTGAATTAATCTGATTTAAGGTCAGGTTTTCAACGAAAGATTCAAAGCCTCCATATTTTGCCGGAATACCTTTAGATCCTATAATAAAAACATTTTTCATAATTCCCCCAAGTATCGGCTGGTCTGTTTTGTTTGTCTCAAGCTAATTTTATCAAGGCATACATTGACCACCGACTTAAGTCGATAGCACAATGTCTCTGAACTGTTCAAATCACACTATCCGGAGTTGTTAAACCTGGAATGTATCTTTCAACCCCATCAACTTTTGATCTTTTTCGCTTAAATTCAGCTTTGTACCGTCTGCAAGCATATATCCTTCCGAAGATGCAGTACCGTTATATTTCCCCTCTACTGTGGGCCACTTAATACCGATCTTTGGATCGTTCCAGGCTATGCCGCCCTCATCTTCAGGCTGATAGAAGTCCGTTACCTTGTAGCAAAACTCCGCCGTGTCAGACAAAACCAGGAAACCGTGTGCAAAACCTTCAGAAATATAAAACTGCTTTTTATTCTCCGCTGTCAGCTCCACACCATACCACTGTCCAAAAGTCTTGCTATCAGCTCTAAGATCAACAGCCACATCAAAAACCGAACCACTTATCACACGTACCAGTTTACCTTGAGGGTGCTTTTTCTGGAAGTGAAGTCCACGGAGTACTCCTTTAACGCTCATTGATTGGTTATCTTGAACAAACACCATATCCATTCCGGCTTCATGCATATCACGCTGATTATACGTCTCCATGAAATACCCTCTGCTATCTCCATAAACCGCAGGTTCTATAATATAAAGCCCTTTAATAGGGCAATTGCTCACCTTAATCTTCCCCATATAATCATCTCCTTAATACCCAATCTCTTTGAGATAACGGCTGAGTGCATCCTGCCAGGAAGGCAATCTCTCAAATCCATTTTCCGTAAGCTTCTTCTTGCTCATACGGCTGTTATTGGGTCTTTTCGCCTTCGTAGGATAGGCATCACTACTCACCGGAACAACAGAAACTTTCGCACACTCCTCATGTCCAAGTTCTCCGGCTTGTCTGAATATCTCACAAGCAAATTCATACCAGGAACACATTCCTTCATTAGTAGCATGATAGCGGCCAAACTTCTCGGTCTCCACCATATCCACCAACAACCTTGCCAAGTCATAGCAGTATGTCGGGCTTCCAACCTGATCGTTTACCACAGTCACGGTATCACGGTTTTTTGCCAAATTCAGCATGGTCTTAATAAAGTTCTTTCCATTAAGTCCAAACACCCATGAAATCCGGACGATGAAGTAATTGTCCAGCCACTTTTCCACCGCCAATTCGCCCTCATATTTTGTCTGACCATAAATATTAATAGGCTTCCTGGCATCATCCGGCTCCCATGGCCTTGTACCCTGTCCATCAAATACATAGTCAGTGGATATATACATCATCTTGCAGCCTAATTTTTTGCATATTTTAGCAATATTTTCAGTACCGTTCCCATTCACCAAGCGAACCTTACTGACCTTATCCTCATCCTCCGCCAAATCCACAGCTGTCCATGCAGCACAGTGAATAACTCCATCCGGATCAGCTTTTGTAATGACTTTTTCAACATTTAAACCATCAGTTATGTCCATTTCTTCAATGTCCACTCCAATAGCTTCATGTCCCCTTTTTAAAAGTTCATTTACAACATCATGTCCTAATTGACCCTTAACACCTGTTACAAAGACCTTCATCCCATCATCCTCATCTATTAACTATATAAATTAAACATTCTCACGATTGCCATACATTTCCTCGTAGTATTTCTGATATTCGCCGGAAATAATTGGTTCCCACCATGTCTTATTATCAAGATACCATTGAATAGTCTTCCGTATACCCTCCTCAAACTTTGTCTCCGGAAACCATCCCAATTCGTTATATATTTTTGTAGGATCTATGGCATAACGCATATCATGACCTTTTCTATCCGTCACAAAAGTAATGAGACTCTCAGGCTTGCCCAAAGCCTTGCAGATAATCTTTACAATATCAATATTCCTCATTTCATTATGTCCGCCAATGTTGTATATTTCACCAACTTTGCCCTTATGGATAATCAAGTCAATTGCCTTACAGTGATCCTCAACATACAGCCAATCACGAACATTCAACCCCTCTCCGTATACAGGCAAGGGTTTGTTATTAAGTGCGTTTATAATCATCAAAGGAATCAGCTTCTCAGGAAAATGATACGGTCCATAGTTATTGGAGCAACGGCTTATGGTCACCGGAAGGCCATAAGTTCTATGATATGCAAGAACTAAAAGATCTGCCGAAGCTTTAGAAGAACTGTACGGACTGCTTGCATGAATAGGCGTATCCTCAGTGAAGAGCAAATCCGGTCTATCCAGCGGCAAATCACCATACACCTCATCTGTGGAAACCTGATGGTAACGAGTGATACCGAATTTCCTGCAGGCATCCATTAAAACAGCCGTTCCGGAAATATTAGTTTCCAGAAAAATACCCGGGTTTTCAATAGAACGATCTACGTGAGATTCGGCTGCAAAGTTAACTACAATGTCCGGTTTTTCTTCTTCAAAAAGATTATACACCACTTCTCTATCGACAATATTTGCCTTTACAAACCTAAAGTTTGGATTATTAATTACAGAAGCCAGTGTAGACAGGTTACCCGCATATGTAAGGCAATCCAAACATACTATTCGGTAGTTTGGATACTTGTTCATCATGTGAAATATAAAATTGCTACCTATAAACCCCGCACCGCCGGTCACTATAATTGTCATAATATTCAATTCCCTTCTCTTAGTTTTGTTGTTAACGACTGTTGTCTATACACATTGCTCTATCACTGGCAGCATATAACTTATCTGGTAATAAACTTTCCGCTCAGGACATCCATCAGGTATTCTCCATATTGGTTTTTCTTCAAGGGCTCAATAACTGTCAACAGCTGATCCTTATCTATCCATCCGTTCAGATAGGCAAGTTCTTCCAAACATGCAATCTTACGATGCTGATGATTTTCTACCGTTTTCACAAAATTAGTGGCTTCCACAAGACTATCATGTGTGCCGGTGTCAAGCCATGTAAAACCTTGCCCCAGCAACTCCACATTCAATTCCTTATTTTCAAGATAAATACGGTTTAGATCGGTAATTTCAAACTCACCACGAGCGGATGGTTTCAGATTCTTTGCATACTCCACAACCCTGTTATCATAGAAATACAATCCCGTAACACAGTAATTGGATTTTGGTTTTTCAGGCTTCTCTTCAATTGACACAGCCCTGCCATTTTCATCAAATTCCACTACTCCAAATCGTTCCGGATCACTGACAAAGTATCCGAAGATAGTAGCTCCTTTGCCATTCTCCGCATTAAAAACGGCCTTTTTAAGCTTCTCGTTCAATCCATGTCCTGCAAATATGTTATCACCTAATACCATGGCTACAGTATCATTACCAATAAAGCTTTCACCAAGTGTAAAGGCCTGTGCCAGTCCATCCGGACTAGGCTGTACCTTATATGTAATATTCATACCGAACTGTTTTCCATCCTTCAACAGTTTTTCAAATCTTGGCGTATCCTGAGGTGTGGATATGATTAAAATATCTCGTATACCTGCGCTAATCAAAACGGACAAGGGATAATAAATCATTGGCTTGTCATAAATAGGCAACAATTGCTTGGAAGTCACTGTGGTAAGAGGATATAATCTAGTGCCGGAGCCACCGGCAAGTACAATCCCTTTCATGTCTTTTCTCCTTTGATAATTATAAATTCCCTTCTATATCGTCAAATGCTTTCACAGTATTTCTTTTTATCTGAAAACAATTTAATTACTCCGTTCCGATTATAGCATATTTTTGTATTGATTGTATACAAATCTAAAAACATCAAAATTACCGGTTCTTTGCAGCAGCAATCCCTTTTCATAGTAAGCTTCCGCATAATCCGGTTTTAGTTCATAGGTTGATTCTGCATGTGCCAGATTAGTTTTCCCGTTTTGTTTATATATCCCCACAAATATTCCTTTGCAAAAACCCTTGCAACACCATTGCTAAAATCCTTGAATGCTATCTGTGTCCCTGCCTCCCGTGCATAAATGGGCTCTGTGACCATGTTCCCTTCTTTATCTATGTAAGCATATCCATAATAATCATCCGTTACTTTTACCATTGCCAAGCCATCTGAAAAGGGATATGCTTCGCTATACTTCATTTCTATTACAACTTTGCCTTCCCCATCAATATATCCAAAACCACCATCAGAAGATACTACGGCCAGCCCCTCAGAAAAATCTGAAGCATAATCATACTTTTGCGGTATCACATATTCACCCTTATTATTTATATATCCCCACTTGTCATTGTCAAGGGACTTTGCAGGTGCCAATCCGTCGGAGAAATTACCGTTATTTAGAAATCCACCTTCGCCTCCATCAAAGGTAGGTTCAATTACAAAATCTCCCTCCTTATTAATATAACCTGATTTACCATTTAATATTACATTAGCCATATCTTCTGAAAAACCGCGCCCATAGTCAAATTCAGCCTCTATTACCATATTTCCGTTTTTATCCACATAACCATACTTATCACCTACTTTAACTAGTGCAAGTCCCTCTTTAAATCTATCCGCATAATCAAATGCCGGTTCTATTACAACTTCACCCTTTTCATTGATATATCCAAACTTATAACTCTCATCTTCCCAATAGCTTGCCATTCCTTCGGCAAAAGCATATGCTTCAAAGAACTTCGGTTCAATAACAATAGACCCGGTCTCACCAATATAGCCATACTTATCACCCTGCTTTATTGCAGCCTTACCTTCAAAAAAATCCCCGGCATACTCAAACTGCGGTTCAATTTTTACCTGTCCATCACTATCTATATAACCCCATTTCTCATCTTGACATATCCTGAACAGGCTAGTTATATTCTGAATTTCATTTACTTTCCCTGTCTCAACAGGATCGGTCTGGATATTGTTCGTTTTCACGCATGATACCAACAAGAAAGATGCGAAAAGCAACAATATTATAATTCTCTTCATTTATAATAACCACCCTTCACCATTACAAAGAATAAAATAATTCTTAATCATGAACATAGAATAATACTCCATCTCTAAACTTTGAACTAGCATGATTACTTAGTACACCATCATTATAATTACTTGCTCCGGCTTGTGCAATATGTATCTCTCCGTCATTTGTCAAATTTGGCCTTACCACGATAACATGACCAATTCCACCTGTGTTTTTCCATACTCCTATGGTTGGTTTTCCCAAATTGGCTGCTGCCTGTGCTTCTTCCCTTGTAACAGCTCTCCATCCATAATTGGAACCATAATTTTTAACCCAATCAGCCACACTATTTGCATTCAACTCATGGGCAACCTGAGCATTTTGACTATAGGATTTTGATGAATCATAGGTGTAAGGCTGATTTGTTTTATTATCTACCCAGTGAGGCAATTCTGCTCCCATGGCCACAGTAACATCCCATCCAAAGATATTACAGAATGTATCATCAACCCCGTCACCATTTGTATCCCTGATTTTATAACGTGGGTTGGTGGCTACATTAAACTGGTCTATTACAGCACTATAATTTTCCGCACTTCTTTCACCGGTATTCATAACAATAGGTTTAACAGGCACACAAGCTGCTGTACTGCTTACATTTCCATTTGTATTGTATGTAAGCCCTTCTCCGGAAGGCGGTGTTGATGTACTTGGGGGTGTTGAGGCACTTGGCGGTGTTGTATCCTTTGGCACTGTTGACGAACTCGGAAGTCCACCCGCAGATTTTGGTATTTTTATAATCTGGCCAACACTTATTAAATTTACATTAGCTATATTATTGATTTTTGCAAGTTCTGCAACTGTAGTACCATATCTTCTTGCAATAGCACTTAATGTATCCCCTGACTTTACAGTATATGTATCATATTGATTATTATTGCTATTTCCAGGGTTTGGCTTCGGCTCGATTAATGTTCCTCCTGGAGTAATACCTGTTTTATCACTTGTCGCATTACCGCCCGGACTATAAGGAACTTTAACATTAGTGAACATATGCTCCCATGTTGTTTGGCCCACTTTACCTTTATATTCTCCGTAATTCCACAACCCGTAGTCTTCTTTGTACTTGTTTACTGCAAAAAGGGTATTTGATCCAAAATAACCATCTTCCTTAAGTTTATTACCATTCTTGTCAGTATACCCCAATTCATTCAATCTCTTTTGCATAAGTAATACTTCCAGATCATATTTTTCAATATTATATACCAACACTCCACTTAGTGGAGGTATTCCTGATTTAACTGTAACAGGTTCTTCCACATGCTTATTACCTACGTTAAAGGTCTTGTCAAATAGATCATTCAATATTTTATCGAACTTGGCAATACCAAATGTATTAAATTTGAACATTATACTCGAGAGAAAAACAGCTTTTCCCACCTTTGGACTATTTAACGAAATAGCACCGTCAAATTTAGGAGTATTATCTTTCTTTTCCGGCTTTAAATTATTGCTCAACTTGTCCAATTCTTTTATAAGGGTTCGTTCTGCTTCTTGATAGCTATCAATAGCACTTTCCAATAAACTTCCCGCTTTTTTAAGCTTCATTTCTTCTTCAACAATCTCATTCTGAACCTTCTGAAAACTTGTATCAATACCATTTCGGTTCCTAATATCAGAATCTAATGAATTTCTTATAGATGAAAGGCTATTTTCAATACTACCAACTTCTCTATATATCTTTTCAACCCTTGCTTTAATTTCCTCAATCGATTTGATATTAACAGACATGTTCGACATTAACACTTTCACCCCATTAATTAATTAAATTTCACTTCATATTATATACATATTTATGCAAATACCAATAATTTCTGACATAATGCATGATTTACGAGATAAAATGCATTAATATTCCTTAATTTTACAGTAATCTCTGCATGTATTAGCTTGGTGCATTATCTCTATATAATTATAACAAAACCATGCCAAATTTGTATCCTTATTTCTATTTACAACATTCCTTCAGAAAACTATAAATAAATTTTATTAATTCCATACGAAAAACCATGTGATTTACGAATATTTGAATAAAGAGAGATTCGAAATCTTTGGAAATAATAAATTAATTTTATAGGAGGATTGTATAATGTTTCGGAAAAAAGATTTTGTAAAGAAATTGTGTTTTATTTTGTCAGTCATCATGGTTTTTGGCATTTTAGGCACTTTTGATCTATCGGTATCTGCAGCTAGTGAAAAAATATTCAAATCACTTCCTTCAGGCTACAAAACCAATAGCTCAAAGCAAGGTTCTATTGAAAAGTTAAGTTATACTTTTGGTAGCGATCTTAAATATTTTAATGTCTATCTCCCGTATGGCTATAACCAGTCTGATACTTCCAAAAAGTACAATGTTGTATATCTGATGCACGGTGGCGGCGAAGATGAAAATTTGCTATTCGGCGGACCGGGTCAGAACAAGGAATTAAAAGTGATAATTGATAATATGATTGCAAATGGAGATATTGAACCTGCAATATTTGTTACCCCTACATTTAACAAAGGTAAAAATGATGTGGCGGGTTTCCATGAGGAATTGACCAGTACACTTATTCCTTTGGTTGAAACCAAATATAATACCTATTTAAAATCTAAAAGCACTGCGGATATGAAGGCTTCCAGGGAGCACAGGGCCTTTGGCGGATTCTCAATAGGTTCGGTATGCACTTGGTATGCATATATAAATTGCCTTGATTATATTAAATATTTTATCCCATTAAGCGGTGACTGTTGGGCACTAGGTTCCACAGCCGGAAGCAGTAAACCCACTGAAACAGCACAGTATCTGGCAAATGTAGCAAAGAATTCAGGTTATAAAGCACCTCAAGACTTCAAACTGTTCTGTGCTTCAGGGAGTGACGATATTGCATATCCCAACATGAAACCTCAAATGGACGCCATGAAAAAATTAACAGATACTTTTATATACTCATCCGATATAAATGAAGGCAACTTCTATTTTATGGTAGCTAATGGTGGTACACATTGGTGGGGTTGGATTAATGAGTACATTTATAACATATTACCTGATTTATTTAAAGATACGTCAACAAGCACCCCAACTTCAACTGCACCTGCCGCACCTACTGCCACAGCTGCTAAAAGGTCTGCTTTTACAAAAATAGAAGCTGAAGAGTATAACGATATTAATGCTGCACAAATTCAAGAAATAACTACTGAAACCGGAAAAGGTTTAGGCTATGTTACAAAAGGTGATTATGTAGTATATAAAAATATTGATTTCGGTAGTGGAGCGACTTCATTCAAGGCACTTGTTGCGGATGAACTTACTGCAAATATAGAAATAAGACTAAATAGCCCATCCGGTACGCTAATAGGTACATTACCTATTGCATCTACAGGCGATTGGAATACATATCAGGAACAAACCTGTGATATAAGCAACGTTACAGGGGTAAATGATGTGTATTTGGTGTTTTCAAATTATTTGAATATTGATTGGTTTACATTCGTCGGAGAGAATATCTCAACCAGTTTAGGAGATGTAAACAGCGATGGAAAAATCAATTCTCTTGACTTGGGAGCATTTAAATTACATTTGCTAGGTAATGCCAAACTTACAGGAGCAAATCTTTCAAATGCTGATGTTGACGCAAATGGACAGGTAAACTCTATAGACTTTGCTTATGTTAAACAATATTTATTAGGTATGATATCCTCTTTCCCAAGACAAGGTACAAACCCTACAGCTACAGCAACTTCAAAAGTAACACCAACCCCTGTTAAGACAAGTGCTCCACCTCCTCAGGGAACTTCCCTGTACCAATTGGCTGCTGCCAAGGGATTAACACTGGGAACCTGCGTTAACAGTCAATGGTTCTATGGTCAGACAGGTTCAACTTATGAAAACATTCTTAAAAGTGAATTTGGAATGGTTGTAGCCGAAAATGAAATGAAAGTTGACGCTATCGAGCCTTCACAAAATAGTTTCAACTTCAGTAACGGCGATAAATTGGTTAATTTTGCTCAAAGCAACAATATGAAGGTGCGTGGACATACTCTTGTATGGCATGCTCAAATCCCATCCTGGATGCAAAATTGGAACGGAAGTCGTGATGGACTGATTGCAGCAATGAATAACCATATCACCAAAACAATGGAACATTATAAAGGAAAGGTTGCAGAATGGGACGTTGTAAACGAAGCTTGTGACGATAGTGGTAATGGTCTTAGAAGGAGTGTATGGACAAATAAGATTGGTAATGATTTTATTGACATCGCCTTCCAAACCGCAAGAAAGGCTGATCCTGATGCACTTCTTTTCTATAATGATTATAACATAGAAGATATGGGTGCGAAGTCCAATACAGCCTTTAACATGATTAAAAGCATGAAGGAGAGAGGTATTCCAATTGATGGAGTAGGCTTCCAATGTCACTTTATCAATGGCATGAGTTCTTCCCAATTTGCAGCTATTGAACAGAATATCAAGAGATATGCAGCTATTGGAGTACAGGTATCAATTACTGAGCTTGATATTCGCATGAATGATTCAGAAAGTCAAAGTTCAGGCTTCCAGACACAGGCAAACAACTACAAGTCATTGATGGAAATTTGCCTGAGAAATGACAATGTTAAAACATTTGTATTCTGGGGCTTTACAGATAAATATTCCTGGATTCCAGGGACTTTCCCGGGAACCGGCAGAGGTTTGATTTATGATAGTAATTTAAATCCAAAACCCGCTTATGATGCTTTAAAGCAAGTGCTAATGAACTAAGTTAAACCAAGTGCTAATGAATTAGGTTAAACAGGGGTGGTTCATTGATTATAAAAATCAGTGATCCACCCCTAATTAATAGCCTTTATATTTAAAACATTATAGATGATTCAGGATTTATATTCGGAAGAAAATAAAAGTAGCTTTTCAACTTCATCAACAGGAATTGGCTTGCTGAAATAATAACCTTGTGCTTTATCACATTTATGTTCCTTTATAAACTCCAACTGTTTTATTGTTTCAATCCCCTCTGCAATAACAGTTAAATTCATCTTATGAGCAAGCTCTATTATGGTCTCTGCTATTGCTTCTTCCTTTGAGTCTTCGGTAATTTCATTCATAAATGATTTGTCAATCTTAATAGTATCAATAGGCAGCCTTTTTAGATAATTTAATGAAGAATATCCCGTTCCAAAATCATCAAGGGATATTTTTACCCCAATTGCCTTTAATTCCTTCAATATACCCAACGCAATATCCAAATCTTTCATAACCAGCCTCTCGGTTATTTCAAGTTCAAGATAGTTGGCCTCTATTCCCGTATTATTAACAATTTCATTTAATACTATTAAAAAGTTTTCCTGCATAAATTCTTTACTTGTCAAATTTACAGAAATGGTAATAGGCTTAATACCTGAATCTATCCAAGCTTTTAGTTGTTTGCAGGCGGTTTGCATTACGAACTGATCAATTTCAACAATCTGACCGGAATCTTCAGCTATCTGGATGAAATTTGCCGGCTCTATTATTCCCTCAGTAGGATGTTTCCACCTAACAAGTACCTCAACTCCCTTTATTTCAAATGTTTCAATATCAAGTTGAGGCTGGTAATAAACCACAAACTCTCTGTTTTTTATTGCTTTCCTTATCTTGTTTTCCATTTCCATTTTTTTAGAGACCTTATCATTCATGCTCTGATTAAAAAACAAAAAGCAGTTTTTTCCCTTCTCCTTGGCCTGATACATTGCGGTATCGGCATTCTTGTATAGGGTTTGCAAATCGGTACCATTATTAGGATATATGACCACACCTATACTAGCGGTTATAAAAAACTCTTTGCCGCACAAGTTCCATTGCCTTGAAAACAGATTTATAATATTTTTTGCTTTTCTTTCGATTTCATCTGTACTGTATGTATTACCAAGGAGTATTAGAAATTCATCTCCTCCAAGGCGTCCTACAATATCACCCTCATGAATACAGCTTTTAAGCTCTGAGGCAATCATTTTCAATAGCTTGTCCCCATAATCATGCCCAAAAATATCATTTACCATTTTAAAATTATCCAAATCAAGAAATAAAAAAGAGAATTTTGAGTTGTTATCTGCTGTTTTTATTATATTTTCAATTTTTTCAAGCAAAAATCTTCTATTAGGAAGACCTGTTAAAAAATCGCAATACACAAGCTTTTCCAACTCCTTCATACTTTCCTTTAGTTTACGTTCTGACTCTAAAAGCTTTTCATAGTTCCTTTCTCTCGACTCTTCTTTTATCATTATAATTTTCACAAGACTTTTAACCATAATAAATAGCAGAGCAGCAGTAAAAAATACATACAACCAACCTTTATAGGTCTGCAAATTCTTTAATGAATTTACATCATTTGATGCATATCTGGTTATAAGATTATCTGAGTAGAATATCCACGAACAGCCAAAAGCCAAATAAATAATTGAAATTATTAATGGTGCACTTCTTATAGTACTGATTTTTTCATTTTTTAAAGGAAATATCAGTTTTCTTATCTTTTTTTTTACAGACTTAATTAGGGCTTCCTTAACGGCAAGCCCATTTTATTTTTCAAGCTCCAAAAAACTCAAACTTCCAACGAAATAAAAGTCGTTTCAAAAAAGTGCGCAAAAGAAGCTGAAGCTTCTTGTCCAAATTCATTACAAGTAAATTCAAAATTATAATTGATTCACTGGTTTCCTTAAGTTTTGCCATG
>Ga0208826_1000334_pt1 | contig 51803 bp, 34 predicted proteins | sample AD_UKC115_MetaG_FD_184451 | JGI IMG/M metagenome (GOLD analysis project Ga0208826, IMG submission 184451) | Active sludge microbial communities of municipal wastewater-treating anaerobic digesters from Hong Kong - AD_UKC115_MetaG (SPAdes)... | ecosystem: Engineered > Bioreactor > Anaerobic >... | reverse complement strand
GTAGAACCTGTTGAGCCACGGACCGCGCGGCCCGCAGCAGTAGTAGACCCAGTGAGGTATCTTCTCGTCGATGTACGGCTGGGCGGCGCTGACGATCGGGATAGGGATGTCGTTGAGACGCTGACGGCCGTATTCGATGCTGCTCAGCGCGTCCATCACCTTCCCTTTGATCCACGGCGCGTTCTCATCGAGGAACTTGCGGCCCTTCCGGTAGTTCTCGATGTGCTTGCCCTCACCGGGCTCGTCGCTGATGTGGAAGAACGACTTGTCGAGGACGTTCTCCTCGAGCAGGAAGTCGTGGAACTTCGGAAGGAATTGCCGCAGGAAGTTGTGATAGACCTCTCCGTGGCCGTCCAGATCGGGCGGCCAGAGCATGACCGCCTGCCCATCGACCCACTTGTAGACCCGGATGGGGTTCTCCGCTCCCCAGTAGATCCAGAAGTGCGGCCACTCGAAGTATTCCGCCCCGCATTCCTTCGCCATCGCCAGGAACTTGCTGACGTCGCTGAAGTCGAACTCGTACCTGCCCGGCTCGGGCTCCGCGACCTTCAGGAGCTGCGCCGGCCGCTTGAACGTCTCCCGGCGCATGAAGAACATCGGCACGTAGATGACGTTCGTCCCGTGTTCGACCATGTTCCGAATGTAGTTGCGGGTAATCTCCCAGTGTTTGGGGTCCTCGTACATGCCGGTCTTGTACCAATCCCACAGGCATTCCGACCGCCACCAGTGGATAACCGGGAAATCCTTCCTCGGCTTCACCTGGAACTCGCTGACCTCCAGATCGGCGGTCAGGTCGGCCTTCTGCGTGCCGTCGTGGAAGCTCCAGTGGACGTTCAGCTTGCGCGGACCGGGCTTCGCGTCCGCGGGGACCTTCATCGTGACCCAGAAGGCGCAGTTCTCGTACGGCGCGACGACGGCCGAGTTCTCCGGGAAGAGCGGATCGGGCACGAAGCCGGGGATGAGATCGCCGCCCTCAAGCTCGGACCGGTCGGTGTCGGTTGTGACGTGCGTCAGCGGCGCGTATCCGACCCGGCGCACCTGCACCTGCAGGCCGTCCGCTCCGGTGACGGCGCAGGTCGGCCTCAGCTCCCACGGGCGGTTGTTGCGGAGACACGCCTGGAACGAGACCCGGCCGTTCCTCGGGGCGATGATGCTCAGCGGCTCGGCGCTCCCGGGCTCGGACTTGGGATAGACGCGCTTGAGCGAGCTCTGGAGCCAGAACAGGACTTCGAGGTCGGGCTTTCCGTCGGGCCTGACGACCAGGGGGCCCTTGGCGGCAGGTTGCGCGTCGGCCGGCAAAGTCGATATCAACACCGCGACGGCGATGAGCAGGACTACTGCGTACACTGGACACCTCCGATAAAGTATCTCAGCCCAGTATAGCGCAACTGCCGCCGGTTCGGCTATGGAGGAATCGTAATAATCGACGATTCGGCAGGCCGACACCGCCCGGCGTTATGCCGCCGGAGCACAAACGTGAATCTCCGCTATCCACGGGGTAGTATCAGATATGACGGCACTGAATGCCAAGGCGGGTGAAGACATGACGCATAACGAATGCATATCGGATGCGATGACTCCTTCCTGCGCGCCGTCTGCCCGCCGGACAAGCAACCGCCCGCGCTGGTTCATGGCGCTGGCTCTTGTCCTCATCTCTACGTGCGCTTCCGCCCAGACGCTGACGATGTGGCATCCGTGGTCGCAGGGTCGGAGCACCGTATCGGCTCTGGCCGCGGAGTACACGCGTCGCACGGGTGTGCGCGTTCGGGTCACGGCATTCAGTCCCACGGGCTACAATCCGTGGACGGGTGGCGCCAGCCCGGACATCATCGGGCTGGCGTTTCCGAGCCGGGCGTCGATTCGCGCCAACGCGCGCCAGGGACGCCTGTACGACATGCAGTCCCAGATCACCCAGGGCTGGTACGCCGATCTCTGGCCCGGACCGCTCGAAACCTTCGTCTTGCGCGGAGATGACGCTCCGAACCGCCGGACGGGCACATACGGCGTACCTCTGACGGCCTACGTCCGGGCGTTCATCTACAACAGAAACTTGTTCAGCCGGGCGGGCGTCTCGGCGCCTGCGACGTGGAGCGATTTCCTCACGATCTCGCCCAGGCTGCGCCGGATCGGCGTGGTCCCGATGGCGGGAGGGCTCGACGGTACCTATCCGCCCTTCCCGGTGATCTACGAGTGGAGCTATCTGGGATCGCATTATCTCCTGGAGACCTACTTCGGGCGGTATCCCTATACCGGATCGCGCTGGCAGAATGTCTTTCGGATATACGAGGAGATGCGCCGGTACGACCTGACCGCGTATTCCGCCGCGCAGATGAACCGCTCGGAGGCCGAGAGGTACTTCCTCGCCGGCAGGACCGCCGTGATCCTCGACGGCCCCTGGTTCGACTCGACCCGACGAGCCGTCAATCCCGGGTTCACGAACTGGGAGGTCTTCGGTCCTCCCGTGGACCGACGGTCTCCATATCTGCCCAGGCTCCCCGGGGGCGTCGCCGAGGGCGCGGTGGTGAACAACAGAAGCCCGAACAGGGTCGCGTCGGTACGCTTTCTCCGCTGGCTGACCGAACCGGCTCAACAGGTGAGACTGGCAAACGCGATGGACAGCATACCGATCTCCGAGCAGGCATCGCAATCGTACGCGCTGGAGAGCCATCTGCGCAGGTTCGTGCCGTTCATGAGGTACTCGGCGATCGATCTCCGGTACGAGGAGAGCCCGGCGGTGTTGTCCACGCTGTATTCCGGCGCGCGAAACGTCATACGAGGCACGACGACGCCGTCCAGGGCGCTGAGCGCCACACAGGCGGCTGCGAGGTAGACATCGATGTCGACAAGGGTGCGGGCAACACTGATCACGGCGGCGTTCCTGGTGGTTCTGACCCTGACCCTGATCGGTATCTGGCTCTTGCTGCAGGGAAGGTATCTGCGCGAGGAGCAGTATCGAAGAGTGTACGTTGTCACCCACCTCATCGAAGAGGTGTCGCAGGGACCCTTGGAGGAAGGGAACATCCTGCGCCTGGCGCGAGTTGCGGACGACACGATAGCAGACCGGTCCATCTCGCGGATCATGGTGAGCGACCGCACCGGCGCAGTCGTGGCCGACAGCGACCACGAAGCCTACGGCGTAAGGCCCCGACTCATGGCGCGCGCTCTTCGTTCGGAGGATGAGATCGTGGTGGCTCGTCCGGACCATTGGTGGGGAGCGATCGCGGTCCGCAACGAAGCCGGGCAGGTGCTGGGCGCGGTGATGGTCCGGTTCCCCACGGAATCCCTGGTCTCGGCGCAGCGTCGCACGTGGATCATCGGTCTGGTGATGGCGCTGACGGGCATCCTGCTCGGCAGCGTGCTGGCGTATTTCGCCGCTCGGATCGTGACTCGGCCGCTCGACAGGCTGCTGGAAGGTATCCGACGCCTGCAGGCCGGAGAGGCCGTCGAGCCGATACCGGAGTCGGGCGGGCCGGAGCTTGCCGAGATCGGCCGCGCGTTCAACGAGATGTCCGGCACCGTGAGACAGCGCGTCCGGAGGCTGGAGCTTCTCAATCAGTTGGCGGCGGATCTGTCTCTTGCCGGAAACATCAGCGCGATAGCATATACCGTGCGCCGGTACACCATGCCCATGATCAACGCGGAGTCGTTCATCTGGGTAGTCGATCCGCTCTCCCGGGTGCTGACCATGGTACCGACGGAAGAGGGCGAGTCCGTGGGCGAACCGGTCTCGGCGTCCTCGCGATCAGCGGTAGCGGTGGCTTTCGTGGAGCGGCGCATGGTTGTGGTAGGCGGGGAGGGAGGCGAGATGCCTCCCGGCTCCGAGATAGCGCCGGGACTCACCGCGGGGTCAGCGATAGTGCTGCCCCTGATCACGAACGAGGGCGTCGCGGGCGTTCTGGCGATGGTGAGTCCCACGGGCAGATGGATGGGCAAGGAAGACATCGCGCTCACCTGGGCGATCAGCAACAGCGTGGCTCCGGTAGTGATGGCGAGGCTTCGGGCCGAGACGCAGTCGCGCGCGGCGGCTACTCTGCAATCGCTTCTCGTGCCGGCGGAGACTCCGGAGATGGGCGTGGACCTGTCGGCGGTCTATACCCCGGCTGAGGAGATGGCCGGGCTCGGCGGGGACTACTACGATCTGATTCCCCTGGGCGACTCGCGGTGGTGCATCGTGGTCGGCGACACGTCCGGGAAGGGCCTGGAGGCCGCCCAGCATACCGCGACCGCCAAGTACGTGATACGCTCATACGTCCTGGAGTACGGAGACCCGGCGGATGCGCTGTACTGGAGCAACCGCGCGCTGGTCCTTCAGGAGCAGGCGGGCAGGTTCATCACGGTGTTCTGCGGCGTACTCGATCCCGACACCGGCGCCCTGACGTTCGCCAACGCCGGCCACACACTTCCGCTGATCTACCACCCGGCCTCGGGGTTGGTGGAGTATCTCAGCGGCCAGGGACTGGCGCTCGGTATCATGGCTGAGGAGTCGTATACGGACAGCGCGGTCCGGCTGCACTCGGGCGATATCTTCTGCGCGTACACCGACGGCATCACCGAGGCTCGTCGGGGCAGCGAGTGGTTCGGGGACCGCAGGCTGTCGGAGGTCGTTGTGGAGAACTCGCGGCGCTCCGCGAGGGAGATCTGCGATACCTTGCTGCAGGAGGTCAGGGATTTCACCGGCGAGGCTCTCAGGGACGACGTCGCGCTCGTAGTGATCAAGATGCCCTAACGGCCATGACATCGCTGATCCGCTCTTCCATCCGAATCCCACGCCACCGCCGACGTTCGGGGGCGATGTACTTGCTAGACAGCGCTCGGTCGTGCTACCATCACTCATCACTAGTCGCTCATCACATCACGCATCACTCGTCACGAATCACGCATCGGAGGCACGTATGTCTTTCAACGGACTTGGAATGAACCTCGGCAACCTCTCGCGGTTGTCATCGGCAAAGACTCGATCGATCAGCCCGGAGAACTTCACCGGCGAGAAGGGCAAAGCCGGGATGTCTACCGACGGACCCGCGATGCACGCCGCCCGCGACCTCGGCCAGGGATGGAAGGTCTCGCCCTACATCCGCATCGAGCCGGGCGAGGAGCGCCTCCTCGCCGAGATCGACGGTCCCGGCGCGATCCAGCACATCTGGATGACCCCGACCGGCCACTGGCGGTTCAGCATCCTCCGCTTCTACTGGGACGGCGAGGAGACTCCCTCCGTCGAGTGCCCGGTAGGCGACTTCTTCGCCTGCGGATGGCAGAAGTACGCGCAGGTCTCGTCGCTCCCGGTCTGCGTCAACCCCGGCAGCGCCTTCAACTGCTACTGGGAGATGCCGTTCCGCAAGTCGTGCCGGATCACGATGACCAACATCGCCGAGGAGCAGATGGTCCTCTACTACCAGATCGACTACACGCTCACCGAAGTGCCGGATGACTGCGCGTACTTCCATGCTCAGTTCCGCCGCACGAACCCGCTCCCTTACAAGGATGTCTACACGATCGTCGACGGCATCAAGGGGCGGGGGCACTACGTCGGTACCTACATGGCGTGGGGCGTGAACAACACCGGCTGGTGGGGCGAGGGCGAGATCAAGTTCTACATGGACGGCGACACCGACTTCCCGACGATCTGCGGCACCGGCGCCGAGGACTACTTCTGCGGCTCGTACAACTTCGACGTCGGCAAGGAGAACGGCGGATACCGCGAGTTCACCACGCCGTACAGCGGCCTCCCGCAGGTGATCCGGCCCGACGGTCTCTATCAGTCGCAGCAGCGGTTCGGGCTCTACCGATGGCACATCATGGACCCGATCCGCTTCGAGAGCGACCTGCGCGTCACGATCCAGGCGCTCGGCTGGAGGAGCGGGGGACGCTACCTCCCGCTGCAGGACGATATCGCCTCCGTCGCGTTCTGGTATCAGGCCGAGCCGCACGGGGCGTTCCCGGCGCTGCCGGACAAGGATTATCTGGAGTTCATATAGGGGATCAAGGAATCGGAGAGGCGGAGCGCCTGTCCGCCGTCAGCCGGGGAGACGAACGATGACCCATGACGCCGAATGCCGGGACCTGGAACGGACCCTTCGGGAGGCGAACGAGCAACTCAGTGAGCAGACGGCCGAACCGGCCGCCCGGAATGAGAGACTGCGCGCGGAGACGGAAGAGCGTGGGAAGGCCGAGGACGCCCTGCGCAGAGTCCGCGACGAGTTGGAGATGCGCATCCAGGAGCGTACCAGGGATCTCGCGGACGCCAACAGGGCGGTGCAGGCCGAACGTCAGCGTTTTCACGACCTATTGGAGACGCTCCCTGCCTACCTGATACTGCTCACGCCCGATTATCGAGTGGCCTTCGCCAACCGCTTCTTCAGGGAGCGCTTCGGGGAATCTCTCGGCCGGCGCTGCTACGAATACCTGTTCGGGCGCGAAGAGCCATGTGAGGTATGTGAGACGTACAAGGTGCTGAAGACCGACGCGCCGGTCCGCTGGGAGTGGACCGGTCCGGATGGGCGCATCTACGATATCTACGACTTCCCGTTCACCGACAGCGACGGATCGCCCATGATCATGGAGATGGGCATCGACATCACCGAGCGGAGGCAGGCGGAGGAAGCGCTGAAGGAGATCAACGAAACCCTCGAGCAGCGCGTGGCGGAGCGGACCTCGGATCTGGCGGCGAGCGAGAGGAAATACCGCACACTCTTCAGCAGTATGAGCGAGGGATTCGGCCTCCTCCGCATCATCTGCGATGAGGCGGGAAACCCCGTGGACTACGAGTTCCTGGAGATCAACGATGGCTTCGAGCGGCAGACCGGGCTGAAGCGTGAGAACCTGATCGGTAGGACTGTCCTGGAGGTCCTGCCCGGCATCGAACCGTTCTGGATCGAGACCTTCGGAAGAGTCGCGTTGACCGGTGAGCCGGCGCGGTTCGACGGCTACAGCTCCGTCCTGGGTCGTTGGTACGAGGCATACGCCTACAGCCCGGTTCGCGGTCAGTTCGCGGTGGTGTTCTCCGATGTCACCGAACGGAAGAGGGCCGAGGAGGAGTTGAAGGCGGCCTACGAGCGAGAGAGCCACATCTCGCAGGTGCTGCAGAAGGCAATCGTTCCACCGGAGCCGTTCATCAGCGACGACTATCCGACCGCCGCCGTGTACGTGCCAGCCTATGCCGGCGAGGAGGTCGGCGGCGATTTCTACGACGTGTTCCGACTCGACGATGGCCGGGTCGGCACCCTCATCGGCGACGTCTCCGGGAAGGGCGTCGAAGCCGCGTCGCTCGCCGCCATGACCCGCAGCACCGTGCGCGCGCTCGCATACGTCGCCCCGTCGCCCGGGCAGGCCATCGCTCACGCGAACGAGGTGATCTGCCGCACGGAGACGGGCGGCGCGTTCGTCACCGTCCACCTCTTCTTCCTCGAGCCCGGGAGCGGCCGCGTCGTCTATACGAGCGCCGGCCACCCTCCGCCCGCCGTGCTCCGCGCCGACGGCCGTGTCGAGTTCGTGGCGGCAGGCGGCCTTCCTCTCGGCGCCATGCCGGACCAGGTGTTCGCGGAGGGCGAATACAGCCTCGAGCCCGGTGACGAGATCGTCCTCTACACCGATGGGGTGAACGAAGCGCGGATCGGAGCGAACCTCTTCGGCTACGAGGGGATCGAGCGAGTCCTCCGGAACCACGCCGGGAAGTCGCCGAAGTGCATCTGCGACGAACTCCTCGCCGCCGTCAAGTCATGGGCGAGCGAAGGGCTCCGCGACGATACCGCCATCGTCGTCATCCGGCGCGACCGGACGGACTCCGAGTCGAGCCGTCGTCCCGTCACGTCCACCGAGTGACTCTCTGTCGATCTCGTTACGCATCTCGCCGCTCCGGGTAATACTGTTCCCGACGCCGGACCGAACCTGGCGCGCGCCGGGAGGAAGCGATCGCAGCCTGGTTCGGTGGATCACGGATCAGTTGCGCAGCCTGCGTACCGGACAGCGGGACGGCGGTCGTTTCCTGCAGAGAGTATCCGCTACACTGTCTCCAGCTTGCTCTCCCAGTCGTCGAGACGCTTGCGTAGATCGGCGATCGTGCCTGCGTGCCCGGAGTCCTCCGCGAGGTTCTTCATCTCCCAGGGATCTGCCTTCATGTCGAAGAGCTGCACGACCGGATCGTCCTTGAACGCGACGAACTTGTACTCCGGCGTTCGGAGCATCCGCCCGGAGACCAGGCACTCGCTCACGATGAACTCGCGCCACTCCGGAGACTTCCCCTCCGCGAGCGGCCGGAGGCTCCTCCCGCGCGCGAGCGGCGGAGGCTCGATCCCGGCGTAGTCACAGAGGGTGGGCGCGACATCGAGCCCCGAGACGAGGTGCGTCCGATCGACCGAACCGCCGACCGGGCTCGATCCGGAGCGCCCGCCCGGCGGACACACCACCATCGGCACACGGATCGCCTCGTCGTAGGTGAAGAACTTGGTCACGAGCTTCCTGCGCGCCAGCCCGTCCCCGTGATCGACCGTCCACACGATCAGCGTGTTGTTCGCATGCCTCGAAGCGTCGAGGGCGTCGAGAATGCGCCCGATCTCGGCGTCCACCATCTCCACGTGGCGGTAGTAGCTCCAGATGTAGAAGCGCCAGAACTCGTCGATCCATGCAGCCGTCTTCTTGCGGAGCTTGGCCAGATGCTCCTCCTGTACCTTCGGCTCCTTGCCGACCGACTCGAAGTTCTCCGGGAGCGGGGGCAGCTCGCTCTTGATGCGCGGGTAGGGGCATCCGGCCGTGTATCCCTCATGTGCTGTGTGCCAGTGACAGCAGTCGTGCGGCTGGAGGAGCCCGACGTTCAGGAAGAACGGCTTGTCGCCGGAGTAGTTCCTGAGGAACGCCTGCGCCGACTTCGAGACGACGGAGTCGGTGTGCTGGCCGAGGTGCGACGGGTTCGAGGTTATCACGGTGAAGCCGTCGCTGTTGGGGCGGCCGGGGATATGCCACTTGCCCGTGTAGAAGGTCGCATAACCCCGGCTCCTGAACCACTGGCCGAGGTCGGGCAGGCCCGGGGCGAGCTTGTAGTCGTTGGTGAGCATTCCGTTCTCGGAGGCCGTGCGCCCGGTGTACCAGCACGCGCGCGCCGGACAGCACACGGGGCTCGCTGAGTAGGACTCCGTGAACGCCGTTCCCCGCTTGAGCAGGCGGTCCATGTTCGGCGTCTTCAGCCACTTGTTCCCGAGCGCGGAGATCGTGTCGAAGTGCTGCTGGTCGGTGTGGATGAAGAGGATGTTCGGCTTCGACGCGGGAGCCGATACGTCCGCGAACGCCCTGCTTCCCGCGAGCGCCAATCCGCCGACGCCGAGCGCCGCTCCCTTGATGAACTCACGTCTGGTGATCGGATTGCTCATGTCCTACCTCTCATGCAACATCAGTAGTGGCCGTGACGGCTTTTATCTCTTATGGCAGATCCGCGTAGTGAACGCCCGCCGTCGCGTCCCGCTGTTGGAGGTCTACGACCAACGGAACGGGACAGCGCCCGTTCCCTACGCATATCGCCGCAAGGCATGTAGTGAACGCTCGCCGTCGCGTTCCGCTGTTGGAGGTCTACGACCAACGGAACGGGACAGCGCCCGTTCCCTACGCATATCGCCGCAAGGCATGTAGTGAACGCCCGCCGTCGCGTCCCGCTGTTGGAGGTCTACGACCAACGGAACGGGACAGCGTCCGTTCCCTACATGTCGTGGTCGGCGCGGAGGCGAAGCTCCTACTTCGACGACGCCGAACCGAGGAGATACGCCCGCCGCTGGCTCACGGCGACGATCAGCCGGTGGTTGTCATCGATCCAATATGTGAACGGCAGGATGCCCCATCCGATCTGCTCGAACGAGTGCAGTCTCGTCTTCCGCCCGCCGATCTCCATCTCAGCCGTCTCTCCCGCCCAGAGCATCTGGTCGGGTTTGAGCAGCTCCATCTCCTCGAGCATATCGAACCGCAGCTCCTTCGCGTCGAACGGAAGGCGCTGGACGGCATCGAAGAGCGACCAACTGCTGCTCAATCTCTCCGACGCCGTGATCTTCTTCCCGTCCAGTGTGATGCTCCCGCCTGACGCCTCGCCGGAGATGCTGACGGATGTGAGCCGGACCTGCTTGCCATCGGGGTTGTCGACCTCGGAGTCGATCTGCCATCGGATCGGGGCGCACAGCTTGTCGTTCACGCAGGTGATCGCCGCCTTGCTCCTCCCGGAGCCGTTGACGTCCTTCATCCTGACGATCTGTGTCACCACCAGCCGTATGTTCCCGTCGGGCGTGAGTCGTCGGCGGATGCGCAGGCTCCCGGCAGGTTCGCTCTTGAAATCCTTCCCTCGGGAGGGGATCCATATGGCGTAGTTGTGCTCCCATTCGCCGTTCGGATCGAATCGCTCCGTCGGGATCTCGACCTTCGGCAGGGCATCGCTCAGCAGTTGGAGAGAATACGGCAGCATATCGTCCTCCTGGGTGGGCGCCGGGTCGTCGGCTGCGCTTCCGAAGATCCCTTCGCCGCAGTCCCGATACTTCGGGCTGTCATCAGACACCGACCGAAGCTCGCTTGTGAGACCGTTTCGTTCCTCCGTCCCGAGGTGTCGCCGGTCACCAGGGAGAGGACGTTCGATCTGTCATGGATCGCATGTGTCCTATGGGTCTTGCGGGATCTACGGGGTATGCCTGGATTCTAGCAGAGCAGCCGGATCACGTCAACGTCCGGGGCTCGCGGTTTCGGACCCTCGGCCCGGGGGAAAAGCTTCGTGACACACCGGAAATCCGGCGCAAAGGAGGCAGTCTATGAGGAATCCTCGTGCGCTCGCATACATCATCATGGCAAGCCTGGCCATGTTCTCGGTCGCCGGCTGCGGTGGTTCGAGAGAATCCCAGGTTGCGAATGCCATCGAGCGGTACCTCCCCGGCATCATCGGTCCGGCGGACAACTACGAAGTGCGGGTCGAGGGCATCCGTGGGGCGACCGGGGCCGATCTCGTGACCGTGACGGGCACGCGCGTGCGGCCCGCCGGGTCTCCGGTCCTGGATCGGATCGAGATCGCCCTGGTAGGCGTGGTGTACAACCCGAACTGCGCCGGACTGGAGCGGATCGCAAGGGCGAACGGCGCCGTGCGCGTGCTCAGCGGTGACGTTGCGGCGTTTCTCGATGCGAACAGAAACCTGCAGAACGTCGAAGTGCAGTTCCAGCCGCCGAACCAGGCGGTGGTGCGCGCTCAGCCGCAGATATCGGGATTGGAACTGCCGCCGGGCGCTGAGGGAGTAGAGGTCGTGGGCGCGCTGGTAGGCGAGGGGGCTCGGATCGATTACAACATCAGCCAGGTCCGCGCACTCGGTCTGACTCTGCCCGAGCCCGCGCCGGAGTTGCTCTCAGATGCGATCAACCCGGTCGTCGATCTCTCCGGGATACCGATCGTGGCGGAGGTGGCTGAAGTCCGCGTGGAGGGGAATGCCGTGATCGCCGAAGTCGTCGGGCGGATGATGAGTGAGGCTCCGGTCCTCACTCATCATCCGCCCGACGGGATCTCTCTACCTCACGGTGAGAGCTTTTCCCTTATACTTCGGCTGAAGCTTCGTGTAATCGACGCCCATCTCGGTGAGGATAGTGGGGACGATGTCCCGCTGGTCGCCGTTCCTGCGCAGGCTCTTCATGTTGCCGATAAGGTAGACTCGCGGGGCGTCCTTGTGGCTCTTCTGCCCCTCGTCGAAGCCGTGATCGGAGGTGGCAAAGACCATCGTTCGGTCGTAGATCCCGAGCGCCTTGAGCTTCTTCACCGCCTCGCCGACCCACTTGTCGCACTCGATCAGCGCGTCGTTGTACTCCTTCGAGTTCTCCCCGTGCGCGTGACCCGCGTGATCCGGGTTGCGGAAGTGGCAGAACGCGAAGAACCGGCCCTTCGAATACTTCTCGAGCGCATCGAGCAGAATGGGCGCGTTGACATCCGCATCCCTTCTCACGTTCCCATCCCAGAAGTCGATCTTCCTGGCCACATGGTAATACGGCTCGCCGTGAACGTTGATGATGACGAAGTTCAGCCGCTCCCGCTCGACCGGGTCGCCCTGAGGTCCCATCCTGGCCAGCGCCTCCTTTGCCTGAGCGATCTCCTCCGGCGTGGAGGGCGGATCGGAGCCGAGATGGTACGATCCGCCGTTGATCATGATCGTGGCGATCTTGTCCTTCCCGAACGCCTGCTGAAGCCGCTCGAAGATCGAGAGCCCCTCGGGGATGGTCTTGAACTCACTGTTGGTCGGGCAGCCGGTGACGTCGGGGTCGTATCCGGTGAGCATCTGGACGTGCCCCGGCTTGGTGGACGTCTGGTGGCTCGTGATGTCTATGTTGACGATCCGGCCCTCCTTGATCAGTGCGGCCAGATTCGGCAGTTCGTTCCGCTTGAGGCATTCGAGCAGATGCTCCCTCTGGACGCCGTCCCACGAGAAGAGCAGTGCGTTGCGCTCGGCGGCGGGCGTTGCGGCATCGAAGCCGAACGCGGGGATGCAGGCGCTGATGGCGGCGAGCGCGCTCAGCGCGGGTAACAGCTTCTTCATGTTCCGTCTTTCTCCATACGTCTCGTGTATCCCATGCGGTCCGTAGGACACGCGGGACGACGTGTTCTACCAGGTCTCGTTCGTCCAGGGAGCGTCGGCCTTGCTCGGCCACATCGGCTTGACGTTGTCGGCGCTCCATCTCTCCCACTCCGCCAACAGCTCGGCGACCTTGTCCCGGTCCTCATGCGCCAGGTCCGTCTTCTCGGTGGGATCGTTGGCCAGATTGTGCAGCCTGATCCCCTTGTCCTCGTGTCTGGACAGCTTCCAGTCGCCCATGCGGATCGCCGACTGCTTGTCGAAGTGCCAGAACAGCGCCCTGTGGGGCGAGCCGGTCTTCTTTCCGGTGATGTAGGGCATCAGGTCAACGCCGTCCACGTTCGATGCGATCTTGCCGCCTGCAGCGGCGACGGCCGTCGGGAGGAGATCGAGCGAGATCACCGGCTTGTCGTACGTCTTGCCTGCCGGGATCTTGCCCTTCCACTGCATCATGAAGGGTACGTGTATGCCGCCCTCGTGGACCTGCGTCTTGAAGCCCTTGAACGGGTCGTTGCGCGATGTGTTGCCCGGCGTGGGAGCGCCGTTGTCCGACATGTAGACGATCAGCGTGTCTTCCTCGAGGCCGGCCTCCCGGACCTTCTTGAGGACATCGCCGATGCAATTGTCCATCGCCAACTGCATCTGAGCGAACGTGCGGCGTCTCTGGTCCTGGATCTCGGGGAACTTCTCCTGATCCCTGACGGCGGCCTGCAGCGGCGAATGCGGCGCGTTGAAGGCGAGGTAGAGGAAGAACGGCTTCTTCTTGTTCCGCTCGATGAATGAGACCGCCTCGCGCCCGAAGGCGTAGGTGAGGTACTCCTTCTCATCCACCGGCTTGCCGTTCCGCTGTACCGCGTTGAACGATCCGCTCTCCGGATGCATGTAATTGTGGGCGCCTCCGACGAAGCCGAAGAACTCGTCGTATCCGCGCTTGTTCGGGTGGAACGGCTCGTTGTCGCCGAGATGCCACTTGCCGATGGCGGCGGTCACGTATCCCTGTTCCTTCATGTACTGCGCGAACGTCTTCTGGTCGAGCGGGAGCCCCCAGTTCGTGCGGTCGAGATCCTTGGGCGGATTGTGGTAGAAGCCGAATCTCTGCTGGTAACGGCCGGTCTGGAGCCCGGCGCGCATCGGACTGCAGACCGGACAGCTCGTGTAGCCGTTGGTGAACCGGATGCCGTTCCTGGCGATGGAGTCGATATTCGGCGTGCGGCAGTCCTTGCATCCGTGGACTCCGATGTCGGCGAACCCCTGGTCATCCGCGAGGATGACGATCACGTTCGGCTTGATGTAGTCGGCGGCAAAGAGGTCGGAAGTCGGGAGCGCCATCGCGGCGGTTCCCATGCCTGCCAGCCGCAGGAAATCGCGTCGAGTGTATGTGTGTGTCATGTGCTACTCCTTGATGCCGCCCATGCACGATCCCAGGCGGCTCCGCCGTCAATGCCATCGGCGGCAGAGCCGCCTGCGATCGGTGTGGGGGCTGTGTCTCTGTGCCGGTCGGCACGATCTCTGACGGCTCCGCCGTCAACTCCGTCGGCGGCGGAGCCGCCGACGATCGGCGTGGTGGCGGTGCGGGCCGGCCGCACCACCGCATCTATCGCGCGCTGGGCTTCCGACGGCCGTCCACCCACCTCGGCGGGATGTTCTTCGAATCCCACTCCCTGTAGGCGGCCTGAAGCTCCTTCAGCTTCTCCGGATGCGTCGCCGCGAGGTCGTTCTTCTCCCCGATGTCATCCCTGAGGTTGAAGAGCTGCTCCTTGCCCTCCCGCGCATGTATCCAGTCCTGCCCGCTCCCGTTCTGCACGAGCTTCCAGTCGCCGACTCTCGCTCCCCATCTGTCCATCCACCGCCAGAAGACTCTATCGTGCGGAGCCTCGCTCTTGTTGCCGAGGAGATGCGGCAGAAGGTCCACTCCCTCGAGAATCTCGGCGGGCTTTCCACCGGCGGCGGTCACGGCGGTCGGGACGATGTCCAGCGAACTGACGATCTTGTCGTAGACCTTCCCGGCGGGCAGCTTGCCTTTCCACTGGACCAGGAACGGAACGCGCACTCCGCCCTCGTATACATCCATCTTGTAGCCGCTCAGCGGAGCGTTGGGGGCGAACTCCGGCAGCCTGTAGCCGCCGTTGTCGCCGAGGAAGAAGATCATTGTGTCCTCCTCCATGCCCGTCTCGCGTACCTTGTGGAGCACCTTGCCGACGGCATCGTCCATCGCCGTCAACATCGCCGCGAAGTGGCGCTTTTCCGGATTCTTGATATGCGAGAAGCTATCCTTGTACCGCTCCGGGGTCCTCAGCGGATGGTGTACGGCGTTGAAGGCGAGGTAGAGGAAGAACGGCTCCTTCTTGTGCCGCTCGATGAACGAGCACGCCTCGCGCCCGAATGCGTCGGTCAGGTACTCCTTCTCGTCGTACTCCTCCGTGCCCCTGCGGATCGGGTTGAGCGTGCCGAGCTCCGGGTCGGTGTACGAGTGCGCGCCGTGCTGGAAGCCGAAGAACTCGTCGAAGCCGAAGTTCAGAGGGTTGTACTCGGGCCTGAACCCCAGGTGCGACTTCCCGATGAAGCCTGTCGCGTAACTCTCGGCTTTCATATAGTGGCCGACAGTCTTCTCGGAAGCCGGCAGACCGTAGTTCTTCGGGGCATTCGGGATAGGCCCGGAGTTGTCCTCGAAGCCGAACCGCTGCTGGTACCTCCCGGTCAAGAGACCCGCGCGCGTCGGTCCGCAGACGGGGCAGGTCACATACCCGTCCGTGCAGCGAACGCCGTTCTTCGCGATGGAGTCTATGTTCGGAGTGGCGATCTCTCTGCAACCCTGGCATCCGATCGAGCCGTAGCCGTGGTCATCGGAGAGGATGACGATCACGTTCGGCTTGCGCTTCTCCGCGGCAAGCAGGCTCGGCAGCGGCATCGTCATCGCGGCTGCTCCGGCGCCGGCCAGTGCGAGGAATTCTCTTCTGCTCAATGTCTTGCCCTTCATGTTGTCTTTCCCTACCGACTCGCCTCCGGCCTGACCATCAATCGGGACCGGTAGTAGTCGAGGATCACGGCGAGGACGATCACGCATCCGGTGATCATTCGCTTAGTGGCTTCCTCTGTTCCCATCTGCGCCAGGCCGCTTCCGAGCAAGGCGATGATGACCACGCCGAAGAAGCTGTTCACCACCGATCCTCGGCCTCCCATCAGGCTCGTTCCGCCGATGACTACCGCCGCGATCGCCTCCAGCTCGAATCCGCTGCCCGCATTCGGGTTCGCGGAAGCAAAGCGGGCCGTGATGACTACCGCCGCCAGTGCGCACAGCAGGCCGGATAGGACGTAGACCAGCACCTTCACCCTAGACGTCCGAATCCCTGACAGGTAGGCGGCCTGCTCGTTGGAGCCGAGCGCGATCAGATGCCTGCCGAACGCGCTCTTGTTGAGCAGCAGATGTCCGACCGCCACTGTGATGACCGCCATGATGAAGAGCGAGGAGACGTTCCCGATCCCCACCGACGCGATGTTCCCGATCTTGGAGCCGATGTAGATCGTGCGCGACTCGGTAAGCATGAACGTGACGCCTCTCGCGGCCTCGAGCATCCCGAGCGTGACGATGAACGGCGGGAGCGACCACCGCACGACCACCAGCCCGTTGATCAGCCCGCAGAGCGCTCCGACTCCCAGGCACATGGGGATCGCAAGCGCGAGCGGAAGGCCGAACTGGTGCACCGCGAGTCCGAGCACCGCCCCCGAGAGCCCGACTACCGAGCCCACGGAGAGATCGATCCCCCCGGTGATGAGAACGAGGGTCATCCCGACGGCGATCAGTATCGCCGCCGGGATCTGGTTTGCGATGCCCAGGAAGTTGGTCGGCGTGAGGAAGTTCTCGCACTTGAGTCCGAAGAAGGCGATCAGCACCGCCAGGACGGCTCCCATGCCGAGCACGTCGGTCAGCCATTTCATGTTGTGTTGGTCGGATCTGCCCACGGGTGTTCCTTACTTCACGAAGTTCACCAGATCAACAGGCGTCTCTTTGTCGGCGGGGGCTGCCCCCTTCTCCAGCATCTCCAGAGCGTACTGGATGCCGTAGACCGCGAGCTGGTCGGCATGCTGATCGGCCGTGGCGAGGATCTTGCCCTCCTGGAGAAGCTGCTGAGCCGCGCTGATGTTGTCGTATCCGACGACGGCGATCTTGCCTGCTTTGCCCGCCTCTTCCACGGCCTTGACCGCGCCCAGGGCCATGCTGTCGTTCGCGCACAGGAGCGCCTTGATGTCGGGATTGGCGGTGATGATATCGCGGGCAATCTCGTTGGCCTTGTCGGTCTCCCAGTAGGCGGTCTGCGATGCGACGATCTTGATCCCGGCGGCCTTCATGGCCTCCTCGAAGCCGAGCTTCCGCTGGTCGCCGTTGAACGCGTTCGGCGCGCCCTCCAGGATCGCAACCTTGTCGCCGGCCTTCAAGTGCTTCGCCAGTTCATCGCCGACGAGCTTTGCACCCTTGCGGTTGTCAGGTCCGACGAAAGGAGCGGTCAGTCCCGCCTCCTTCAGCGCCCCGGAGTCGAACTTGTTGTCGATGTTGACGACGATGATCCCCGCGTCCGATGCCTTCTTGCAGACAGACACGAGCGCCTTGGAGTCGGCCGGTGCGATGACGATCGCATTGACTCCCTGGGCGATCATCTGCTCGACGAGCTCGACCTGCTTGTTGACGTCTAGTTCGTCCTTGATGCCGTTGACGACGAGGTCAAACTCCGAGGCGTGCTCCTTCTGGTAAGCCTCGGCTCCGTCCGCCATCGTCTTGAAAAACTCGTTGGCGAGCGACTTCATGACGAGCGCGATCTTCGGCTTGTCCGCCGACAACTGCGTGCCCTGGTTCGTCTGCTTGGAGCATCCCGCGGCGAGCAGGACCGCCAGCGCCAGGACGATGATCGATGCGTGCTTGAGAATCCTCATGTGCAATCAGTCCTCCGAATATACTTGTGGGAGAAGCTCAGGCCTGGTGTTCGACATCTGCGGTGCAGCATGTGCCTTACTCTGGATTTCACCGGCGGGAGGGTTCTGACCTTCCTGTGCGGATCGGAGGTCCGGGGCCGCTCGATCTCTGACGGCTCCGCCGTCAATTCCATCGGCGGCGGAGCCGCCTGCGATCGGTGTGGCGGCGGTGCGGGCCGGCCATACCACCGCGTCTATCGCGCGTTGGGCTTCCGACGGCCGTCGAACCACTTCGGCGGGATGTTCTTCGCGTCCCACTCCCTGTAGGCGGCCTGCAACTCCTTCAGCTTCTCGGGGTATACCGCTGCAAGGTCCTTCGTCTCGCCGATGTCGTCCTTGAGGTTGAAGAGCTGCTCCTTGCCGGTCTCGTTCTCCATCAGCGTCCAGACATCGCCGTTCCCGTTCATCACGAGCTTCCAGTCGCCGACCCGCGCGGCATACCTGTCGATCCACCGCCAGAAGACTCGGTCGTGCGGAGCCTCTCGCTTCCTGCCGAGAAGGTATGGCACGAGATCGACTCCTTCGACGATCTCGGCGGGCTTTCCACCGGCGGCGGTCACGGCGGTCGGGAGAATGTCGAGCGAAGTGACGATCTTGTCGTAGACCTTCCCGGCGGGGAGCTTATCCTTCCACTGGACCAGGTAGGGTACCCGGACCCCGCCCTCGTAGACGTGGAGCTTGAACCCTCTGAGCGGGGCATTCGGCGCGAAATCGCCGGGCAGCCGGTAGCCGCCGTTGTCGCCGAGGAAGAAGATCAGGGTGTCTCTCTCCAATCCGGCCTCACGCACTTTGTCGAGCACCTTGCCGACCGCCTCGTCCATGGCGGTCAGCAGCGTCGCAAACTTGCGCTGCTCGGGTTCGGCGATCTCGGGGAATGCGTCCTTGAACCTCTCGGGCACATCCAGCGGGTGGTGCACCGCGTTGAAGGCGAGATGGAGGAAGAAAGGCTTCTCCTTGTGCCGCTCGATGAAGGAAACCGCCTCGCGCCCGAAGGCATCGGTCAGGTACTCCTTCTCGTCCACCGGCTCCGTGCCACGGACGATCGGGATAGCAGTGCCGACGCCCGGATTGACGTAGGAATGAGCCGCGTTCGTAAAGCCGAAGAACTCGTCGAAGCCCCGCTTCTGAGGATGGCACTTCGGGCGATGGCCGAGATGCCATTTCCCGATCATGCACGTGGCGTACCCCTCGGCCTTCAGATAGTCGGCCATCGTCTTCTCGCCCTCGGGGAGCCCGAAGTTGGCGGGAGCGGTCGGTCTCGGGCCGTCGTTGTCCTCGAACCCGAAGCGCTGCTGATATCGTCCGGTCATCAGGCCTGCGCGTGTCGGGCCGCAGACCGGGCACGTGACGTAGCCGCTCGTGCAGCGGATGCCGTTCTTCGCGATGGAGTCGATATTCGGCGTCGGGACGTTGACGCCTCCCTGGCATCCGATCGAGGCGTATCCGTGGTCATCGGACAGGATGACGATGATGTTCGGCTTCCGGACCTCGGCGGCAGACAGATCGATCGGCAGCGCCATCGCTGCCGCCCCCGCGCCGGCCAGGGTGAGAAACCGCCTTCTACTCAATCCTTTGCTGCTACTCTCCACTCTACACTCCCCACTCTAGACTAGAACGATTCGAGCACCTGCCAGATGAACATGTTGCCGAGGCCGTCGACCTCCTCCCAGATGCGCCTGGCGAGGCCCTCATCCCCCGGAATCTCCGCCGAAAGCTCCTTGCGCTTCTCCTCCCACGGGATGCACACGCCGGGACGCGATCCGTGATACGTGATGCGTGACGGCCCATGCTCGACGTTCGATATTGGACGTTCGATGTTCGCATGCCCATCGGAATACATCCCATACTCCCTCGTGAAGTCGGTCAGTGCCCTGAGGTTTTCCACCGAGGTGTCGTTCTGCATGATCGCGCTCGCATCCATCACGTATCCGCCGTTCCGCGCGACGCCGTCGATGACCTTCTTCGCGTAGGCGCGCACTTCGTCGGGAGTGCGGTAGGCGAGTAGGAAGTTCGGGATGCCTCCGCTGAGGCAGAACTTGTGGCCGAGCTTGCGGTGAGTCTCGAAGATATCGCCCCTATCCACGTGGTAGACGATGCTCGCGTCCGGAAGTTCAGCGAAATGATCCAGGTGCGGCCCCCAATCGCCCTCCGCGTAGAAGAGCGTCTGCCGACCGTTCGCCCACAGCTCCTCGATGATCGGCTTCACCGTCGGCCAGTAGTGAGACTCGAACTGCCCGGCGGAGACGAAGGGGATGCATCCGCGATGCATCCAGAACCCGATGGGCGCATTCCCGCTCGGGTCGGAGCTGATCAGCGCGAGGTGATAGAGGTGCGGCATCAGAGCCTCGCACGCCTTCAGCACCTTGTCCGGCTGGGTGACCATGTCCATCGTCAGCCCGATGTATCCCCGGAGCTTGTCCGCGAGAATATCGAACGGCGCCTTCAGGATACCCGCGATCGCCCCGCACGTGCCGGACTCCTCCCTGAGCGCCTGCCCCTGCGGACCGAATGCGCCGAAGTACTGCATCATCGCCATCCCGCCCTTGGTCAGTGCGGCCATCCGTCTCATAGGTCCCATCTGCCCTATGTCCGCAGACACTCTCGGCAGCCATACCTCATACAGGAACGCCGTCGGATCGTCGATCAGCGCATCGTACTCGTCCGCCTTCATGAAGGCGTCGTCCTCGTCCGGTTCGCGGTACTGGAATCCGGTGTCCGGCGGGATGTCGATCCCCGGCACGGCGTAGTACTTGAGGCCGAGCGCCTGGGTCAGGCCGGTCCAGACGTAGACCATGTTCCCGACCACCGCGTCCCAGTCGAAGTCGGCGGCGCACTTTCGGACGGCGGCGAAGGCCTTGTTGAAGTCGTGCGTGACCTCCTGGACGGTGTATCCCGCGTACTTGGCGGTGAACTCCGCGACGAACGGCCGGATCGGGATCTTGTCCGGCTTCTCGTTCCTCATTGCCGTCGTGTATCGAGCGAGTCGCTCCTGGAAAAGCTGCTCCATGTTCATATATGTCACCTCAAATCGTGTGGACTCTCTACTGTAGGGAACGCCCGCTGTCTCGTTCCGTCGCCGGAGGTCTACGACCAACGGAACGGGACAGCGCCCGTTCTCTCCACCAGACCTCCGGCTAGACCCCACCGTCCTTCGATACGCTTCGCTACTCAGGACTAGCGGGTTCTTGTGCCATGGGAAACCTGCTATGTTTGGATGCTTCGGAAGCAGAGTTCGCGGTCTGTGCGAACGGCGCTACCGAAGCCGCTCCGGTATCCATGTAGCGAACATCCGCCGTCACGCTCCTGCCGGCACGAGTTTGACCGCATCCGCGAGGACGTTGCCGTCCGCGTCGTTGCTGAACGTGATCGAGCCCTTTCTGCCTGCCTTGAAGCTGTACGTGCCGAGGCTCATCCATTCACCCTTCGTCTCCCGAAGGTCGATCACCATCGTCACCTTCCCGTCCTCCGACTGAACGGTGACCGGCGCGTTGCTCGCGTGATCGCCCGCGGGGTCCGGGCCGAACCAGGCGTAGACCGTGTAGTCTCCATCCTTCGGGATGTCCGGAGTGAACACCGCGAGCGCGTCCCCGGCGCCCTTCCACGCCCAGCGAGTCCCGAGGTAGTAGCCGACCTGCTCGTTGCCGTTCTGCGCGGCCAGCCAGTCGCCTGTGAACGTCACGGATGTCGGTCCGTCGGTGTCATCGATGACGATTGCTCCGGCCTCCTCTTTCGGGCGCTCGGGGCCTTTCTCGAAGATGTTGAAGCCTGCCTCAAGCTGCGCGTTCACCGGATTGGTGATCGCCTGCGGGCCGCCCATGCGGTTACTCGTCACGATCGCCGACTTCGACTTGCCCCTGAGCGCCACCTGCGGGCCCGCGCCCCTGAAGTTGCAGCCGTTCACGATCAGGTCGCCGCCGAACAGCTCTATCGCCGGGGTCTTGTTCTGCTTGCGGTCCCAGCCGATGAAATTGCACCCGTTGAACGACACCTGTCCCGTCCCCGCGATGCGGGCGATCTGGTCCGAGCTGCCCCAATACGAGCAGTTCTGGAACTGGACGACGCCGGTATGCGTGTCCTTGACCACTATCTCGCACGGTTTCTCGCCCGCGAAGCTCACGAACTCGCCGTTGGTGAAGAGCAATCCGGGCGGCTGAGTCTGCTCGACCAGCACCGCGATCTCGGCGGCATCGATTCCGCAGCCGAGGAAGTTCCCGTTGCACGGGCCGTCCTTCGACTCGATGAACCTCATGCCGATCCCGTAGCCGAAGCAGAAGAAGTTGAGGACGTATTGCCAGTCGGTTCGAGCGAATATCATCGCCTCGCCGTTCTTCCAGAGCCAGTCGCGGATGCCCGACTCTTCGTCCCACTTCCAGAACGGCCAGAAGTGAACGTTCTCTATCCGGCCGACGTCATAGCACTTGTCCACGAAAATGCCCCGGCGGAGCGGCTGGCCGTAGAGGTTGCGGATGTAGTGACGGCCGGAGTTGCGCGTGCCGAAATCCACGCCCTGGTAGGGGTTGACCAGCAGGCAGTCGATGATCGACGGGTTGTCCCCGCCTGCGCTGGCGATGCACCAGGGATAGGCGACTATGTTGTCGGGCTTCTGGTCGGGATAGAAGATCGTCAGCCCCTTGATCGTCGAGTTGGCGTTGAGGGTGATGAAGGGAGCGCCCTCCTCGGAGCCGGCTCCCTCGACCGCGAGCAGCGTGCTCCCCTGGTTCTGCGTCCAGGCGGTCGGGATCTTCCAGATCCCCTCCAGGGTCACCTTCGCCGGGACGACGAGGCGCGTCTTGATAAGGTAGTTGCCGACCGGTACTGAGACCGTCCCGCCTTTCTCCGCAACGGCGGCCATCGCGGCGGTGAATGCGGCGGTGTCGTCCGTGATTCCGTCGCCCTTCGCGCCGTAGTCCCTGACGTCAACCTGCGATGGTTGGCCGAGCGTAGCGGAGCAGAGCAGAACGAGCGAAACCATGAGAAGCAGCAGAAGCATATTGCCGGACATCCGTTCCTCCTGAAATCATGCTCTCTACATCGTTCAAGCATCGGAGGCGGTTAACCTTCCCGGCGCGCTTGTGGGGGACGACTCCAGTCGGCGATCGGTTGCGTGACAGAGGACGCTTCTCTGTAAGTTGCGCTACTCGAAGCGTGCCGGAGGGTATTTCAAGACGGTTGTAGGAGCGGCTTCCCAGCCGCGAATTCGTGGCGTCGCGTGGGCGTTCGCGGCTGGGAAGCCGCTCCTACAACACTTGCGAAATACGCTCTCGAGCAGTCCTGAGTTCGTCTCAGGGCACAGCGAGAGGCTGATCCGAATCCGTCGCCGTCAGGAGACGCCTCAGACATACGAGCCGAACTCGTATGCTGCGTCGAAGAGCGCCACGATGTTCTCCGGCGGGATGTCCGCCTGGATGTTGTGTACGTTGTTGAACACGTATCCGCCGCCGGGCTTGAACGCCTCGAGGTTCCTGCGGACCTCCTCCCGGATCTGCGCCGGCGAGGCGTGCGGCAGTATCCTCTGCGCATCGATCCCGCCGCCCCAGAAGCTCAGCCGGTCGCCGAACCGTGACTTGAGGTCCGCCGGGTCCATATCCTTTGCGCTGATCTGCACCGGGTTCAGGATGTCGATCCCGTTGTCGATCAGGTCGGGGATGTACTCGATCGCCGAGCCGCATGTGTGATACCAGATCTTCGCATCCGTCCGCGAGCGGATGTACTGCACGAGCTGCTTCTGGCGCGGCTTCACGATCGAGCGGTAGATCCTCGGCGGGAAGAGCGGACCGTTCTGCGCGGCGAGGTCGTCGCCGATCATGATCACGTCCACTACGTCGCCGACCTCGTCGAGGAAGAGCCGGAACCAGTCGAGCCAGTACTTGAGCGTGCGGTCGATGATCGCCTCCAGAATCTCCGGCTGGTCGAGCATGTCCATGAACAGATCCTCCAGCCCGCGCATGTACCAGCAGATCTCGTAGACCACGCCGGAGATGCCGCTGATGACGGGGTAGGGCGTCTCACGCCTGATCTTGAGCGCTCGATCTCTCAGGCCCTCGAAGCGCGTCGGGTCATCGCCCTTGGGGAACGGGTATTCCTCGATCTCCCTGAGCGACATCCCCGCGAGCGGATGATAGCTGATGTCGAAGTAGTAGGGGAAGTCCTCCGGCATCGACCACGTGACGCCGAACTCGTCGGTGAAGTCGTTCCACACGCGTCCGTCCCGCTCGTGCTTCACGACCTCGGCGTTGAAGCTCTTCGCACCGGCTGCCGCGACATATCGAGTGTCGACGTGCAGGCGTTCCAGCACCGCTTCCGACGGCTTGGCGAGTTGCTGCACGAGATCCATGATCTCGATCTCCTCCCGGAGGCCGAGGTAGTCGAGCAGCTTCTCGTATGCGATCCGGTGGATGCCGGTCTGGTTGCCGCCGAGATCGATCGGCACACGGTCCGGCTCCCGGTGGTTCAGCGCGGTGATCAGTCGTTCGCGTGGTGTAGGCATGGAGTGTTCCTCCTTCGGTACAAGGAAACCAACGCTGTAGGAGCAGCTTCCATCTGCGATCAAGCCATGTAGGAGCAGCTTCTAGCTGCGATCGCGGCTGGAACTCCTACGATGCGTCGGTTCATCGCGGCTGGAAGCCGCTCCTACAATGGGTGGTTTCGCGGCTGGAAGCCGCTCCTACAAGCAGACGGGCCGACGTTGAAGCCCGCCCGTCTGGTGACTCGCTACATCCCCTGCGGGACGGCGACATCGAAGTCGAGGTAGTATCCCAGCGCCTCGACCATCGCATCCGTGACGATGCCCGGTGTCACGCTGACGTGATGCCGGTGGCCGTTCGTAGCGACGTAGAGGAGTACGTCCTGTAGCCGGTCGATCTGCGCGACGCCCGCGCATCCGAAGAAGTCATCCGGGATCGGGTCGTCGGTAAACTCGCCGTCGCCGACGTAGAACTTCAATTGTCCCTCTTCGGTCATCATGCTGGCGAACGTGAACGGAGTCGGCTTGATCCGACCGACGTTGCATCCGAACGAGCAGCCTTCGCCGACCGCGTTGCTGAGGATCGCGTGCTCGGTGACGGCGCCTCTAGCCGTCATCATCGACTGAGGGACCGGCCCGCAATGGAAGAGGATGCACTTGTCCTCGTCGTCGCCGTAGTTGTTGTTCCAGTCGAGGCACGACGCGACATCGCCCGACGCCTTGCTCAGCGCGTACATCGCGACGGCGTTGCCTACATCGACCTCGCACGCGGCGCTGACCAGGCGGTTGTTCATCTCGCTCAGCAGCACGCACGGCGATATCCCGAGCACCTGCTGCATCTCCGTCCAGCAACGGGGCGCGATGGCATCGAGCTTGTTCTCCTCGACGATAGCGTCGAACACGACCCCGAGCCGCACCAGCGAGTCGAAGTTGGCCTCGGGAACGCCGGAGAAATCCGCGTAGCCGGTTAGAACCTGCTTCTTGTCCTTGTACGCGCTGCTGTCGGGCGACACGTCCTTCAGCCTGTTGAACACGTCTGCCAGGTCGAAGGTCTCCATCGTGATCCCGTGACGCTCGAGCGCCAGCTCATCGATGCGCACCGTCTTGAACGCGCTGGTCCGCGCGCCGATCGCGCCGACCCTCATCCGCTTGAGCGCGCCCACCACGCGGCACACCCGGTCGAAGTGATCGATGTTTGCCGCGAAATCAGCGCTCGCCGGGGCCACGGTATGCGGCGGGAGGACCGTGAACTTCAGGCCGCCCTGGTAGAAGACGTCGCAGATGGACATCTTGCCGCAGAACGAATCGCGCCGCGTCGCGGGGGCCATCTTGCTGAGTTCATCGGGGTAGGCCTGCACGAAGATCGGGACGCCCGCATCCCTCAGGGCGGCGAACGCACCGGTTTCGTCGCCGAAGTTGGGCAGCGAGAGGATGACCCCGTCGTACCGACCCTCATGTGCCTTCAGGAACCGGGCGTAGATCTCACCTTCCGCCGGAGTCTCGACCGCGCCGTGACGCGTGGCGCCGGCATCGAGCATCAGCGTGTCGTGTCCGAGCTCCTTCAGTCTCGCCTCCATCTCGACGCGCGCCGACGCCATGAGCGAGCCGGGGAAGAAACCTCTGTTGCCGAAAAACAGAGCAAACCTTGACTTTGCCATCTACACACTTCCTTTCGTCTGCGTAATAGTCACGCCTGTCATTCCGAGCGAGACGGACGATGATCGACGATTCCGTCATCGGTCATCCTCAGTATCGCTCCCAAGAAACCTCGCACCGTCAGCACTGAGTAATCCCGACCGTCCTCCGATACGCTTCGCTACTCAGGACTGACGGGTTCTATGTCCCCGGGGAACCCACACCGCTAGCCCTGAGTAGTCCTGAGCTCCGAGCTCACGGAGTGCGAGGAGTTCAGGACGTATCGAAGGGCGGCCTTGCTCCACCAAACCTCCGGCTAGACCCGGACGTCCTTCGATACGCTTCGCTACTCAGGACTAGCGGTTCCTATGTCCCGGCAAACAACCACCGCCAGCCCTGACAGGACTAGCGGGATATCTGCCCGAGACAACTGCGCTTGCTGTGCAGTAACATACTCAGAACGACATAGCCGATCAGATGCCTTCCTTCAGGGTGTGGAGCCGCGACGCCGAGCCCTCGATGCGGTAGACGTCGCAGATGATCTGCCTCATCTTGTCGCGGACGGCCGCCTGGGCCGCCCGCACGCTGCCCGTCTCGTCGAGCGCCCTCACGTAGGGCTGGCGGATGTCCGTCCCGATGTTGATCTTGGCGATCCCGTTTCGGATCGCGTCTTCGATATACGAGTGCCGGATGCCCGATCCGCCGTGCAGGACGAGCGGTATTCCCGTCGCGTCGTGGAGCGCCCGCAGGTGCTCGATGTCGAGCTTCGCCTGTACCTTCGTCTGGTTCCTCGTCGCCGGGCCGATCGCGCCGTGGACCGATCCGATCGATACGGAGAGCCAGTCGACGCCGGTCTCCGCCACGAATCTCTCTGCCTCATCGATCTTTGTGAAGCCGGCCTTCTGCGCGAACAACTCCTCGTACGGCGGCATGGGACCGGATTCATGGCCGAGCACCGATCCAAGCTCGGCCTCCGCGAGGGCTCCAGCCGAGTGAGCCATCCGCACTACCTCTGCCGTGACCGCGATATTCTCGTCCAACGGCAGACGCGAGCCGTCGATCATGACGGAGTCGTAGCCGAGATCGAGCGCCTCCGCGATGAACGATCTCCAGTCGACGCGCACGCCGTCCTCGTCGATCACCGGTGTGTGATCGAGGTGGAGGCGCGTCACCCGGGTGTCGGCGTGACGCCTGAACTCCTCGGCGACCTCTGCGAGGCTTCCGGCCTCGAACTTGAAAAACTCCAGGCGAGCGACCTCGATAAGCGCGAACGTGTCGTGTTCGGCGAGGGCGTCGGCGACAGCCACGATCATCGGCAGGTAAGGGACGTTGAACGCCGGGATGACGATCCCGTTCTTCGTTGCCGTCGAGAATATCCTGCCCAGATCATGCGGTGTTTCGTTAGCCATTCTATTCTCCTGACCGGTGTCGGCCATATTATGCAGGGAGCATGATTCCCTATCTCGACGCAAGGTAGTTCCCGTATCCCACCACGATCGTCGAGGCGATGAGCACTATGATGCCTGCGAACACGATCTGATGCGTGCGCCTGCTCGTGCCCTTCCACTCCTTGAAGAGGAGCGCCCACATGTTGCTGAACACGATGATGAATGCCATGTGGATCGTCCAGCTCGAGAAGTCGTAATCCCCCATGCGGGTCGTGCCCATGCCGTAGAACATGAACTGCATGTACCACGTGATGCCCGCGAGCGCAGAGAAGAGGTAGTTCGATGCGAGCGAGATGCCCTCGCCGCGGATGTAGTTGATCGCCGTGCGGTTGCGCCTGTTGAGGGTCACGCACCAGACGCAGTTCGTCAGGAAGCCGCCCGCGAAGATCACGATGTATGCGGGCGAATATTGCCACAGAGAGTCGGTCCCGACCGCAACTGCGAGATCGGCAATCGGCTTGGCCGCCTGGAGCGCAAAGGCCATGCACGCGCTCATCACGCCCGCGAAGATGGCGATCCAGAGCCCCTTGGAGAAGTTGAACTCGCTGATCGCTGCCGTCTTCTGGTCGGCGGTGAGTTCGCCCTCCTTCTTCACGCCTGCCTTGCCGCAGATCGCGATTCCAGTCAGGCAGACGAGCACTCCCAGGAGCACGGTCTGCCCCGAGAGCTTCGAGGCGAGGTCGACGAACTCCCCCTTGAACACCGGCGGGATGATCGTCCCGAACGCCGCGCAGAACCCGAGGGCGAGCGCATATCCGAGCGACATGCCGAGATATCGCATCGACAGGCCGAAAGTCAGTCCGCCGATCCCCCAGAGCACCCCGAACAGGAATGCCCAGAAGAGGCTCTTGGCCGGCGCATTCGTGAGCACGCCCATCACGTCCGGGCAGATGATGAGCGATACGACCCACGGTGCGATGATCCAACTGAAGAAGCCGCCGACGAGCCAGTAGCTCTCCCACGCCCACTTCTGAACCTTCTTGAACGGGATGTAGAAGCTCCCGGCCGCGAAGCCGCCGAGCGCGTGAAGGAAGACGCCGAGGAACGGATTTGCAGGCACTCCGATATACCCCCTTGCCGCCAGTGTTACGGCATTCTACCACGCCGGGCGGCCGCAGGCAACTGCGGGGAGGCCCTGGGTGTTAGGTTCTGGGTGTCGGGTTCTGGGTGTCGGGCGACGGGGGCTCGGATCGGCACGCACACTCCCTCCCCTCGGCGCGAGCCCACCCAGGCGCTCCCTCCCCGTAGCGAGAATCCACCAACAACCCCCTCCCCGTAGCGGGGAGGGCCGGGGAGGGGTCTCAGCCCACTCCGAGCACTCGCCCGATCTCGTCCCACGACCGGCAGAGGTCCGCGTAGTCGCAGCGGAGGTCCTCCGGCCCGTCCATCCTGAACAGGACCGCTTCCACGCCCTGCGACCTGGCGTCGTATAGATGCCGCTCATCGTCCTCGACGAGCGCGCCGATCTCCTCTTCCAGGCAGCGTTGGACCTTCGAGACCTCGCGGGTGTTCACGCCGATGACACGCATGCCGCGCGTAGCCTCGTGCGCCGAGAGCCAGTCGGATGCGATCTCCATCCGCTCACCGGTGCGCGCGGTGACGATCACTACTTCACGGACGGCCCGCAGCCGCCGAATGACGTCCAGCGCTCCGGGTATGGGCCGGACGATCGCGGCGGCCTCTCTGCCGAAGACATCATTCGCCATCTCGCGGTACGCATCCTGGCCGATGATCGGCACGCAGTTCGTCCAGTCGCACAGGTGAGGCTCGATCGATATGCCGAGGTGCTCCTTGATCCAGTGAGCCTTGAGGGTGTTCGTATCCGCGACGGTGCCGTCAAAATCGAGGCCGACTGCCAACATGGTGCTGTCTTTGCTCCGGGTCATGGGTACGGATAACTCCTGCAACAATCTATGCTACCTCACGAAGGTGATGCAGCGGTCTTTCGTCCAGTTCTCGCGGTACCAATCGCTCGACTCGTTCGTGTCGCCGATCGCCTCCATGCGCTGTTTCATGATCGAGCGTAAATGCTCCTTCACGTCGCGGTGAGCCGGGTCGTCCGCGAGGTTGTTCATCTGATACGGATCGGCCTGGTTGTCGAAGAGCAGTTCCTTTCCGTCACGTCGGTAGATGGCGAAGGTATACCGCTTGCTTCGGACGGCCCGCCACTCGAAGCCGGGGTCCCACGATGCGCATGCCCCTGTGTTCTGCAGGAGCGCCGCCTCGGGCTCAGGACCGGGCTTCCCGAAGGCACAGTGACTGAGATCCATGCCCTCGACCTTCGACGGGATCGGTAGACCCATCGCCGAGAGCAGCGTCGGCATGATGTCCGGCGTGTTCAGGCAGACGTCGGACACGCTCCCCGCGGGGAATCGGCCCGGCAGCCTCATCAGGAAAGGCACGCGCACGGCCTCCTCGTAGAAGATGTTCTTCGCCAGCCGTCCCTGCGCGCCGAACATCTCGCCGTGATCGGACGTGAAGACGACGATCGTGTTGTCGCGCACTCCCGCCTCGTCGATAGCCTTCATGAGCCTACCGAAGTTCCAGTCGAGGTTGGCGGTCATCGCATAGTACACGCGCATCCAGTTGGGGAGCCGCGCCCTCGACGCCGCCGGCTTGAAGATCCCCCAGTTGTCGGAGTATGGGTCGTCCTCCGGCTTGTAGTTGCGAGGGTAGTCGAACTCGTGGAGTTCGGTGTCCTCGGCGAACATCGCAAGGTACTCGGGCGGGACGTTGTTCGCTCCCCATGGACTGTGCGGCGTTCCGACCGATAGGAAGACGGCAAACGGCTTGTCGCCCTTTGCGTGATGCTTGATCCGCTCGATCGCGAGGTCGGTCTGGAAGTCGGGCTCGTATCCCTCGACGGGGATCTGCTCCGGTGAGTCGGTGTGGTAGAAGGCCTTGTAGTACTCATGCCAGAAGCCGTAGGACGCCCAGAAGCCGTCAAAGCCGAGCCGGTAAGGCCCCGGGGGAGTGAACGAGTTCTTCGGATCGCGATGGTTGCCGAGCTGGTTCGCGTAGAGATGCCACTTGCCGATGTAGGAGGTATCGTATCCGCTGCGCGTCAGTACGTGGCCGATGCATTCGTGGTTCGGGTTGATGCGCAGTTCGTTGATCACCATGCCCGTGGATGTGGTGTACTTCCCCGTGAACAGTGAGGCCCGATACGCGGCGCAGACCGGGTGTCCGCTGATCGCGTTGCGGAAATCGACGCCCTCCCTGGCGAATGCATTGATGTTCGGTGTTCGCGCCCTTCGATCGCCGGCATATCCGCAGGACTGATAGCGGAGTTGGTCGGCGAGGACGTACACGAGATTCGGTCGAGTGTTCTGTGCCATGGCGTCTGTCCATTCTGGTGATAGACTAACATTAGCCGCCGACCCCGGGAGTCCCTCTTGGGGAGGAATGCGCCCGGACGGCGAATAGTGCATACATGAGATACATACTCACCGCACTGATCGTCTGCATCACGCTTGCCGCCTGGAGGGGCGCGTCCTCATCACCTCTGTCGGGGATGCTCCATCCCGCGTACCGAGACTGGATCGCCCGGCCGGGGGAGATGTACGGCTTCTGGCTGTGGACCGGCCCTGCGTCGATCCGCGATCAGGTAGACCGCACGGGGGCGAACGCCACATCGATGCACCTCATGATGCGCCTGGAGGAAGACCCGGACGCTCCTGGCGGCGTGCGGGTAGTCCCGCAGCCGATCGACGATGCGTCGCTCGACAAGCTGTCGGGAGTCGGCGTCGGCCTTGGAGAGCACAACAATCCCTTCTTCGTGCGGTACCCCGAGTGGTTCTGGGAACTGCGCCAGGAAGCCCGCATGAAGGACCGGGACGGCAAGACAATCCGCGTCGGCGCGAACCCCGTCCCGGCGATGCTCGATCCGCTGCTCGTCCGACTGGCGAAGGAGCAGATGTCGGCGATGGTGCCGCTCATCGGCCGCGAATCGTGGGCGCGGTACTGGGTCATCGGCGCCGAGCAGGCTTGGCCCGACTACTTCGGCCTTCCCGCGGGCGACCACAGTCCGGCGATGCGCCGTTACTTCACAGCCTGGAAGCGCTTGGGTATGGATGCTTCGGTTGCAGAGCGGAGCGGCGCAGCCGAAGCATCCGGTGGTGGACATAAGGACGACTGGCGCGACTTCCGCGACTCTGTCGTCGTCGATCGGTACGCGGGCTACACGGCCCATCTCCACGCGCTCGATCCGACTCGTCCGGCGATGCTGCCCACGCACGGCAACCCGTTCACCGTCGACTTCCGTGGGAAGCTCGGCTACCCCCTCGGCGATCTCGCCGGAGTCGTCGACGGCTTCGAGGCCGGCCCGATCTCCATCGACGACGATGCCGAGCGGATCATCCGCATGACGCTCGACCAGCAGACGAGCTTCGGCGTTCCGGTCGTCGCTCCCCGCCTCGCCAACAAGCAGCTCGATCCCGCCGCGAAGGGTGGGGGACGCACGTTCACCCCCGCGAGTCTCCGTCGAACCGTCTACGAGGCGCTCGGGCTCGGCGTCTGGCACGTCGGTTTGGTGCATTGGATCGGCGACCTGCACGACGGTGAGTGGGGGATCGCCGGCAAGCCCGCTGAGGCCGAGGCGAAGCGCGTCTTCGAGGAGTTGAGGCAGGCGGGACCGTATCTCGACGGCTCATCCCGGCTCCGGCCGCGGGTGGGAGTCTTTATCTCCGATGCGAGTTGGGCCCGCCGGTGGCAGGATCGATGGACGCTGCTCTACGATGAGGCGATCAAGCGCGGATGGGCGGTCGCATTGCTCACCGACGTGCAGATCGATGCCCGGCTCGCATCCGAGACACCGGTGCTCCTGAGCGTTGACAATCCTATCGTGTCCGAGGAGACCCGAGGCCGCCTGGACGCCTACATGCGCGCGGGCGGGACGGTCGTCTCCGTAGGATCGACGCTCCCCGGTGCGGTCTCAGTGCCCGATGACGCGCAGGGGCCTGCGGTCCGCGTGATCCACCAGACGCAGACCTCCGGGGGCGCGAACACTTGGGAGGTGGGCGTGAAGCCGCTCCCGATGGACGCGATCGAGGAGGCGGTGGCACGGCATGCGAACCCGCGTCCGGTAGTCGTGACGGAGAACGGCAGGCGCGCCGAGGGGATCGAGCCGCTCCTGCTCACCGACGGCACGAACCTCCAGGCGGTGCTCATCAATCGCCGGAATGATCGACGTGCGGTCAGGCTCTCCTCGGATGGGCTCAAGCAAGTCCGCGACATCCTCACCGGAGAGCTTCTCTCGGGTGACGTCACCATCGAGCCGCTCGGCACGGCGCTGGTCGCCCTGGAGCCGAGGATCGCCCCGGAGGCCGCCACGTCCGAGGTGGCGAAGGCCGAGTCCGCTGTCGCCCGGTGGACGAAGCTGGGGGGCGACGTGAAGGGACCTGTGTCGCTCCTCGATCGGGCGCGGGAGCACCTCAGGGCGGATCGTCCGTCGAAGGCATACGCGCTCGCCAGGAGCATCACCCAGGGATTGGGGCTCCGGGTGAGGGCGGATGGCAGCCGCGGCCTGAAGGTCGAAGTCCGCGCATGGGACGCCGGTGGTACGCCGGCGGAGGGCGCTCGGATCCGCTTCCGGCTCATCCCCGGCCGCTTCGAGTGGCTCGCGCTCGAGGAGTCGTCCGACGGAGTCTACCGGCTCGACATACCGAGGTCCGAGTTGCCGGTCTTCTACGATCCATCGACCGAGAAGTACGACCTGGCGGAAGGCGGGACCTCGATCATCGTCGATGCAGTCAGCGCTGAAAGGCACGGCGGCGCTCGGGCGATGGTGACGCTGGAGTAGGAGAATGGTCTACCATGTAGGAGCAGCTTCTAGCTGCGATCGCACCATGTAGGAGCAGCTTCTAGCTGCGATCGCACCACGTAGGAGCAGCTTCTAGCTGCGATCGCGGCTGGAAGCCGCTCCTACATGGGGGATTGGAATCCGCTCCTACGATACGCCGGTTCATCGCGGCTGGAAGCCGCTCCTACAGTACCCTCGCGCACCACCTGATCCCGCGCGCAAGTACCTCGCGGAAGCTCACGTTGGAATAGGCCGCTTCGTCGTGTCCGGACTGGAAGCAGAACACGCGCGACGCCTTGTAGTTCCTGACCCACGCGATCGATTCCATGCTCCGTCGATGGTCGGTCCTGATAAGCACCCGGCTCCCTGGGTCGGGCTCTCCGGCGGTGTAGACCTCATCGATCATCTCCCAGGAGTTGATGCCGACGGTGATGGGATGCCTCGCGTCAGCGATCTGCAAACGGACTCTCTGATCCGGGAGGGGCGTGGAGCTGCGGTCCCTGATTCCCACGATTTCCGACCAGAGCCCCCAGTCGCGGAAAGCGATCAGCCCGTGATGGAGCACGACTATCCCCTGCTCGGTTTCTCCCAGTTCCTCGATCGCCGTGCGCGTGGTCGCATCGGATACCGATCGGTGCATGTTGTAGAAGAGCACGACATCGTACTGCTCGCGGACCTTGCGAGGAGTCGTCGCGAACTCCTCCATGTGCTGGATATATGCGTCGACGCCTCTCATGCGTCGGAAGAGCTTGTGGAAGGCCTGCACGTCGAACGGGTGGCAGCCTGTTACTACTGCAGTCTTAATATCCTCCATGATAGCGGTATCTCCCAGTATTAGGTTGCATAGTCTATCACATCCCTGCTTGCCGTTCAAGATCCTCCAGCATGACGGCCAAATTGACCGATCTACCCTCCGACGGCTATACTCAGGTCGATGAGGCAATCCTCCGTGATAGCAGCCATCCGCATACTGGTCCTGCTCTCAGCAGCCGCATCCGTGTGCGGTCGAGGTCGTCGATGCCGACGACGAGGCACGGTGGCTGGAGGGCGGCTACGACTCCGCGGTCGCTGACCGGGGGGCCATCCGATGTCGCGGCGTGATCGAGAGTCCGTCTGGAGGACGAATGATGAACACAGCTCTCATACTGATTGTGATCCTGTTGGTCTGCACGGCCGCATGTAATGCCGACGAGCCGCTGATCGGCTTCGTGAACCACTTCCCGTGGATCGACAAGGGCATGGACGACGTGCCGAAGTCAGGCTCGAACGCGGTCATCTTCCGGGCGGTCTCCGGGATGGAGGCCGAGGAGGGGAAGTACGACTTCAGCAGCCTCGACCGGCAGATCGAGTTCGCGGAGAAGCACAAGCTGAAGGTCATCCTGCTCCTGGAGGCCAATCCCGTCTATGCTCCTGCCTGGCTGATGGAGAAGTGCCGAGCCGCGGGCGAGATGATGCTCAACTACGACGGCCGTCCGCACACGATGCCCTCCATGACGTCAGGTGTGTTCAAGGATTGGCACGAGAAGTTCATCAGAGCCGTCATCGCCCACGTGAAGGAGCGCGACAAGACCGGCGTCGTGATCGGCTACCAGCCCGGCGCGGAGTGGTGGTACGAGTCGCACGCCCGCTTCAACCCAGGCGACATCGCCGCCTTCCGGAAGTGGCTCTCGGCCAGGTACGGCTCGATCGACCGGCTCAACTCGGCATGGAAGAGCGCCCATACGGGTTTCGATGCTGTAGATGCTCCGAGGCTTACCGCCTCGGCGCTCGGAGCGGCGAACTACCTCTCGTCGTTCGAGCCGGCATACGATATTGCCCACGACCTCTCGTGGAGCACCTGCCGGGACGTTCCCGTCGAAGCGGGCAGGGAGTACGTCTTCCGGGCGAAGGTACGCACGAAGGATGTGCGGGGTGAGGGCGCGCACCTGCAGATCGCATGGCGTCAGGGCGACAACGGGACGCCGATCCGGACCTCCGACAGCGAGCGACTGAAGGGCTACAACGGCTGGCGGCAGTTGGAGATGACCGTTAAGGCCCCCGATCGGGCGAAATCCGCGTGGCTGCTTCTCAAGCTCCACGGCAACGGCACGGTCAGCTTCGACGATGTCTTCTTCGGCGAGAAGGGGTCCGACACGAACCTGGCTCCCGGTGATGAGCGCGCGCAGGCCGAGGAGATTCCGGATGCCTGGCAGGTCAACAACTGGACGCAGAGCGTCGGGCTCAAGACCTCCGGCGAGAAGGGATATCTCACGATCGAGATGCCTCCGGCCGCTGACAAGCCCGAGTACGGCAACCCGCGAGCCGCCGCGTACGACTGGTTCACTTTCGGCGCGGAGTTCCTGGGCGACTACATCGAGCGGTTCTGCCGGCTCGTGAAGCGCGAGGACCCCTCGCGGCTGACGATCGGCTACCTCACGTATGCGTTCGCCTTCCCGGTCGAGTGGGACTACACCCAGCACACGGCGATGGCGCTCGATGTCATCCTGCCCAAGCTGAAGCACATGGACGTCATCGGCATGCAGATCTGCTCCGCCGACGGTGACCCGGTGAGGATCACGGCGGCGATCGACCTAGCGCGCAAGTACGGCAAGCCGGTCTATGCGGTGGACGTCATCGACTTCACCTCCGGCGTGGCGGTCGGCTACCCCGCGATGGACAGCGTCACCCAGGAGGCGATCCGCCACGGCGCGCAGAGCATCTTCTACTACTGCTGGTGGGGCACGCCGGACTATGACTACTACACCGGCATGCCGACGGCCGATCTGGAGAGGATGCTGATGCACGGCAGACGCGTCTCCGCCGAGGAGCCGTCGCGAGTCGCGTTGATCCAGCCGATCCTCCCGACGGCATACACCGGCGTCAAGGAGAACGACTTCCGCGACTTCGTCGGCCTGTACAAGGCGGTTACGGAGTCCGGCATAATCCCTGACATCTGGACGCTCCACGAACTCGCCGAGCAGCGGCCCGACCTACGGGCGAGGTACGACGTGATCCTTCTCCCCGACTGCGCCTTCTGCCGTCCGGAGGCGTCGGGCATGCTTCGGGACTTCGTGAAACACGGCGGGAAGCTGGTCACCTCGGGCCGCCTCCCGGAGTTCGATCACCTCGGCAACCGAATCAGCGCCAGGCTCGACGGAGTGATCTCCCTGGGCAACTTTGGGGCGGACTATCTGGGCAAAGTTGTGCGCTCGACCAGCGCCGGCAACACCCCGCCGCTGTTCAGGCAGGTGGACGATCCCGGCCTCCAGAAGCGGCGTGAAGCTCTGCGCAGGAAGCTCGCCGGACTCCTGCCCGTGCCTCCCATCGTCTGGGACCGCCGGACGTCGCCTGCCGGAGGGTTCAAGGCTCCCGTCGAGCTTGCGAACGGCGATATCCTGGCGGCGCGGACGGAAGGCGTCCCATCCGGCGGCGTCTCGATCTTCGCCTACCGCAGCACCGACGGTGGGAAGACGTGGAGTCGGTTCGGCGAGATCGTCCACAGCGATGAGCCGGGGATAGACATAGGCGACGGTCACCTGATGCGGCTTCGGAACGGCGACGTTCTCCACTCCTACCGACGGAACCTCGTCCGCGAGCACAAGTTCCGGCTGGAGGTCGCCATCAGCCGTGACAACGGCGCGACCTGGCAGCCTCACTCGGAGGTTGCGCGGGCCGCGGGCGAGTTTCGCGGGCTTTGGTCGACCTTCCTCCTGGAGAAGAGCGACGGCACGCTCCAGTGCTACTACGACGACGAGGACACGCCGAGCCGGAATGGCTTCCACCGGCATCAATGGCTCACGATGAAGACCTGGGACCCGAGGTCGAAGGCATGGGTCAATCCCGTGACCGTCAGCCGAGCGCACAACCCGGCGCATCTCTCGCGTGACGGCATGTGCTCGGTCGTCGAGTTGTCGAAGGACAGGCTGTTCTGCGCCTTCGAGACGGTGCAGACCCATCCGCCGCACCGGGGGATGTTGATGTACGTCACCTCCGATGACGGCGGAAAGACCTGGAGCTGGCAGAAGAAGGAACGTGATCTGCTTTATCAGCCGCCGAACCCCGACTTCAACGCGCTGGCATGCTGGATGATCAAGCTCTCCACCGGCGACTTGCTCTGCGTCTTCACGACCGATGAGGATCGGGAGAAGCCCGGAGTCGCCGCCACCGGCGTGATGGATCAGTCGCTGAAGTACATCATCAGCCGAGATGGCGGAAAGACCTGGTCGAGGGCGGCAATGATCGATCCCGACCACCCGATCTACTTCCCCGGCGTCTGCGAACTGAGGTACGGGGAGCACAAGGGGTCGGTGCTCGTACAGTACAGCGGCCGTACCAGACTCGGGAGGATCACGGGGAAGTGAGCATCCCCTACAGTGCGTGTTCAGTCCAGGTAGGTGAACACCTCGGTCCTTCAGGCGTCCAGACGAGCGGGTCGATGCACATCAGTCGGGCGGTCATGCCGGGGTTCCATGCGTGGTAGACGATGATCGTGCGTCCGTCCGGTCCCTCGACGAACGAGTTGTGTCCCGGGCCGATCACCTTGCCGGGGACCGATCGGAGGACTCGGGCCCCGGTTCCATCGCTGTCATCGGCATACGGCCCCATGACGCTATCGGCGACGGCATAGTCCACGCCGTATGTGTCGTTCTGGTAGCACCCGCCGCTGTAGAAGCAGTAGTATCGGCCGTCGTGCTTGAGCACCTGCGGGCCTTCGAGCGTATGCCAGTCGTAGACGCCGTCGTACATCGGACGATCGGCCTTGAACAACTGCCAGTCGTGCCGCGCCCGCATCACCACTCGCTCCTCGCCCGCGAGCTTTGTCATGTCGATCAATCGATCGACCGCCAGCCCCGTGCCCGCCCGGAAACCGTTCTCTGTGTCGAGGAAGTCTCGGGCGTAGAAGAGATACCACTGGCCGTCGTCATCCCGGAACGGGCTTGCGTCGATGGAGAAGGGGCAGGTCGCGGGATCGATTACCGGCGTTCCGGTATCCTCGTATGGGCCCTCCGGCTTCTCACTCACAGCGACTCGGACGTGATGTCCCTTGTCGCCGTGACCGACCGAATAGTACAGGTAGAACCGCCCGTCCGAATATGCCACTTCAGGCGCCCAGTAATCGTTCCCCAAATCCGGGCTGACGGCGATGAGCGCGTGACCTGGCGACTCCCAGTTGATCAGATCATTCGAGCGCAGCAGGGGAAATCGGCTCGGCTCCGATCCGCCGCGCGGCCCGGTCCCGACGGCGTAGTATATCCCCTCATGCCGCCACACGAACGGATCGGCGAATGATCGGTCGTAGACGGGGTTCTTGTATCTCATCGTCATTCCTGACTCCTACTCGTACTCGGCACATAGCATAGATCGCAGGCGACTCCGTCGCCGATGCTTGACGGCGGAGCCGTCAGAGATCGATCACAGGCGGCTCAGCCGCCGTCCATCGATGCACCGTGCGTCGAATTGACGGCAGAGCCGTCAGGGATCGCACGGGGCGGCACGGAGGCACGCCAGCACAGGTCACTTGATCTTCCGTGCGGCCAGGATCGCCTCGGCCACCTGCCGGCGCTTGGCATAGATCGCCTGCGGGTCCTTGCTGAATGACTGGAGGTTCTTCACCAGATCATCGCCGATCCGCACCGCCTTCTCAGCCTGTCGGAGCGCATGGTAAGCCTCCGGGCCGGGAGTCGCCTTCAGCCGCTCGATCTCCCGACGGAGGAGCCAGAAGTACTCGTTGTCCTCGATGCCGTCACGGATGTTCTCCATCCGCACCGTCGCAAGCGGGCCGTCAGGACCGGCGCACAGGAAGCTGCCGTCGCCGTTGTTGTCGTAGAAACTCGCGGGGTTCCAGTCGGTATACGGCCCCTCGGTGATCGGCTTCTTCGAAAGCGGCCAGCGATTGATCGCATAGTAGAGGAATCCGTCCGGCTGATACTTCGCGGTCTGAAGCCCCATGAGGCTGCGTGTGTCAATGGCATCATACTCGACCAGCCAGTTCGCATACGGCGCCTTCGGGACGATGCAGATGTACCACCAGACCTCCTTGCCCCTCGCTCTGGCCTTCTCTACGCGTTCGAGGTTGAACTTCGGTGTCAGCGGCACCCAGCAGTCTACGTCATCGAGACCGCTCGCCTCTCCGAAGGTGTCCTCGTAGGCGGTGGTGAGGATCGGCAGGTCGGGATACTTCGCCTTGATCGTCGAGAAGATATCCTTCATCGCGTTGTGCGAGTCGGGATGCACCTCGTCGAAGCCGTAGAGGTATGCCTTGTCGTAGACACCGTGCTCCTTCAGCTTCGGGACGATGGCTTCGAGCTGAGACATGATGTGCTGCTTCCGATCCTCGGGATACGGCGCGTTCGGCTTCAGGTCGGCGGGTTTCATGGCGTAGATCAGGTTGTAGGCGTTCGCGCCCTTGCTGCACCAGCGCAGGATATCCGCCAGCGGTGGAGTATCGAGCGCATAGATGTTGTCGGGGTTCAGCCGGTACTCCAGCATGTAGTCGCAGTACTTGTTCCACATCTCGCGGGTGCACACGCCGCCGTAGACCTGCGCGATCATCAATTCGCGCAGGCTCAGGGCGGTGCGCAGGTGCGTCTCGGTCGGGACGTCGAAGCCCCAGACTTTCACCCGCAGGCCGAGCTTCACGGAGGGAGCGTTCGCCGGCCTGATGGTGATCTCTCCACAATACTCGCCCGCCGGAGTCCCCGCGGGAGCCTTGATCCTGATCCAGACCGGCTGCATCTCGCCTGCCTTGACGTCAACGCTGCTCAGGAAGTCGAGGATAGGGTCCGGATGCCAGCCGACGTAGTTCACCTGGTACGGCGGACGCTTCGTCTCGACGAACCCGACCGGCGAGACCTGGGATGTGGGCGTCTTGACGACGGTCACTCCATCTGCGCGCCTGAGCGGGCTCACTGAGACCTGCACGTCATCCAGCGCCTGATCACCTGCGAGGATGAGCACCTGGAACGACTCTACTTCGTTCCCTGCCATCTCGATATCGTACGACCGGGAAACCCTCTCGCTGAACGGGACATCCTTCGGGAAGATCTTCTCCATGCCCGTGGCGAACCCGCAGGCGTAGGGCGACTCAGGCTCAATCTCGCGGAAGGCCGACCGCATCCGGGCCTCGCAGAAGGCTCTCGGGATGTTCAGGCGCACCCGGTCCTCCAGAGACGCGATCTCCGCCCTCAGCGCTGCGCGAGCCTCCGGTCCGGTAACGGTTCGGGTGAGTATCTCCCGCTTGGTCGCCTCGCACTCATCGAGCAGGGCGGTCAAGCCGAGCGACCGGGCCTCCGGTCTCAGTACGGCCAGCTTCTCCGCGAGCGCTGAGAGCCGGGGCTCGATGTCTTCCTCCAGGCGCAAATGGTCAACAACGATCGAAAGCTCCTCGGGCGGGCGAGTGGTGAACAGGTGAACCTCCCGGATGGAAGCCACCTTGATGCTGAGCCCGTCGAGCCGATATCGAAGCGTCTCCGTCTTGCCCGGCGGGATGATGAAGTGCTGACTTGTCGATTGGTGGGCCGTGTCGGCGAGATAAACGCCAAGATCGAAGTCGGCTTTCGACTCGTTGTGTACGGTCAGCGCAAGGATATCGTGGCCGCTCCAGTTCCTGGGGAGATCATTGCTCATCTGCAGGATCACCGCCGGCCACTGCTCGGCGCCGCTCTTCCACTTGGTGAAGACCAGCCGCGCCGCACGTTCTCCGCTCGCAACGTGATCGGTTGTAGTCGCAAACTGCGCGACCCCGTTCCGTTTCGAGAACCGCGCCAGGTCCTGCTCGTTCTCAAAATCGGACAACACCAGCGTATCGGCCGATGCCGTCAGCGCCATCATGCCCAGCAGGCATATCAGAAAGCATATTCGTCTAGTCATGTCTCCCCCCACAGTGTAATCGACTGTTCAGCGTCTCAGTGATTCTACTCCAGTACTACCGCCACCGACGTCCGCTCACCTCTGACCGGGACAGCGAACTTCCCATCCACCGGCTTCACCGTTCCCTTGCCGATCCACTCGCCGGTCTTGGTATCGTAGCATCGGTAGTTGACCGCCTCGGGGCCATCGGTCCACGTGATCTCCGGCTTCATCTCCGATGCCTTCGGGGCCGCGACCCACACGATCGCCCCCTGAGCGGCGCCCGTCGAGCAGGCAACCCAGCCCTCGGGGACCGGGACCTTGACCTCTACCGACGTCCCGATCAGCTTCCGCCACGGAACCTCCTTCACGAACTTGCTCATCCGCCCGAGGTGCTGATACATGCCATCGGTCAGATGGTGAGGTCCCCGGTACGGCCATCGGAAGCCGCTTCCTGCGCCGCCGGATGCCAGGTGCGCCCAGGACATGTTGTGGAACACCTCGTTGTCGAGGTTCACGTCCGCGATCCAGCGGTTGATCGGGCCGTTCTCGCCGTCCATGTATGGTCGGTTGTCCTTGATCTGAGAGAGCGCGTAGAGCACGCCCTGCTTCTCTGCCAGCGCCGGGCCGATCGGCTCGTCGGGCGCGTTCGCCGCCCCGATGTAGAGGTGCGTCTGCGCGAAGTCGATCCCCGGCAGCCTGTACGCCACATCGCCGAACCCGCCGTCCGGCATCGGCCTGCCGGTCGAGATGTTGATCAGGTGGTTCCGCCCCCATTTCCGCTTCTCGTACTCGCGGACGAAGTCGCCCATCTCCTTCGTCCAGGCCTTGAGCTGCTCGGGCGACGAGTCCCACCAGTAATCCGCCTCGTTCAGCAGTTCCCAGGCGAAGATCGTGCCCGAGTTCCCCCAGCGGTCGATGATGAACTTCCAGCGCTTCTTCTGGCCCTCGATGACCTCGCGCTTCGTCAGGAAGTCCACCTTCTTCTCCACCGGGCCGCCGTTCTTGGCATTGTACGGGTTCTTGTCCCACAGGTGGTTCATCCAGAAGGTGTCCCACGGGGTCATCATCAGCTTGATGTCATGTTTGCGGGCGAGGCGCACGATGTTGTCGATGAACGCCACCTGCTCGGGCCGGAATGTACCGACGGGGTTCTCGAAGAAGAACTCGCCGCCCGGCGCTTCGAGCATCATGCGGATCACGTTGATGCCGAGTCCGTGGAGGCGCGCGAAGAACACGTCGGTGACGTCGGGGTTGTACCAGTCCCGTCCGATCGCGCTCTCGCCGGTCTGCGGCCACTCGGGATTGTGGTTGTACCCCAGCGGAGTGAAGAACTTCCCGTCCGCGTGGACGAAGTACTTCCCGCCGGGCGCGATCCTGATGTAGTCTTCCTTGCTCACATCGGTGGTAATCAGGGCCTTCGGGCTCTGCATCATCGCCTGGAGCGCGTTCATCGCCGCATCGAACCGGCCTTCGAGGTCGAGCGCTGCCTCGTTGAGCGTTGACGAGAGCGCATCGGCGCTGCGAGCGGATTGGGCGGCGGCCAGCTTGCCGGTCCAGCTCGCGGTCCCGGTCCTGAGCGGGCGGTCGATCGGCGTATACTCCTTGAACCACGGCATCCATATCTCGATCCTGCGCTGCGCCGCCACATACCGGTTCAGCGCATCGACGTCGAGGCTCCCCGGTTTGCTCTGTGCTCTCCGCAGGATCGACACCGCGGCCGGCTCCTTCGTGTCCTTGCCGACGATCTCCAGCGCTTCGACGAGTCCGGGTAGGGGAGCGCCGTCCCTGCCCACGACCTGCACCCGCAGACCCCAGCCGCCGTAGTGCTGGTCGACCTTGAAGAGCAAGTGGTTCGCGCCGGAGTTCAGCTTGATGTCCACCTTATCCGCCTCACCATCGACCCCTCGCGTCACGTGGTTCGTGTGGACGAGCGTTCCGTTGACCCAGGCTTTCACGCCGTCGTCGCTGCCGATGAGGAGCCGCGCGTCCGTCGGCCTGTCGGCGATCACCGCCGCATAGGCGTATGCTACGGCTGTTCCCTGAGGCTGGTAGATCGACACGAAGTCGACGCCCCTCGCCTTATCGGCAATGGCCAACCGCCAGCCGCCGCCGGCGTATCTCTTGTCTTCGGCGGGTTTCTCGAAAGCCTCGTGCTTCGGGCGGTCCGCCTCGAATCCCCTGCATTCCTTGAAATCCTTGTCGGTCTCGTTGGGGAACGGACCCATCACGAGCCATCCCAGGACCTCTCCCTGCGGCCCGAGCCGCAGGTTCACGTTGCCGGCACATGCGGATGCGCACGTGACGAGTACGAGTATGATGGGTAGGAGATGTCTCAATCCTGTGTCCTTTCGACGGTCGCTGCAGTCAGCGGTCAGCGGTCTGCAGTCTGATCTTCGCCCGCGAGTCGGGGCCGGTATTGTGCATCCTGAAGGTGATGATCGCCCGGCCGTTCCATCCCTCGGGCGCATACTTTGCCAGATCGAGTGTGCCGCCAAGACGCGTCACGTGGTCCGGCCGAGCCTTCGTGCCCCAGGGGAGCGGCTTGCCCGCGTTCCCGATGCCCTTCCTGAAGAGCACCGACTTCCGATACGCGCCGGACGCCTCATAGTCTACCTGAACCGCCGGCAGAGTGTCCAGACCGTTGTCCCGGAACTTGCCGCCGACAGAGATAGATACGTCCAGCGCCGGGGGAAGGTTGCTCGCCCGCACCCCGACGACCGCGTCGGCCGACTCCTCGCCGCCCATGCCGAGGCGAGCCGTCCAGGTGTTTCGGTCGAAGTCCGCGTAAGCCTTCGACATCCTGTCGGGGAAATAGTAGTAGATCCGCTCGACCTCGGCGGTCGGGGTAGGCTGGGGGATCACGGTCCCATCATGCGCCTCCACGTACACCACGCCGCCGTCGGGGATGTCGCCGGTCCATGTGAGGTCCTTCGCGCTGATATCTCTGCGCTCCTCGACGGGCATCAGACTCTCGTTTGAGGGATCGTCTCCCCAACTGGCGTGCTCGGCGTCGATCCGGTAGACGCGCAGTGTTCCCCTTGAGAACGGCGCGCCATCGAGGCTCAGCTTCACCGACCGGCTCGCACCGGACAGGTTCCAGACCAGCAGCCCGGCCCTGTGCTCGTCCGACGACGCCATGCCGCCGATCCCCTCGGGGCCTTCTATGGTGACCGCGCGTCGGTCGACCGGCATCATCGAGTAGAGCTTCCACGCGTTGAATGCCGCCTTGCGGTGTCCGTCGATGCTGATCAGCCCCGACCAGTTCCCGCCGCCGGTGTCCATGAACTGCGCCCAGAAGACCTTCGTCAGGCTCGGCTGCGTGATGAAGTACGCGAAGTCGCTGAGCAACTGCGCCGCGAGCCGATGCTTCTGCTGAGGCCCGTCTTCAGGATAGTTGATCGGCAGGGAGTTGTACTCGGTGAGGTGCATCTCGGTCGTCGCCAACTCACGATGCTTGCCGAGCGCATCCCGCATCGTCTCGACGACCCCTCGGATGCTCTGCGCCTTGTACGGCACCCCGGGGTAGTAGTGGAACGAGAAGAAGTCGAGCGGGAGGCGGCTCCTGGTCACATGGCCGAGGAACGGCTCGATCCATGCGTCGGTGAACGCCAGCGCCGGTCCGCCGACGACCGCATCCGGGTCGGCCGCACGGATCGCCCTCACGCCGGTCTCGTAGAGGGCGATGTAGTCCTGCACCGTCCCGGCGAAGAAGTCGCGGTTGTCCGGCTCGTTGTAGATCTCGTGGTAGGCGACCGGATGCCCGCTCTCCGCGAAGTGCTTCGCAAGCGCACCGCATACCTCGCCCCACCGGGCCGGGTCCGCAGGCGGCGTCTTGAAGCTGCCCCCGAGCGCCTCCGGCACGTAGCTGTAGCACCAGTACGTTCCCACGTTGTGCGCCCGCATCATGTCGATCAGCTCGTCCGCCTGCCGGAAGGCGTACTTCAGGTCGGGCGCCTTGCCGGAGACGATCGGCGGGTCGGAGAACAGGATGCCTCTCGGGGAGCCGAGCACGCCGTCGATCCGGAGGGCATCCGGTCGGACTTCATCGAAGAGGCCGACGTCGCGCTTGTACGTCTTGAGGTGACCCGGCACCCAGCCGGAGTTGTAGGCGGCGAACTTCGTCTTGACAAGCGGGTAATCGACCCACTTCCCGAAATCGGCCCTGACTACGACCTTGGGTGCGGCGATGGCTGTGGACATCAGGGAGAGAAGAAGCACGATGACGCTGCAGGTTCTCATCGTCCATCCAGGAACTGCTTGTATATCCGATAGTGATCCGTCTCCCGGTAGCTCACCGGCGCGATCGGCATCCGGTCGAAGCTGTAGATCCTCGCGCCGGGGCACGACAGCAGGATGGGGGAGTGCGTGGCGATGATGAACTGCGCGTGCCCGGCCGATGACATCTCCTCGAAGACCCTTAGCAGCTCGATCTGCGTCTTCGGCGAGAGAGCGGCTTCCGGCTCGTCGAGGAGATAGAGCCCCCTGATCTTGTAGCGCTCGGTCAGGTACGACATGATCGACTGACCGTGCGACTGCGTCACCAGCGACTTCCCGCCGAAATGCTTCAACTGCCCCGGATCGACCGCCGCCCAGTCGTCGAGGATCTCCGTGAAGTCCTGGAACACCGACGCCGAGAAGAACGATCCCGGCACCCGGCCGTTCGTCCACTCGATGGAGATATGCTCCGGGAACTTGTCCTCGTAGGGGTTGTGCTCGACCCGCCTGCGTGTCTCATCCCGCCAGACGTGGATGCCGCACTTGTGGACGAGCGCCTCCAGGAGCGTAGACTTCCCCGTGCCGTTCTCGCCAACGAACATCGTCACCGGCGCGTCGAACGTCAGCGACGTCGGCCGCTGGAAGATCGGCAGGCTGAACGGGTAGTGCTCCCTCGTCGGGTATCCCTCCGGATGGCAGGTAACGCTTCTCAGGTGCATGATCGGACCTCGGGACTGAATCGCTGAGACACTGGAGTACTGAGTCACTGAGACACTGAAGTACTGAATCGCGGATTATCGGATTGTGCGGATCACGCTGAGGATGCAGATATGCGCCCCCGCGCTCTCCCATCCACCATCAGCGTATTCCGCCGTTCAGCGTCTCAGCGATTCAATGATCCTTGCTACCCGCTGTGCCGGAAGAAGTGCCAGCCGCCGACGGTCTCGGGGTTGCCCTGGTCGCCCTCGAGTAGCTCCTCGTAGTTCTCCGCGACCTTGCGGAACGCGTTCGCGTACTCGTCGATGATCTCCGGCCGGAACTTCTTGAACCACGGGATGTGATACGTCCGCTCGCCGATGCTCTCGCTCACGGGGAGTTCGCCCTTGTACTGCCGCAGGTCCCTCGTCGAGTTCGCGATCCGGGTCGGCTTGCCGTGCCCGTAGATATCGGCGTCGGTGAAGAGCGGGTGCATGTGGAGCGCGTTGTTCACGCCGGGGCCGGGATAGAAGCCCTCGGCCTTGACCGCCTCCGCGAACCGCGTGACCGACAGCCCGCCGAGTTCCTCAGGCACGTAGATGCCGTGGCACGCATACCATCCGCCCATCGTGCAGCCCGATCCCTTCGGGGGACGATGCGCCCTCAGGCCGGGAACTCCCTCCAGGCGGTCCCAGAAATAGTTCATCGCCTTGTCGATCTCCGCCATTCGCTCGGGGTAGTGCTTGAGCTGGACGCGGCCCATCGCCGAGCTCATCTGGTGCATGCGATACTTGTATCCGCCCCACGGCAGCCCGATGAACGGCTGCAGTTCCGGCGTCTCGATGTTCTGATTGTTGCGCTCGTAGTGGCCCCACACGGTTGCTCGCTCGCAAATCTCGGGGTCGTCCGTGCAGAGGATGCCCGCCTCGCCGATCGGGAACGACTTGCCCGACATCAGGCTCATTGCGGCCACATCGCCGAACGTGCCGACCATCCGGCCCTTGTAGAGCCCGCCGTGCGCGTGGGAGACGTCTTCGATCACCTTCACCCCGTGCTTGCGGGCGATCGGCATGATCCGGTCCATGTCCGCCGGATAGCCGAGATAGTGGACGACGATGATCGCCTTGGTGCGGTCGGTGATCCGGTGCTCGATGTCATCGGGGTCGATGCAGAGGGTCATCGGATCGATATCGGCGAAGACGACGGTCCCGCCGAGGGAGAATACCTGCAGCGCCGACGCCCAGTAGGTGATGCTCGGGCAGATGATCTCGTCGCCGGTCCGGACTCCGCACGCCCACATGGCGGCCTGTATCGCCGCCGTGCCGGTGCTGAATCCGAGCGCGTACTTCAGCCCCTGCCACTCCGCGAACTCCTTCTCGAACTGCAGGGTGACGTCCGTTCCCGACATCGCCCCTCTGCGGAGCACGTCGAGGACCGCCGCCTCGTCTTCCTCGGTCACGATCGGCCAGGTGAACGTATCGCCCGGATCGCGCTGAATCGCCTTCTCGCCCCCGAACAGGGCCAGCACTGAGTTCTTCTCCATCGCCATTTCTCCTCATGGGAACGCCTTTGTTCCCTCGCGCCCACCAACCAGACCCGCAGCCTAGCCCTTCATGGGCGTCGGGGTTGCGCATACCCGACGGGCCCAGACTGCGCGGTGTGCGACGCGCGCCGTATTGGATTACCCGGATGCTGCCGGGCACTAAGCCATTCTGCACTCACCGATGCGAATCCTCCGGGGATTCGACGTTCACCGGCGACGATGCCGCCGAATGGCGGGCCAAGCTCCAGGCGCAGCACGGACGCATCGCGCGCCTCCCGCTCGGCGCGTGGGAATGGCCTGATGCGTCAGGCGGTCCGGATGACGACCTGCCCGTTGGCCGCATCCCAGACCGGAGCCGGCACTCCCGCCGCACGGGCCAGGTCGGCGACGCGTACCCATGCGGTCTGGCCGCGAAGCTCGCCGGGCACGGAGCACCTGTTCACCGTGACGCTCGATGTCTCGGCCTGCCAGCCTACCACGGTCGCGCCCAGAGCGGTCGCGAGAGCCCTTGCCGGCGCCCACGATCGGCCGTCGCGCAACTCGGCGTCGATACTCAGGCGCTGACCGTTGACGATGATCGGCACCTTCATCACGGCCGGCTGCGGGGCGATGATCCTTCCTATCTCGAAGTGCATGCCGTCGGGGGTTCGCCACTTGCCGCCCCACACGAAGCCGAACTGCTCGAAGATCGGCGCCAACTCCACGACGGAGCCTCTCTTGCCCTGCGGGGCCGGTGGGACGCCGTAGCCGTTCCAGGCCACGTTGATGTCGAAAGCGGTGCCGAACGCGTGGTTGCTGGGCGTGGTCTTGCTCGATACCATCAGCCGCTCCGTCCACGATCCTCCCCAGAAGATCACGCGGTTCATCAGACCTTGCCTCTCGACCTCGGCCCACGCCGCTCGGAGCTGGTCCGCCGCGCCGCGATAGAAGCGCACCGTCCCTCCGCACCTACTGTTCCCATAGCTCGGTATCCCATTGAGTTGCGGCACCGGGACGCTGATGATGTTCTCCGTGTCCCAGCCGTCCAGGATCTGGATCGGCCCGCCCTTGACTACAGGCTTGACCGGCTCCCAGCGCACACTGCCGACAATCGGGTGAATCTTGGTAGGCATATCCGTCTCCTTTCGGTTCCTGTCTGCTCCCAGGCCGGGGTAATGTCGTTAGCGCTGAGCCTACTAGCTAGACTGCGAACGATAGTCAACTGTGAAGACTATGCCCTGATGAGGAGGATGTCAAGAGGCCCTCGGTGGAGCGAGGCCGCCCTTCGATACGTCCTGCCATTCATCAGGACTACTCAGGGCTAACGGGGTGGACTTGCCGGGAACATGGAACCCGCTAGTCCTGAGTAGCGAAGCGTATCGAAGGACGGTCGGGCCTGGCCGGAGGTCTGGTGTAGGGAACGGACGCTGTCCCGTTCCGTGGGTGTAGGTCTCCAACGAGCGGAACGCGACGGCGGGCGTTCCCTACGTGGATATCCGAGGGGCTTCGGTAGCGCCGCTACGCTCTGCTTCCGAAGCATCGATGCCCGATCATGGCGTAGGAGGAGTTTTGCGGACGGTTTGTGTCCGCTAACTCCGAAGTCGGGATTAGCGATCCTAAGGGATCGCAAAATCCCTCCTACAGATGGCGGGGTGGCTTTCCTGGGACATAGAACCCCATGTGGTTGGCCCGCCCCGTTCGTGCGGATTTGTAATCCAGCACGTGACTGGCAAACGGGGGATCTGCGATCCCCCATCCCCCGGACGGCATCACAGATGCCGGCATTGCCCTCGGGTGCGGGATTACAAATCCGCACCAACGCCAAGCGGTGGTCATCTCCCGGGACATAAGACCCGCTAGTCCCGATCGTTCGGGCGGCGGTTCAGCGAATCCGTATCGTATCCCAGGAGCTTCGGCACGATGCTGTTCCGGCTGACGACGTCGAACTTCCCGAGGATGCTCGTCATGTGCTCCTTGACCGTCGATTCCGCGATGAAGAGCATGTCCGCGACGTCCCGGTTCGACATCCCCTGCACCAGCAGCGTGCAGATCTCGATCTCGCGTGGGGTGAGCCCGTAGTCCTGCATGCGATGGCGGATCACCCGGCGGAAATACTCGTAGGAGTCGAGCACTATCGCGGAACGCTCCGGCGGGTTCTTCAGAGTCAACGGGTGCACGGAGAGACGGCCCTTGTCGCCGAAAATGTCGATGTGGCACCAGTTCTCTCCGGTGTCGATCAGGCGGCGGGCAGCCTCCTCGATGAGGGTCTGAACCTCCTCCAGGCTTCCTTCGCTGTCCTCGATGAGCCTCCGCCCGAACTTGTTCATCTCGAGGATCCTGCCCTCGGAGTCGCATATGTACCCGGGGCGCATGATCTGACGGAACGTGGCGGCCGCCGCCTCCATGTCGTGCATGGTCTTCCGGAGATGAGAGGATCGAATGAAGTGATGTCGGATGCGCCTCAGCAGGAAGATATCCCTCTCGGCGAAGCTGCTGTCCATTCTGTCCCGAGCCAGGCCGATGTGCACCGACCCCTCGGGTTGCAGCGCGTACGAGACGGTAATCATGTCGCCGAGCCCCTGCATCTGCAGGTGATCGCACAGTCCGGTCCGCTCCCATTCCCCGGCCTCGATCGCATCGGTGGGCCGCCAGACGGTGAGGCCGCGCTCCAAGGCGCGGGCGACGATCTCGATGCCGGCATCCCTGTGGTGCTCTTCGTGCGGTTCGTGGCCGTTGCCGGAGGTGTTTTCGGGTATCCACAGAGGGGGCTGGTCGGGCTGCAGACAGAGTACGCGCGCCTTTCTGTAGCCGACCACCCTCCCGACCAACTGGAGGATCGTGGTCCACGCGTCAGCAGTGAGTGATTCGGTGTATATCTCGCAGATGAGATCCGACAATATGCTGATCTCAGCCGCTGAGAAAGCCGCTGGTTCAGTATGGGAGGTCATACTTCATTTTCCCACAGGCCAACCTGCATGTCAAGAGTTATTGCGATCACACCCCTACTAAAGTAGGGTAAGGATGTCAAATTTCCCCACCTTTAGCGTATTGTGCATTTGGCAGACCGGGGGTAGAATGACCATGATCCCGGTTCTGCTATAGACGATTGGAGAATAGCCCGGCACACCCCGCCGGGCTATTCTCTGTGGTATCCCAGGCGGGCAGTGACGAGTGAAGAGTGACCAGTGACCAGTGACCAGTGCGGCAGTATGAGCCGTCGCCGGATCATCGATGAGACCTGGAGAGCCGTATCCCATCCGCTCTATTCGTCCATCCGTGTCATTCGTGTTTCCGCCCATTCGTGATCGGTCCTCGCCCTAGTATGAGCTATCGCCTCATCATCGATGAGACCTGAAGAGCCGTATCCCATCCGTTCGATTCGTCCATTCGTGTCATTCGTGTTTCCCGGTCCGCATTCGTGTGGACTGTACCCCGTCTAGCGGACACTCGGTTAGTAGTATAATAACGTGAGTGAGGTGCATGATGGCAAGACGGAAGTACAGTGATGAGTTCAAGTCAGAGGCGGTGAAGCTGGCGCAGCGTAGCGATTGTCCGATAAGCGAGACCGCCAGGGGTCTGGGGATGAACGCGGAGTTGCTTCGCCGTTGGGTCAAGGGTTTCGGAGTGCGCTCCGATGGCAGCGGGGGAATATCGCCGGAGGAGCACTCGGAGAACATCCGGCTCAGGCGCGAACTGAATCGAGTGACCGAGGAGCGCGATATCTTAAAAAAAGCGGTGGGTATCCGATATCACCTATATCTGGACATCCGAAGGGTGGCTCTTCCCGGCCACAGTGATCGATCTGTTCTCCAGGAAGGTAGTCGGCCGGAGCATGAGCGAAAGTCTGAAGGCCCAGATCGCGGTGGATGCGCTGGAGATGGCGATCCTGGCGAGGAATCCCGCGCCTGGACTCGTGCATCACTCGGACAGAGGAGTGCAGTACGCGTGTACAGAGTATCAGAAGGTGATCGCACGCGCCGGGATGCGCCCGTCCATGAGCCGGAAGGGCGACTGCTGGGACAACTCGGTAGCGGAGAGCTTCTTCTCCACCTTGAAGAAAGAGCTGATCTACCATGTCACGTTCGAGACTCGCTATGACGCAAGGAGGGAGATCTTTGACTTCATAGAACTCCTCTACAACAGGCAGAGGATGCATTCGTATCTAGGTTACCTAAGCCCGGTGGAGTTCGAGGCCGCAGCAGCGGCCGCCTAACAAAGTGTCCGTTTCTTGGGGATCAGTCCACACCTCTGGGTTTGCTTGTGGCAATCACCAATACGCTGATCACAGCGGAGTTCAAATCGGACTGGCTCGACCCTTCGGCCTGGTATGCGATATACTTTGTAGCCGATTTGGTGGTAGCAGTATGGCTGATTGAGGCGTCGCTCAAGAGGTTAAGAAAGCGTTTCACAGAAGAGGATGTCATCAGGCAACTGCGCAATAGTGATGAAGACTAGAGTTGTGGAGATTGCTTGCTCGGGAGAGGGGTAAGTCTAGTACGTGTAGAACACTAGCCACAGTAGACACTGTTATCTCGGCGGTGAGTGATGGAGCTTGTCCCGGCGGTAGTGGAAAGTTGCCGGTGACTCGCTTCCATTCTATGCCGCCTTCTCAGTATTGTCAACATCTTCTTTGAGCGCCGCCTCAAGCATCCACAGGTCCCTGTAC
>Ga0208826_1000331_pt1 | contig 51880 bp, 49 predicted proteins | sample AD_UKC115_MetaG_FD_184451 | JGI IMG/M metagenome (GOLD analysis project Ga0208826, IMG submission 184451) | Active sludge microbial communities of municipal wastewater-treating anaerobic digesters from Hong Kong - AD_UKC115_MetaG (SPAdes)... | ecosystem: Engineered > Bioreactor > Anaerobic >... | reverse complement strand
CCAAAGCAGAAGCGTTGGAATGGATCAGAACCATGCAATCTGAGCTGGACAAGGGTTATGACTTCAAAGGGAGTACTACCACCTTGAAGGATTATCTCCCTGGCTGGTTGGAAAATCGCCGGCTTTCTTTGAGACCTAAAACTGCACATCAATATGCAGCCATCATTAATAAGCATATCCTGCCTGAAATGGGTGACAAAAAACTCAAGGATTTGCGCTTGATCCAGATCGAGCAGTTTTATTCAGGGTTGCTGCAGAAAGGTTTGGGTCCAAGGACAATCAAAGTTGTTCATAACATCCTCCACGCCTCACTGGATAAAGCAGTCCGTTACGGGTTGGTAATCTTCAACCCGACCCATGGTGCCACATTACCGCGATACTCCCATGATGAAATGACTGTTTTGGATTCATATCAAGTTGGTCAATTCCTTGTCGCCGCCCAGAACAGTCCGCATTATGCTTTCTTTCATCTGGCGATCACCACCGGGATGCGCATGGGGGAGCTCTTTGGATTGAAATGGTCGGATATTCAATGGAATGCGGGTGTGCTGCACGTACAACGCCAGAAGCAATATGTCCCCGGACAAGGATGCAGCTTTACCGAACCCAAAACCAATGCTGGAAGAAGAACCATCAAATTAGGTGAGGGTTCGCTGGATGTACTGCGTCACCACAAAGCTTATCAGGCGATGCAAAGAGAACGGGCAGGGGATCGTTGGCATGATATGGATCTGGTTTTCTGCAGTTCTGTGGGAACACCGGGAGACGCTAGCAACGTGCGCATAGATTTCAACCGCATTCTGGATCTAGCAGGTTTACCGAAAATGCGTTTCCACGATTTGAGGCACACTGCAGCGTCGCTTCTGTTGAACAATAAGGTTCCAGTCATTGTGGTATCCAGTATGCTGGGACATTCCAAACCAAGCGTTACTTTGGATATCTACGCTCATGTGTTTCACGACATGCAGGGGGAAGCTGCAATCGTGATGGATAAACTGGTAACACCGATCCTGGTCGAAATTCCGCAAGTCAAGACAAAAGTCCAAAAGAAGGACTGAAATGAATTGCACCTTAATGCACCTTAAATCAAAAACCCGAAAAAATTTCGGGTTTCGATCGGTATATGTGGCGGTGCTGGATGTGTTACCTAGTACATCTGGCGCCCCCGGCGCGGCTCGAACGCGCAACCTACTGATTCGAAGAACCGTCCTGGGGAATCCATGCCGTATATGTGGGGGAATGGAGTAAATGAGATAGCATATATGGGGGTAAAAATCGTCCAGGAAGTCCATTTTTGGCACTAAATCTACACGTTTTGCACGTTTTTTGCACGTTTTTTTGGTAACTCACAAGAATTTCGCAGCAGTCCCGTTTTTCTCGAATTCGCACAGGTGCGGCCAAACCTTATGAAGGAGGTCGCAAATGTCGATCCAATCAAAACGAGCAAGAGAAAAGCTCGTGCTCTCAATCCATTTCACCCTTTATCCAGGGGTGGATGACAATTTCATACGTTTCATTCAAACCACACCCCGGCGCAACTTAGCCAGGCGGGTGTGCGAAGTCATGGATGCGTATCTCAGTATAGCTCACCAAAACGATCTAGAAAAGCGGTCAGTGGAGGTGAACCATGAGTGAGCCTATCTTTTTCGGCGAAGATCTTGGCGCCGGCGCGAATAAGCTCTATGGCGATCACGGCGGGATTCAACTTCAGGCTGTCGTCGCAGCCGATACTGGCCAACAGGTTAGCCAGCTACTTGGGTTTCGCAACCGAAAACCACCAATGAAGGTGGGAGTCGGTGGCATGAATTTCTACGTTGGTCCTGGCGCGCATGACTGGGGACGTCCGATTGAAAATCTGGACTACGAACGCATGACCGGTGTTCCTGAAACCCGTGCCATTGTGTACGGCATTCTCAGCCGCTACATGAACCAGTTCGGGATGATCGATACTCCCATCAATTTGATCGTCGGTCTTCCTCTGGAAGTTTTATCCGGGGATCAGGCTGCTGCCAATGCCGAGAACGTCAAGCGCTGGTTGGTGGGGGAGCATGAATGGGAGGCTGAGGGGCAGCGTTGCTCGATCCAGATCGCTGAAGTGAAAGTGACCAGTCAACCCTCCGGCGCTCTCTTTGATTATCTGCTGGATGATGAAGGGCAGTTTATCCCGCAAAGACGGGCTCATTTCAACCAGGAGATGGGGATCATCTCGATTGGTTTTAATACGTTGGAACTCCTAACGGTCAACGACCGGACAGTTGTTCAGGCTATGACTGCCGGCCGAACCCTGGGTGTACGCCGGCTGCTGGAACTGCTCAATGGGGATAACCTGCATACCCTGGGTGAACTAGACACTAAATTGCGAGCATCGAAGCTGGAAGTGCGTCAGGCAATTCCTGTCTGGGCGCGTGAAGTAACCGGTCAGATTGAAAAGACCTGGGGACCGCGCTGGCGTCGTTTCTCACAGCTTATCATCGTGGGTGGGGGAGCCATTCTCCTGCGTGAGCTATTGGTTGAACGATTCAGCGGCAGGGTTCACATTCCCGATGATCCAGTGATCTCGATCAGTCGGGGATTGTATAAGCTGGCCAAGCAACAGGCTAATCGGAGGAAAGTATGAGTCTACAGAATGATCATAATGGTGGTGTAAATGCTATATCTGTGCACATCCACCTCCGTTTGCGTTCTGGCGAAGATGACGACCTGATCAAATTCTTCAATCGGGCAGGGTATATGTGCAAAGCACGTGCGGTCAAAGCTGCCTTGCGAATGGGCGGACTTCCGTCTGATGACTCCTTCTTCATAGCTGAAGAGGGCGGTGCGGAAGACGCGCTCAATGATCTGTTAATCTAGGGCTCAAGGAACCGAATGTAGATTTTCCACATTCGGTTCCGAGCCACTCCAAAAAAGGAAGTAAAGAATGAATGAATTCCTAAAAAGTAATAATACGATTCCTGATCTTGAAAAACTGAAAGCCTTACTCGAATTTCATTTCGGTAAATTTTTCGACGAGATCGGTATTTCGCTTGAGGATCATTTGATCCTCACTGCCTGTGCTGCCATTGACTACTTAATCTTTTCCTACGGGGATATCTACTATATGAAGCAGCAATTTCGCGACAGGTATCCTGAAATGATCCTTGAGATTGTGAATAAGAAATATCATACGGATCTAACGTACGTCAAAGAAGTAGAGAAACAGATAGCTGACCGTGACCTTGAAATAAAACAATACATTCGTTTGAGATATGAGATGGAACAAAAGAACTTTGCCTTGACCAAAGAAAATGAACGACTGGAAAAGATGGTCCAGAAACAGACGCAGGTATTACGAAACTTGCAGGACCGATTAGACAGCGTCAATAATTAGGGTCAACAATTCGGTTAAAGTCCATATTAATCAAGTCTTTAAATTACGGAGTGAATTTTTTACCATGAGAGAGAATCAGAAACCTATCGACCGCTGGATTGACACACATGACCAATCTGAGCGCTTAATCCAAATTCTAAATTGCTTTTCCCACCGCGGAATTGCCACGGGAGAGCAGGTTGAAATCCTGACCGGTCTGGGACAGCATCCAGTTCGGGATGCCTTAAAGATCCTGACCGAACCACCAGGTGGATTGGCACCCGCATTGAGGACAATCAATTTAACGATGCCGGGACAGCGGGGCAGACCTTACGCAGCCTTTGTACTCACCGAGGATGGGGCGGCGATGTTGGATGAAAATCCACGTAAAGCACCGAAACTCGATGACCCTGTCGAGGCAGCCCATGCCTTGATGGAAATGCAGGTATTCATCGCTGCCTACCAACAAGGCAGAAAAACCGAGTTGGAGAAAGTTCTACCCTTTAGCGGATTACGCAATATTCGTGCGGACGTATTGATTGATAACACGCTCCTCTTTGAGATGGAGCAGCAGGCACGCCTCAATGACGTGCCCAGGATTTCAGATAAACTGGAACGCCTGTGTTTGTTCTTCAATTCTCCAGCCGGTAACGAGATTGATCAAAAGGTACGGATCCTATTCGCCCTGGCGGCGAATGACGGTAAGACAATCTCGGTCTGGCAGCAGGTACTTTGTGCTTTGAAGAAGAAAAATGGTTCCATCCCATTTGAGCTATACTGGAAGGAGATCGGAACATTTATGCAGAGTCCCGAATGGGAGAGTGTTGACTCTTTTCAGCTCATGGAGCCGGCAGCCATGTTCCAACCAGAACTACCTTCCTCAAAGGAAAGCTCAATTCCCCCGGTTACTGCTGTCCCGAATTTTGCCCGGCGGATGCCAGCGGACATGAGCGAACTGAACATGGTGATGGGCATCATGGAATCCGAAATCGGGAAGCTGGAAGGGAAGGTGAAAGAAAACCGTTATCAGTTTTTCCAAATGATGGAAGTGATCTACGACGGATCGCATTACAAGGGTGGTCCTGTTGAACGTGAATCTGCTTATCCGGGGACTTCCATAATGCTCCTGTATCGTTTTCTGCACATGCATCAAAACAAGGCATTATTTGATCAACTCCAGGCGGGGTACAAGAAAGTACTCTTTAGTCAAAGACAGGCATTGCCATTCTTCAGGGACAACATGACGCGCTTTTACTGGGATGTCTTTCTAAGGTATTTCAACTTTGGACGTGGCGGTCCGCTCAAGGTGAAGGTTGAGGTCCCTTCTTTTGGAGACAGCCGTTCAGAGATTTATCCCGTAGTCACCATTTCTGATTGGGAAATGCTGCGTGGAGAGGAGGGATATGTTCCAAGCGGAGAACCCGACCATGCGGAAAAAGCGCTGACCTGGGTGTTGGAGGCTATTCATCTTTATGCGTTTGATCTGGATTTTGCGCGTGAAAAATACCCATCACGACAAAATCGAAAAGAAGAGTGAGAATGATTGCTAGATTTTTCATGTTCATAATGAAGATATTTGGAAAAGCAGTATTTTTAATGATTTGCCTTGGGTTGGTATTTATAAGCTACAAGGCCAACCAACCCATGTCAGTTGCAGGTGTTCCTGAAGGGATGACCTATTTCGTTTTTATTGCTGGCCGGATTGATGCTGCAAAGACGGTTGAACCGTCAAGGTGTGGCTGGGGAATGATGCTTTCGCTGGCAACGCTTGGACCGATTTACAGTGTGGTTTACACGTCGGTAGCAATCAATCCAGATAGTACCCTTACTAAAATGAACGCATCCGATCCGGATATTCCCAAGGGAGTGGAAGGGGCCAGATGGCACAAAGTACCAGAAATTTGGTGGGCTGTAGTCGAGCGATTATCCTGGACCATGCTGGGAAGGCCGGCCAGTTTTGGGTGTCAGTTCAAGGGCGTACACTTAGGCACCTGATTCCATAATAATGCACCTATATTTTTGCACGGTTAAAAAATGAGAAGAGAAATATTAACGAGATCATAAAGGAAGAGTAGTTTATCAAATAAAAAACAATATTTTAGTAAAATTACACATATAATAGTAAAATGTATTGACTTTTTGCTGTAAAAACCTTACTATATTAGTAAATCGTGTGTATTTTAACGGAGGATGTTATGTCAGCTCAAAAAGTTGGTTCAAGTAGCGAAAAAATCGAAATCGATACAGATGATTCTCACTCAAATAATGTTTCAAATTCAGGGGATGAGCAGTTAGGCATGAAAATTCGCGAAATACGTGGATTAAAAGGGTGGACTTTAAAACAGGCCGCAGAAATTAGCGAACTTAACATCAATACACTCAGTCTTATTGAGAAAGGCAAGAACTCACCATCCATTTCCACATTGCAACGTCTTGCAACAGCAATGAATGTGCCAATCAAAGACTTCTTCGAACCCATCGAGCCGATCACACCAGTTGTATACACAAAACAAGATCAACGTCCACAAACACTCAATGAGAAATCCATCATCAATAACCTTGGCAAGGGTTTATCAAGCAGTACCCTGGAACCCTTTATTGTTACAATGGAGAAATTCGCAACGAGTGGGGGGAGATCCCTATTACATAGTGGTTATGAATTCGTTTACTGCCTTACCGGGAAAATTTCATATTCCGTCAGGGAGATCGAATACATTTTGACCCCTGGAGATAGCCTTTTATTTTCAGCACAATTGGTTCACCACTGGGAAAACATCAATGATGGTGAATCCCAACTTCTCCTGGTAATGACTCCGGCATGTGGGTTCATTGAACAAAGTAAAAAACATTTTTATAATTTTGAAGGTAAATAAGAAGGTTTCATAACAGCATTTTCTAAACAAACCCTCATCTCAAATGAGGGTTTGTTTTGTATGTTTTGTATACGAATAAGTTATGAGGATTAATCTTTTCGAATGATTTTCTCCATGATCGTCTCTTTATCAAGCTTCTTTGTGCAGAAGAACCAGTCGTAGCAGTGCATCTCACCCTCTTTACCTTCCATACGGTCTTTCGCAACACCACAAGAGCCTGCAGTGGGGACGATTACTTCATCACCAGGTTGCCAGTCGGCGGGTGTCGCAATCGAAAAGGCATCTGCTGTCTGGAGGGCGATGACTACCCGATACAATTCTTCAAAGTTTCTTCCCAGGCTCAGGGGATAATAGATGATCGTGCGAATAATCCCCTTTGGATCGATCACAAAAACCGCACGCACTGCCTTGGTATTGCTTTCCCCAGGTTGAATCATGCCATACTTGTGTGCCACTTCCATGGTGATATCTTCGATCAAGGGGAATTTAACTTCAACATTCTTCATTCCCTTATATTCGATTTTGTCCTTGATGGTGCGAAGCCAGGCGATGTGGCTGTAAAGTCCGTCCACCGAAAGACCCACCAGTTTGGTGTTTGCCTTGGCAAACTTATCTTCCATTGAGGCAAAGGTCATAAACTCAGAGGTGCATACCGGAGTGAAATCGGCCGGGTGACTGAACAAAATCACCCAACTGCCACTGTAATCTCCTGGGAAATTGATCGTACCCTGAGTTGTAATTGCTTTGAACTCAGGGGCTTTTTCGCCGATGCGAGGTATTGAGTTTGTTGCGGTTCCAACTGTTGTATCCATCGTAATTCTCCTTTTTGGATTAATATAAAATTGGTCTTGACAACCATGCAATGTGTTTTTTGGCTTTTATCGATTTTCAGAATATTCGGTTTCGGAAATTTAGCCTCCTTTCATTAATCCCATTTGTAAAAATTTTGTTTACGCTTCACGTAATGGTTAGTGACTAACCTGGATTTTTCAATACTCACTGGTGCGTTTCTAAAAATTGTTCACGGAATGCAGATGACTGGCTGATTATTCATAAGGGCTTGATTACTATTACTAATTATTGTTGCACAAGAAACTATCCTGGTGTCTAATTCTTCTTGTTTATTCAATACATCATTCTTTTTGGATAGTTTGGGTAATAAAAAATTTATCCATGATCCTTTCTTTTAAGTTTTCCATGCCCTTCAATAGCATCGATTACCGCCTCACGAAGAGTCATGACTGCCAGTTCAGCGCAGTGAATGTGATCTTCCGGTAAACCATCCAAAGCGGATAATAATTCTTCTTGTGTAATGAGATTGGCTGCGTCAAGTGTTTTTGAACAAGCCATTTTGGTAATCATGCTCCCGCATGCGATTGTTGCGCCACAACCATCAGCCAGGAATTTAGCTTCTTGAATCTTCCCATCAGATAAACGCAGGTCTATTTGCATTCGATCACCACAGCTTCCGAGGAAATATCCCTGAGCGTCTGGTTCGTCGAGTACACCCATGTTTTCTTTGGCTCGAATCAACCCTAACACAACATCAGAAAACGAACTTTGAGAATGACTCTGTTGCCCAACAATGATCGGTCCTTCTTCTGAATTTCCGGTTTGGATGGGTGGTTCTGCTTTCTCATTATTCTCAATGGATTCATAAAAGGTTTCCATCATTTCTGGTTCTTCATCCAATACTATGTCTTCCACATTTCCTGAATCACAGAGTTTTGAAATCATTGGATCAAGAGGGATTTGAGCCAAAATTGGCACACCTGCAAGATTAGCTACGGATTGTCCATTGCATTGCCCAAAAATATACTGTCTCTTTTTGGAATCAAGATCAATGAAAAAAGCCATGTTTTCCACGATACCAATTATGGGTGTTCCTATTTTTTTGAGAGTTGTAACCACTTTGTTCATAATCTTCGTAACAAGCATTTGTGGGGTGGTAACCAGGATTGACCCTGTAAACAGGATGGATTGAAGAATTGAAACGGTCACTTCCGATGTCGCAGGCGGCAGATCTAGCACCAAATAGTCCAACTCTCCCCATTCGACTTCTTTCCAAAGTTCCTCAATTACTTTTGCGACTAATTGCTCTTTCCATATAACCGGGGTGTTCTCATTGGCGAAAAGGAGGTTCATGGAGATCACTTTCACTCCAGAACGACTCACCAGTGGCAGAAAACTATATTGCCCAGTCTGCACCGGACCGTGCAATCCAAATAACATGGCAATACTAGGTCCTGTGAAGTCAGCGTCCAAGACTCCCACCTTATAACCTTCTCTTGCCAGGCTGCAGGCCAGGTAGCTGGCAATGAATGATTTCCCGACTCCTCCCTTACCGCTCAATACTCCAATAGTCTGTTTGATGTTGCTGTGCTGCGTAATATGTTCTTGTGAATCGTTTTCATTATTCAAAGTTTTGTCCACTTCATTTTCGATGTTCATAAAAACCTTTCAACAACTAGATATTTGGTATTATTTTGTTGTTTATGCCAAGCCTATAAAATTTTGTTATTAACTCTCCGGTTCGTTTTCATAGAAATAGTTCTGAGCTTTGGGTGTTGAAACCCATAATAGGAGAATCATCAATACTGCAGATAAGATACACCATGAACAGGTAGCATGAATGACAAAAGCCTCAAGATAAGTCAAATAGGTTGAAAATAAAACGCCAAACATACATACACCCCAAAGAACCAAGCTTAGAAGGTCTTTTTTGTTGTGGGCAACGAATTTCTGCAAAATCCAGGTTGCCAAAATAACAATGTATCCAGCCACGCCTAGCAGGGCAATCGGCAAAAACCCAAACAACTTTGCATAAGAACTTGTCTGCACAGATACACAACCGGGGATTGCTACACCACACTCGACCAAATGAGCAGTTGCCTCCACATAGGTTAAATAGCCCGCTACGACAAGTCCGGCAGCCACCAAGACTGGTGTTGACCAAATAATCCAATTCCTTGGATTTTCAACGGGGGTTTTGCGCAAGTAATCGACTAAGGGGAGTAGAAGATTCAATATAAAAACCATAAAAACAAAGCCTGCAAGAAATTTTATATATCCTAAGGTCTGAATCAAATCCAAAGCGGCTGGAATCCCAAGCAGTGCTAGTAGGGGCAGTAATAATCGGTAAAAACCGATGGAGGTTATTTCACGATTGGATTTAAAAATATAATAAACTGACATGACAGCTGTAAATATTAATGCAACTAGCACGATTACTGCTAATAAATCATTTTGGAGAGCGATAACAAAATTTTGCATAAAGATTCCTTTTTAAACTTGTCCTTGGCTAATTGTCTATCCAGAAAAGACTAACCAGAAAAAATCATCGGGTTCTGAATTACAACTTCTTGCGGTGTTGATACCATCCGATTTTATCGACAGAGAATACGTCAAAATCGGGAATGTAGGGTTTGATATCCAATAATGGAGTTCCGTCTAACATATCTGCGCCTTTAAACTCGAGCAGATTTGCTTGCCTGGCTACAAGTTGAACCACAGAAAACCCTATTGGGTTTGGGCGATTGGGGTATCTAGTAGCAAATACCCCATGATACTGATCATCAAGAAATGGCTTTACTTTAAGAGATATTTCTTGATCTGACTGGTGGAATCCGTAAAGCAGATAGATATGAGAAAACGCTTCAATCCCTTCCAAACCTTCCAGATATTGAGGAAAAACTTCTACGGTTCCAAAAACATCTGATCGAGATGATTGAATCGGTGTATTTTTCTTGTCAGTTAATGGTGTGTGGATTATTCCAATTGCTCTCATTTTTAATTCCATTGAACTACACCTCTTTTGACATTGTTACTAACCGAACCCCTTTTACTTGTGGAAAGGCTGCTCCCTGTTGGATGGTCAACGCAGCAGCTTCTTCATCTATTACCCGCGATCCTGATAAAAATGATATGCCATAATCGTATAATATGGGTGAGAGCGGTGTGGATGGCCCCAATACCATGACTTGTGCTGTGGGGTGGCAAAGGGATAGCAAACCGGTCATGGAATGGTTGATGAAAGCTGTTCCAGTAATTGCAATCACATCTGCCTGTGGAATAAACTCTTCTGCGGATTCTTCCGGGAAATCATCTCCAAATGGACGTTTTTCGATGACCCAACATTTTTTTGTTATGGATTTCATTTTTTCGACAAATGGAAAATGTCCAACAACGACAACATTTTTATCTTTACCTTCACGTCCGATAACATCGGCTGCATTTACTTGAACCATCTTATCTTCATCAACGCTTATGAGAGAATTGAGTGCCGCAATTCCAATACTGGCTTCTAACAGATTATCTGAAAGAACCCATTGCGCTAACTCTTGCGCGCTTTTGTGATGTAAAGATCCCACATCCCTGATATGTGAGTGACCATGAGGCCCACAATTGGTTAGGGTTGATCCCAGTCCGCCATACTTGCTGCAAACCAAAGTCCAATGAACGCCAATGATTATCTTGCGCACAGAGATTGGTTCATCTGGAAGTGATTCCAAGATTTGCTGCAATAATTCCATGATTCCTCCTTTATCTAAATCCCAAAAATTCCTGATAATATGAAAACAAACATGGAGCCAATGATGATGCCGATCGCGACGTAATGTTCATGCCCAAATTCTCGGGCAGTAGGTATTAACTCGTCCAAAGTGATGAATACCATCACCCCGCCTGCGAATGCCAATGCGCCAGGTACTAATTGTTTAAAAGTAACCAAAAATAGACTTGCCAACAAAGCACCAACTGGTTCAGCCAATCCAGATAAAAAAGCTACTTTGAAGGCATCCCAGCGGCACACTCCCCCTTTACATAAAGGAAGTGCCGTTGCGATTCCTTCAGGGATGTTGTGCAACAGAATCGCGACCGCGATAAACAAGCCAAAAGTTGGATTTTGAAGATAACCAGCGCCGACAGCGATACCTTCTGGCAGGTTGTGAAGTGTGATCCCCACAGCCAACAATAGCCCAGTATTAACTAATTTATAGTCGGTAATTTGGTTGCGATGAGCCAACCTACCAAATCGTCTTCGGCCGCGTGAATGACAATCCGTGTTCGGGCAAGGATCAACATCACTGGTTCCAGGTATTTCCTTTTCAGCAAAACGAATATGCGGAGCGAAATGATCCAACAGAAACATAAAGGTTGCACCAATACCAAAACCAATGGTGGCAGTCCACGGACCTGCCATTTCCCAGGCTTCGTTAACCAACTCTAGGAACGAAAGACAGATCATCACTCCGGCTGTGATGCCCATGAGTAATCCATATGATCGTTTACCTGGCTTGCGGAGTATTGCGATCAAGCCACCTAATCCGGTTCCAAGGCTGGCCATAAAGCTAAGTAACAAGATATTGATGATTGGATGAAAATGATCAAACATGTTGTACCTCTATGATTTGGTACCGCGAGAATTGGATAGAAAGAATAATTGATCTCGATATTGAATTGTGGAAAGCAAACCATACTTCAATAAACCTTCAATAATGCTCCAATCAGCTCCTGCTCTTTTCAACATGGCTCGAAGAGCTTTTTCGTAAATTGGATGGACAGCGAGAATAGCTAAAATGTCATCAACCATGTTCCCTGTCGATACAAAATCTGCATTTTCTTGATCAAACAACACATCAGCAAACGGAAGTTCTTGCTGAATTACATCCAGAATAATTCGCATCGACTCGCTATCCGGAGCTTTTACCCAGGGTTCTGCCGGCGGACGAATAGGAATTGACATATATGATTTGAATGGCTGCAATTCTTGTAAAAAAGTTGATAACTGCGAGATTGATCTCTCATCATCATTTATGCCTGAGATTAACATTGTCTCGGTAACCAACTCTCCTTGAAATCGCTTTTGAAAAGCCAGAGTTCCGGTCAAAATGGAAGAAAGTGAGAGACTACGATGCGGTCGATTAATTCGATGCCAATCTGATTCATTTGTGCTATCAATCTTAAGAGATACCCAGTCTGCTAAAAATAAGGCTTCTTGTACTTCATCATGGTCGATCAACGATGCATTTGAGATGACTGCCACTGGAATTTCAAATGCACTCAATCCTTTAATCAGTTGATAGAGGTTTCTGTCTAGAGCAGGTTCACCGTCCGGAACCAGACTTAGATAATCAATCGTTCTACCAGCATGAGTGCTTTCCTGGATTTTTCTCTCAACCTCTGCAAGCATTTGGTCCAATGGGTAAAAGTCTTGACGCTTTGTTTCTAAGCAAGTAGTTCTGCCGACCTGACAATAAACGCAGGCATAGGGGCAGTGCTTCGGGGGAATGTGGTTAACCCCAAGACTGAAACCAAGCCGTCGAGATGGAACAGGACCAAAAACAATCATTTCAGGATCGTGGTGACGTCGGGTTTATTTGGCACAAGACATAAAAATATAAATGGCTCGTCGCCACTATTCCTGTACCAGTGCGGAACGTCAGCAGGGATGAATACAATGTCGTCCTTCTTGACCTCAACAATCTCCTCGCCAATCCCAATTTTTGCACTTCCACTTAGTACAAACTGTTCATGTTCAACCTGGTTGGTATGATTCGGCATACTTCCGCCAGGTTGAATTTCAAAACAGCGCATGGCAAAATTGGGTGCTTCCTCATGAGAGATTAATACTTTTTTTGTCACGCCGACGCCGCTTTGTACAGTTTCTGCGGTGATACTATCAATTCTTTTTACATTCATACTTCATCCTCCAGTAGGCCATTCTGAAAACTCGTTTTAATCAATAAGCTGCTGATTCTCTGTTTGGTCTATCCTTTTAATTGTATGCTTCACGGGTTTTTTCATCAGAGATGGTTGCTGCAAGTAAAGGCTGCCAACAAGGATCTTCCCATGTTCCAAGTTGTGTGTGAAGGTCCCAATACTTCTGAGGGATAGGATGAGTGCCAAAAACTACACTCACTTGATATCGTTTTTCCAGAAAGTTTTTAAAACTCTCTATATAAGGACATGGCGGATAACCAACCAAAAAACCTGTTGCCAGGTGGATCACCTGTGCACCATTCTTTACCATTTCTTCCCCTACATATTCGATATTTCCGCCTGGGCAGCCGTCGCAGGTGGTGTACCCAACAAGTTCTACCTCTGTGTCAGCATAGATACTAAATGCGCCTTCTCGATTTTTTAATGCGCGCAAACATTTACCTCCTGCACAAGTTCGGTAACGATCACAAATGATAATTCCAATTTTTGTTGTCATCTTTCTTCCTCTCCAGATTGGCATTCGATTGAAGAAATTCGTTTATATAAATTCAAGAACTGTTCCCGCGGGACATTTATTTACCCTTTTTCCAAAAGCCTTTGATAATTTCGCAAATGCATTCTCGCCAGTGCAATGGTTCAGATAAAGATCCAGTTTTGGAAAGGACTCTGCAATGACTGATACCACATGATCCAGATATTGGTCATCTGCATGGATCAAGTGAATGCCTCCAATAACAGCAATAATCGGTTCAGTAAAAAGGCATTTCACATGAAATAGTGTATTTACTAAGCCTGCATGACAGCAGCCGCAAATCAGTATCAAGCCCGATGATGTTTTATACACTAATGACATATCATCCAGATAAGAATCTGCCTCCCATCCCTTTCCTGTTCGAATAAAAAGATGCGGACTGCTTCCTATTGGTTCCGGGCGTTCGACAATTACTCCGGTTGTCCAAAGACCGGGTATTATTTCAATGGGTTGATCACACAAATTGATTTTTGCCAGGGATGCAAGTCTTGATTGGTCGAATTTTATCCCCGCAGTTTGATACTCCCCGTTTCGTAAAGCATAACGAGGTCGAAATATATCCGGGCTTGCATAGATTGGCATGTCTTTTTGGGTTGTGAGCACGGTTTCAAACCCACCGGTATGATCATAGTGAGCATGACTTAATGCCAAAGCAGTTACTTTCTGCAGCGACAATCCAAGTGTTTTTAGATTATGAGAAAACACTGAGTCTGTTTGACCGGTATCAAAAAGAACTACACCATGAGGTGTTTCAATCCAAAAAGAAAGACCATGTTCACTTTGAAGGTCGAATCCTTTACTAACGTCATTTTCAACTACACAAACAATTTTCACAGCCTAAACTCCAGTTTATGCTCTTAACCTTCTAATAATTCCCTCAGCGTTTTGTTCAACTCATCTGCTTGTACATAATCGATAACCGTGATGGTTTGTCCGTTGATTTCTTGAACTTCTCTCACTGTTTGGATAATTTCCAACGCAAGAGGAACTGCCAATGGGCACAATGGAGACGAAGGGCGAAATACATAAGACACTTTCAACGCATCATCCACCTGGAGATCCTGTATTAATTTCATCTTGATCACATCCACATTGGTTTCTGGATCAATGACCTTGGTCAGTTTTTGTAGGATCACTTCCTGGATTTCTTGTGGATTCATCATGATGATTCCTTTTGAACCAAGAATTTTGAGTATAGATTTTTCCATATCTGGTTAATGGCTTGCGAAGCTGGCGATTCTGAAAAAAGCGATGTAACGGGGGAACCTTGCAGCATTGCATCAACAATATGTTCATCAAAAGGAATTTCTCCAAGTACTTCAATGCCTTCTGAAGCCGCGAATTCCTTTATTTGTCTTGTTCCTTCCAAATACAAATCTGCCTTGTTGATACAAATGACAGTCGGAATCCGAAAATGATTCAGGGTTTCCAATACTCGTTTCAGATCATGTAATCCTGAAAGGCTCGGTTCAGTCACTATAAAGCCCAAATCTGCACCAGCACAAGCAGAAATGACAGGGCAGCCAATCCCCGGCGGACCATCTACAATCACTACCTGAGATTGATACTCTTCTGCCCACAACTTAGCCTGTTGTTTGATCAAGGTGACCAGTTTGCCAGAATTTTCTTTTCCGGGGAATAATTCGGCATGAAACAAGGTTCCATATGGTGAATTTGATCTATACCAATGCCCTTCTTGTTGAGGTATCATGCTGATCGCGTTCTGCTGACAAGCATACACACAAGCAGCACAACCATCACAAGCAATGGGATCGATGACGAAAATATTTTTATGGTGTGCATCTGGAACAACTGCATCATAACGGCATACAGTCACACACGATCCACAACCCAGACAATTCTCGGCATCAATTTCAGCCAAAGATCCTCCCCAGAATTCACTCGTCTGGGATATTTCGGGAGTCAGAACCAAACTAAGGTTGGCTGCGTCTACATCAGCATCAACAAAAACGGGTGAAATTGAACATTCAAGTGAAGAACTGAGATGTGCGAAAGCCGCACTGACACTTGTCTTCCCCGTTCCACCTTTGCCACTGAGGATGACTATTTGTTTCATACTGTGAACACCTCAATCTCAGGGTGCATGAGTGCTAATTCCACAATCGGACCTTGAAGTAAGAAACCTAATGCGTAGTTACTTCCTCTAACGGCCAATAATCGCGTTTCAGGTTTTATCCCCAGTTCAACAGGGAGTGAAATTTGCCTATTTCTACCCATGGTTGTCTTTGTAATAATTCGTTTCGTCATAAATTCATTAGAATTTAATATCTCAAGCCTGCCGACACCAAACCCTCCAGATCGTCGACTTCCTTTAGTGAACGCGAGTTCTTGATTAGTCATAAAGCCATACTCATCATAAGCATCAGGCGGAACCTGAAATGTTAAATATTGGTTTACCACAACCCATCCAAACACCCATTTACCACCTTTTTCAAGTTGAGGCATGATTGTTCCTTATTTTGAAGCAATGATGGAAGAAATATGGTGATAGACATCTTGCAGTCTTTGTGAATAGTCAGGATTAATCTCGATTAGTGTCTGCCCTTCAGCCAATCCTGCAGCAATCCGTCGATCGAAAGGAATATGCATTAAGATCGGTACATGAAAATCAGAGCACAGATCTTCCAAAGGAGAAAAAGAAGTTTTTTCTCGATTGATGATTACGCCGGCTGGAATTCCCATCTCGGTCACAATACCTATCATCTGCTTGAGATCATGCACTCCAAAAGGCGTAGGTTCTGCCACAAGCAAGACAAAATCAACACTCCGCAGTGTTTCAACAACAGAACAAGAAGCACCCGGCGGTGCATCCAAAACAACTATGGAATCATTTACAGAAATTGTTCTTTTTAGCTGTCTGATGATTGGGGTTGCCATTGGTTCGCTAATGTTCAAGCGCCCTTGAGAAAAAAACAAACCTTGAGCAGTAATACCAGATTCGATCACGCCTATAGGATTTGCTAATTCGGTGATGGCATGTTCCGGACAATTGATGGTACAGCTACCGCACCCATGGCAGAGTTGTGGAAAAGTCATGATCATTTTTCCAATTTTTGCCAGGGCATGAAATTGACACACTTCTACACATCTGCCGCATAGCGAGCAGACGTCTTTGTTGATCACAGGGATGCGGATCACGGCATTTGATTGATGAGTGATTTGCGGCTTAAGAAAAATATGACCATTTGGCGCTTCAACATCACAATCAACGTAGTGAACTTCTCCGTAAACAACCAGACTAAGTGTGAGGCTGGTTGCAATGGTGGTTTTGCCAGTGCCACCTTTTCCACTTGCTACTGCGATTCGCACTGTGAACTCCTGGATTCGTTCAGCTTAAACGTGAGAACTTCTCTTGTTTAAAGCCCTCAACAGCTTGCTGAATCGAAGAAATATCTTTTGAATAAAGAAACATCGAAATATTAGCCGCATGAAATGCATCCACTGCGTGCGGGCCAAAATCTCCACTGATAACTGCTTCAGCTTTCTGATCAATGACGAATTGAGCAGCAGAAACCCCAGCCCCACTTGAGTGACCAACCCCCGGGTTTGGAAATGCTTCCCATTGATTCGAAATTGTATCCACCTTAATAAACCACGGGCATCGCCCAAAACGATCATCTTTAGTACTGTCGAGATATTGATCCTGAGCGGTAAATATTGCAATCATTAATCCTCCAAGAATTGCCAATTGATACTAAGAAGCGAACACGGCACCCGATAATTCCGGGTTAAATTCATCAGGCCAAACCGTTTTCTTATCGTAAACGGCTCCTGATAAAGTTGCATCTTCCAAATCGGCTCCAGTGAGATTTGCACCTGTCAAAATAGACTGGTCCAGATTTGCGCCTTTGAAACTTGCACCTTGTAACTGTGCATTTTTCAAATTGGCTCCTTGTAAAATAGCCTCTTTAAAAAACGCACCCTTAAGATTGGCCTCTTCTAAATTCGCATTACAGAGTAATGAGCGTTTTAGATTAGCACCTTCAAGACTTACAAATTTCAGATTTGCCCCAACCAAACCTGCACTATAAAGATCTGCATCTACTAAATCCATCCTCTTTCCATCTGTTTCACCCAGCAAGAAACGATTATGCAAATTTACAGCTTCCATAATTTCTTCGTATTCAAGTCTCATATTGCCATCCTTATCAGTGCGCAACAAACATTTGAAGTTATCAAGTTCACTGACATTAACCTCCGGATTTTTTCTTTTTTAGTTCAGTTCCAATACGGATTCCGAGCATTGGCAGCACGACCCTGTGAAGTAGTAAAACAAAAAGTGTTGCCAAGATAGAAAGCCCAAATATTGCCAAAGAGCTGGTCAGGTTATTCATTAACGATGGATCGACCAACATCACAATGGAAAGGGTCAGCATTAACATACCGCCGACCAGTTTCAACAGACGACCTTGTTTTTCTTCCAGCCGACTAACTTTTAAAGTAACAACTGCAGAAAAGAAAATTACCAATTCATCCAATTGATAGATCACCATATACAGCGAGAGCAATAATGCAAAAATTAGTCCAGAAATATTCTGTGAATTAAGAAGATTAACCCAGATCATTGGGAACCCCGCAGTACAAGAAAACTCCACCAAAGATACACCCGCAGCCAAGACTATTGTTGCGCCAACGAGCCCCCAAAAAGATTGACTGGCATCAACCACGGAGCGCATTTTCTTAAACAATCCAGATTTCTTATCTTCTGCGATGGTAAAAGTAAGTCCCTCTTTGTACCAGAAATAATCTTTGATGTTTACCAGTGCAAAAAAGAGAGCGACGATTGCGACCAATGCCTGGATCCATCCCAGGTAACTGGCTATTTTCAAGATGCCGAAAAGTCCTGCAATAAATAATGCGTAGATAATGGCAGTTACTGATAGAAAGATAATTCCGATTGTAAATACTTTTTTTCGAGATCCAGTATGCAGGGTTAACGCAATCAACATCGAAAGCACCCAAAGAGAACAAGGGTTAAAACCATCGACAAAGGCAATCAGCACAGTGCTGAAAGCGGCTGATTTTGGTGCCAAATCAACCCTTCCAAAAAATGGAATGTCAATCGATTGGGATTGAAGCAATGATTCTGACTGTGCGGTTGGTACAAGAGTTACTTCTGCAATTGCCGGTGTTGGTGTCGCGGTCTTGGTGATTATCGTTGGGGTTGGTGGTTGATTTGTTAACCTATCAATCGTAGACGCGACAGTCCTGTCAACTCCTTCAGCAGCATCAATGCATCCGTTTTGAGAACAATAGATGATGACATCAATTAATTGTTGATCTAATTCTCCACTGTAGCCCTGCACAAAATAGGGTCCGACAAATATTGTTGGAACGCCCAATTGCTCAATCTCATATTTTTCTGCCATATTAGCAAAAAAATGGAGATTATCTTGATCATTGTAGATTTCAAAACTTTGATAAATTACATTTGGATAATTTGTTGGTAAACTCTCCAAGAAAGGTTTTGCTGCAGCGCAATGCGGGCATCCATCTCCCCAGAATAAATAGACATAGACCGGATTCTCCGGTGCAGGTGTCTGAGCCTGCACCGGAGTAGTCCAGAAAACCAAACCTAAAACAACCATCTGTAGGAGTGTAAAGATTAGGTTTTGTTTTATTACTCTCATTTCCAATTTACTCAGTGCAGCATTTCAGTATGATCAATGAGTTTTCCATCAATAAACGCTTGAACTGCTGTATCAATGTCGCTTAGATCGGTTACAACAGGTTGTATGTTTAATTGACGCATACTTTCGTAAGCGCCCATCCCCATTCCTCCGCATAATAGTGCTTTGCAATCAGCAATGGCCTGTGCCATACTGACATGCTTATTGTGTGAAGCGGAATCCATTCCATGGCCTGCACCATGAGCTTCTTCAGCATGTGCTTGTTCCTTGAAGTGATTGTGTCCCATCTTGTCACGCATTTCGCGGTTGACAATTTTTCCTTCTTCTATTGTCAACACTAAATAGTATGGCGCCTGGCCAAAATGCTGACTGATAGTCTTGCCGTCATTTGTGATTGCTGCAATTTTCATATTAATCTCCTTTTTCATCATTTCAAGCGAAAAATGTCGTCCACCAGGTTCTTCACGTTCATCAGACGGAAAAAGCGTAAGCAAAACCTCAGCGGTTTCTTCTGCTGTATTTTCCCAACAGTGAGGAAGATGTGCTTCAAAAACCAGGCTATCGCCTGCATGTAGAATGTACTCATTCTCTTCAATCTGGTAGCGGATGGCGCCTATCAGGCAATAGACAAATTCGTAACCCGTATGAACAATCATCCTGTCACCGCTTCCCATCCCGGGTTTGATTGTCACCACGAAGGGTTGTACGGCGTTTCCTGTAAAGTCCTTGCCCAAGTTCTGCATTTGGGTGCTGCCAAAAGCTGCCTGAGGTCGACCTGCTGCTGAAGTAAAAACCACACGCTTTTCTATAGGTTCTGATTCAAAGAATGCCGAAATGGGTATATCCATTGCAAGAGCTAATTGCTGGAGCGTGCTCACCGATGGAGATGATTTGCCATTTTCAACCAGGCTCAATGTATTAATATTCAAACCACTTCGTTCAGCTAAAGCCCTCAACGAGAACCCGTGTTTCGTTCGCAAGTCGCGTAATCTTCGTCCTACCAATACTTCCGCGGGGGTATGATCTCCGGCAGTCAAATCCATGATAATTACTCCACAGTAAATTCAATGGGGGTCAAGTTATGAATATTGTCAGATATTGGGCAGCGTGCATCCACATCCTTCAGAAAAGCTTCTTTCTCTTCCTGACTCATATCTGCATCAATTTTTGTGTGAACGCGAATTCCAGTGAACCCGGCTCGCACATCGGTGCTTTTACCCATCAATACATCGGTGTCCAATTCACCTTCGACATGACACTCAATTTGTCGCACGGGTAATCGGCGTTGTTTTGCTACAATGTTGCCGATGGTAACGATACAACCAGCCAAAGAAATGAAAAGATACTCCAAGGGGGTAGGGCCTGCATCTGTTCCTCCACCTGCTTGCGGTTGATCAACAATCGCAATGTGCTGCCGTGACTTCGTTTCGATCTTAAAGCCATCAATTTGTACTGCATCTACGGAAGCTAACTTGCTTGGCATTATTCACCTCGTTGAAATTTGATACTAAAATTATAGTACAAATATTGATTAATGCAAAGTAAATATACCAAAATTACTATAATTGAAACAGCTCATTCTACTCTATATTTGCCTATTGACATTAATAGAATAGAGAGCTACACTGGTATTAAGAAAAAGCAAAGGAGGTAATAAAAAATGCCAAGACATGGAAGAGGATGGGCAATGGGAAATGGGGAGGGTCAAGAGAAACGACACTCCTCCTTGACTGTGTCTTTATTGGAACCTGCTTTACTGGTACTGGTAAAGGGAGAGCCAAGTCATGGATACTCGCTGCTTAATGATTTAGGAGAAATGGGCTTAAATACACTTCACCCAAGCGTCGTTTACCGAACTTTACGAGAAATGGAAGACCTTGGGTGGATTCAATCTGATTGGGAAACTGATCAGACGCAAGGCCCCCCTCGCCGGACATATCATTTGACGGCGCTAGGAGAAGAAGCCTTGCAATATTGGAAGCAGGAATTGGCAAGAACGAATGAGATCACCCTGCAATTGCTTAAGAAAGTGTAAATAGGCTGAAAGGAGATTGATATGCCTGCAAGAGATGGAACTGGACCTTTGAGTCAAGGATCACGAACAGGTCGAGGTATGGGAAATTGTGGAACGACCGGTGTTAACACGGGGCGGATTTCAACTACAACCCCAATGTTTAGCGGTCCATTTCACTGGGGCGGCCGGGTGTGGGATTTTACATTTGGCCGTCTATTTGGTCGCCGGCATACAAACCGGATCAATAGACGATAATTCATAACTTGTGAAAGGAGAATAATATGCCCAGATTTGATGGTACTGGACCAATGGGTACGGGGCCTAACGGCAGAGGAATGGGTCCTTGCGGAGGAGGTCAGTCGCGGGGAAGAGGACGTGGCTTTGGCCGTGGTAATTTTGGCTGGGATATGGGGCAGTCTACTGCTCCTCAACCTGAGACAAAAGAAGTGATGGAGCAACGCAAGACCTGGTTGGAGAAACAATTGGCTGCGATTAGCCAACAGTTGCAGGATATGGATAAAAAATAGGGGCTTAATTTATGAACCTCTGAGTAGATCAATTGATAAATGATCTACTCAGAGGTTATTTCTGTTGACCTTTATTCAACGATCATTGGAAATTTATAGTCATTACTTTTTGTTATGCAACAATTATCGCTCTCCGAAATTTGTAAGGCGACGCGCTCAAATCCACATATATTACTCTACCTGTAGTTTTCGCTTATCCAGCAATTTGTGCGACTCGATATGCGGGTGAGAGCTGCAAGTAGGAATTCAAAGAGTCACTTCTCCGGCCTCATCTCGACAACAGTTCAAGGTTTATTTGATTTTCTCCCGGATTGTTTCGAGATTCTTTAGCGGTAAAGCTGTAATGTTCTTCATTACGGGGTATGTTTCATTTCCCGGATAAACGATCCAGAGATGTTTAAGGGATAATTCAGAAGAAGCAATCTGCATCGGAAGTGTCAAAGTGGGGGTTTCGTTAAACTTGATCTCAATGCCTTATCGGTTTCCCCCGGACTGAAAGACCAGATCGAGTTCAGCGCCGGCATGCGTACCCCAGAAATATTCCGCATTGGGATGCAGGATTTGAAGCGCTTGCTCTAACACAAAACCTTCCCATGAAGCACCGACCTTGGGATGTCCAAGCAGGTTGTGTCCATTGGGAATATCCAGAAGTCTGTGCAATTACCCCGTATCGCGGAAAAAAATCTTTGGGGATTTGATCTGCCGTATGCCCAAATTCTCAAATCTACCTTGAAAAATCGGAGTTGCGATCCGATATTTCAAGGTCATGGTAGCTTATTCATGGTAACCGATTGATCGCTTGACCCTCCGTAAATAGGAGAAAGCTTCTTTTCCTTGCATTTTCTCTCTTTTTGGCAGCACCAAGTCCTATAGTTCGGACCTTGCGGCACAAGGAGTACAGAGCTTACCTTTGTATACGACTTACGTTCCGTCTTTCTGTTTTACTGCCCAGTCAATATCTTTCAGTTGGTAATTTTCAGCTTTAGTTCGATCCAACGCCAGTTTTGGAAGTAATAGAATGGTCCCGTCGGTATCAACTACAGCTTCAAGTAAATCACCTTCTTTGATCTTTGCTTTTTGCAGCGTGGAAGCAGGCAAGGTAATTTGTCCGTTCTTACCGACTTGCACAAATTCAGGCATGAAAAACTCTCTTTCTGACATCCTGAGTATTTGAATCTGCATACATTTCACAATTTATATAGTACTGATCGATGAGGTTATTAATCTGGAATGCGATCCAAATTCTTCCAGCTTATTAAAGTGCCGGCACTTGTTTGCATGGATTGATCCCCACCGTAGACCACATATTCTTGACTCTCAGGTAAAGCTGCCAGGGATCGCCAGTATTTAAGATTCTCAAAATAACTGGTGGACATTGTTTTTCCGGATTTAATCTCAACCGCCGTAACCTTTTCACCATTTACCAATAAGCAATCTATTTCTTTGCCGTGGTTATCCTGCCAATAATATGGCTGACGGTTCTCACCCCGGTTGAAACTACGCTTGATGAACTCATTGAGAATCAAATTTTCAAATAGGGAGCCTTTCATGTAATGCAAATTGACTTGTTCTTGCTCGCGTATACCAAGAAGTGAACAGGCAACCCCGGTATCATAAAAATAGAGCTTGGGTGATTTTATCAATCGTTTGTTGAAATTGCGGTGGTATGGTTGTAGACGATATAGAATGTAAGAACTTTCCAATATCGAAAGCCACGATTTGGCGGTGTTGGGGCTGATACCGGCATCATTAGCCAGGCTGGCATAATTCAGTGGTTGCCCGATACGGCCGGCGCACAATTGCGTGAACTGGATGAAGGCATTAATATCCCCGATGTTTTTAATCATGCGCACATCCCGATCCACGTAGGTCTGAATGTAGGATGGATAAAAATCAGTTGGTGGAATGGCTCGGTCGTAAATCCGTGGGTATTGACCTTTGAAAATCAGGTTTTCGTAAGAATCTGCCAATGGTTCAAGTTCTTGTAAAGAGAATGGTAGTAAATGCAAGACTGCGGTGCGACCAGCCAGGGTTTGGCTGATTTTTTCCATTAACAGGAAGTTTGAGGAACCGGTAAGAATAAATTGAATCTGGCGGTTTTCATCCACAATCCGCTGGATATACGAGAACAATTCAGGGGTATTTTGGATTTCATCCAGGATCACGCCATTGGGGTAATTGGAAAGGAAACCACGCGGGTCGGTCAGCGCAATCTGCCGGATATCAGGCTCCTCAAGGGAGACATAGGGCAAGTCAGGAAAAGTGGCTCTGACAAGGGTAGTCTTGCCAGACTGACGAGGACCGGTGAGCGTGATCACCTGGAACTTCTGCGCCAGAGAAGTCACTTTGGATGCCAATGTTCTTTCTATCATTAATAACGCTCCGATTGAATATGGGTCAGTCGATCTGATAATTTATATCTCCATTATAACAACATTGTACAATAATGCAATTGAAATGCATAATTGTACAAACCAGTCGTCCCTGCCGGAATGATTTGCGGTTAATACTTGAAAAAGTAATACAAATGTATTACAATATGTTAAACCAAGGAGCTAAAAACCATGCCCATAAAAAACTCATCCACAAAAGCAGTTCGCTCGTTTCGACTAAGTATCGAATGTGTCCGTCAATTGAAAGATCTCTCCAGCAATATGGGGCGCAGTGAAGGGGATGTAGTCGAGGTTTCAATAGATCGTATGTATCGAGAGGAAATTAGGTTTGGAACCTTGATGATCGGTGAAGGTTTTAAACCTGAAGACAACTACAATGTTGGAAAGCAATAGGGTTAAAGATGATTGCGGGATTTATTCACTTTATTTGGAAATCGATTTGGAATGCAACTGTGATCCTTGTCTGTGCCGGCCTGATCTTTATTGGTTTCAAGGCTAATCAACCCATGTCAGTTTCAGATGCTCCTAAAGGGATGACCTATATCGAATTCATGCAAGATCGAATCGAAGCTGCCAAAACGGTTGAACCTTCGAGATGCGGATGGGGAATGATGCTTTCATTGGCAACCCTGGGTCCAATCTACAGTGTGGTGTACACGGCAGTGGCGATCAATCCTGATAGCACCTTGGCCAAAATGACCGCGTCTGACCCAGATATTCCGATAAACGTGGCCGATGCGAAATGGTATGATGTCCCTGGAATTTGGTGGGGTGTGGTCGAACGATTATCCTGGACGATGTTGGGAAAGCCGGCCAGAACGGGATGTCAGTTCAGGGCAGTGAGGTAAACAGGTGAGAGGGCAGTCCATGGAAGGGCTGCCCTGTTTGCAATAGTTATTCCTGGAAATTTATCATTTAAATCAAGCCCAACTTTGAATATGTAATTGCTTAAGGTGATCATTCTCGATTATAAAATATCATCGGTAAGATCTTATAGAATTGAATAATCGCTTGGCTATTTAACCAATATCCTTCTTTGACCTTGCCCAATTACAATATCGGTGCGTAAGACGAGCATTCTCGGGAATTGTTTTCCCACCCAGCCAATATTGTTCTATATGATCTACTGCTGCATCGTCGACCTCTGCAATTTGCTGATTACATATTTGACAGGTAGGGTTTCCATCGAATAATTTTTGCTTCAACGCTCTAGTGAAACACCTTGGTTGAGTTGATGTGGACGAAAGCACTTCGCTTAAAACTTTACGCCATGCATCAAAACGGTAGGTCACACTTTTCAACGAACTTGTAGATAATTGGATGGATGCAATAAAATCTGGATCATCAGTCATTATGGCTATCCATGCTTCTCTAATTGCATCAAGATTTGCCATAACTAGATTCTTATCATAATTTGTGAATCCCCACATCAATATATCGAATAGGGAGGCATTAAACTGTTTGGGTTCCCAATATCCATTGTTGTTCTCGTCGTCCCCGCGATAATAACGATGAAAAGCATTGGTTCCCAACAAAGATCGAATGAGCGTCACACTGTTCTTGAATGCTTTACGGAGTTTCGTGACATCCTCATCCGAAATAGTTTGATGTTTTTTCATATCCTCATTTAGAAAACGCGCCATCGAGGGTTTGTATTTCAGGTAAGTAGCATGATAAAACGCAGCAAAGCGTAATACATATTCAACATCCTTCATACGTTTCTCAGGTGCTTTAAGTCCCATGATAGCCATGTAATCGGGATCAGAGGAGAGTTCAATCAACAATTCGTTGTATTTGCCTCGGTAAATACAATTCCGCAGTTCCTGGTCATTTAAAGGCATTGCGCCGGTGTTCAATCGTTCGAAAATCTCAAATCGGAGATTCTCATCCGACTCTTTTTTAAAAGTGACTGTGCGAATTGAATACCCCAGGATTAATTTTTGTGTGGGTTTATCCAGATCTCGAAAATATTTCCCGTTGAGATGCGGTAAGGCCTTTAATCCTGTTAAGGCATAAACATTATCCAAAAAATTGAAAAAAGCCCGTAATCGCTGCTGGCCATCAATTACTTCCTCAGTGCCATCTTTACTTTCTGCCAGATAGAAAACAGGTAATGGCACTTCTAGAATTACCGATTCAATCAACCGGCTGCAACGAGCCAGGTCCCAAACAGGGCGACGTTGGAAGATGGGATCCAAAATGAGATCACCACGTTTATTCTTTAAAAAGAGCGAATCGATCGGTGGATCCAATTTATCCGTAAAGATCCTCCGCCGATCATGAGCAGGCTCATCTCCATTTTCATCGGTAATAATCGTTTCGTCTTCGATGAGTTCATCGAATTCTTCTACTGGCTCGGTTGGCATAATCATGACATACCCCTTTTCCTAGATCGGTTTTAATATAACTTTCTTAGGAGGCTCCACATGACCAACGCAATTGAACTTGTCGAACAGAAGGAACAACCCGTACTTTCGATCCGCAAAACCACCAGCATGGCCAACCTGCAACAAGAGTTGGGAAAGGCATTCGGGGCGGTGATGCAACACCTGGGCGCGCTGGGCGAACAACCTGGAGGCCCGGTATTCGCGGCTTACTACAATATGGATATGCAGGCCCTGGATGTTGAGATGGGAGTCCTGGTGAGCAAACCGGTTCCGGGCAAGGGGGAGATCACATCCACCGCTATTCCGGCAGGGAAACAGGTCGCGGGTATTTTTCAAGGGCCTTATTCGAAAATGGAACCTTTCTACAAATCCATGACGGATTGGATGACCGCAAATGGGCTCATCCCCACCGGGGTGGTTTATGAGTTTTACTTAAATTCACCCATGGAAGTGGCTGAAAGTGAACTGTTGACGAAAGTGGTCTTCCCGGTAAAGTGATCATGTAATGGTTCCATCAGTTAACGCACTGCACCCTTTCAGTTGGTAATTCCCAATTGAAAGGGTGCATTACTTTTAGAAAAGTAGCCTTTTACGAGAGTCGATTACTCTTCTTTTTCGGTGATGATGATCTCCGGTTCCCCATCGGTCAGGCTGTTATCGTGCGCGTCAATCTTGGTGATCCAATCTTCGGGGTCTGAAGCCAACGCAACCAAATAGCCTTGGATGGTATTACCTACAATCGACGGGCTGGCGGGTGATTTGATGGAGAGGCCGATGTTGCCGAAAAAGATGGTGTTGTTGACCGCGGACCCAGCCGCGTTATCTTGATAGAGGATGCCAATTTCACAAGATTCAATGATGTTCGAATCCAGGGTGGGCACGGCCTCTTTGTTGACAAAAATGCCTGAGCCGCTGGCCAGTGTAATGTGATTGCCGGTGGCCTGGCCGGTGGAGTTGTCTCCAAACACGATCCCGGCAGCCCCTCCATTGATCGTGTTATTGAGCAAGGTTGCTTGAGCCGTGCCGTTCACCTGGATGGCATTGGTGCCATCTGTGTTGTTGAAGATATTTTCACTAGCGGTCACCTTGGCGTTACCGAACAACCCAAGTTGAACGCCCGTGCTCCATTGCAGGGTATTGGCGGTGACCTCCCCGCTGGCTTCTTCAAGATAAGCCGCCGCGGCGTAGGTGTTATTGATCTCGTTGTGAGTCAAGGTCACAACAGAGGAACCATAGGCATAAACTCCGATATACGAGCCGTCGATCAGGCTGTCTTCAAGCGTTAAATGGGCGCTGCCTGAAACAAAGATACCTCCCGGAACCTTCTCGGGGCTTTTAGGGTCGGCTTTCTCCGGGTTGCCAATAAAGCGGCTGTGGCGCACCAAGGCGGTGCTTTCATTCTCGACGCTTAGCAGACCCAATTGATTCCCCGATTCAGAAAGAGTGGCGCCGCTGAGTGTGCAGTTATCCATCACCAAATTGCCAGCCTGGATGAACAGTACCGCGGAAGGAGTACTGCCGGAGTAATTAATACCCAGGTTTTGCAGGGTCAGGGTGGTGTTCGTGGTGTTCACCACCATGGCTTTTACTCCCTCGGCAGGTTCAGCGGCGGTGAGGATGGTTTGGCCGGAATCACTGCCCATCAGGGTCAGGTTTTTGTCGATCAACAGCCCTTTGGCAAGGCTGAAAGTGCCCGGCGCGAGGGTCAGCACATCTCCATCCGCCGCGGATTGGATCAAAGCTGCCAGGTCCTGGTCAGGGGTGATGGCAGCCGGGGTGGGCGTCGGCATGGGGGTGGGGGTGTAGGCGGCCGCGACGGTGGCGGTCAGCTCTGGCGGGCTCAACCTGGGTGTGCAAGCCGTGCCCAACAGCATAAAGGTGACAAGAACGCAAAGAACTTTCCCTGCTTTGATATATTTCATTGTTTCCTCCTTGGATGGCAGGTACGCGATATTTCTTATTTTAGTCATACCCGGATTCCACGTCGAATAAATTTTGCCACCATTTTCACCCTGGAGGCGTGATGGTTGTGGTTGAACGCGCTTAAGTTGAGCATGGTTTCCTTTATTGTACAGCATTTTTAGGGATCCATTTCATAAATTTAGGCATTTGAAATGGTTATTTCAAGTCCAACTTAAATGGAAATAACGGTTTGAGATAAGAAAATGGGAGTTTTTTCAGGGAAGGCTTTTTGCATAGATCTCTTGATAAGGGTATTTTTTTGAGAGTTTCAATACAACGCTTCTTGCCATTCTGATGATCTTCCCGGCCAGAAATATGTACTTCAAGCGAAAGGTTTTGATTTGCTGCCGGTATTCCGTTCCATTTGCAAAGTCCATTTTGAACAGCAGAAAAAGATTGTAGGCCAGCATCATCAACTGAAAGATGGCTTCATTGGCCCAAAAAGATTGAAGCAGGAGATGTCCAACGGCCATATCATACTTGGCTTCCTTGATGTAATTTTCAGCGTTGCCGCGTTTTTCATATGCAATAACTGCTTTTTCTGAAGGCATTTCGGTATTGGTCACAAAGTAGAAGTACTCGTATTCATCACCTTCCAGCAGGGATAATTGCAACCTGTCTTTTTCTGGTTTCAATACCCGTGAGACAACAAACCTTCGGTTTTTGTCCCAGGTATCCAGTTTGGTAACAAGCTGGGTCGTTTCCCGACCTTTATCACCTTTCGTAAATGAAATGGTTGGTGCTGTAACTTGAGAGGCGAGTGTTGGATACTCCTTTCCCTTTATCAAATACTTGCAACCAGCTGATTCGATCACTTCAATAATTTCCTCGTCGAAATAGCCGCTGTCCATGCGAAATAGGATTTCTAAATCATCGGTTTTAATATGAGCAATGATTTCTTTGATCATTTCAGCCGCTCCGTTTGAAGTATATGTGTTGCCGCTGCGTACAAATCCAGTGATATAAGCCTTCAACTCATCGCAGAAGGCGAACTGTATGTTGTAACAGTTGCTCCCAGGCTTTTTGGGATTGTATCCTCTGACAGCACCTTCCTGGTGGCCTTCCACGTTGACCACGCTGCTGTCGATATCAATGGTAATAGATTTTAGTTTTTTCTTTCTCAACAGCTTTTTGAAGACCTTGAAAGTGATTTCTCGCAGCATGTGGGTGGTTTTGTAACTAAAATTCCCTAAAAATCTTGATACTGTTTCCGGTTCTTTGATCGAGATGGCAAATTCATTGATCAACGGATCGCTTTGCAGCAATTTCAATCGTTCCAGCTTATCAATCCCAATGAAATTACCACAGAGCATGGTCTTGATGTGGTTCATTTTAATTTTGTTGGTGGAGGCATTCTCAAAAACAAGATCGTGATCAATCAGGTCAAAAATCCCGTTCTTGTTGGTGTGTTCGAGCAGTAAAAATAACCCGGCATTGGAAGTAAGATTTTTGGCAGAGAATTCGATTTTATTGATCACGGTAGTATCCTCACAGCAGGTTTTCTTATCCTAAAAAATTTTAACATGGTATCTCTACCAAAAATATCCGATTCACTTTTTTAGTGAAATCTTGTTTAGTGCGATTTACCGAAAAAAACATCGAAAGTGGGAGAAAAGTGGTTATTGTGGTTGTAAATTCATGTAATATTGATTCAAAACGCCTGTTATTTCACCTAAAGTGGGGGTTTTATCCAAATTCTCCAATTTGACTGATTTGGCGACGTGGAATCCGGGTTTCTTGTAAATTGACATAAACCTAATTATGTCAAAATCACTTTTTCTAATCGGTCTTTTCGCTTCTTCCAATCTGGCATCAATACATCTAACAAGTGATAGAACTTTGCATTGTGACCTTCATGCACCAGATGACATAATTCATGCAGGACAACGTAATCAATACAGTGAGTCGGCGCTTTGATCAGCTCCGTATTGAATGTGATCACTCCGGAGGGCGTGCAACTTCCCCAGCGTTTGTTCATCCTGCGATACTTAATCTCAGGTGTTTTTGCGCTAAGCTCGATGAGGCGATCAACAAACAGCATTGCTCGATTCTGGATGAATACCCTGGCATGCCTGGTGTACCAGTCTTGTAAGATTTGTTGTTTTCTTTCCAGATTCTCTGGTTGGGTTGTAGTTAACATAAAGAATTTTCCAATCAGTTTGACAGCATTTTCACTGCCAGCTGTTACTTTTAACCGATACTGCCGGCCCAAGTAGTAATATGTTTCACCACTGATGTATTGGCGATCAGGCAGTACGGGGTGGTACTGATCGAAGTACTCCAATTGCTGAATCATCCAGGGGGCTCGTTTTTCGAGTTTTGCTCGCACTTCTTCCATGGAGTGATCCAGAGGCGCTTTCGCGACAATGCTTTTATCTGGCTGAACCGTAATTCGTAAACGATTCCGCCCTTCAAACCATACTTTGACAGGGATTTGAAGGTTGGAATAGGATAGGGTTATCACTTTTGGACTCTCGATAATCACCATTAATCGTCCCTGACTCATGGACATCTGACGCGAGCAACATCAATAGACTGATCTAGAATTCGATCGATTTCATCAAAAGTAAGCTCAACCCCTTCCTTATCTTTCCAATCGAATAACATATCCTCAATTTCGATCCGCATCCGGTTTTGAACATCAATATTATCTGCCCAATTGACGATCCGGTTTCGTTCAACAATGTTTTCCACTTCCAGGGCAGCTTTGGCGAAGGCTTCACTGCGGTCTTCTCCAGACTCGCCTGGTTGAATCGTCTCTTTCACAATCCCATAATAGGCTTTGGCAACTTCATGCCCATTCAACCGCACGGGCACATTATCTCCCGTTCGATTGAGGACTGCTTGCATAATTTCTGTGACCTGCGCCAGGTAATCCTTTTCACGGAGACGTTCATCCCGGTAAGCTTTAATCGCATCTTTCAATATCTCAGAGAAACGTTTATAAAATACCGGATCCTGCTCCATGCGCTCATAAATGGTTTTCTGGGTGCGGTGGGCAATCGTATCTGCTTTGGCAGCATCCGAATGCAGCTTTTCAACCTCATCAGCGAAAGCCTCCTGATCAAAAATGTTCACGAGCGAAGTGATTTGCTCTACGTCACCGGTACCAACATGAGTGTCCAGCAGCTTCTGGATGCGCGGTTCGTATTGTGAAAAATCGACCACCTCCGCATAGCGCCGCTGAACAGATGCTTTTAATTTGGAGAAGAATTTTAGATCGCTCCGGTATTGTTCGACCTTCTCCGCCGGAGTTTCTTCCAAGAATTTAACACTCGATAAGGCAATCGATAATGTCTTAGCGTATTTTGAAAGTCTTTCATAAAACTTCTCACGCAAGGCTTTATCTGCCAGCAGGATTTCATAAGCTTCCGCGTCGCGGCGGTTCTTGATTTCTTTGAAGGTATCCCAAAGCACGGAATGGGCTTGCGCCAACTGCGAAACGGGTTCGCTGATATCGGTCAGGATGCCAACCAGATCTTCCTTATCAAATTCCGGCAGCGAGTTATACAGGTCGAGCGCATGGCTTAAATTCTCCAGGACACCGTAATAGTCCAGGATGTAGCCGAAATCTTTACCTTCGTACAGACGATTTACCCGGGCGATAGCCTGTAGAAGGGTATGATCCTTGAGTTTGCGGGTCAGATAAAGTACCGTGTCTCGGGGCGCGTCAAATCCGGTCAACAGCTTATCCACCACGATGATAATTTCCGGCGTTTCTCCGTTCTTGAAAGCGTTGATAATTTGCTTGTTGTATTCGCGCTCGCTGCCATACTTTTCCATCATCCCTTTCCAGAATCGCTGGACAGCCAGAACATTTTCCTGATACAGGTCTTCCTCGCCTTCGCGCTCGTCTGGGGGTGAAATCAACACTTCTGAGGTCACCATGTCAAATTCATCCAGGAACTGCTTATATAAAAGGGCGGTGGCTTTGTCGGTAGCAACCAACTGACCCTTGAATCCTGTGCTTTGCCAGTTGTCACGATAATGAACGCTGATATCCCAGGCGATGCGCTGGACTTTTTGGGCGGCCTTATTGAGCTGGTCCGTGGTGGAATATTTGCCTTTCAAATCTGCTATTTGCGGCTGGGTCAGATCCTGAGTGATGCGGTCAAACCAGGTGTCAATAGCTTTCGAATCTACGTTTTGATCGACATGCCGGCCTTCATACAGTAAGGGCACAACGTTTTTATCTTCCACCGCGCGGGTGATGGTATAGGTATCGATCAAGCCGCCAAACTGCCGGACGGTATCGTGATCTTTTTTCATCACCGGCGTGCCGGTAAAACCAATGTAACAGGCCTCGGGGAGCGCCTGGCGCATGCGCGCATGCATCGCGCCGTATTGGGTACGGTGACCTTCATCCACCAGGACAAAAATGTTCGGGTTGTCATTGCGTGCGTTTTGACGACCAACCGCAGCATCGAATTTATCAATCACGGTGGTGATGATGCGCTGCTTGTTTTCGCGCAGCATTTCCGCCAGGTCTTTGCCGGTGCGGGCCTGTTCCACCTCTTTACCGCAGGCGTGGAACGTTTTGTAGATCTGATCATCCAGATCGACCCGGTCGGTAACCAGCACGATTTTATGATCCGGAATATCGGGCCGCAGGGCTATGGCTTTCGCCAGAAATACCATGGTGAGCGATTTGCCGCTGCCCTGCGTATGCCACACCACGCCGCCGGATCGTCTGCCTTCGGAATCGCGCTCATAAATACGGCGCATGATCTTCTTCACGCAGAAGTATTGCTGGTAGCGGGCGACTTTCTTTTCGCCGGCATCGAAGAGGGTAAAGCCATACGCCAGTTCAAGCAGCCGTTCCGGCTGGCAAAGCGAGTAGATGGCTCGATCCTGCGCGGTGACAACGCGCGGCAGGTTCAGGCTGTTGACCGCATCCATGCGGTGCTTGCCCGGGAAGGCGTCGTACAGCGCCTGAATCTGACCACGACTCAATGGCTGATCCACGACGGCTTTGACGGTTTTCTCGAACGTGTCGCCTTCTTCTTTCCAAACGCTCCAGAACTTGGCCGGGGTACCGATCGTGGCATATTTGGCTTCATTACCTGAGACCGCCAGTAGAAGCTGTGCATATTGGAAAAGAGCGGGGATTTCATCTTCTTTCTGATTGCGTATCTGTTGTGAGATCGCCTGGGTCATGGGATCTTTGAGGTCGGGCGATTTACATTCGATCACGCCAAAGGGAATGCCATTGACGAACAGCGCCAGGTCCGGCCGGCGGGTTTCGTGACTGCCGCGGCGTTCGACGGCGAATTCCTCCGCCACGTGGTAAACGTTCTGCTCAGGATGTTCCCAATCGATATAGCGCAGGCTGAAACTTTTTAGATTGCCGTTCACGGATTGCGGCAGGCTCTTGCCCAGGCTGAGCAGATCGAAAATGCTTTCGTTGGTGCGCAGCAAACCGATAGAGAGGGTTTCTTTGAGGACCTGCACGGCGGTGTGAATATTGGCTTCGGAAAACGGGTAGCGTTGGCCGTGGTATTGGATTTCATTATTCCTGGCCAGCCAGTCAAGCAATACACTTTCCAGCAAGACGGCATCGGCCCGCCCGCCGCGCTGCGCCAGTGCCTCGCGCGGGGAAAGGTAGGTGTAGCCCAGGTTTTGCAGCAGATGCAGCGCTGGAAGCTGGGAGCGGGTGAGTTCTGAGAGTTCAAAGTTTTCCATTTATAATCATCCTCTCCTCATATCAACCCAAATTTCCGATCACCACAGATTGCATATATGCAATTTTGGTTGAGTTTAAGTCTCTATCTGTTAGATTTTTCCTACAAAATTTCGTTATACGTGTTAATCGCCTTGTTTCTTTCGACTCTTTATATGCATAAAAGATTGATTTTTGATGCCCATTAGCGATTTCTTCAAAGGTATAAAAATACCTGCTATCTTCACCAATATATTTCCCGGTCGAATCAGTAGTCCAAAATCCTGAATAAGACAGCTTTTCCAATGAACGGCGGAGATCTAGAGCAGATGAACACCTTTTTGTTGCATCTGGATCAATTGTCTTGTTAATGATTGTTTTTAGATTCCTCGGAACAAAAGGTTGGTAATCTTGTGGTAAAACGATTTGCCCACATTTAACTAGATCATTATATGCATCCCAATTACCAACCTGTGTTAACCTATTACGAACAAGACCAATTCCGTTTAGTAAACGAAAAATTGTTAAACCAGTTTGGTAAATATCACTCAATACACTCACCTGGTTTTGAATCAAAGTCTCAGGAGCGACATGTAAACGATAAAAACTTCTTGGTTCGACAGGTTGTTTACCAGGTGAATAACAGGTAATCCCATAATCAGTGAGAATGGCTTCGTTATGCGGACCTAAAAGAATATTTGATGGCTTGATATCGTTATGGAACATATTCTGTTCATGTAGATATTCCAAACCACGCAGAATATCTATCGAACTGCTAAGAAGTTGTGGGAGCGGTAAAAAATTCCTTGAATTCAATTTACCGACAATTGAACCCTGGTTTTGATAATCCATTGAAATGATTACTAGAGGTATGCCGTTATAGTCGACCACATCTGCATAATGTACTTTAATTAAGTTTTGATGATCGAGATGATTACCGATTTGCGCCTCGATCAGTCTTTCATCAACAGATGCATTTTTTCCATCAAGTAATTTGATCGCGACTTGTGTTCCAATACTTCGGTCAATTGCTAACCAGACTTCTCCAAATTCACCGCCACCGATTTTATTTTGAAGTTCATATTTGTAAATTGTTTCGCCTTGTTTAAAATTGAAAACTCCCATTTATCCCCCTTTTGCAACCCAGGTAGCAGCGACAGCATCGGCCATTTGCGTATCCCAATATTGAGAAGAACGTCCAATATTTGTTTCAGCAAATTCCTTTACTCGACCGCCGTTTGTTTTTAACTGTGTATACAATACAGGCTGGCTATTGATGTTCTGCTGCGCTGCAAAAAGAAATACTGCACCAAGTAAATATGTAGATTCCCTTCGTTTTTTTGTCTCTCCTCCATACTCATTTTCTTTAACGATAACCTGTTCCAAATCAGGATATTGGGCAAAGATACGCTCCAATTCCAAGAATAGCCACCTGGATTTTGCAGCAATGGTGGATAAAGCTGCAGGGAATTCCAATTTATTTTCAGAATCGTGATTTATGAAAATAGCTACACCATCATCATATTCAACAATAGCGTATCGTGCCATTTGGGGTGTAACCCGCATACCTAGAACTTTCATTCAATCGCCTTGGTCAGATTTATCACAATCTGAAATCTCTGAATAAGACAATACAAACAATTCATAATTGTTTCCTCCTAATCCACCTTCACCCGAATTTCACCTGTGAGCAGCTTCTGCATTAGACCTCTCTTCTGCTGTTTAAGCTGCATGATATGTCTTTCAAGTAACTCGATGTTTAGTCCAACTTGATCCAATAATGCAGTAATTCGTTCTTGCTCTTCAAGATTGGGCAGAGCGAATTTTGTCTTTTTTACAACATTCCAATCTGATCTCGGCATTTTGGTGCCCGTTGTCTGAATCGAAGCTGATAAAAATGAATCCGTTTGAACCAAATAGAATAAATACCTTGAAGTACAGATACTTTTACTCTGCAACACCCAGATTTCAGAAGAGCATACTCCTTCAAAATCACAAAATGCGAATTTATGAAGGTATGGCCGAAGTTTCCCAAAGAGCACATTTCCAGGCCGAAAATAGTTTTTCGAGCTCGTTTGTTGTTTGCTTTCTGTTTCTCCGATGATTTTTCCTGTTTCCTGAGAAATATGCTCAAGTTCAACACACCGGAAATTTAAATCATTCGTAACTGGATCGATTTTTTTCTTTGAGCGGGTAGCACATTTATGAAATTCGACGGTTTCCCACCCATCTGGGTTATTTCCCTTTGCTTCAATCGGCTCACCAAATTCCGAGAAACGGAGCCTGCCCGTCAGCAGCCCTTGCATCAACCCTTTCTTTAGCCGCTGCTTTGCCTCAATCAGCCGCTGCACCCGTTCAATGGCGCGGTCCCAGGTGGAGAGGATTCTTGCGATTTCTGCTTGCTCAATTAAAGGTGGAACTGGAATTGTTGCGTTATTGATCACCGATAAGGTCAAACCATAACGTGTAACACCATTCGCTTTTGTAACGAATTGATTGTGAACTCGATGATGCTGCAATGTTTTTGCAAGAAAATAACTATCCATGCGTTCTTTGTCAGGTCGTAATATTGCCAGATGATAACCGCAGATCAGATTTTGGATTTCATCGGCTAAAACTGCCGCACTGGCTATATCTTCAGCAGTCTCAGAATCCTTAGTTATAAGAACATCACCGCGCCGAAGTGAGAACTTGTCGATTTCCGCTTCAGACGCTGAACCACGCATGAATTCCAAATTACTTGTAATGTATTCATTCTGATAAACATCCATGTAGTTACAAAGTAATACTGGGGCTTCATTCTCTTCGAACTTTTTATCTACGTTGCTAACAATTACTTGCGCTATATTGGACAGCTTGGACAAACCCCAATCTTCTGGGATTCTTCCAATTTCTGTTTCAATGAGATCATTTGAATGCTGTCTACGATTCGACATTCGAATTTTCCCCCTCGTTGCCCTTGTTTTTACCCTTTAGCTTTCGTACCACCTGTTCAAAATCCTCATCCGGCTGGCTGGTTTCCCGTTCCAGGCGGGCAGTGTTGTACTTTTCATATTCCGAGAGCGCCAATGCCTTGGCCACCTCTGACGACACCCGGCCGGCGTCGCGCAGCACATCGCGCCCATTGAACTGCAAAAAGGCATCCAGCTTTTGCGCCCAATCACCCATGTGCATGGGCTGGTGGCGTTCCGCCTGGTCCTCAGCGTAATCTAGGTACATGGTCACAATGCGGTTCAGGCTGCGCAGTTCATCTTCTGCCAGGTAATTCTTGGCCACGGTCACGTCCGCCTGGCGCACTTTCTTACCCTTCCAACTGGTCAGTCCCATATTTGCTTTGTCAGCGCTGGCGCGTTCCGCAATCAATTCCGCGGCGGTATGCCCGGTAATCGCCCAGTGCAGCTTGTTTTGCACACTGGCGTAAAATTCATGGGTGATCTCCGCGTTGGGGTCGTAATCCACGGCCAGGCTGTAGATCTCGGTGATTTTGCGATAAAACTGCTTTTCCGAAGCGCGGATATCACGAATGCGCTCGAGCAGCTCGTCAAAATAGTCCGCGCCCAGTCCGCGCCCTTCTTTCAAGCGCTCATCGTCCATAACGAAGCCTTTGACCAGGTACTCGCGCAGCCGTTCGGTCGCCCAGCGTCTGAACTGGGTGCCGCGGTGAGATTTTACGCGGTAGCCAACTGCGATGATCACTTCCAGGTTGTAATGCTTGAGAGTGCGTTGTACTTCCCTGCCACCTTCTGATTGAACTTGTAAGTAATCCTTACAAGTTGCCTCCTCGCTCAATTCACCTTCGGCATAGATATTCTTAATGTGCATCGTGATGTTCTGTGATGACGTCTGAAACAATTCAGCCATTGCAGATTGAGTAAGCCATACCGTATCCCCTTCCATGCGGACATTGATATGGGTCTTACCGTCTTCCGCCTGGTAGATCAGAATATTCGTGGGCTTTTCGGGAAGATGCTCGGTCATTGAGCACCTCCCAAGCCCAACTCTTCCAGATATTTCTTCATTTCCGCCTGCACCTGAACCAGTTCTGCTTCGATTTGTTCGATTTCCTTCTGCACAGCGGGGATATCGACTTCTTCTTCCTCTTCAAACGTATCCACGTAACGAGGGATGTTCAGGTTGTAATCTGCGGCTTGAATATCCGCCAGGGTTGCCAGTGCGGAGTATTTCTCAATCGGTTGAAAATCCAGGTAGGTCTGGAAGATGCGGTTGATGTCTTCCTCGCGCAGAACGTTCTGATTGGTGCCGCTTTCAAAGTCCCGCGAAGCGTCAATGAACAGGATGTGTTTATCGCGATCCGTCTGCGCCTCCGCCCAGGACTTGCGCGCTTTGTTGAATACGAGAATGGCGGCAGGGATCGGCGTGCCAAAGAAAAGCTTCTCCGGTAGCCCGATGACGGCTTCCAGGATGTTCTCGTCGATGAATTGCTTACGTATGATGCCTTCCGCCGCGCCGCGGAAGAGCACGCCATGCGGAACGATGACCCCCACGCGGCCTTCGCCTTCCAGCGCGATCTCCACCATGTGGCTAATGAAGGCATAATCGCCTTTGCTGGCCGGCGGCAGCCCACGGTGGAAGCGGTTGTAAGGATCGTTGGCGGCAAATTCAGCGCCCCATTTTTTTAAAGAGAACGGCGGGTTGGCAACCACAACGTTGAAACGCATCAGCTCATCATGATCGAGCAGGCGTGGGTTGGAAATCGTGTCGCACCACTCGATTTGAGCGCCATCCATATCGTGGAGGAACATATTCATCCGACACAGAGCCCAGGTTGAGCCGTTGGATTCTTGCCCACCAAGGAAATAATTCTGGCTGCCTGTCTCCTTGGCAACGCGAATCAACAGAGAACCCGATCCGCAAGCCGGGTCGCAAATCCGATCGCCGGGTTTAGGCTGCACCAGTTTCGCAAGTAAAATGGATACTTCTGGCGGCGTGTAGAATTCACCAGCCTTCTTACCGGCTCCCGCAGCAAATTGTCCAATCAAATACTCATAAACATCCCCGATAATGTCACGATTTCCAATGATGGATGGGCGCAAGTCCAAACGGGGATCTGCGAAATCTTCCAGCAAATTCTTCAAGCGACGATTACGGTCCTTGGTTTGACCCAACGCGCCTTCACTGTTGAAATCGATGTTGCGAAAGACCCCTTCCAATTTGGATTTGTTGGCATCCTCAATCTTTTCCAGGGCGATGTTAATAATCTCACCAACATTTGCCGCGTCACGCCGTTCATAAAGATAATCAAATGTGCCTTCGTCGGGCATCACAAAGCGTTCTCGCTTCATGGCACGCTCCACACGGACCATATCCCCGTTGTAACGCTGAGTATAGTCCACGAGGATATCCTTTCGCAAATCGCTCAAGTATTTCACAAACAACATAGTCAGGATATAGTTCTTATATTCCGATGGGTCCACAGCGCCGCGGAAGGTGTCGCAGGCCGCCCAGACGATTTGCCCAATTTCATTCTTGCTTGCATGTGAGTTAGCCATGTCTCTTCTTCTCCTATTCGATAATTGCATTCAGACAGACGGTTTTGATCAAAGCTGATTTTTTAGTCAGGTATAAATTGAATAAGTCCGCTTCCTTTTTTCGTAGCAGCTCCAGCTCGCCAATTTTCCTTTGCATCTCAAAATCTGGAATGGGAATTTCAAGATGTGATAACGCGGAAACAGAAAGAAAGGGTAGTGAACTTCCACTGCGGTTCAATTGGATATACTCCTGTGCAGGTTTTTGGTTGATCCACCACGCCAGGTAATCAGGCATAATCGTTGCCTTATTTGGTCGTAAGATATAAAATGAGTTTGCCGCAAGGACATGATTGACTGAGCGGGTGACTGGACAGGCAAAATTATCCTGTCCTTTGGCCAGGAACAGAACATCACTTTGCTGTATTTCCGATTTGGTAGTAGAGCCAATAGGGGTAAACCTGATAAGGTTGGACCAATCTACCTGGTGCAGGTTGTTGAAATCTCGCACCTGAAGTAAAAAGTGGCTGCCATCCAGATGTGCGCGGATGCCTTCCCGTGATTGATAGCCAACTTGAATTTCAGAGATGTCACCCAAAGAAGCCTTCATAAGTCCTCTTAATTATTAGATGCAGTAGATATCATACTGTAAATTATAGCGAATATTTTGCATTTGTCAAGTATTAATTGCAGTATATATTCTACTGCATTGATTTAATATGTATCAACCATTTTCGAGAAGTGACAATAAATGAATGTCGTTTGCGCAGGTTAGAGGAAATTGATTAATTGCCATTTGAGTATAATTAAAGTAGGTTAACTGTAATAGTAAAATTATCAGGTAAAAAGCTCGAGTAGCCATTCGAAAAATGTAATCCGGAACATCATGAAAGCATGAATAACGGACAAATTTTGGAGAAACGAGTGAGGGTGGAGGTATGAACTTATTTGATTTTTTTACGAAGCTAATCAAGACTGTCGTTAAGTTAATATTCCCTAAAAAATACCACAGAATAGAGAATGGTAACCAAGAAGAACCCACCAAAACTCGTGTTGGGGATGTTATTACAATTGGAACCCCAACCGTAAGTATTTCACCTGCTGTTCCACCGGTGAATACCGTAAGTAGAACGATTCAGAAACCTGAACCGCAACCTCTCGAGCCGGGAGTATCCAAGGATAGTGTAATCGAAGGGCGAGTGCCGCTACCAACAGGATCGTTTGACTGTGAATCTGCCGATATTCAAGAACCTGCATCGGTATCACTCGAACTGGAAGTAGGCTCAGCAGAGGGATTAGAGGACGCCGGGCAATTATCTACTGATATTGAGCTCAGCGACCCACAAGCTATCGAAAGATCCGTTACGGACGTAGAAGTGCCGATGACCTTCAATGCCGAGCCGGAAATGTTCGATATTGCTACGGATGAGGAGGTTGTGCTGCAACCGACCGAGTTGGGGGAAGGCGAGATTATCATTGCAGAGGGACTTGAAAAGCCCCTTGTCGCTCCGCAGATATATGATGAAAAGGAACAATCATCACTAATGGTCGAGGAAGTAACTGGCGTGATCCTGGAAGGAGAAGAACCTGAACCACAAAATTCTGAGCCGGTGGTTATGGAATCTGTTGATGTGAAGATGCCGAAGCTGGTATCAATTGAACAAGAAATGGTCAAAACAACCGATGCTGAAGAATCCAGATCAGATGTAGATGAGCCGGAGATAATCGAAATTGATAAAGATGAGACAACAGATGTTCAAGATTATTTGGAAGAGGAAGAAGTAATTGAAGAAGGTGATATCGATGGATGTGAAGAGGAGGTTGAAGTTGAAGAGGAAGATCCCGGTGTTATTAATGTAGCTTCTACGGCATACCATAATGTAAAGAAAGTTAGAGATAAAACAGGAAGGAAAACTTCTCGATACCCCTTCAACCAACAACTCACATTGATTGATTGCTTAAACGAGGATGAACCAGATGTTGATACATTTATTAAGAATCTTAAAGCAGGAACTCTGGATGATATTTTTAGCCTTAGTATCACCATACTTGAAAAACATTTCTTTGAAGCACTGAGGTTATATGAATATATTGGAGAACTACCCATTACTGAAAAAGCCTATGGGAAGTTAATCGAATATATGCATCAATATGCATGCCAAAACGGTAGAATTAGTCCCCGGAATTCGATGCCTACCATTTTTTTGGTAAGCATGGTTTTTTGCGCCCAGTATTCTGATACTGAGGCTAGAGAATTCTGGAAACCGTATGCGCAGCAAGTATGGGGATGTGAACCATCTCAGTATTTCCAAAATGTCTGCCGTAAGTTGTTTACTTATAGCCGCGAGTACTTACAAAATAGTCTACACCTCTCATTTGATATTCAAAATCCGGGTGATGTCGTCAGACCCGTTTATCAACATGCCATCATTCCAAGTTACTTACAAAGTTATTTTGCTGAATGGCTGGTAGATAACTTTGAAAGCATTCTGCAATATCCAGTAGAAAAACTGCCAATGATTCTACAATATGAGAAATCGCTGGACTATGTTCCCAGGAGGTTAAAAAATTTCATTTGCGGCCAGGAAACAATAAGTACGGCTGCTCGTCTGATAGCTCGTATGTCGAATGCTATAAGGCTATTTCACGAAGTAGAGCAAACAGAAGCGGTTGAATCGGTGATGAGTTCATCCATCGAGAAATCGCTTTGGGAGGTTATCTACAAAAAGCTAATCGACGACCAATCTCACATTGTGAAACTTCGTAGAATCACACCACGGTTAGAATGGTTCTGGGATCTTGAGGGTGATGACATTATTCTCAACCTTTCCAATATTCGGTCTAGTCAGAGCGATAAACCTGACAGCTTAACATGGGCTGAAAAAGAAGCGAAGTACCTAAAAGGAAATGAAGTTCTTTTTAAGATTTATCCTTGGAAGATGAAGTCGGGCGACTGGGAGGTTGACCCAATAAGAATTCCAGCGGAAGGCCCTTTGGATGGCAGCATTCTGGTTCTTTCTGAAAATTTTGATCTTGATGAAGCTAAACAGAGCCAGTTCCGTCAAGTTATTTTTGAACGTACTGTACCGCTACTACAAAAACCGGTACTGTTTTTCCGCGTGAATCCTCAAAGAAATGTCGCCGTCAAGAAAGAACAAATCGATTCCGATGGCTCATGGATTATCGTTTCTAGTGAAGATATTCAAATTACGGACAGAACTGGAAAAAAGGTTCAGGAAAGTTCTCTGAACATGCCTTACCAATTACGGGAATCTGGTTTTATCCAGGCGGGAGTATACACTGTTCAGCTCCCTCTTACGATCCATCTCGGTGAAAAATCCATAGTATTTGAGATGACTGAAGATCAACACCAGATCAACCCATTTCTCCGAGGAATCGAAAAAGTTCCAGGACTGTCAGTAGACATTTCCCCGATTTTCCTCTCACCGAATATCGATTTCTTGTTTTCAATTAACCCCGATTCCCATTATCTTCGGCGAACATGGTTGTTGATTCACCGCAATAACAAGTTTTTACAGTCCATCTTATTAACAGACCTGATGAGCCAGGGCAAGATGAGGATAGACGAAAATCTTTGTGATGTAGATTTAACGTCGTTTCTCGAGCAATCAGGAGTTTATAGTATTAGCCTATTGCACAATATGAGATCGCTACTTGAAGAGCCGGTTCAATTTGCCTGGTTGCCTGAAGATGTTGAAATCATTGGACCAAGCCCGGAGGGTTGTTACTCTCCCCTCAATCCACTTCAGGTGACCATCAGTGGAGTTTCTGAAGAACAGGTTGTACCCACTCCTGATGAGAAGAGCAAAATAATCACTGCAGGAAAGACAGTCAAGATCGAATGGAAATTGATAAGGAACCCACATTGCCGATTTGATTTATTGTGGCAGGATTCGCTGATTCATTTCAAATGGAACATTGATCGGGTTTCAGCCTGGATTGAGGGTGGTGGAGATAAGAATCAGGTGTTTGAAGAACAAGCAAAAACTGTTGTGTTGCAGGTACGCGGTCAACCGAGAGAGGACTTATCTTGGATTATTGGAGAGATGGGGAAGCGGCGATACACACGATTGAACGCCAAAGGTGAGTATCAAGCGAACCTATTGGAAACCGAAGTACGAGATATGCTATTTGAAGATAATCAAATGAAGTCTAGCATTTCAATCGCCATTCGTGACTATACCTGGAAACTCTTTGATTACTATAAAAAACCGAACGTTGAAATTATCAAAGTTAATTATGTGAAACCTGAGTTAGAAATTTTATTGACGCAAGTCCGGAAACTTCGCGGAACCTATACAATTCAAGTTCGTCAAATAACGGACCAATCGAAGCCTGAAATCTTGGATGTCGTTGAAGTTCTCGAAGACAATCTCACTTTTCAGGTGGTTTTGAATCCAGGTCAATATCGGATTGATGTCCTCCTTTATGATACCCTTATTCACTCTTCTGCCTCATTCCAGGTTGACGAAGAACCAGAACCTATCGAAGAAACCAACACAAAGTTTCAGATTTTTGATGATTATAGGTCCCCTGAGCATCTTTTCCGAGTTCTGACTGCAAGGAAAGAGGAATTGCTAAGCCGGAGTTATGACAATCTAGTAATAACGCCGGCGATTGAACAACTACAACTAATCCATACACCAGATGAATGGCTTACAAATGCTCGTTGGAACGATGGGCTCAAACGGCTGCTACCATCATGGGCAGTGCTAATGTACCCACTCATGTTTACCACAAAAAACCACCGTAGAATCTTGCACGTTTTCCCAGAAAAAGTTGCTTATGGTGGAAGGGCAGGTAGGGGGTATATAGAACTTAAGCTCGCAGAGGAGAAAATGCGAATTGCAGCCTCTTGGAGACCTGGGAAGGATCTGGAATATTCCCAATTATGGATGGGGATTTCTCAAGAACAGAATGTGAAATTTTTCAGCGAATTAGATCAAGATGATTTATGGCCTGCATACCAATGTAAAGACTGCGGAACAATCGTTGCCTCAAAGGAAGGAACTTATCTAAAACTTCCACCAAGTGTGGTTCGGTTACACCAACACGGCATTGATCGAAAACTAAATGAGCAATTTATTGATACAGTTTATGACAGTCAGAATATTGTTGAGGTAAGTTTTACACAATATAAAGATAAACCTCTCCAGCATGCTTACTGGGCAAAAGAGGTGGTTTTTAGTAATTACCTACAACTCTTAATTGATGGAAAAATAAGGTCTATTCATGGTGATTTGGAACAACCGATTAACTTATATAAGAATATTGATTATGGCCTTGGGGTTAGTGAACTCTTTGACCATCTGCAACTCCCAGCAATTCATAAATTATTGGAGTATTCGAATGATTTGGACAGAATGGATCAGTTCATTGAAGATGAGAGTTCAAGTATCCCTGCATTCAGTGCAATGCAGCGACTAATGAAATACGTTTATGAGGCGACTAGCCCTGTAAACATACCTGGAAGTGTATTAACCCTGGCGATGATATTACGGCTAAAAGCCAATCAGCTGAGGACTTACATCAATTTATTGGCAAATCTTGGTATTTCAGAACGCAATCTAATAAGTATTTTGGATGAAACTGCACAGGGCTGTCCAAAAATGCTCGAATGGTCCATTGCCTGGGCAGAACTATTTTATGCCCATTCGATATCATAGGAAAGCGGTGAAGTAATGAACGCAGTAAAAATTACGCAAACTCTCAAACAAGCCCTGGTTGATTACTTGATGACCACGTTTGATTCCAATAAAGACGGCAATGAGCCAGAGTTAGCAAGAAAAATCCGTGAAAGCTTTGAATATCCGAGAGCTTTGTTTACAGGCCCGTTCTTGGAATTAATTTATCCATACGTTCGCGATGTAAGTTTACAGGACTTATGCCATCAAGGTATATTGTCAAAAAAAATATTGTCAATGCCCTGTTTTTCTCTTCCCAGACCTGAACCGATCCCTCTTGATACGCTTCTCTATTCGCATCAAAAAAAGGCCATCCAAAAGCTATGTCAAGATAATAGAAGTATTGTTATTTCTTCAGGAACAGGTAGTGGTAAGACTGAATGTTTTTCAATTCCGATCGTCAATGATTTGCTTGAAGATGATACTCCTGGTGTGCGTGCTTTATTGGTGTATCCCCTTAACGCGCTAGTGAATGACCAGATGGAGCGCTTACGGGTGATGTTGAAAGGCACTCCAATCACCTTTGGCCGTTTCACCAGTGAACTGCCTCCTACAGCGATAAGGGACGAGCGCTCGCTGCCGAACGAAGTCATTAGCCGGGAAGAAATTCGCACTGATGACCTCAACAAGCAAGTTTTGCCCCAAATTTTGATAACCAACTATGCCATGCTGGAGTATTTGCTCCTTCGTCCTGAAGATTCAATCCTGTTCAACACCGGCCTTTGGAAGTTCCTTGTTCTAGATGAAGCGCATACCTATACCGGGGCTCAAGGGATTGAAGTGGCGATGCTTATCAGGCGCCTCAAGCAAAGATTGGGTAAAAAACCCGGAGATATGTTATGTGTCGCGACCAGCGCTACGCTGGTAAATGATAATCCGGTAGCAGCCGCTGGTTTTGCTCAGAAACTGTTTTGTGAAGATTTAAGAGAAGACGATGTGATTTTTGGTGATGAGGACAGGCATCATTTCGAACAATTCAATCAACCCACTGTACCGGTAGCTCCTGAAGCATATCTTCACCCTGATTTCGAGAAAATGCTTGAAGAGATGCGAAAAGTAAAACTGACCGAAGAAGAATTGGAAGGAGAAAGCCCCGATGTTGAAAAAGTAGCCTTGTGGATGTCTGAAATCGGTATTATTGATTCTAGTGCACTTGTACTCGCGGATCAATTTCATGACGATTTACCCGGTTTTCTATTCAGGGTACTCTCTAGTCATGCTGAGCTCGTAAAACTAAGGAAATGGATGGTTCAACAGGATCAACCCGTACTTTTCGAAGATGCCGCGCGTTATATTTTTCCAACCTTTGACCAGCAGGATCAAACAAAAGCTCTCTATCGGCTTATTGAGATTGGTGCAGTCGCTCGGCCTGCACCCAATCAACTACCCCTGTTGCCGGCGAAATATCATCTTTTTGCTCGCCCACCACAAGGAACCTGGGCTTGCCTAAACCCAAATTGCACAGGAAAAGATCCAAAGATAAACACAAAGTGGTCGCGCATATATAGCAACCCCACTAACTTTTGTGAAAGTTGTGGTGCCCAGGTGTATCCCATCTACCTTTGTCGTGAATGCGGTCAGGTATATATCGCTACCCACTTCCGAACCCATAGCAGTGAATATTTGCCCGCAGTAGAACAGCTGGCAGAAGGGAATGAAAAACGGTACTTTACCTGGTCACCTGTTGAAGAAAATATTGTCCTGGCAAACAATGTAGATGTTGATAATGAGAACGAAGAGGAGCAAGAAAATCCTTCTAGCCAATCTAAGTTTCATCAAAAAGAAGTTCAAGTTTGTTTGAATTGTGGAAAATTAATCGCACATTGTAATTGCCAGAATCGTATACCTTCAATTCCACTTTTTGATATTGAGCAGAAGATCATTAAATCCAGAAAAGGTCAACAGGTGGAGCAGTTGGTTCCAATAGCTGATCTACAGGAATGCCCAAGATGCCACAGCAAGTCCAAAAGTGAAACAGAAATCGTCACCCCGATTACAATCCGCGGTACTGGACCTCTGGCAAACTTAACGTACGAACTTTATCGCCAACTGCCAACTTCCTCAGAATTGAAAAAGAAATCACTCCCCGGAGAAGGTCGCAAGCTGCTAACCTTTTACGACAGCCGGCAAGGAGCGGCTCGGTTTGCCGCATTTTTACAGGATGTCTCCAATAAGCAAAATTATCGCCACATTATCCCCCAAGCGATTGAACAATGCCTGAAGGCTGATGAATGGGGTGATAACACCGCACCAAACTTGTTCGCTTTAAGCAGAATAAGTGGTGAAATTGCCTGGAAAAAAGGCATTATACAAAATGATTCCGAATCCGAATACTGGCGTTCCACCTCGACGACATTTTCAGTCGACCAGCGAAAATCAGCATCCGTATGGATGGCAAGGATAATTCTTGGAGAGTTTACAACGGGTCGGAGGAGCAGGCAGTCTTTGGAGTCTATGGGACTGGTAGGGGTGTCCTATTTCCAAAAGGACGTTCAGCCGGACTTTGCAGATTTAGGAAGAATAATCGGATTGTCCAATGATCAGGCCTCGGCATTGGTCGGTCACCTTTTGGATGACCTTCGGTTTCGAAAGGCAGTAAAACTACCGACTGGTATTCTTCCTGATGATCCTGAGTTTGGAACTAACAAGGGAAATCCGCACTTCATTCGCCAGGGAAAACCCCACTCGGGGGAAGAACGTTGGATCGGAGACACTCCCCGGCAGCTCAGACGGCAATACATCCAACGGGTACTTGAAATTAATCGGATAGATTCCTCCGACGAAAACGTAGCAAAAACCCTTACAGCTATCTGGGATTGGTTAATTGAAGTCGAAGGATTGTTTATTGGTTCTTCGACAGAAGGTTATCAACTTGATCCTAATCATTTGTATTTCGATACGCGTCAAAAATGGTGTCGATGTAAAAAATGCCAGCGGTTATCCTATCGTGGAACTTTGATACCCTGCCCTTATCCACACTGTGGTGGCGAATTTGAGCCGGTGGACATTACTTCTGCTCAAAGCCAAAATTACTATTACAACTTGTTTCATCAGCCGCTTATTCCCATTCGAGTTGAAGAGCACACGGCTCAACTCGACTCCGAGAAAGGGAAAGATTACCAGGATTACTTTAAAGCAGGGTATATCAATGCCTTGAGCTGCTCAACCACCTTTGAGATGGGCATTGATCTTGGGGATTTGCAGGCAGTAGCCATGAGCAATGTCCCGCCAACAGTAGCGAACTACCGTCAGAGGGCTGGGCGTGCAGGACGGCGCACCAGTGGAGCAGCATTTATTTTAACTTGGGCTTCAGATCGGCCTCACGATCAGGCATATTATGATGCCCCAATTGAAATCATTAGCGGCAGGGTGACGGTTCCTAATATCATGTTGGAAAATGAATTGATCTTACACCGGCATGTAAATGCAATCTTACTTAGTCAATTCCTTCGATATAGAAAGCGACAGGTAATTGACATTGAAAGACTCACCTTCTGCGGAGATTTTTTTGATAATAACCTAATTGAAGAACCTCATTATGACTTTTTGCAGGAATGGATTGAAGCAGAGAGTGACGAAATCAAGTGTCAGTTACAAGAATATGCTCAATTGCTGCCAGAGAACTTAAAGCCGCTAGTTGAGAATGGTATTAATCACTTCTTGATCGAATTGCGAAGGCTAAATGATGAGCATTATCAACCCATCACACATTATTATGGGGAGCAAATTCAGCATCTTGCAGATCAACTTCGTAACACAGCATTGAATCCACAAGCAAGTCAAGAGGTTGAAAGTCAACAAAGATACTATAGGAATTTGCTGGATCGGATGAGAGGCTCGAAGGGGAGAAAATCGGGATATTTAATCGATTATCTAAGCAGCAATGGTGTTTTGCCTAGTTATTCGTTCCCGCTTCACACAGTTGAACTATTACTGCCCAAAGAAGCAAGGTTGAGTGAGCATCTACGTTTGGAGCGCGACTTGCGTCAGGCAATAAATGAATATGCACCGGGATCGGAAATCGTAGCTGATAAAAAAATCTGGCGAAGTCTACGACCAATCTTTTGGAAAGATACCCCAAGAATGCTGGAGTATCGAATATGTGAACACTGCCATCATCTGGATATCAGTGAGGATGCTGGTATATCACTGCCGCAGATAGAGGGTATTTGTCCTGTCTGCCATGAGCCATTGGGACAAAAGTCCAAAATTCGAAAATTTGTTGAACCAGATGGCTTTATCGCCGACCCCAAGAGCGGGAAGCCGGCCAGACAGTATGTAAAAATTGAACCAAACCAAATGCGTTCTGCGTTAATCCCTGAACAAAATCTAGAGGAAGAGGAGCAAAGTAAGTTTATTTGCCTGGCTTACAACCAGAAAGGGAAATTGTTATATGTGAACGAAGGTAAGTATGGTAAAGGCTTTGAATTTCCAGTCCAAGCATTTTCTCTGCTCTCAGAGAACGGGCACAAAGAAAAATTATCTCTTGGTCATATTCAAACCACCAATACACTCCATATTCGTTTTGTATCCCATGATAATCTCCAGGTTCCTTCCTCGAGTGATCAATCATTCTGGTTGTCTTTGTTATATGCCATCATTCATGGCGCTTGCCACTGCCTTCAAATTGAACGGCGAGATATTGACGGAGTTTTATTTCCGCAAAGTACAGGAGGTTCTTGGGAACAAACCATCGTTCTTTATGATAATGTTCCTGGTGGGGCAGGTCATGTTAAAAATATCCGAGAAAACCTCGTTGCAGTCCTGGAGGAAGCACGCCGGATTTTGAATTGCAACGATTGTGTACCAGATACGAGTTGTACACATTGTTTGCGTGACTATAACAACCAATTTTATTACCAATATCTGAAGCGAGAATCTGCGCTCAAGTTCCTGGATTTACTAATTGCTAACCAAAAACCGCTTAATATTGGTATGCCCGGATCAGTTAGGATACCCGCTTATGATCCAGCTTACTGGTTATTCGAGAAAATTCGATATGCAAAACAATCGGTTGCGATTGCTATTCCAAAACTGGATATACGTCACCCAATGGGAGAAAATTATACTTGGCTAGATACTTTCGGAGACCTGCTCAACAAGGGATGTGAGGTGAGTTTATATCTTCAAGATCTTCCAGAATATACCCCGGAAGGATACAGCCTGGCAGTTCACTTGCAAGTGTTAGTGAATAAAGGTCTTAAAGTCTGGAAAATCGCACAACTTCCAAAATGGCAAATCATCATTGACAGCAATTACTCAGAGGCAAGAATTATTCGCAGCGAGGGTGAACACGATGTTATTGTATTGGAGGATCAGATTGGCACTAAACAGTTAATATCATCCTCAAACCATGAGGCGTTGACGAAGGTTATTATTGATTGGAATAATTTGCAAAAAAGACTCGTGAATGAAGTCGACTTAAACCCTCCTCAGCATGTGAAAGTAATTAATGTTAGAGCAGCTGCAAGGTCTAATATTAATGAGCAGATCCTCTTTGCTAGTTTTTTTGCTAAACCATGTAAAAAGATGTTGGTTCACGATCCGTATCTTTTTGACCGGGAACACATAGTCAACCGGTTAGGAACTTACATAACAATGGTATACCAGCACAGCAGTATGGAAGAAGTGATTGTTCATACAAAGAAAGCACCAGATAGTAGAGAACAGGAAAAAGCTGAACAAGAATTGATTAGTAAATTTAATGGTTCGATTCGGTTTAAACACACCGCAGATCATGATCGATATATCGAAATTACTCGCGTAAATGGAGAACAAGCCAGAATTATTCTTGGACGCGGTCTAGATTTTTTACAGCCAGACGGTTCGGTTAAATCCACTTATATTGTGATAGAAGACCCATGGAAAGGTTAATTTATCTATTGTCTTTGTAAAAATGACCCTGAAATTTACAAAGCCTCATCACCATTGAAAACGAATCTTCAATGTCCCCCTAGGATCACCTCATTTTCATCTGTACAATAGGACTAAGTAATCGACACAGATTACAAGTCGCTATTATCGTCAGTGTATTTTCAGAATCGTTGGAGCGACCTTGCCAGTAATTTTTGGCAGGTCGTTTTGTTTTCCAGAGCAGAGAGGAGGTGGTCAAGGAAATTATCGAAGAAAAGATGAAAAACATACGCCAGCCACGCCAGACCCTTAAGGGATTGGCATGGCTGGCGGGTCTCAATCACCCATACTGAAAGGATTATGAATGGAAGAAGGAACCACCCAATTTACCAATTTGCTAACCGGCGAGGAGATCGCCAAGATTCTGCATGTCTCGCGTGCGTATGCTTATCAACTCATGCGCCTACGGATCATTCCAACAGTCAAGATCGGACGCAGTGTTCGAGTGCGACCAGCAGATCTGGAGGAATTTATCGCCAGGAATTTAGGACAAAACAGCCTAATTGCTGGACGTAATAGACAGAACTGATGTTCCAATTTCAAGAAAGGATGCTACAATGATTTGTAACAACCGCACCTTAATAAATGACTTTACTGAAAATACTCGTTTTTAAAAAGCATAACTTACCGGATTAAACGTTACACGACCTAGCCAAGCGTAAAAAATGGCTTTTAGTGAAATAAAAAAGGAAACAGAGGGTTGCTCCTGGGA
>Ga0208826_1000329_pt1 | contig 51935 bp, 37 predicted proteins | sample AD_UKC115_MetaG_FD_184451 | JGI IMG/M metagenome (GOLD analysis project Ga0208826, IMG submission 184451) | Active sludge microbial communities of municipal wastewater-treating anaerobic digesters from Hong Kong - AD_UKC115_MetaG (SPAdes)... | ecosystem: Engineered > Bioreactor > Anaerobic >... | reverse complement strand
CCACTGCTGATAACCTGTTGACTGAGAGTAATCATATCCCAGAAATAGTAACCGGCTTCCACCGGGCTATCATGTTTGAGAACCTGAACCAGGTCGCCATTTTCGGTAAAGATTTTGATTGTAACTTTACCAGGCAAATTATAGAACTGAATGCCGCGCTGGTCAGTCCAGCCCTGAGCGGCAAGCAAGGGATCGTTGATATTGTAAGGATTGGGAACGATCCGGATTTTAGTCAAATCGGTTTGCGAAAAGTGAGGGGGATTAATCCAATTAATATTCGGTACCAGCACCCGCGAACTGTAAATAATTTTACCACGAGTCGTCGTATCTGCCAAAGGATCATCGTCGGCAATTCGGGCTTTAGCCTGCAGATAGTAATAATACTGCGCGCCGATTAAAACATCGCGATCAATATACAGGTGGTCGGTGGCTTTATCATCAGGACCGGAATCATAAATCACCTGATAGAAGGTAGTATCCATTGCGCTCAGGCGGCGCATAATCCGGTAGCCGGCAAAGTTCGGCATAGCTTCGGCATCCGGGTCGCGCCATTTTATTTCGACCCCGGTGCCCAAACCGGTGATTTCGAGATAAGTTGGCGGCGGCGGAGCCTGAGGTATTTTGTAGCCGTTATCAAAGTTCCATTTTGCACGTCGGGCGCTTTTCATAACTGAATCAATGCCGGTGCTAACCCAGCGGTCTTTGCGCAAATCCATTTCGGTCGCATCTATTGGAAAAACAAAATTGGATGGTAAATAGCCGGTGTGAGAATCCGGTAGATTGGGCGGGTCTTCGAGAGTGCCATTAAGCCACTTTTTGCCAACTTCCTGAGCGGTTGGTAAATCCAAGCCAGAGTAACCGCTGGCATAAACTATATGAATTTTTTGCCCGGGCGCAAAAGTATAAGGCCCGAAACTGCAGGACATTTTTGAATTGGGACTGCTCTTCGTACCAGCCGGAAAGTCGGAATAATCGGAACTACCATTTTCATCGCTGTTGCCACCGTGAAAGGTTCCGGGAATTGTATCCCCGATCATCGGCCAATATTTGGAATAGCCACCTCGAATTGCCCAGTAATTCTTATTGCCGTATTCATCACTGGCGTCGTTATAAGGAATTTTAGTTGCGGTGCCGATATAAGTTACCTTCGGTTGGGTAAAATCATCGCGGTCATTGGCCGGAACATCATACGGTTGGTCGGAAGCGTGCAGGATCGAATACCAGCAAAACTTTGCCCCAATCAAACGACCGCCCTGCGCGGTAACTGGTGCGCCCATATTGTCGCCGGCAATTGTCGGATCATCGGCGCTGTATTCGTAAAATACCCGCAACGAATCCCCGACCCGACCGCCGTAATAATGTTGCCAGACGATTGTAGGGTTAAAGCGTTCATTAGAGGGCGGTGAGGGATTCGAACCATTGGAACGAAAAGCATTGACGCCGTTCGATTCCATATTGATAAAAAAGTCGTGGAGCGTATCCTCGCTGACATTGGTGAAAGTGACATCTACGATGATATAGTCGTCATTATAATTTTGAGTCCAGGCTAAAATCTTGCGATGAATATTGACTCCCAGAATGTTCTGAGTGGTTACCTCGACGATTTGGTCGTAAGTCTCTTCGCCGAATTTACTTGGGTCGTAGATCCCAAACATTTCTAAATTAATGGGATTAAAATTAATTATTTGTTCCGGATAAGTATAGCGGACATAGTTGGTCAGCGGGACAATTACTTTGCCGGTGCGCATATAATCGTTTGTGGGTCCATAAATAGCTACTTTATGTATGGAGTCGGGATAAACCGGGTCCTGCCAATTGGTAGCCGCCAGCCGAAAACCGGCACCTGCCCAAGCATCGAGTTCCTGTCCCCGAATAGCGATAATATCGTAATCATTAGGGAAAAAGCCGGCCCGATATTCGAAACTACCCTTGTCGCCATTGGCGGTCACCCCGCACCAAACGTGTCCCATTTTGATTAAAGCCGTGGCGAGTTCCGGCTGAATCTGGGAAAAGCTGAATTGACCCGCGCATAATATTGCCAGCAAGATCAAAGAAAAATTAAACCTCAGGTTGTTCTCTTTGTAATTCTTCAAGTCAATTACTCCTTTAAAAATCAATCCTTAAAAACTAAACCTCAGACCAAACCAAATATCGCGCGGTTGTTCGTAGAGCCAGAATGAATAGTTGGGATCGTTGATATATGGTTTTTCTTTCGAGTGCAATTCGCCGATCCGATCATTGCCGGCAATGTACATTCCGGGATATTGCTGACGAAGAGCGTCATATTTGGCGGACTCGTACATCGGGAGACGAAGCGAGCCAAAATATTTGACGAAGTCACTCCATTCTTCCAGATCACCATCTTCTCTGACAAAACAATATCCATCATCCATCAAGGTGGTCTTAAAATTAAATAAATTACTGATATCAACGTAGAAAGAGGCTGTTAATCCGAACAAGTTAAACTTCTTATCAACTTTTAAATCTACCATATAATAACCGGGCCAGCGCATATTGTTGTTGACATGAAGTTCGTTCAGCGGATTCCAGGTAAAATATTCACCGGCTTGCCATTCTGCGAAGAGAGTAATTGTCCAATCCGCCAGCGGGTAAATACCTGAAATTTTTGGGCCCCATTTATCGAATGATCGCACAGTTAGATTGGCATTAATTTTAGGTTGCGGCAAACTGCGCGTTTCCTGGCCAGCATATAGTCCTTCCTGATCGTTATTGATGGTAACGTCGGTAATCAGGCTTCGTCCGGTCAAGCCTGTCTTTTTTAGCATATAATTGAAATTGATCCAGCCGGTCAGCCAGCTGGCGTCACTTTTGGAAAAATTAATTTCAATTCCCTGAATATCTTGATATTCGTTATTAGCCCAAGCATTGTAATTGATCGTGCCGCTGGCGTTCTGGTAGGTTACTTCACCATGTTGTCCGGTGACATCTTTGGAATACCAGGACATTTTCAAAACACTCGTTTGAAAAAGTGTCATCGCAATTCCCAATTCGTAGGAAATCGTACGGGGCGGTTCCAGATTGGGATTCGACATATCATATAGCCCGTTTTTGGTATAACGATAACGATACAGGTACATCGAATAGTAAGGTGGATTGGAGCGGAAATGTCCATAGTTGAAATAAAATTTCGATTGTTCCGTGACTGGGAAGGAAATCCCAATACGTGGACTCAAAGCATAATGATTTTTAATCGGTTGCAGGAAGCCGGGATGGAGTGAATCATATCTAACCCAAGTATCCCAGATGTAAGACTTTCCTCTTTTCAAATAATCAAAAAGAACCGAATCGGACGCATAACTCTGGGGAGTAAAAGCTTCGGTAGCAAATGGATCGCCAGTAGGCCATTTACCCCCGCCGCCGTAATAATAGTCAAAGCGCAAACCGATATTGGCGATCATAGATTCAAAATTCAATTGGTCTTGAACGTAGATGCCGGTCTGGGATGGAGTGCGATGATAATTGAATTCGTAAACGTTATACGCGTTTTCGTTCCACATCATCCATAGATTATGATCCAAATCTATATAGTTATACTCAAAGCCCGTCTTGACAAAATTGTGGCGTCCGATCTGAGAAGATAGATCGAACTTCGCTCCATACTGGCCGACTCGCACATTATTATACAAATCGCCCTCTTTGCGGCGGAAGCGATAAGCGATGCCCGGCAGTGCATCATAATTAGGGAATTTGTAACTGAGAGTATCGCCATTGAATATTCCGGTAACGCGATTCGTACCGTCGAGTAATTTCCCGTACGGCATTTCATTGACTACAAAGGGTCCGAAGTGGGTAATGGCTCTCATATCGCGCGTGTTGCCAGTCGGAGAATCGTCCCGAATCTGTAAAGCGCTGAGTTTGAGTTCCCAGAAAGTTGTTTTATTGATAATGTGGTTCAAAGTTATACCGTTTACCGCAGTTCTTTGACTCATAATAGGGAAAAAAGGTGGGTCGTACCAATATTCGGGATTTTTATGAATATACTTGATGTTATTGACCGGCATAAATCCACCCTGGCGACTGGCATCGGGATAATCACCGGAAGCCGGCCGAATCGGGCTAACCCCGTCTTCGTATTTATAAAGGCCATTATAGGTTAGAGTGGTCTTCTTAGTCGGTTGGCTTTTCATAGTTAGTAAAGTCGTATAGGTCTCGTCACTGTTGCGCGAAACCGGCATAACAAAGTGGCGCTCCTTGGCATTAAATGATAAATAAAAAGTAGCGTTACCCAATGCCTTGCCGATCAGAGGCACCGGACCACCAAAACCGCCGTCGAAATTCCAATCGGGATATTCTTCTCGGTTGTGATGCTGGGTGAAGAGTTTTCTTTGTTCTTTGGATACTTCTTGGTAACCGATAACCTGTTTCATTGAATCGGAAAGATTAGCCAATCCTTTATAATCCGGTATGGTCATAAACATCCAGCAAGCCAGCAGGTAATAGTCGAACGGAGTCGCCCACTGGTCTTCGGTTTTACCGATATTATAGTTCTCTGCTTGAGTGATCCAGCCCGTAAAACTGGGATACTGATCACGTAAGTAAGCGTCGTCTTTCCAAGCGGTGTTTGTCCCAATAAAAGCCACCTCAGGATCAAGGTAAGAGCGCAAAGCCGCATTATGAGCATCGTAAAATGAATCGCCGAACCGGCGGATATGGGCATTATCACGAGAGTAACTGAAAGTTCCGTGATAGTCTTTGGAACTTCCCGACTTGGTCGTGATGTTGATCAATCCCGAACGGAAATTGCCGTATTCGGCATTATAACCACCCGAAAGCAAAGAGACTTGTTCGATAGCGCTCAACGGGATACTGCTTTCGGCATTGCCGGTGGCGGCATTGACATAGGATAATCCGTCAACCATCATCCCGGTTTGATCCGCCGAACCGCCCCGAATAGTCAGATAGCCATTTTGCTCACCAATTCCGGGTAGTTTAGCCAGGAAGGCGTTGATTTCGCGAATACCGGTAGCATCGCTGATCTGCATCGCATCAACAACCATTTGGGTGGTGGAAACCTCTTTGTGCAGTTCATCACGCTGAGCAGTAACAATAACTTCTTGCCCCTTGATGACAGTGCGATGCAGTTCGAAATCGAGGCGAGTAATCCGATCGGCAGAAACCATAACATTCGTAAATATTTTGGTCTCGTAACCTATCATTGAAGCCCGCACGCGATGAGTGCCGACCGGTACGTTAATGATGATATAATTTCCGTCGGTATCTGTGGCGGCGCCCAAATCAGTTTCTTCAATGATAATATTAACTCCGATTAGTGGTTCACCGGTCTCGGCGTCGCGTACACTGCCGCTGATTCGGCTCCGGTTCTGCCCCTGTAAATTACTCGTAAAACCTACGGCGAGGACTAAAAAGGTGCAGAAGAAAAAAATTATCGGCTTGTTGTTTAACATAACTACTCCTAAAGCCGTGTGTTATTTTCCAACATTATTTTTTTAACGAATGATCTGCATTTTCAAAATTTGGCGATTACCAGCAAATTGCATTACGCAGAAATAAATTCCGGAAGCCACTGGTTTACCAGCATCATTGTCGCCTTGCCATACTAGCCGGTATTCACCCGGCTTCAGACTTTGTCGCGGATAAGTTTTCACAACCTGACCGGCAAGGTCATAAATCCTGATTTCAGCCAGCCCGGTTTTGAATAATGAAAACTGTATGGTGGTCATCGCATTGAAGGGGTTGGGATAGTTTTGGGCAAGCCGAAAATCAGCAACTACATCGGGTTGGGAAACAACCCGATTAGGATTCTGCTCGACCAGATCGTTCAAATAATTTTCCAAACGGGTATAGCCATTCTCATCCCGCAAGTTGCGGTCAGCGGCATCGGCGGGATTCAAACTATGAGCAATTTCCCAGTCGTCAGGCATACCGTCATGATCAGTGTCGGCTGGCGCCGGTAAACTGCTCAAAAGCGGCCAGCCGCCTTCGGGTTGGACGCTGGTATTGGCAATCGAATGCCCGGTAGTGTTAATCACATCCTGTATGATCCGACGGTCAATCGTGTCGCGTTTTGGGAAACTGCAACCGGCGGAAGCCAAGACGTCGAGGTAAGCTTGCTCCGGCGAAGTCGTCGTGACCGGCTCCATTGGTATCAGAGAAGAGCGCTGTTTGTAAGCTTTTATCTGGTCGGTAGTAAAACCGTTGAATTTGACCAAACTCCACTGGTCTTCCGGGACGACGCCGTTAAACATATTATCTTCAAAATAAGCATAAGCATTATAAGCATCTTCTTTAAATAGTTTACTGCTGGTGCTGGATTCCAGCCCTAAGACATAAACATTGCCGATGAAATTGTAACGGCTAATTGTTTCCTTGTCAGCATTATATCCTGGGGATGAACCAGCCCAATTGTAAACCACATTATTGCGGAAATCGAAAAATAAACCGAGCGAATCGGTAGCCAGAGAAGTATAATTGCCCGGTCGCGGCAAACGCCCGTTACAATGGGCATATAAGTTGTGATGGTAGCTCTTCTGATCACCAAAATCGCCGCGCACGAGTGATCCATAACTGTGTCCTTCGAAAGTCAGGGCTTCGCTCATCAGACACCATTGCACAGTAACACTATCGGAAGCTTCCTGGCAGGAGATCGTTTCATCGCGGGCATAGGAGGCGCTGACGTGGTCAATGATGATATTTTTACCTTTATCAATGTCAATGGCGTCGCCCGAAGAATTAGCCGCCCCGGCGTCCACCCGCACCCGGATATAACGAATGATTATATTATTACTACTAATTTTGATTCGTCCTTTGAGGCAAATCCCGTCGCCCGGCGCGGTCTGACCAGCGATCGTTATATTGGACTTAGGCTGGAGAACTACACTTCCCAGCTCGATTGTCCCGGAAACGCGGAAAACGACCGTGCGGTTGGATTGGCTGACGGCGTCAACAATTGATCCGGGTCCGCTGTTGTTTAGATTGGTTACCTCATAAACCTCACCACCGCGCCCACCTTTCGTAAAGCGCCCACTTCCTTCCGCACCGGGGAAGGCGATTGTCTGTGCCAGTAGCTTCCAGCCACCGACGCCGATTAACATAACCAGGATTAATCCCGGATATTTTTTTATCATTTAAGCCTCTGAATTACAAAACTTAGCCGGTTGTCAATGCCCCAAACAATTTTAACAATTACCATTGGTTACTTCAGGAGAACCATTTTTCGGGTATTAGTCTGATTGCCAGCAGTCAGGCGACAGAGATAAATACCCGATTGCAGATGACTGCCATCGAAGGTAAAATTGTAGTTGCCAGCGGTCAAATATTCATTCACTATTTGACTGACTAAATTACCGCGCAGGTCGTAAATCGCCAGCGTCGTGAAGCCATTTTCAGCTAATCCGAACGATATAGTCGTCGTCGGATTAAACGGATTGGGGTAAATTGATGCCAGCCCGAACTTCGCGGGAATATTCTCGACCGCCGGTTTTAGTGCGACATAATTCGTGCCCCAGCGCGGATCACCGATCGGCTTACCGTCCGTGCCAAATGTCAGTAGCGGTGAACCAACCGGCAGGGTAAAATCATAGTTATTCGTATCCGCAAATTGGGGATCCATCCGAATCGTATCTCGGACCGTGTGCATGTGAAAGTCGATCTTGTCAATATCCCAGAAACAGATATTTTTAATCGTTCCCATGTAGTTTGTACCTTCAATAGTTTGATCCTTAATATTGATGAACACCTTATCAGTTGGACTGAACCGGCTAACCTGATCCACAAAAATGGAATTAGTCACCGTCCAGGGTCTCAGAAGTGGAGGCCTATCGCCAAGAATTATTTCACGTGGATCGGAGGTACCAATCTTGTACCAGGTGGTGTGGTCAATAATAACTTTAGGAGTATTACTAGGAAGATTAGACCCGTCACTAGCACATCCGGAGATGCGAAATCCATAAGAATTACAAGATGCAATGGTTGAATTGGTTAATGAAATATAGTTGGAACCACAATATCTATAGTGGACTATCGTACCAGTTTGTCTAAAAACCGTATTGGTAATAAAAGTCGAATCAATTACCAAGTAACTGGTAAAATCATCATCCTGTCCATGCAGAACATTGCCGGTCAAATCGTGGATGTAGCAGTCTTCGATCTGAATTTTTTTAATTAAGGTCGGGGTTTGCGCTACGGGCATATAAAATGAAACCAGATACTTTATTTTGGAATTACCGTCCAATTCTAAACCATTCAATATCAACGAAGCCTGATTGCCCAATCTAAAAAACACCCCAGCGGAATCGGCGGTCAGATCGCTCTTCAACATCCGGACGATCGCTTTCTCTTCGCCATCCACGCGGATCGTCAGGCTCTTGTTAACTATAGTCCCCAGTTTTGAGAGAGCGGATTCGGTATATTCGCCGCCAGCCACTAATTCCAGGACGTCGCCGTCCTGTGCCTCGCTGATCGCCGCGGAAAGCGTGCCTTCACCCGGCGCTACAAATGTCTGAGCATTTAGCAATCCAGCTAGGCTCATTACGAAAAAGAGAATAAGTAGCCTTCTTTTCATATTTATCCTCCTTTTTTTACTAAAAGTTATCATACAAATATTCCATGTTGTAAACTAAAAAATATGTATGACAAGTGCAAGCTTACCGGAGCCGCGAATTACCCTAATTTCTTAGAAACTTGAACCTTTCTGATTTAAATATTCGTCGTTTAAAAAAATTCTACAATAATCTAAGATTTAGAGTCTATTTTGAATTTATTGTTTATAAACTGTCACATCTTATAGTGATCAAGTTATTGTAGATCTTTTATCAAATCGCCTAACATACACCGAACCCCCCATTGAACCCATATCACGGTTCCCACTCGCCGAAAGTCTCAATATAAACGCTGGTTTGCGGGTCGGTGGTAAAGAATTCGTTGGAATTGTAATACCATCCGAGCGTCTCGGAGGCGCCGCCACTTTCGGTAGTGATTAAAAAGCGGTTAGCGAGGTGACCGAAGTAAGCCGCCTGGTCACGCGGGGATTCGTTATCGCCGCCACTCGGGTCAACCGGAATCCAGCCGTAATTCGGTAAGTAAACTTCGACCCAGCGATGGAAGACATCATCTAGACTAGCATCGTCGCCGCGCACGACGACCGAGCCGACATAACGCGCCGGCAATCCCGCCGCCCGACACATCGCAATGTAAACGAAAGTGTACTCGGAACAACTGCCACTGCCACGTTCCAGAACCGTTGGAGCAGTATTCCAGCCACCGACCAGCTCGTAGTACATTTTATCAATCAAGTAATTGTAGATTCTGCGGGCAATCCAGTAAGGATTTTTTTCATAACCTACCGCCTCGCGAACGGCATTTTGGATAATGGGATGATCATATTGATATTTCTCGTTGTTTTCGAGATATTTCTGTTTAATGTCGGCCGGAATTGTTTCCAGTCCGCCGACTTTTTCGGGATAGATAAAATATTGAACTTCAAAAACGCTCACATTAGTCACCATCTCTAAATTGATGGTTTTACCGGCTTCGATATCTTTTAGATTGAAATAAGCCGCTGGCTGTCCCCAACGATCGGTTACGATTTTATCATATTTGGGTGTGAATTGCAAATTGCCGTTGAGTTTCTGGGAATCGCGATTTTGGGGCAGAGCGATATAGACGTCAAGATTACGAATTGTGCCCGGCCCGAAATTGCGAGTCTGGTGGGTAAAAGTTACTTTAGCCTTACGTTCATTTTTACGAATGAATTTTTGGTCGTCCTGCACTTTCAGCTGATAGAGTTTATCGGTTTGGTAGTCAACCGCCCAGAGCGCTTGTCCGTCGTAAGCCAGACCTTTCGGGTATGGTCCTGGAGCAGTCGTAACAATAAGAACACAGCCACTCCGCGGATCAATCATATAGATTTCATCTTTGCCACGGTCGCTAGCCCAAAGATACTGACCGTCAAAAGCCAGACCGCGGACTTCGGTAGAAGGGGCTTTGAAGGACTGGATAGTTGTGCCGTCGTCCGGACTGAACTGGATAATTTCATCCGAGCCGTCGTCGGCGCACCACAGGTATTTTCCGTCCCAGGCTAAGTCGCGCGGACTCCCGCCCGGTGCATAAATAGTTTTAATAACCAATCCGCTCTTCGGATCAATTTGGTAAATCTTGCCATCTCGTAAATCCGAGACCCAGAGCGCTTTTCCATCCCAGGTTAAACCCATCGGCCAGTAGCCGGGCGCGGGCAATTGACGCACGACCTTACCGTCGTTTTTATCAAGGCAATAAAGTTGGTCGGTTTTTCGATCAGCAAGCCAGAGGTTTTGGCCATCGTAGGTCAGCCCTGTGGGACAGGTGGACGGTAAATCATAAGTCTTGATGATTTCACCGGTAAAAGCCGCTAACGCAACCGGTAAGAAAAATAATAGGCTAAGAACGCTAAGCTTCTTCATAAAAAACCTCCAGTATTGACAGGTTTCATTGTGACGCATCTTTGGTTTTAATAAAATATTGTAAGCCTTTTTGATAGGCAGTTAAACCGGGTTCAAGGAAACGCGCGACGGCGATGTCCCGCAAAGCGGATTGACCAAAGCTTGCCTTCGCGTCTGGCATTTCGCTCAGGTGAACCTCGACGGTTTTGATCTTCAGAATGGAAAGCAGTTCGCGTAGAGTATGACAATTGATGGCCAGAGCTCCCGGACTGATTAGTAATCCGGCGATGTCGGAACGGTTACGAGCGACGACTTTCAATATTTTTTCTTCGGAATAAAATTGAAATATTTTCAGTTCAATGCCGGATTCCTGTGCCATACGCCTCAGGGAAGTGTTGACTTTATCTAAGGTCAAGCGCGAGCCGGTTCCAGCTGAGATTTTACCCAGAAAGGGCAGATTGGGTCCGTGAATTATTAATATTTTCATAGCTGAAAAATAAGCGGGATTCGGCTGAATTGCAAATGTGATGAAAGTCAAATCGTAACGCAGATTTGTCGCTCGACACAGATTAACTTTCACCGGTTCATTAAAATTTAAGCATCTTGAATTGACACAGTAGATTTATGAAAATAAAGAAAAAAATATTGGTTCTAATTATCATTTTTTTGCTGATGGTAGCGTCTCTTGCTATCAGCATCCGCAGTAATCGGCAATCGGACATCCCCGCCAGGGAATCTGCCAATCTCAAAATCGGCAATTAAAAACCGCATTCTTACAGTTGGTGAGATTACTCCGATTCTATTCTTTGGATTGTCATAACTAAAACTTTTAAGGCAAAACGTAAGTTAGCACACTGACCGCTCCGAAACAGCCATAGCCGCCTTCGACCGTGCTAAGGGTTTCCAGAAAAGATTGCGGAATTATGCTCGAAGTGGCATTCAGTATCGTCGCCATATTCTCATCGTAGCCGTAAACCTGGATCGCCAGTGGAGCGTCAAGGTTATTGTTGAGTTTAAATTGCAATTCCTTGACAATTGCTCCGTCATTCGAGAGTCTATTGACCAGTTGACCATTTTCACACAACAAATAAACATCATACAGATAGGTGTCGGCAGTCGTGCGCAAATTGAAATTTACTCCGTCTTCGGAAACTACAACCGAGCCGGTATCAATTGCCGGCAAATGAGGAACGCTGGTGCTGGCAGATAGGTCGGGCAAATCCGCCGCCGTGATGGTCAATTGATAGGTTTCACCGGCGACTGGGCGGAAATCAGCGTTGATGTATTTATGGTCGCTTTGTTCGCCGTAATAACGGAAAATGTAGCCGGTGGTATCGCGCGTACCCGCTATCCATACGTTGGCATTTTTGATAATCGGTAAGGAATCCACCCAGGTTTCGTATTCATTGGAGGCATACGCCCGCTCGATATAAACAAAAGAGCTCGCCGTAGTATCTTCCAGCCGCACAATCCCCAAAATATTCAAACCCGGGACGAATTCCGTCTCAATGATCGCGTCCGGCATTGGCCCGGGTTGCCAAGGCAAATCACAACTTTGCCAGCCCGCCAGACCGGCTATGACCGACGCCAAAATTATCAATAAGTTATTTTTAAATATTTTCATAATTAAAACCGGAGCGTATATCCAAAATTTACACTGGGAAAATATTCCAATCCGAAAGCATAATAGCCGTATCCCGGAAAATAAAAATAGTAGTAAGGATTGCGCCGCAAAAATAACAAATTGCGAATAGTCATAGTCATATAAGCCTCTTTCAATCCGAGATATTCCGACAGGTACTGACCAAATCCCTCGCGCAGTCTTTTCTTCCAGCCTATATCCCAGACAATGCGCGGCGGAAAGCGGACGTTGTTCTTCACCGGGGTTATATCGCGCGGGAAACCGCCTACGCTATTTTCCAGCGGGTTATAAAAATATTGGTTATAACGCCCGGTTTCCCAGGTGCGTGGATAACCGGAACTGAATTGAAAAGTCGTACTGGCGGTGATTGCTGGGGTCAATTTATACATTAACAAAAGTTTAAGATTATGCGGCTGATCGCCTTCATAGTAATACCATCGTCCGTCTTGCAATGATGGGTAACTGCGAGTGCCATGAGAAAAAGTATAGCTAACCCATCCGGAAAGGCGCTCGACTTCACCGCGCAAAAGCCATTCGATTCCGTAAGCCTTGCCCTGCCCGGCTTCGAGAATCTCAGACAGTTCAAGTGATTTTTTAGCGGCGTCATATTCCAGGCGATAAAGCCGAGTTAAATCTTTGTAATAACCCGTAACCGAATATTCCAGTTTGTCGGTTAAAAAGCCCTCGACTCCGAGAATGTAATGGATAGATTCGACCGGCTTCTGGTTTTCCAGATTGTAGTAATAATCCAGGAATTGAATGAATTCTCGATTGCGTGAGTCCAGAGTCGTTAGATACTGATAATAATGCCCCCAGGCGGCTTTGACTGTTGTGATTCCCAATCGCAGAGCCAGAGCGGCACGTGGTTCAAAATGCCAACTTTCTGATGACATTTGCCGCGAACTGCGCCCACCGAATTTCAGCGCCAGATTGCCGATTTCGATTTTATCCTGAATGTAAACCGCTTGTAAATCGGCTCCAATACGACGTGCCGAAGTATCAGTCTGCCCACCAATTTTATTTAAAAAACTTAAATGGCTTTGCTCCCAACCGAACTTGAGAGTCTGATTCCAGAAAGTAAACAGTGAAAGGCTGGCTTTGGCGGTATAATCTTGCACGGAATTGCGGATTGAAGTGCGATATTTGATAATCCGGTCTAGATTGTTGACTGTATCCGGAAAAACAAAGTTAACATAGGAATCATTATCAGCCCGCGAGCCGGAATGGAAGAAATGAGTTTCCAGTAAAATATTTGTGCGGATTAAGGTATGCGTCTGAATTCCGACCGCCCGATTCTCGGTGTTGGTGATTAGACCTTCCTGATAATTTTCGTAAAAATCGTAAGGAAAGTACAACATCAAGTTATCCAGACTGTAATCGAGATAATCGCGCGCATAAAAAGCCGTTAGGCGCAATTGGGTGCGTCCGATTTTACTCAGGTACGAGCCGACAAAATCGCTCATCAAATTCGGTGAATTCATTAGCACCCGATAAGTCAGGTCGGAAATCAGACGTCCGGAAAGCAGAGCGGTGGCATTTTTCTTCACCGGAAATTCAATCGCGCCGCTGATACCAGAGGTGGATGGCCAGAACTCACCATGCACTTCGCTCTGATGTCCCTCGCGGGTGGTGATATTCAGAATCGAGGAATTGCGGCCACCATATTCGGCATCGAACCCACCGACCAACATTTCGATATCTTTGATCGAATAAGGATTGAAAATAGCCTGCGAACTTAGAAAATGCTGAGGGTTGTAGATTGTCATACCGTTCAATTGCACCAGATTCTCGCCCGGGTCACTACCACGCACATGCAACTGCGGTGAAAGCGGGTCCGACATACTCACACTCGGCGAAAATTTTAATAATTGAAAAACATCGTCACGTAATTGCGGTGCCTCCAATAGGACAATCGGGTCCACCTGGAAACTGGCAATATCCATTTCCTTTTCGATTAAAGTGCGCCGCTGGCCGATGACCTCGACGGCGGAAGTCGGCAAAGCCCGCGCCGTCATTTTTATCGTTCCCAGAAAAAGCGCCTTGTCGCTAACCTCGATCCGGAGCTCACGTTCGGCATAACTAATGTGCGAGAATCTTAAAGTCTGAAGTCCAGCCGGTACCTGGCGGACAACGAAAAATCCGCGCAAATCAGAGGCGGTTCCTAAACCGGTGTTCGCAATTAGAACATTGACACCGATAATCGCTTCGCCGGTTTTTTCATCTACAATATAACCGGAGATGTTGGCGGCTTGCAGACCGGTGACCAAAATCAACCACAGGCTGAATATTTTCTTCATGGTAGCACTAGCCCTATGGAGAACAGCAAGCCGGTTTCCAGAGTATTAATCACTGACGGCAATAAATTGACCGCCTGATGCAGACCAGCACCTACGAAAAATCCTTTGTGATAAATCGGCCGATATTCAAGGCTGGCATTGAACCCTAAATTGATCAACATAATATTCCAGAAATCAACATAGTCATATTCGCGAGGATTGAAATTGTTGAAACCAACCCGAACAGTGGTATTGAGACGTGCCAAACAGGAACGATTCAGGCGAAAATACCACTGCTGATCCCTGCCGCCGATAGCGATGGATTCGTGTTTCGAAGATTTGCGGTAATATATTCCCGGCGAGCCGCGAATGAACTTTACCATCTGATCGGCTGGATATTCCAGTGCTAGATGAGCAATTACGATATAGCCGTCGCCTAAACTAATTATATCAGTCCAAGGGATCATCTGCCGCCGGTAACGATAGGGCGATACTGGTAAATCGGAGGCTGGTCGTCTTTGCAGAGATTCGGTCTGGGCAATCATCCATTTATTGAGTAGAATGGCGATATTATCTGCCGGCTTTTGTCTCTTAGCCGTCTTCTCGCGCAATTCCCATTGCCAATCGCGCACAGTCTTTCCACTGGAATCCACCAGCCGCGTATAGCCGTTCAAAGTTCGCGCCGCGCCGAATGCTGGACTGGCGTCGTACCAGAGACTGAGATGATCAATAACCAGAGTTTGATTACCCGTAACCTGAAATTTTTGGAAAAACTTGGCCATTTGTATTTCCAGCGGTTCATTCAAGGCGATGTACTGGTCAACCGGAATGTAGTGCCATTTCTTGATTTGCTGAATGCCGAGGATTGTCGGTGATTCGGCTCGTTCATCGTTTACCGGAATGGCTGGAAATCCTGTCAGCGTAAGCGCATCGGCATAGGTGCTGATATAAAGCGTAGCGGAAATTAGCTCCGACCAGGAAAATTTAACTGCTAAGGCATTCGAAAAACAGAGCCCCAACAATAAAATCAAGGAGATCAATTTTGCGATATTTTGATTATTCAACGTCATGTAACTGGTTCATTAAAGTTTGAGCAAATTTTACGACCAAAGTCAGGAAAATGCAACTTTAAGAGCGATGGAGCTTTTAGGCGCGATTAAAAGATTTTTTCCCTTTTTTCTGACACTGCCTATTCCGCCTGACTTGTGCCAAGTCCAAAGGAACAGGCTTCAGCCGCAAAATTAATGATTACCGATTCGGCTTAACGCAAGTCCGCTTTTTATCATACGAACAATGGCATTCCGCACCGCATTGTCCACTATGCTTTTCGCCCTTATAGCGACTGAATTTCAGCGCCGCCATCATCAGGGCAAAAGCCAACGCCGCACATCCCAATATTAATAGAAAATAAATCAGCATCAACTTTACCTGTTTTTACTTGAATTTCGTCCGGGTTCACAATTTTAGTTCATCAGAATTCATCGTACAAAATATTCTCAGGTTCAACGCCCAGATCGTCCAGCATTTTCAATACGGCGCTGACCATTAGGGGCGGTCCGCAAAGGTAATATTCGCAGTCTTCCGGCGCCGGGTGATTGATCAAATAATTATTCAAAACCACTTCGTGGATAAATCCACAATAGCCTTTCCAATTATCCTCCGGCAAAGGCTCGGAAAGCGCTACGTGCCATTCAAAATTCGGAAATTCTCTCTGCAGAGCGTCAAAGTCCTCCTGATAAAACAGTTCCTTCAGACTACGGGCGCCGTACCAAAAGGAGATTTTACGCTGGGTGTGCAGGCGCTTCAATTGATCGAAGATATGCGAACGCATCGGCGCCATTCCGGCACCGCCGCCGATGAAGACCATTTCTCTATCGGTTTCTTTGGCGAAGAACTCTCCATAGGGGCCAGAAATTGTCACCCGGTCGCCCGCCTTCAAACTGAATAAATAGGACGACATTTTACCTGGCGGCGCATCCGGTTTTTCTGGCGGCGGCGTGGCGATTCGCACATTCAGCATAATTATGCCTTTTTCGTCCGGATAATTAGCGATTGAATAAGCTCGCACAACCTCTTCGTCCACAATGGAAACGTAGCGCCACATATTACAGCGATCCCATTCCGATTTAAAAGGTTCCTCAATTACAAAATCCTTGAAATTGACACGATGCGGTCCAGTCTCCACCTGAATGTAACCCCCCGCCCGGAAATTTATCTGCTCGCCCGGTGGCAAATCTAGAACGAGTTCTTTGATAAAAGTCGCCACGTTGCGATTCGAGCGCACCGTGCAAATCCATTTGCGAATGGCGAAAATTTCCGTTGGAATCGAGAGCCACAAATCTTCCTTGACCGCCAGTTGACAGGCTAGCCGCACACCTGCGCGGGCTTCCCGGCGATTGATATGCGCCAGTTCCGTCGGCAATATTGTGCCGCCACCTTTTAGAACCTTTACCTTGCATAGTCCGCAGGTGCCGGCGGCTCCGCAAGCGGACGGCAAATATATTTCCTTCTCAGCCAGTGTATTTAATAGTTTGCCGCCGACCGGTGCATCGAAGGTGTAATTTGGATCGTCATTGACATTGATTTTTATCGTGCCGACCGGAACTAAATAGGACTTTGCCAGCAGGATCAAGCCGACCAACGCCAGCACAATAAAAATAAAAACTCCAACCGCAATTAAAATTATAATCAGACTGTTCATAAAATTGTATCTACTAAAGCTGAATTCCGGAAAAAAGCATAAAAGCCATCGCCATTAATCCGGCTGTGATAAAAGTAATGCCCAAATCGCGTAGACCCGATGGAACGTTGCTATATTTCAATTTCTCGCGAATACCGGCTAAAGCAACAATCGCTAGTGCCCAGCCTATTCCCGAACCAATCCCGAAAACCACACTTTCACCGAATGTGTAATCGCGTTCGACCATAAAAAGCGAGCCAGCCAGAATCACACAATTAACGGTAATTAGCGGCAGAAAAATCCCGAGTGAATGGTAAAGCTTTGGTACAAATTTGTCCAGCACCATTTCCAGAATCTGGACAACGGCGGCGATGACGCCGATATAAGTTATCAAACCGAGAAACGTCAAATCTAGGTCAATGCCCAACCAGCTCAATGCGCCTTCAGCCAGCAAATTGTGATAGATTAGGTTATTAATAGGGACCGTGATCGTCTGAACCACGACGACCGCAATACCCAGCCCGACCGCCGTTTCCAAACGTTTGGAGACCGCCAGAAAAGTGCACATACCGAGGAAAAAAGCTAATGCCATATTCTCGATGAAAACGGACTTGATGAACAGGCTCAGGTAATGTTCCAGCATACTTTACTCCTGCTTTGTTTCCGGTTTCAAAGTGTGTAACCCCCAGATAATTAACCCTATCAGGAAAAAAGCGCTGGCGGGCAAAACCAATAATCCATTTGGCACGTACCAGCCGCCTTCGGTATTGACCCGCAGAATCGTAAAGCCGAGCAATTTTCCGGCGCCAAATAGTTCGCGAATCGAAGCCACAATCAAAAGAATCAGACTATAGCCCAGCCCATTGCCCAGTCCATCCAGGAAACTGGCAAGCGGAGGATTTTTTAAACCGAAGGCTTCCGTGCGCCCCAGCAGAATGCAATTGGTGATGATCAGACCGACATAAACCGAGAGTTGCTTACTGACGCCGAAAGCGAAAGCCTTAATCAATTGATCGGCGACAATCACTAACGAGGCAATAATCGTCATTTCGACGATAATGCGGATGCTTCCAGGAACCTGGCGCCGGATCAAACTGACCGCCATATTCGCAAAAGCCGTAACGAAAGTTACCGCCAATGCCATTACGATCGCCGTCTCCAATTTAGAAGTAACCGCCAGCGCCGAACAAATTCCCAGCACCTGAACGATCACCGGGTTTTCTTTAATTATCGGCGTGGTTAAAGTGGTGAGTGACTTATTCATTTCTCATCCTCTTGGCTTGAAGATTGCGCAAAAACGGCCCATAGCCATTTTCTCCGAGCCAGAATTTTACGAGTTGATCAATGCCGCGCGTGGTGAGCGTTGCTCCGGACAAGCCATCAATCTGGTATTGGGACTGAGGACTGGTTGGGTCAACTTTACCTTTGATAACTTCGATTTTCAGCGCGCCAGAATCGTCGAAAGCGCGTTTGCCAACCCATTTGGCGCGCCAGAGCGGATTATCAACTTCGCCACCTAGACCGGGTGTCTCTCCATGTTCGTAAATGATAAAACCCGTAACGGTCTGCAAATCAGGACCAAAAGCTATGAAACCATAGAGCGTGGACCAGAGACCTTTGCCGTAAACCGGCAGAATCACACCACCAGCTTGATCATTTCCAACAACCTCATAAACTACCATATATTTTGGCTGACGACCAATGTGTGCCAAATCATCGGCAGATGGAATTGTCCGACTTAAGGCCGGGTCACGAGCAATGGCTTTGGAATCAAAGCGTGCCGGATCGAGGCGCTTATCCGCCGGAGGTTCACTAATAATTTGACCGGTGGCAAGCTCAACCAGTAGCGGGCGAATTTTCTCCTGAAAAGTCTTTTTCACGGCGGCGTCATCGGTGTAAAGGTTGGCGGCTTGGAGAATATTTTTCAACTTGTCCAATTCTTGGTTTACTTGCTGGCGCGGACGCAGGAGAACCACAGAAGTCGAAACCATCACCGCGCAAACTAGGCAAACGCCCAGCGCCACCAAGAACGTTTTCCGCGCGCTTTCATCTGACATCGCGGGTTGCTCTCCTCTTTATATGAGCGTTAATAAAAATGCGATCTATTAGCGGCGCGAACATATTTCCGAATAAAATCGCCAGCATCATACCTTCCGGAAAAGCCGGATTCAAAACGCGCACCATAATAACCATAACGCCAATCAGTAAACCATATACCCATTGGCCCGGTTTGGTAACCGCGCCCGAAACTGGATCGGTCGCCATAAAAACCGTCCCGAAGGCAAATCCGCCCAGCACCAGATGCCAGAGCGGCGTCACCGCGAACATTGGATTAGTGGCACTGCCCATTAAATTGAAAGTAGTAGAAAGTGTCACCATTCCGATTAAAATACTTAGCATAATGCGCCAGCTACCGACGCCGGTAACCAATAAAATTAGCGCCCCAATTAAACAGGCTAAAGTCGAGGTTTCGCCCATTGAACCGGGAATAAACCCCAGGAAAGCATCCAACCAGCTTGTAGTAACTGCCGACGACGTTTCCGCGAACTGCGCCAGCGGCGTCGCCCGGCTAATGCCGTCCACTGCGATCCAAACCTTGTCACCGGTAATCTGCGCCGGATAAGCAAAAAACAGAAAAGCGCGCGCCACCAATGCCGGGTTGAAAACATTGAAGCCGACGCCGCCGAAAACTTCCTTGCCGAGCACTACACCAAATGAAATTCCCAATGCTACCTGCCAGTAGGGAATCGTCGGCGGCAGGATCAGCGGAAAAAGCAGGCTGGTAACAAAAAAACCTTCCGCGACTTCATGTTTGCGAATTACGGCGAACAGCACTTCCCAGAATCCGCCAACTATCAGCGTTATGATATAAACCGGCAGGAAATATAAACCGCCATGGATGAAATTGGACCAGAAACTTTCCGGATTGAAGTCCAGTCCCAATGCCAGCATCAGGCGTTGTTGCCAGGTAAAATTAGCGCCGGAGCCGAGCGACTGCAATACGAGATTAGCCTGCAGACCGGTATTATAAAAAGCCATGAAAACTGCCGGCAACAGCGCCACGAAAACCGTGATCATCATCCGTTTCAAATCCATAAAATCACGTACGTGCACCGTGCCTTTGGTAACTTTGCCCGGCGTATAGAAAAAGGCGTCAATCGCTTCGAACAGGTAATATAATCCAGCAAGCTTCCCGCCGGGTCGAAAAGGCTTGCCTGCCTGATCGAGAAATTTCCGGAACCCGCCCACTATCCTTCCTTCTCGATTAAATTCAACACGCGTCGCAGGTTCTGCCCGTGGTCAATTTTCGAGGGACAGACAAATGTACATAACGCCAAATCTTCCTCAACCAGTTCTAAACAACCGAGTTTTTCGGCTTCTTCGAGGTCATCTACCGCCAACGCTCGCAGAAGGTAAGTCGGCAAAATGTCCAATGGCATTACCTTTTCGTAACTACCGATGGGAACGATCGCGCGTTCACTACCGTGCGTATCGGTGTCGAAGACCAACTTACGGTTTGGTAAAAAAGCCGCCAGCGCAATATTCTTCACCGAAAATAGCCGCCAACCGGGACTAAGCCAGCCGAATAATTTACGACGGCCACCTTCCGGGATGACACTCACAATTTGATGAAACCGTCCGAGAAAATTCAACTCGCCTGCCGCTGTATGTCCGGAAAGAACCGAGCCGGAAATTATGCGATTATTGCCTTCTTCCAGTTCGCCGTCGGTTAATTCGCTTAGGTTTGCGCCGACTCGCGTGGCAATCAGTCGAGGCTTTTTAACCGCTGAACCCGCCAAAGCGACGATTCGCGCGGTTGGCAATCTGCCGGTAGTAAACAATTTCCCGATAGCCGCGACATCCTGAGCACCAATGCTCCAAACGGTTTTGTGGAGCGAAACCGGGTCGAGAAGATGGATATGCGTTCCTGCCAGTCCGGCGGGATGCGGTCCGGCAAATTCCACTATTTCTATGTTTTCAATTTCAGGAATGGGAATCACTGTATCCGGTGCTTGGCAGACGAACACTTTTCCGGCAGTCAATTTGGCAATAAGCGCTAAACCGCGCTGAAAATCAGCCTGTTGCGCGCGCAGTATAACAGCAATGTCCGGCGCCAGAGGATTGGTGTCCATAGCCGTAACGAAAATCGAATGCGGTTGACTTTCCGGATTAGCTAATTTACCGAATGGTCTGGCTTTGAACGAGGGCCATAAACCGGACTCCAGCAATTGATTTATAACTTCTTCCCGTGTCAGAGAACCAATTTGTTGCTCTGAAAAAGATTTGAATTCAACAGCATCATCGCCATCCAATTTGATTACTAGCGATAGAAAAGCCCGCTTGGTGCCACGATTAATGGCAATAACTTGCCCGGCACCCGGCGCGGTGAATCGAATCTGCGGGTAAGTTTTATCGCTAAAAAGGGGTTGCCCGAGTTTCACCTGATCGCCGATCGTTACCGCGAATTGCGGCTTCAGCCCGATGTAATCCAGCCCTAAAAGCGCTACCTGCGAGACCGATTGAGCCGGGTAAATAACCTGCTCCGGTGCCCCGGCAATTGGCAGATTTAATCCCTTTTTAATTTTAATTAACATTAGCGGTACGCTTTTTTTCCCGATACGATTGGTATAATTAAATGTCTGTTGTATTTATACTGAACTAAATCTTAGTCGAATTTTCATAAGTCGTAGATTAAAAAAAATTCATATATTGAACAAACACAAAAATTACTTTTTTGTAGTAAAATTTAAACTTTAGCAGAATGTCTTGAATTTTATAGAGAATGAGCTGGGTGTTTGTTGGCAAAGAAGTGCTGTTAAGTTCTATTGTTTTAATGGGATGGCAAATCGCCGTTAATCTCTTATAAGCACTTAGGAGAGCTTAATATCTTGGTTTTCCTGGCGGTTGATTATTTTGCTTAGTTGGAAGCGGGGACGCAGGAATTCGGTGAATTGTAACCGGCAACTGGAAATCGTGGCTCACCCCGGAAAGTTCATATTCTCGGCAAATATTTCCATAAATTGAGCGTCGGTAGCTAGTGGAAAGTGTTTTGTAATAAGCGGAATCGAGTGGTACTCTTGCTCATTAAGTAAAGACAACTTGGCGCCGTGCAGAGCGGTATTTCCGGCTTGTTCAATTAATTCTGTGGGAAAATCAAGCAGACCGATTCGCCGCGCGCTGACGACATTGATGTAATTGCCGAATGCACCTGCCAGAAAAACTTGCTTTATATCAGCCGGTTTCAATTGCATTTGTTTCCGTAAAATCTGGATTCCAGCCGCGATGGCGCCTTTAGCCAATTGTAATTCGCGAATATCGGCTTGAGTAACGACCACCGGCGTTTGGAGGGGAATTTCTCGCTCGGGTAAGGTAATTCGTCCGGTTGGATCAATCCAGTCGAGATCGAGGCTAGCGGCGATCGCGTCCACCAGTCCACTTCCGCAAATCCCGCGCGCCGGGACATTGCCGATTACTTCAACTTGCAACTGACTATTGGCAAGCCAAACTTTCCAGATGGCGCCGGTGGTGGCGCGCATACCCATCGTAATCTGAGCACCTTCAAACGCTGGCCCTGCCGCAGTCGAAGCACACAGAATTCTGTCACGATTACCAATGACAATTTCGCCGTTGGTACCGAGATCAATCAGAGCGACGGTTTCGAGACTGCGGTGCATTCCAACCGCCAGAATTCCAGCTAGAATGTCACTTCCCACGAATCCACCGAGACAAGGTAGAAATTTTACTTTGGGATTGCCCGGCAACTGCCAGCCGATTTCCTCTGCCGACCATTCCAATTCACCGGGTTGCTCGATTTCAAACGGCAATAGCGCCAGCGGTTCAACCGATAACCCGCCAAACAAGTGGTGCATAACGGAATTACCGACGATATTAATCTGTTTAAGTCGCCGCTCCGGACAGCGACATTTTTCTACCAAGTTAGCAATCATCTGTCCGATTTGATGACGAATCAGGTTTTGTAATAATTCTCGGCCTGCGGTGGTCAAGCCGAACTGGATGCGACTCATAATATCGGCGCCGTGGCGCGCTTGCGGATTGAGTGCCGTTTCCACGCCCAGAACTATTCCGCTGGACAAGTCAAGTAATTGGGCTACCAGAGTAGTCGTTCCGAGATCTACCGCCACCGCCAAGCTGTCTTCTCCGGCGGGTTTTATCCGGGTAGCATCGGCCAGAATTGAGATTTCCAGCTGGGCGAGTTCGATAACTAATGGTTTCGTCACCTGACATTGACAGGCTAAACGCCAGCCCTGGCTAATTTCCTCGGAAGTCAACGCCTTTTTCTGAATCTCATTGACTGTCAGGTTGCCCTTTAAAATTTTTATACGACATTTGCGACAAACGCCATGCCCACCGCAGGGAAATTCTACTCCTTGTTCAAAAAGGACATCCTTTAAAGCCGATCCGGCGTCAACTTCAATCACTCGTCCGAGCGGTTCGAGGCGAATTTGCACTTTTGCATTTGATTTCATTTTAGTAGTCATTTGTTAACCGATAAGTAATTAAATTTTGAGTAGATTTCAAACAAAAAGGTTTAGAATGCAAGGATTAATCCAAGTTTATACCGGCGATGGCAAGGGCAAAACGACTGCGGCTTTGGGTCTGGCTCTGCGAGCCACCGGTGCCGGACTGAAGGTTTTCATCGGACAATTCGTCAAAGGCGCCGAATATAGCGAGATCAAAGCCTTGCGCCAATTAGCCCCGGGCATCGCAATTAAACAGTATGGACGGCGTTGTTTTATCAAAGATAAACCGGATGAAGAGGACATTCGCCTGGCACAAAATGGCTTAGGCGAAATGGAGTCGGTTATTCAGTCCGGGGATTATGACTTGGTGATTCTGGACGAAGCCAATATCGCGGTCTATTACAATTTATTTAGCGTTGATGAATTGCTCAAGGTTGTCCAGAACCGGCCAAAGCAGGTTGAGATCGTGATTACCGGACGGAATGCCGATCCACGAATTATAGCGGCCGCCGATCTTGTAACTGAAATGCGCGAAATCAAGCATTATTATCAAAAAGGCATTGCTGCCCGACTAGGCATTGAGATGTGAATCTATAATTCGACTTGACTTAAGCCTCAACATGGATCGGTCGAATGAATCCCAAAATCCTCCGCGAGATTACCGTAAGGAAGAAGCAAAAATACAAAATTCGTAAATATTTTCTATTTTCCTTTACGTCTCTTAGCGAACTTAGCGGTTTAATCTTATGCCACAAAGACTCGAGAAAAAGGTCAAGCCAGAGAAAAGATAAGCAGAGGAGAAAGGGTAGCGTTTGACTTAAGTTGTCGTCCGACGATTTGGATTAAGCCGAACTTCGAAAGCGCTTTATCTCGAAAGAAAACATCACGTATCCAAACCCTTCCCCATTCAGTTTTAAGTTGCCTGACCATCGGTAATTTTTGAGGAAAGGTAAAACCAAATATTCTACAGCCCCAACAATTTGAGATCGTAAACAGTCAGGTATTTTGAGGACTTATTTCAATAATAAACATTTCCCGACCTGTTGAAAATTGCCTGCCTGAAATTTATACAAGTATATTCCCGAACTATAATTCGTGGCGTTCCAGACAGTATCGTAATACCCGGCCGATTGTTCTTTAGCAATCAGGTTTTCGACTAATTGACCATTCATATTATATACAGCAAGTCTGACAAAGGCTGTCTCGGACAATTGATAAGCGATCGTCGTGGTGGGATTAAAAGGATTGGGATAATTTGATCTGAGAGCATAGCGATCGGGCACTTTGAGTGAATTATCCAGTCCCATTCCGGCAGGACTACAAATGTTTTCGGCCTCGTCTCCCATACCAATCGGCGCGTAGGCGGAATTTGAAAGACAAATTTTATCCAGCTTTGCTCCGTCTTCGCGGTAAGTGATCGTAAGTTTATGCTCGCCTTTCGTCAGAGTGTAAGAACTTAAATTCTTCCATTCCCACCCGGTCGTCACTAATCCGTTAAACATTTGAAAATTACCACCATCCATTTTTACCCAATAAGAATCATCATCATAGGAGGGGCAGTTTAATCTCGCATACAGATAATAACTTCCGGCACTATCAACCGAAAAAGGAATATGAATGGCGTTTGTGTCACCGGAGGGCGCGCTATCGAGACTTTGCATTCCGGCTTTGACGGTCACATATTTACCATTGGAAGCCTGAGAGTCGGTCAATATATCCCAATTTTCTCCTACGATAGCACATTCGGGCTCGAAATAAATTCTCATACTTTCATCGGTAAAATCCAAGGGTTCTCTGCCTATGAACAAATTTAGATCCACCGCTTCGGCTATCAACCGATGCCCGACTTCATTGGGGTGGAGGTGATCTCCAGAATCCGCTTCAGGTAATAGACTTAAAGTATCTGCCGGATTGCGTAGTGCCCGATCTAAATCTATGACTCCATCGAAGAAACCGCTGTTTCTTATCCAATCATTGACAATTTTTCGCTCGGCTTCATGAGCTGTAGAATAATAAAATGAGCCCTTCATGGGTAATAACGTTGCTCCGTACACAAAGATACCTCTGGAATGCGCATTTACTATCATCTGCTTGTAAGCGTCAATTAGTTTGTTGCCCACGCCGGGCGCCCCATTGCCAATGTCATTTATACCCTCGAAAATGATCAGCCACCTCACTCCGCTTTGATTGAGTACATCGCGTTCAAAGCGACTAAGCGCGGTCGGTCCCAAGCCTCCGCTGAGCACGCAATTACCGCCAATTCCCTGATTCAAAACCGCAACCAAACGGGTAGCCGGATTTTCCTGAAAGCGACGCGCCAGTTCATCTGGCCAGCGGTTTTGTTTGTTTGTGCCGGAGCCGCGCCCATCTGTAATGGAATTACCCAATATAACCACCGCCGCGGCTGAGTCCGGCGCTTTTACATCAATGGTATTAATAACATACCAGTGATCAGTTGTGACTGCACCGGCGCAATCTGCTCTGGTAACTGCATTCCCGGTGATTAGGTATGATGTAGTTCTCGAGCCGGGGTGACCGGTTACGTCCGGAGAAGTGGCGCCAAAATAAATAGTTATTGCAATGTCCGCCCTGGGTGGCAAGGTGAATTGGAAGGGATCTGAGGTAACGGCTTTACCTGCTTCCATAGTAACATTCGGAGAGCCGTTGAAAAATAGTGATTTGTCCGTGGCGGTATCAATCGCACCACCGCCGGTTGAGATAGCGACGTGAACTGAATTCATCGTGACCGGTTTGGTGCTGAATTCATTGGAAAAGCGTAGCCGCAGGGTGTCACCACCGATGGAAACGCGGACAATTTGGCGCAGGGTATTATTACTCAAGCCGGGGCTTGGCGGATTATTGTTTGTTTCCACCAATTGTGGGGCAGTGCTCCAGGTGCCCACCCATTTGGTCGGTTCAGCAGAAACAAAGGAAAGAAATCCCATAATTAAAAGAATTACCAATACAAGGGCAGAAGTTTGATATTGAAGATGCCGGCGATTAAGTCCGCCATTAGCGATAGTGTGTCTTACCGATTTCATATAGCATTTTCTCCTTTCATATTGGGAAAATCAAATTTTTCAACTGTGAAGCGACATTTGAGAGATATCCACTCTTTGGCAGGTAATCTCAGTTACTTTTCCGCGGTAGAAAGAGAGAGGGTCGTGATAGAGTTGGCTGGCAATACTAAGGGCTTTCTTTTATTGAATTCACCAACGTAGACGCAGTTTTCGGTTTCACTGGTGCGATAGATTGCGCCTCTGGCACTGGCAAAATTTTTGATCGCAAGTTTAAGATTAATGTCCATATCCTGAGTTATATTGAGAATCACGATCGTCATTTTTTTATTATCCGGACTGACATACGCGGAAATTCTAAGGCCGGTATTATCATTAGTGACTTCGACTCTCTGCCAATTAGCGTCAATGAAAGCTGAATACTGTTTAAAGGCGTAATAAGTGGGTTTGATCGTGTAGGAATCGAAATCGTTCAGACTAATCAGACCGGAACCGGGCGCCCAGAATAAATCCCAGTACAGATAGGCAGAAACTTGCTCCACTGTCAGGGAATTATGCAACAATAGCGCGGTATTGAGGGCATCCGGCCAGGCGCCGGGGTCGTCCTCGAATTCCGTCTGGAAAATGGGTTTGGCGCCATATTTCTTGACCATTTCCCGATAACTAATCATCCGCGGAATGAAGCGATCGGGATCTGCCCCACATCCACTACAATCGTAAAGATGATGAGCATAGCCATAGACATGCGACAAATCTATTAAATTTTTGATATATACTTCAGAATCTCCCAGGCCGGAAGTTTCAGGCGTAAGCATTTTCGGCATCGCTTGGCCCATTTTAGAGTTCAGCTTCTGCCAGACAGCTTCGTAGGCTACGTTATGAGCAGCAAGGGTGGTATTGTCGGATTCGCTGGGAGCAAATACACACGATTCCCAGGGCGCTTCGTAATTCAATTCATTCTGAATGCTGATATAATCTATGGTCGCCCCAGCATTGGCATAGGCCATCAGACTTTCATACCACCAGTCGGCAAATCCTTCGTAAACGAATTTTCCGGCGACCTTTTTGAGCGTTCCACCTACCACATTGTTATTACTCTTCAAATAGGCTGGTGGGGACCACGAAGACATCAAAATTTTCAAATTGTCTCCCCGTACCGCCTTAGCGTTTTTGATAATCTCGACGGTTTCTTGCATCGTATTCGGTTCCATATCATAATTATTGCGAATGCGGAATATGTCCAGTCTGAGTTCTTTGAAAAGCAGGTTATACAGTTCTGTCTTTTTATTATGATTTACCAGATTCATTGTATAATAAGCTCCAGAAGCACCGAAGCCCTCTATTATTTGGTGACGGATTTTGGCATCCACCTGGCTTTTGCTTTGCGGCGTGGGTGGAATGATTACCGGTGGATTCGCCTCCGGACCATATACGACTACATCATCCACGTAGAAATTGACGCCCGGCGCCGGTCCTTCGAAATACACATCCAGAACCGACAAAGTACCAGTCACATTTAATGTAAATTCACCGGAAAGTTTAGTCCAGGCAGTATCGGTGGCTATCCCGCGAGCGACCCCGATGTATTTTGTTCCGCTGTCGTCTTGTTGTTCAAAAGAAATGGCGACTTCGTCACTGGGCGCATTATCTAATCTGACCCAGCCGGAAACTTGATAGGTTTTGCCGTCAACCATCCTACCAAATACCGACTGTTTGATACCCTGCCAGTTAGCCAGGCGCTGAAAAGCTTTCCCGCTATAGCGACCTTCATATACCGGCGAGGTTACAATTTCTATGGCGCAAGTGCGATCAAACCAACCCTCTTTTCCATCTTCAAATCCGGGATTAATTACAATGTTACTATCCCCATAAGCCATTGCTACCAGCAGAACACTCAATCCGAAAAATAATCTGCGAATTCCTTTCCCAAACATTTTGCTAATACTCCTTAGTTAGAATTTCATAATGAACAAAAATCTACAATTTATTGCCAATTTTAAAAACTTATTTTCAGTAATCAAAACTAACCGGATAAAAATCTCCGAGTAGTCGGGATTCCTGCGGAAGAACCTGTAATCACCTGCTTAGAAGTTCAATGCTCTATCATTTGAAATATTTAACGTTAATAATGAATAAGTAAAATATGCGCGTACCCCGAGCAGGACTCGAACCTGCAACCACCTGCTTAGAAGGCAGATGCTCTATCCACTTGAGCTATCGGGGCATTAGTAAAAATCAGAAAGATCGTCGGGGTGAGTGGATTTGAACCACCGGCCCCCTGCTCCCAAAGCAGGTGCGCTAAACCGGACTGCGCTACACCCCGTTCTCCAAATTCTATCTCTGATTATGAAAAAACAATCATTTCAAGTTATTATAATAAACTCGTTTATCAGTGGTAAAAAGCACGTAAAGTTAGGATATTAAAGCCATTAAAGTCAAGCCGAAAATATTGTTTGCCTTTTAGCTAAATATAGTCTATATTTAGCTATGTGGCTAATAATAAAAATAGCGATTAATGAGGAGTGTTAAAAAGAAATGAATACGGTCTATCGGGCGCTATCCGATCCAACCCGGCGACAAATTCTGAAATTACTGCGCGAGAAAGACCTGACTGCTGGTGAAATCGCCGAACATTTTACCATGACTAAACCCTCTCTGTCAAAGCACTTTAACATTTTACGGTCAGCCGGACTGATTCAAGGTGAAAAATCGGGGGTTACAATTACTTACCATTTGAATGTCAGTGTACTTGAAGAAGCCATTATGGCATTGATGGAAATATTTAAACTCAAAGGGGAAAATAATGGAAGACAATCGGAATAAAATCGAGCTTATGCGACCGGCCATAACCATTACGATTATCGCAGTAATTATGATGTTAATTGCCTCCGCTATCTCTTGGCAGAAATTACCTAACGATGTTCGCGTTCCTGTCCATTGGAATATCGCCGGTAAAGCCGATCGTTATGGCAGTAAATTTCAAGGACTGATGTTGATGCCGCTTTTCACGATTTTTCTGGCAGTTTGTATGGTTGTAGTACCATTGATTGATCCGCATTATCGGCATATCAAATCATCTATGAAGGCATACAACATAATTCTGTCAGCCATTGCATTGCTAATGACATTTCTGCATTTCTTGATATTAATGGCTACGTTCGGGCAACCGATAGACATTATGAAAAACGTGTGTTTAGCTATTGGACTATTATTTATTCTAATCGGTAATTATACCCCTAAAATTCGTAGTAATTATTTCCTCGGCATACGAACTCCATGGACTTTATCCAGTGAATTGTCCTGGCACAAGACTCACCGTTTTGCGGGGCGACTCTTTATTTTACTGGGGGCGCTGATTGGCTTAGGCGGACTTACTTTGCCTGGCATAGCGGTTTTCGTTATTCTGCTAGTTGGAGTAATCGGACTGCTTCTATCTGTAACGATTTATTCCTATGTAATCTGGCAAAAAGATCCCGAGAAGCGGAAGGTATAAACCGCAAAACGCATCAAGAAGATCACCTTTTTATTTTCTTGGAGGTAACTTGAGTCGTTAAAAATACTTACTTTGCCAACTCGCTGATATATTTGCGAATATTCTGTTCGGCTTCGTCTAATACCGACTCGGTTATTGTTTTAGTAATCAATAAACCGTTGCGAATGAAATAAAGAGCCTGTTCTCTAACTTTCCGCCCAGAACTGCGTTCGAGAATGAAAGCGTAAAAATCCAGCTGGGTGGAGTACTTTTTCAATAAAACTTCGTCCGGTTTCTCTGCAATGCGGTCGGATTTGAAGTCTATAATAGTAAGAGTATTGTCGTCATTTTCGATGAGCAGATCAATTTTACCCTCGAGGATCATTTCTCCGTAAAGCCCGACCACCTCGACTTCCCGTCGCCGATTTCTGGCGGAAGTCAATCGCTGGCGTAAATGATTATCAGAATCGAGCAATTGCTTAACCCAGTCGGAAAGTTCAGCGCTAATTTTCTGCGACTCAGGTGCGGTTAGTCGGTAGGGACGCAGTAAATCAGCCAGCATATTTTGAAACGAATCCAGCGACTGAAAATCCCACCAGCTGAAGGCTTTGTGAATCAAAGTGCCTAACTCCTGTGGTGAAAGCGCCTGGTCGTCTTCTGGCTCGGCGGTGGAGGCGATTTTCTCACCGGCGACTACCCATTCTGCCAGAGCGGTAGCAGTTAAATTCCGGATCGGCGGTTTGAACTCGAGCGGTTGAATTTGAGTGCGAATTCTCCGCAACGTTTCATCGTTTAATTCGACTGGCTGAGCGAGTGAAATCCCACTGGGGAGAGCCGTCTGTTCGATTTCGGTTTTGGTTAATTTTACGATGCGGCACAGATTTTTTTCATGCGCCCTAACAAAAATTTCGTCACTTAAATCCCAGAGCGATTTATCCGGTTCATTGGATTTGCCGGACACAGTTGCCGAGCAGACCAAATACGAACGGGCGCGAGTCATAGCGACGTACAGCAGGCGTTTTTCTTCGGCTAAAGTCCGGCGGCGTTCGAGATGTTTTAATTGATTATAGTGGAACGGATGAGGTTGGTTTTTATCGGCTTTAATGGCGACCGCCGCACCGATATCAGAATGAAAAAGGAAGTGATTACTGCGGTAATTGATCCCATTAGCTAGCAAAGGCAGAAAGATAATTTGACTGTCAAGACCCTTTGCCGCGTGAATCGTCATAATCGTTACCGCATCACCTTTGGCGGCGGAGAGATTGGCTTCGCCTTCGCGTACTTCCTTATCTCGATAAATACGAATACGCCGGATAAAATCAATCGGCGAGAGGCTTTCAGATTTTTCCCATTCCAACGCCAAGTCAATCAATTTTTTTACGTTGGCAATTTTCTGAGTGCCGTCCGGTAAACCGGCCAGAAGCGCGGTAAAATTAGTCAGCTCCACAATTTGATTAATTATTTCGGCGGTGGATAGTTGCGTAATCTGTTTGTTTAATTCAGTATAATTACGATAGAAATTCTTCAGGCGTGCGGCTTCATCGGCTTCCAGCGCGAACTCTCTTTCATTTTTTAAATATTGGTTAATCCCTTTCCATAGACTTTCTTCACGGGCTAATTCAGTCAGAGTGGCGTCGTTCAATCCGACCAGCGGCGACCGCAATGTCCCCACTAAAGCGACCTCGTCGTGCCAATTCAATAACACCCGCAGATAATTAATCAAGTCCACGATTTCCGGCTGGTCGTAGAATCCGATTCCCGTCACCACGTAAAAAGGGATTCCAGCCTGGCGCAGAGCCTCTGTGAACTGAGATTGGTGGGTGCGCGAACGCAGGAGAATCGTCATATCGCCGAATTCAGCCTCGCGGATAATGCCATTTTCCCTGACTATTTCGGCTTTATGTAGTTGCCAAATGCGATCGGCGATAGCTCGGGCTTCTAGGACTTCGTCTTTCGGACTTTCTTGGCGCGGACGCGCGGCGAATTCCTTTTCTTCTTCGATTAAAAGCAGTTCAACCGGCGGTTCGGTAGAAATAGAATTGTCCTTAGCCGCAATCGGTAGCGGGTAATGCGCGGCATAACGTTCCGCCGGTGGCGTGCTACCGAGAAATTGAGCAAAGAAGAAATTGTAGAAATTCATCAGAGCTTGAACGCTCCGATAATTAATCGAAAGGGGCTGAACGACAGATTGCTCACGCAGGGTGTTGAATATCTCGACTTCCGCCCCACGAAAGCGGTAAATGGACTGCTTTTCATCACCGACGAAAAAAGTAATCAAATCGGGATTGAGTTCCTGCAGAAGTTGAATGATGCGATATTGAATCGGATTAATGTCCTGGAATTCATCAACCAGCAAATGTTTGAAATTCCTGATGTAACGCACAATCTCCGGCGACCGCCGCGCCAGTAGGTTTTCGGTTTCGAGCTCGATGCCGGTGAAATCCAGTAGAGCTTTGCGTCGCATTTCCGCGCGATATTCTTGCAGAAAATCTAATGCCAGGCGCGCCAGGCTTTGCATTACATCAGCGTGAAGTTTTTCAATTTCCGGATCGAAGGTATGAAATTCGTCTTTGATTAGTCTGAATTTTGTGGCTAACTGACTATGTAATTCACGCACGGTTTCTAATTCATTGCCCCAAGCCGCGGCTGTGCCTTTTTTCCCACCGCCGAGCGCTTTACGCAAAGAGCCGTCCCGGTGTGAAACCGGTATCTGTCGCCGACCGAGAACTTCAGCGGAAGCAGTGAGGATAATATAGAAGTCTCTTTGCAAAACGTCTTCAGATTTGGATGACTTAAAGGTAGAAATTTGATTTATAATATCGCTAATTGTTGTATCGCTGAAATATTCGTATAGCAATTGGAGATTGTAATCGCGGCAGGCTTTTTCAATATCGGCAAGATGACTAGTTACATTGAGATTTTTGTAACGTTCCAGAATCGGCGCACATTCGGCCTGCTTTTCGTAGATCAAGTCCAGCAATTTGGATAATTCGGCGAGTGTTATAGAATTGATTAGTATATTTAGATCGGCATCGCGCTCGGCAATTTTACGCTCCAGGAATTTTTGCCAAAACTGATCGCGGAGGAGGGCTTCCGCAGTTTCGTCACATATCTTGAATAGTGGGTCGAAAGGCAATTCGCCGATGTTATCCCGCAGAATACGGAGGCAAAAACTATGCACGGTAGAAATCGGGGCGGTATTCAGGCGCTCGATCAAACTGGCGATTTTCGCAGGTTCCAAACCGGCTTCGTTCTTGAGGATAGATGAGCGCACGCGCTCTTTCATTTCATTAGCGGCTTTGTCGGTAAAGGTAATAGCGATGATTTGGTCGCAGTCGGCGGCTCCCGAAAGTAAAATTTCCAGGTAGCGTCTGACCAAAACGGTGGTCTTACCGGTTCCGGCGGCGGCGCAGACGAATTGATTCTCCGTAATGTTTCTGATGAACTGTTCGCGTTCGCAGGTTAAGTCGGTCATATAGACTAATTTAAGCATCAAAGCTTTTGGAAATAAATTTTAAAAAGCATAAAATTCGAGCGTTTTTATGGGGAGAAAAGAATAAATGCCGATTATCATACCGTTTTCTTCGGAATGGATTACTTTCGCCTGCTTTCTCGGTCTGATTTTGGGAATTGTGGGCTTAAGCGAAGTCCTGCGTCGGAGTAGTCGCCTGACCGGCGAACAGACCCGCCGATTCGTTCATATTGGTGTCGGAATTTTTGTGATTTTCAGTCCCTTATTTTTCAAGTCGGCTTTGCAACCGGCGTTACTGGCTTTGATATTTATTTTATTGAATGCCGTTGCTCTGAAAGCCGGACAGATGAAGGGAATGCACACGACCGAGCGTCGTTCTTACGGTACGGTTTTTTTCCCGCTGACCTTTTTGATTTTGATTGCGATGTACTGGTATTCTGACCCGGTGATTTTAATGCTCGGGATGATGGTAATGACTCTGGCGGATCCACTGGCTTCGATAGTCGGGATGAAAGTCAAAAAACCACGCCAATTCACTTTCTGGAAAGACCCGAAATCGGTGCAGGGTTCTTTAGTCGTTTTTATTACCACATTTATAATCATAACAGCGTTTCTGCCGCTTTTTCGCTGGCTGGATGGCACGCCAATTCCCAATTGGCAAAGTTTGATCGTGATGGCGTTAACCGTTGGTGTGGTTGCTACGCTGGCTGAGGCGATTTCAAGTGCTGGTTCCGATAATTTGAGTTTGCCGTTGAGTGCGGCTTTGATGATAGATGTGATGCAGAGTTTGACTTTTCAGGGGCAGATTGCGGTAATGGGCTGGGTGTTGTTTTCATTTTTGCTGGCTTATACAGCCTATCGTTTGAAAGCCTTGACCGCGGGTGGCGCCGCCGGGGCAATGTTTCTGGGCTCGGTCGTTTTTTCAATCGGTGGGATTAACTGGGTTATCCCGATGGCGACTTTTTTCGTGTTATCGTCTATTCTTTCCAAACTCGGCAAAGCCCACAAGAGCCAATTAGCCATTATGCAAGAAAAAGGTAGTAACCGCGACTTAATCCAAGTTTACGCCAATGGCGGGGTGGCGCTGGTTATGGCGATCTTGTATTTTTATACTGAAATGGATTTATTTTATTTAATGTTTTTAGGCTCGTTAGCGGCCGCGACTGCCGATACCTGGGGCACCGAAATCGGCACTTTTTCGAAAAGCCAACCGGTTCATATATTGACCGGTAAAGCGGTTCCGGCTGGTACCTCTGGTGGTGTGACGGTGTTGGGCACTTCCGGCGTATTCGTTGGTGCCGGTATATTGACATTGAGTGGAATTTTCCCTTTAGAACAATCGCTGATGAAGATTGCCCTGATTATCATTATAAGTGGAATTCTCGGAGCGCTAATTGATTCCGTATTGGGCGGGACGATTCAGGCGCATTATCGCTGTCCGGTCTGTCGGAAAACCACCGAAAAAGTCAAGCACTGTAATAATCAAGCGACCACTCTGATCTCAGGTTATCGCTGGATTAATAACGATGTCGTCAATTTAGTCTGTACGCTTTCAGGTGCGCTTTTGGTGGGAGTGGGTTGCTGGTTGCTGATGTGAATTTTTTTGACCGGATGCAATTCGGCACAAATCATAGAAATCACACTCATTCCCGCGACAGCGGTTTTCATTTTGCCTCAATAAACTGAAATTTCCCCGATAAATTTGTTCCAGGATCGCGGTAACATTTTGTTGAGTTTTGTTTAGTAATTCATTAAGGTCGGATAATCCCAATTCCAACGTACGTTCAAATTTGACGTCAACCAGAAACCCGCGCGTCCTTTTACCATCTTTAAAGGAATAATAAAAAGCGCCGCCGACTTGTTCGGCAGGTCTGCTTTTCAAAAGTATCAGCAAATAGAGAGGAATCTGGAGTTGCTGTCCACTTAGCGCACCATTGACAATATCTATAATGCTACTGCTGGAGCGCTTGTAGTCGATCACCAAAAAGCGTTTGCCAGAAGCATTGTGGTCAATCCGGTCAATTTTTCCGGTTATTGTCACGGGTAATGTCGGGTCATTTCCAATTAAGAAAGCGTTATCCAGCGCATACATTTCTTCGGTAAGAATCGGGGCAAAGCCGGTCGGGCAGTAATGCCGCTCCTCTTCAACGAAATTGCGCAATCCCATCATCAAATTGTTCAAAACCTGTTCCCATAACAAATCCGGAACGAAGTATAACTTCGGTCGGAAAAGGGTATCTATCCGGGCAATTAATCCATTTAGAAAACTGTCGTCGGCTACCTCGAGGAAATCCGACCAATTTTGCGGCTGACCGGACAGGAAATCCTGGACAAATTGCTCCAGAAGCTTGTGAATCAAAAGTCCTTCGGTCAGAGCATCCAGCCCGATCTGGGGTTCGCGCGAAATTTCGATATTCCAAATGTGAGCACATAAATAGGCAAACGGGCAATCAACATAGTTCTGGATTTTGGTGGTCGAAAGCGGCTTTGCCAGAAATTCCGGGTAAAACCTTAACCCCGGCAAAACGCCGTTCCTAATACCGTCACCTGCTAATCGCTGACGTTCACAATTAAGGCTAATTGCCAACTCATCGAAAATTTTCCTGTCAATCAGGCTAACGAGTTTTTCAATGTCTTCGCGGGCAGTTTTTTCAGCCAGCACAATTTGGAGAAGATCACTGTCTGAACTACAATTAATAGAATCCGGGAGAACCTGTCCAGCTGGAATTGCTTCCCATTCTACGATTTTTTGGTTCGTATTCGCCGGTTGGCAGGCTAATATTTCATCAATGAATGGCGAAACCGGTAAAGCTCGCCCGTTATTATCTGATTCCGGATAAGTAATCAATAATCTCTGATTAACGCGCGTGGTAAGGAGGTATAATAGAAACTTTTCCTCAGCTAAGTCAAAGGCGGCTTCAGCGAAAATTGGTTGATTAGCTAACTGATTGAGTCGCGCTCTTAAATCTTTGCGGAATAACGGATTCTCAGGATGAATCGCCGGAAACTCGCCATCAATTAGTCCCAGCAAAATCAGCCCGTCCACATCCCAGGCGCGAGTATCCATCAAATTAGCCCAAAGGATTCCAGATGGAGAAAGCGTTGCCTCATTTTCTCCGGTATCGAGAAAATGCGGCAGGATTCCGGCTATTTCCTCCAGACTGGTCTTGGTATGAGATTCTCTGAGGCGGACCAATCGTTTCAAAACTGATTTTATCAGCAGAATCTTCTGCGCCTCATCCGGCTGGTCTGGCGGGTAATAACGCTCCAATATTTTAATTAATAGGTAATGATACTCGCTCCACTCGGCGCTTTCCGGCAAACTCAGTTCCTCAATTAAACGAGTCAGGATGGGCTGAATCGCCTGTAAGTGCTTGATCTGTAACTGGGCGTCGCGGCGCTCTCTGTCGTTCTCTTCCCGATCAATTTGCAGAACGAACTGGAGATATTCGATCTGCTGGCGACATCGAGCTGTCCAGTCGGATTTAGCAGATGGCAAACCCCATTCGGTCGAATAAATTTCCAATTCCTGCAATAAATCCGCGCCGTAAAAACGTTGTAGAACCGGCAGGCGCAGTAAGTCAATAAAGACCGGGCGACTGAAGTTTTCCCGATTGAGATTGACGATGCGAGTTATTAATTGAGCCGGTTCGCTGAGTAATAGGTTCTGGACTTCCATTGCCACCGGAATTCCAAAATTCGGGAAAATTAATTTGATTAAGCTTCGGTAGTCGTAACTACCCCGAAATGTAATTCCGATTTTGGCGGGATTCATTCCTTCTGACAACCAGCGTTTGATCGTGCGAGCGGCAGTCTCGATTTCTGACCTCCGACTGGGACACTGAACGATTTTTACCGGCGTGTTCCATTCATTTTTCCAATTGCTTACGGCGTTTGGTGGCGTGAAATTATCGTGTTTTATTAATTCCTTGAAAAGTTTTGAATTCAGGAATCTTAGCGGATCAGACGAAATTGTCCGTTCTGAAAGCATGACCGTTTCGCCCGAACCCAACCAGCCGGGACGATTCTGGCAATATTCATAAATCGGATGAGAGGGATCAAAAATGCTGGTGCAGATTGTTTTGGTAAATAAGGGCGTCAAAGCTTGCAGGATTTTATGCTGAATCGGAGTGAATTCGTAAAAGCCGTCAATTACCAGTAACTCACCTAACTTGTCATTCGACTTATTTTTAAGTAGTTCAAGGGCAATCGTGAGCGATTCACCTGAAGGCCCGGCACTACTCCGACGATAGTTTTGCCGTAATTTAGTAAACAACTTGACCCATTCAGTCATCTCCCGTTCGCCGGAATTTTGGGCTAATAATTCTAATTCCTCGGATGTCAACCCGCTTTCTCGAAAATCTTTGAAAATGTCTTGCAAAATCGGGATATATCCGGGAAATGAGTGATAATTAGCCGCCGAAGGTTGTTTTAAAAGGTCGTGTAGATAAAGCCATTCTTCAGCAGGTTGAACAGTTTGAAAATTGTAATGGCACTCGTCGAGAATCCGCTCTGCCCAGGCGTAGAAAGTACCTAAAAATAGCTGACCGGGCGCTAAAACCGGCTGACTACGCAAAATTTCCCTTTTTATATAATCAATGTGATCGCGTGAAGGTAGAATCCCACCGACTACCCGTCCGGAGCGGAGAACATCAACCGTTTCCTGAATAACCTTTGCAGTTTTGCCGGATTTCAGCGGACCAGTGATATATTTAATTTGCGTCATATGATTAATCTCAAATCCTTTTCAGCCCCAACGAATGTAATTCAAAACGCGATTATTTGCCAGAATTTGTCGCCAACTTACTGCCGTTTTGCGGGAATGTTGCAAAGCGGCCGAAGTTGCAGCTGAAATTTTTACAAATAGAAGTTTAGCTAGTCGCTTTCTCCAGTCGCTTCATAATAGAGAATATAAAAGCGGCTGAAAGCAGACAGCAAACCACGAAAATCAACCACAGTTGCCAGAGGTCGAGAATGCCCCAGAAAGTACTTCCGACGAAAACAAGTTTACTGCCGACCGCCGTCGCCAGAAGCCAGCCACCTTGCATCAGTCCCTGAAAACGTTCCGGTGCGACTTTGGACACGAAAGATAGCCCCATCGGACTCAGTAATAATTCCGCAATGGTAAGGATTAAGTAAGATGCAATCAGCCAGTAGGGCGAGACTCGGGAATAATCCGGCACCGGACTGTATTTAATAACACCGGATTCGTCAACGAATTTCAATTCGTGCGGTGAAACCAGATTCAGCGAGCCAATTAGCAGTACGCTGAAACCGATCGCGGCAACGATCATTCCGATGCCGATTTTTCGCGGTGTGGAAGGCTCCTTGCCCTTTTTATTAAGCCAGTTGAAAACGCCCATTACCACAAAAGTGAATGCTACAATGAAAAGCGGGTTGAAAGACTGGAAAATTTCCGGCGAAATCGGATTCTGGTCATTGCCTTGCTGGAAAAGATAATATCCGATAACTCCGCTGACAACCAAAATAATTCCACCTATCAGACGAGTCCGGCGACTGCGCTTACGGCCAAATACTAAAACCAGTCCGGCTACGAAGGCAATTACCGTAAGTATATTTTCCAATGTGAAGAACATATAAGTTATCCGATCGACTGTTTTGACCGTATAGTCGCGGGCAAAAAATGTCTGTGTCAAGCCGTTTTGCTGAAAAGACATCCAGAAAAATATCACTACGAAAAAAACCAGGAGCAGGGCCGTAACTCGCGGCTTTTCTTCTTTTTTCGAAACAATTAGAATCCAAGTCACAAACGCCACAAATAGCCCGATGGCGGCTCCGGTGCCAATGTCAATTACCAGGCTTACCAGAAATGCCACCACGGCTCCCGCTAATAAGGCGATTAAAACCGTCAGTGGCTGAATATTTAACGCTATCGCTGAATTTTTTTCGACCGACACCTTTTCTTTATTGGGCAAATGCCGATTAAAAACGACATAAATCAGCAACGAAATAATCATAGCCACTGCGGCAATTCCAAAAGCGTAATTGTATCCTGTGGAAAAAACTTCCAGATAATCATGAGCAAAAGCGGAAAGGTCAGTCACCGGACCACTCAAACTCACCCGATTGGCAAGAGTTTGCAATTCACTCGCATCTTTTAAGGTTCCATTGATGTATTGATGACAAATCGCAGGCAAACTGCCGTCGTGCAAAAAGTGGTTGACTTTCAACCACCAGTTGCGTATTCCAGTCGCCGCAAAAGGAGCAAAGAACGCCCCGATATTAATCCCCATATAGAAAATCATAAAAGCCGAATCCCTGATCTTCGAGTATTGCTCGTTGTCGTACATCTGACCGACGACCGCTTGCAGATTTCCTTTGAAAAGACCATTCCCCAGAGCAATAGTAAAAAGCCCAATGAGACTTATCGTTAATGATAGCCCGGGAATAGCGAGTAAAAAATATCCGGCAAACATAATAATTTGTCCGAAGAGAATCACCGTTTTATATTTCTTGGTCGAATCAGCCAGTATGCCGCCCAATAATGCCAGCGCGTAAATGCTGAAATAAAACCAGCTATAGATATTGCCAGCGGTACTTTCATTCATACCGTATTTAGCCTGAAGGAATAAAACCAGAATCGCCATCATCGTATAGAAGCCGAACCTTTCACCCATATTGGTAAAAAAGGCGACAACCAGTCCTTTCGGATGATTCTTGAACATTGCGAAAACCTCCTCTTAGATGAAATATTTTAAATATTTAGTCATAAGATAGCGACGAAAATATAGGTGTAAAGGCGGAAAAATAAAATGAAAATTTAATAGCGAATGTCCCGTCTTAGGTTATCAAGAATGGCGAAAAAAAATATGCCAATAGAAAGTAATCCTGTAAAAGTAGAAGAGAAAGCCTTGTCAAAGTTGAGCCAATATTGTTGCGATATTTAGGAAATGGCGATCATTTTTAGTTAGAATACCAATTTTACCTGTTTATTTTCTAATAAAAATCCAGTTAATTGCAGATTTTCTTTGAATTGCAGAAATTTTGTTATTAAAATAATGCGTTATTTGGAAAGATTGATTCAGAATTAGCTATTTATACCAAATTAGATCTTCATCCTGTGCGAGGGAGATACTCATAGGTGTCAAATAATGTAACCTTGTCGGGGTTAGCAGTGCAATTCACTTCGACCTCCGCGTTAATCAACATTATCTCTGACACTTGAATTTATTATGGAGGTTTGAATGGAAAGCAGTAAACTGTATGTTGGCAATCTGAAATATTCTGTTACCGACGAGCAATTAGCCCAGCTGTTTGCCCAATTCGGGGAAGTCAAAAGTGCCAACGTAATTAAAGGCAAAGGCTTCGGTTTTGTCGAAATGGGTTCGATTGAAGAAGCCAATAAGGCGCACGACGCTTTGGACGGTAAAGAGTTCGAAGGTCGGACTATCCGTATTGCTGATGCCCATCCACCGCGGACTGAAAAAAAAGAAACGCACGAAAAACAAGAATAGTTTAGCTCTTCTTATCGAATTTCAATAAGGTTCAGATTCCGGATTTTTCCGGAAAAACTGATCTTTTTATCAAACGCCATAATCGTTCGATAAATATCTTTTTTTATCTAAAAATTTATGTTTAACCTTTTACTTGCGTTTTTTGTCTAACGCAACGTGAAAAGGAATTATACAATTTGGCTAAACAAAACGTTAACCACCCAGTCTATGATGAACAGGCGTTTAACAATTTGGTACGTGAAAATCACCAGCGCATTTATGGACTATTCCGGCGCATGGTGGGCAGTCAAGCCGAGGCGGATGATTTGACTCAGGAAACTTTCATAAAAGTTTATAAAAACTTACCCAAATTCAGGCAGGAATCTTCTATTCAAACCTGGATTTACCGGATTGCCATCAATCAAGGGCTGAATTACCTGAGACGGATGAAAATCAGGCAAACTCTGGGACTCGAGTTAGCTGACTCAGCCGCCGAACCCGATGAATTCCAAAGCAATCAATCCAATCGTAATCTTTTACGTCGGGCAATCGCCAAACTGCCACCGCGCCAGCAAATGGTTGTTATTCTGCGCTCTTTTCAGGAATTATCATTTAAGGAAATTGCGGCTGTTTTGAACATAACCGAAAACGCCGCCAAGGTGAATTTTTCCCATGCTGTTAAAAACCTGCGAGAGATATTTCTCAAAATGGGAGTGACTTATGAAAATTTGTAAACAAATTAAAGATTATTTGCCGCTATTTTTTACCGGCGACTTGAATGAATCAGCCAAAAGACTCGTCGAAAACCACCTAAAAGATTGTCCTGCTTGCCGCAAATTCAGCTATGAAATACAACACCTGATAAATGATTTACAGCCTGATCCTGTCAATATTGAGCCAAATTATGGAGCTGAATTAGTAGTAAAAATCCAAAACCGACTCCATAATGAACGGCGTCCTAAAAAGTTAAAGTACTATCTGGTACCGGTCCTCGGTTCAATATTAATTTTTATCATTATCGGATTTAACTTGATGCGTAATCAATCCATTTCCTCGCAATGGTTATCCAATGATAACAACATCGACCTTTATATGGATTTGACCCATTCCGGTTATTTTAGTGAAATGCCGGAAGATGTTTTTGACTTTGTGAACTTTAACGAGAATGATCTGATTACCAGCGAATTACGTCAGAAAATAAGTAGCGTGGTTCTATCTACCAATAGTAACTTACTAATTGACGACTATATTGAATCCACTGCCTTTTTGACCGATCAGGATTTCGAATCAGTCCTAGAAGAAATTGAAAAATCCATATTATAAATTTGCGGGAGGATATCAAATGAAAAACAATTGGTTATTGTCAATGTCATTAATACTACTGGGTTTTACCGGTCAATTGGCGGCTCAGCCGCATTCCTTCGACGAATCGAAAATTAGTATGGCGGAAAGACGGGAAAAAATGGAAACTCTGCGTATCTATAAAATGACCGAGTTTTTGGAATTGACACCGGAGCAGTCCGAAAAATTTTTCCCGAGGTTGAAACAGTACGAAAAAAACGTTCGGAAAATGCAACATCAACAGATGCAATTGGTTCGGGAAATTGATCAAATTACTCAAAATACCGATACTACTGTGACCGAAGCCGATGTTAAGAAATTTTTACGGGCAATGGCGCAAATCGAAAAAGACATTATCGCCGAAAAAGAGAAATTCATCAGCGGATTGAGTTCGATTTTAACCCCTAGCCAACAGTTGAAATATATGATTTTCGATAATCGTTTCCGACGACATTTAATGAAAACCCTCAATCCCCCGACTGATAAAATAGAAAAACAACAAAAATAGGAGGTGTAAATGAAAAAGAGCATCATTTTAAGTTTAATCCTGTTAACTGTCCCGGCTTTGATTTTGGCCCAACCGGCTGTTAAAGGTCAAACTGAACCCTGCCAGCAGGCTTTGAAGGGTGCGCAGGAAATGCATTGCCAGGGACAATATAAAACGCCGCTGGCTGATCTACTCAAACTGACTGACCAGCAGAAAGTTGACCATAAAAAAATTATGGTTAAATATCAGCGTTTGAATATCCCTTTGCAGGCCGATTTAAAACTCGCTCACCTGGATTTGAAGGAGGCTATTGAAAGTCTCGACCAAAAGAAAATTGATGAAAGCGTCAAAAAAATCAATGACACTAAAGCCAAGTTATTCAAAAACAAAATTGATCAAAGAGTCGAATTTCTAAAAACTCTGACCGATGAGCAGAGAAAAATCCTTAAAGAACAGCCCTGCGGTATGCACAAAGTAAAAAAGATCAAAAGGTTGGAAGGGCGCTTCGGTTGGGATGATATGGGAAAACTCGGTTCAGAAATTGACGAGTTACTGGGCTTGGTGATGGACATTGATGTTGGCGATATGGAAATCGAGCCTGAAGATTAATTAGATGATTGAGCAAATCCTCAACTGGATGAAGCACGTAGAAATAGGAGAGGGCGATCTCACTACTGAGAGTATCGCCCCCTATTCTTTACATTCATCCGGTCGGTTAGTGATGGCAAGCTACACGCTATTCTCAGGGCGTGCTATAATGGAGAAATTATTAGAAAGCGCCGGGGAACAGCTCCAAATCGAATGGCATTTTGACGAGGGTGATGAAATACCGGCTGGTGCTACTATTTTTGAATTTAATGGCAACGGAGCTGAAATCCTTAAAATTCGGCGTTTGTTGGAATGGTTAGCTAGCAGTCTCTCCGGGCTGGCGACCGCAACGCGGGAAGTCGTTAAATTCCTCGGCGATCATAATAAAAAATTAGTTGCCGGAAACAGCGTTTCCCCAATTTTTGAAGAATTTGAGAAAATAGCCTTCACCACCGGTGGTGGCGAAATGCCATTTAGTGGCATTTCTCAGCGGATTTACCTGACTCAGAATCATTTTATTTATGCCGGAAAATCCCCTGATGAAGTTATTACCACTCTGGTTGATGAATTAGGTGTTGCCCGCAAAAAAATAAAAATCGAGGTCGAGGTCAATGATCCGATCCAGTTTGCAGAAATCAATAAACTCGACTGCGATATGATCCATTTAGTAGATTTTAATGATGAGCAACTGCGCACCGTGTTCGAAAAACTCAACCCGCGCCACAAAACAGTTGTTCATCTCGCAACACTCGCTGACTTTCGCCCGGAATATGATGATTATTTCTTTAAATATGTAGCCGTAGAAGATCTGCATCGCACCCGCCATTACTCACCGGCGAGGCTGATTTTTTCATAAATTTAATATCATAAAATACATACTAACTGATTGAAATTCAAAGTGTTGAATTTCCATTAATATTTCATTTTATTTCCCCGGGCAAGTCTCTAAAATAATTTGAGAATTTTACAAATAGCAATAGCGATTACCCGAACCGGATCGAATCGTTATTATACTCGCCTGTTGGCGAAGTTGCTATTTTTTAGAGGGGAATTACTTTCTGGCGACTAATTTGACGCAGGCGCGCTGGTGAGACGCCATAGTATTTATGGAATATTTTATAGAAACGACTTAGGCTTTTGAAACCATATTCCAGTGCAATGGCAAGGATTTTCTCATCGGTTTCAATTATTTGTTTGGCGGCTAATTTGATTCTCTGTTCATTAATGAATTCAGTCGGTGAAGTGTTGAGATATTGGCGAAAGCATTTGCATAGGTGCTGTTGAGTACAAGGAGCCAGTTTTAACATAGTTTTCAGCCCACCGATCAGGTTTTCTTTCCGCTTCATTTCAGAACATAATTTATCGAACCATTGGGGACGGCTGGGGTCAGGCGTTTGCCATTCCAGAAAAAAGCGCGTGAAAATTTCAGCCAATATCATTTTGAGCTTAAGACGCGCCTGATCTAAATCAGTTTTTTGGAGCGTTATGAGACGGATCAATCGGAGAGCCAATTCCTCAGTTTCAACGAGTGAAAGGGTGAAGGTCGGTGGTAAAACCGGTCCGGTGTAACGTCGCAGGAAAAAATCATTGCCTAGATAAGTGCTGAGATCGAGGAGCAGTTCGAGTTTAAATGCGACGTTAACCATTTCACAGACCGAATCGTTTAGTTTCTCGAAGCTATGAACGTCGTTTGGCCGAATGAAAGTCAACATCCCAGCTTGCAAATCCTGCGTCTCACCGTTGACAATATGCCGGACTTTGCCGCTGATGACGATGAAAAATTCGGCAAACTCGTGGGAATGAAGCGCCGTATTATCGCTGGCGATAGAGTAGTAGCGCAGATCGGATCCGGCAATGATGCTTTCTGGTTGACGGCTACTATCCCAGGCTAAGCGATGGAAAGTGATATTGGCGCCGCTTTGACTGGGAATAAATTTTTCTGGCGACAGAACGATGTTTTTCATAATGATAATATACAGCAATAAATTGATAAAATAAAGACAAGTTACCTCGACGATGTGATTTTATGATATGTGAATATAAAGTAAATTTATCTTATGAATAAAATGGAAAACAATTCAATACAGGGACTACAGTTGGTTCGGCAGGCTTTTTATCGCCAAAAAACTGCTCGGGCGCCTTGGGTGCCTTACGTTGGCTGTCATGGCGGAAAATTGATCGGTCAGACCGCGGAAAATTACCTTAAGTCTGGCAAACTAATTGCCGAAGGCTTGCGAAAAGCCAATGAACTTTATCGTCCGGATGGACTGCCGGTAATCTTCGACCTGCAATTGGAAGCCGAGGTGCTGGGATGTGAACTGCTTTGGGCAGACGATGCTCCGCCGTCGGTCATTACGCATCCCCTCGATTCGCTTAACGGCAAAAATCTATCAGATTTACCAGAATTTAGTCTGGCTAAAGGCCGCTATCCAGAGGTTGCCCAGGCTATGGACATTATTCGTCAAGATTTTGCCAAGGACCTGGCAATTTACGGTTTGATTTGTGGGCCTTTTACTCTGGCGCTCCACCTGATGGGTAATGAAATTTTTCTCGAAATGTATGATCATCCTGAAAAAGTTGAGGAGTTGTTGGCTTATTGTAAGGAAATTGCTTTTCAAGTCAGTGATTTTTATTTGAAAAACGGGGCTGATATTATTGCGGTTGTTGATCCGATGACCAGTCAGATTTCACCGGAGCATTTTCAGCGATTTATAACACCGGCACTCAATCCGATTTTTGATTATATCCGGGCTAATGGAGGACTTTCATCGTTATTTGTATGCGGAGATGTGGATCGCAACCTGGAATGTATGTGTAAAACAAATTGTGACAACGTTTCCGTGGATGAGCAGATTTCACTTCCTAAATTACGGGAGCTGGCTCAGAAGTATAATAAATCTTTCGGAGGTAATCTAAAACTGACGGTCGCTTTGCTGATGGGTTCAGCGGACGATTGCCGCCTGGAAGCCATTCGTAATATAGACGAAGGCGGGCAGGTAGGTTTCATTCTGGCGCCCGGCTGTGATATACCTTATAATGTTCCGCCGCAGAATTTACAAGCCGTTGCTGAAATGGTGTATGATGATTATCAGCGGGAGGTCGCTCGTAGAACATTGACCGCCCGTGAATTTGAAGTAGATTGGATAGTTTTACCGGATTACGCCAATCGGGAGGAAGTGATTCTTGACATTATTACGCTGGATTCGGCTACCTGTGCTCCCTGTAAATATATGGTCGAAGCCGCGCTCAAAGCCACCGCTGATTTAAGTATAAAGACAACAGTTCGCGAACACAAAATAACTACCAGTGAGGGAATTGGTATGATGAAAAAGCTGGGAGTGAGAAGTTTACCGACCATTTGTATTGACGGTGAGGTAAAATTCAGTTCCATCATTCCTGATCAGGAAACCCTAAAAGCCGCTATTCTCGACCGCTGGAAATTTAAAAGAGGTCATTGTAAATGATTCCAATTAGATTAGTGACAGGATTTTTGGGTAGCGGCAAGACGACTCTATTGAAAAATCTTATTCGTCAGAATCAGTCGCGACGTCTGGTTTTTTTGGTTAATGAATTTTCGCCGACTGATATTGACGGCTCACTCATTGCCAATTTAACACCTGATTATCTTAGCATCCCGGGCGGTAGTATTTTTTGCCGTTGTTTAGTGGGAAAATTTATCGAATATTTACAGGAAATCCCCCAGCGCTTTACTCAGGATGGCAATGAAATTGACGAGCTAGTAATCGAAGCCAGCGGTGTAGCCGATCCGCGAGTGATATTTAAAATGTTAAGCGAAACCGGACTGGATAAAGTTTATTATATTCGGGAAGTCTTAAATATCGTTGACCCAGCTAGTCTGGGCAAATTATTCCACACCTTGACGAGCATTCGGGCGCAGATCGAGGCGGCTGACATTATCTTGATTAACAAAGTTGATATTGCTTCACCGGAGGAAATAGCATCGACTGAAAGTCTAATCCGGCAAGTCAATCCTTCTGCCTATGTATATCGGACAACTTTCAGTCAACTGCCGAAGGATTTACCGGAAAATCCCCAGCGTTTACAGGTGCCAGAAGGTGAATTCGCCCCATGCCGCGACCCACGATATGCTACGATAATTCTGAATTCCGGCGATATGAACTATGAACAACTACGTCAGGCAATTACCCCCGTAGCTGAGGATGTTTACCGATTGAAAGGTTATCTCTTTGACAGTCATCAATTTCTATATGTGGATTATTCGCCAGCTGGCTGGCAAATTGAACCGGCGTCCTCAATTGAGCAAGAACCGCAAATTGCAATCATTATAAATGGCGTTAATCAAGCCAAAGTGATCGAACATTTTAAATTATGTGGTTTGTTAGAAAATAATGTATATTCCGGAGCAAAAAATGGCACGTAATGAAGAACTTTATCTGGCAATTTTGAAAGGCGATCGCGCCAAAGTGCAGGCGATCTTGCAAAATGCCATCAATCTTAATCAAGATGTCAATGAATTGCTGGAAGAAACTATGATTCCAGCTATGCGTGAAGTCGGCGAACGTTTTGCGCGGAACGAAATTTACGTTCCGGAAATGCTGATTTCAGCGCGCGCAATGCAAGCCGGGTTGACCTTAATCGAACCGATTTTGGCTAAATCCAATCACAAAGCGCGCGGTAAGATTGCCATCGGCACGGTAAAAGGCGACCTGCACGACATCGGTAAAAATTTGGTTAGCATTATGCTAAAAGGCGCCGGTTATGAGGTGCTTGACCTCGGGGTGAATTGCAGTGTAGAAAAGTACGCCGAAGCAGTTAACGCCGGGATCAATATTCTTTTATGTAGTGCGCTTTTGACTACCACTATGATGTATATGAAGGAGATTGTTGACTATTTTAAAAGTAATAATGCCGTAAAAATCGTCGTGGGAGGTGCGCCAGTTACCCAGAGTTTCGCCGATATGATTGGCGCGCACGCCTACGGCCAGAATGCCAATGATGCCGTTCGAATTGTGGCGAATCTAACCGGAGCGGTCGTCTGAACGTCGCTCTATTAAGGAAAAAACCTGATGCATACCAGACACTTATTTTTATTGATTGGACAATCTAACATGGCGGGACGGGGCGAAATGGATCGCGTTCTGCCGATAAATGATGACCGAATCCAGATGTTTAGGAATGATCGCTGGCAAAAAGCAGTTGAGCCATTGCATGATGATCGGGCAGACCTGGCGGGTGTAGGGCTCGGTATGAGTTTCGCCTCCTCCATTCTGAAAAGAAATTTAGTGCAAAATGTCGGACTTCTGCCCTGTGCAGTCGGTTCTACGGCGATTGAAGATTGGTTGCCGGGCACGCCTCACTATCAGCGAGCTGTTGCAGTAGTAAAAACCGCATTAGCCACGGATACTTACGAAAATATGCTCGGCGCTATTCTTTGGCATCAGGGCGAAGATGACGCCAAAGATAAAATTTTGGCTGAAAAATATCGCGACCGAATAGTTTCCCTCGTGTGGTCTTTCCGGCGTGATTTAAATATGCCCAGCTTACCTTTCATCAGCGGTGAACTGGGTGATTTCATCAATGCCGCAACAGGTTACCCCTACGGACCGGATATTTCGGCAGTTCTAAAGGAACTGGAAAGCATTTTGCCGGATTATGCCTGCGTCTCGGCTGAGGGATTGGCGTCCAAAGACGACGGCTTGCATTTTAATGCACCTTCTTTACGAGAATTCGGCAAACGTTACGCGCTGGCTTATCAGCGATTAATTTCATATCGGCTGAATTAAAACTAATTATTTAAAATTTTAAGCAGTTTAAAGCGACTCAAGCATTGAGCCGGTTATTAGCTCACCGCTATGCACAATCCGCGAATTATGGCAATTGACCCGCGTGCAAATTCCAACGCAGTCGTTAAAATTACAGTCTTGAGTAAGGAAAAAAGCCGCAAGATTCCCGCCGCACTCACATTGCGCAATGACCGGCATTTCCGCTTCGCAAATTGGGCACATCAACTCTAGTAATTTGCCGTCAATCAGGTCTATATCAAGTGAAAAACGCGAATGCTCACCATAAAATGGGCTGAGGGCAATCAGACCGATCGCTTCATCCTGACGAACTTTTATTAAAATACCTGGGTAGCCATTAAAAGTGACTCTTTGGTTGATGAGGTTATGACTGTTCGGACAAAATAATTGATTAACGACTAGTAATTTTGGTTTTTCGGTAAATCTCCCACGCATCGGGTTGGGAATGATCAACATACCTTTATTGTCGAAGATTTTCATTTTGAACTCCTATCAGACAATTATAAAAGTAATGGTAGCAATTTTATAAATCAACAGGTCTTTTTGAACTTAAAGTAATTGTTATATTCCCAAATCGGATAAACTACTAACGAAAAATAGTTTTTGGAATTGTATTTGAGTTCCTAAATTAAGCCGCTTTTTAATTATGGCGAGGTAGCTTCCCGCCGTAGCGGGACAAAGTCCCACATGGGCGGGACAGGCAGTCTTCTCCTTCGCTACCTCACTCTTAAAGAAGATGATTGGCACTTTGATATTGTGGCGAGGTAGCTTCCCGCCGTAGCGGGACAAAGCCCCGCAAGGGCGGGACAGGCAGTCTTCTCCTTCGCTACCTCACTCTTAAAGAAGACGATTGGCACTTTGACATTATGGCGAGGTAGCTCAGTCGGTAGAGCAGGGGACTGAAAATCCCTGTGTCGGCGGTTCGATTCCGTCCCTCGCCACTAATCATAGTAAAAAGTTAAAAGTAAAAAGTAAAAAGTAAGTCCTTATTCTCGTTATTTCGTATTTTTCTTGAAAATTTCTGTGTCGGCAGTGCCCCTGCCCGACTAATTTGCTATGGCGAGATCGGAGATCCTACCCAACTGACTGATGTCTATCGGTCAGGCGGGAATTCCGTTCCTCGCCACTAATCTTTAACAATTCCATAGTTTTTAAATAATTGTTTTTAGTTAACTCAGTCGGTAGAGTCCGGCAACGGCCGGACAAATCCCTAAGAATCGAACTCACGTACTATTTCATTCTTTCCCTGGCTTCCATTTTATAAGTTAATCTTTTAGGATATGGCATAATATTCATTTCCGAAATTTGTAGTCGGAGTTTTTGCTTAGTTCTTTAATTACTCGACAAAATCTATTAAAATACCGTCCTATAAGGAGAACACTATATGATCAAGGAAATAACCGCACAAGAGCTTGACACAGAGAGTTTTATCAGGACACAGATTATCGAGATCCAGCGTATCGTCGGTAACGGTCAGGCAATCAATGCGCTTTCCGGCGGAGTCGATTCGTCCACCGTAACCTTGCTCGGTCATCGGGCTTTGGGCGAACGTTTAAAAACAGTTATCATTGAGAATGGTCTGATGCGCGCTGGTGAAGTCGAACAGGTAGTCAGTTTTTTCCAAAAGCGCGGCATCAGAGTAGAAGTAATCGATGTCAAAGCCGAATTCTACGCGGCGCTTAAAGGGATTACCGATCCGGAAGCCAAACGTGAGGCGATTACTCAGACTTTTTACCGTGACGTTTTCGGCCGGCTGGTGCGCGAAAGCGGCGCGAAACATTTACTACAAGGCACTATTCTGACCGACGTAGATGAGACCGTAGCCGGTATCAAGCGCCAGCATAATGTCTTTGAACAGTTGGGAATCGATTCGCAGGTCGAGTTTGGCTACCGCATCCTTGAACCGCTCATCCAACTGCGTAAAGATGGCGTCAGAAAGGTTGGCAAAGCCCTCGGATTGTCCAATGAAATGTTCCAGCGCATTCCTTTTCCCGGACCGGCGCTGGCAACAAGGGTGATTGGCGAAGTGACCCCGGAGCGCATCGAAACAGTTCGCCAGGCAACTCAGATCGTTGAAGAGTTACTAGCAAATCGCGGCGCCTTTCAGTATCTGGCAATATTGCATGAAGATCGCGTGACCGGTATGTGCAATAATCGACGTGAATTCAGCCAGCAAATTGAAATTCGTTGTTGGGATAGCACCGATGCGCGAACGGCTACTCCTACCCGGCTCCCTTTCGAAGTCCTGGAACAACTGGCGCAGAAAATTACTCGGACCGTGCCCGGAGTCGTCAGCGTTACATACAATGTCACTTCCAAGCCGCCGTCAACAATTGAAGCTGTCTGACAAACAAGATTCCGGCTACTAATTATCCAGAATTCTTTTTTCGTTTTACCATTTTTTATACATATAGTTGATATCATCCTGGATTGTACTTTTGACTTCGCAAATATTCAGTAGCCTAAAGAATAAGCCTGTCCCAATCCGTTCAATCCAAGCGTGATAATTTTTTTGTCTGGTTTAAGATGATCAGATTGCGCAGGGCGTTTACAACCTGCGGGGTGAAATAGTCTCATGCCTTAAAAGGGCTTATGATCCTAAAAACGGCGTAATTTAGTCGGGATATAAAGCAACAGAAGCATCTCAAAAAGTGTGGCAAAAGATAAAAAAATGGCCCACCTTCCTGTCTGCTGACAGGCAGGTACAGGTTATTTAACCTGCTTAATTCATAAATCCATATAAAGTTGTTGATAAAATCCGGTTTTGTTATTTTATACATCGGAATGAAAAAATATCGGTGAAATTGCGAAGTGAGTCAGGAAATATGATCAAGAAGCGGCGTT
>Ga0208826_1000328_pt1 | contig 52008 bp, 43 predicted proteins | sample AD_UKC115_MetaG_FD_184451 | JGI IMG/M metagenome (GOLD analysis project Ga0208826, IMG submission 184451) | Active sludge microbial communities of municipal wastewater-treating anaerobic digesters from Hong Kong - AD_UKC115_MetaG (SPAdes)... | ecosystem: Engineered > Bioreactor > Anaerobic >... | reverse complement strand
CTGTCTTTAACTGAAAACGGTTGACTCACAAAAGAGCCAACAATGTCAGGTTACAAAGAACAAAGAGAAAAGTATCTTACGAAGGTACTCGCACTTCACCGCGCAGGAGTAACGAAAGGAGAGATTCTAAAAGAAATACCTATTCAACGACGAACAATGGATCGCTGGATAGATCAGTTTGCTTTGGAAAAACATCCATCAAAGAAGTATAATTCAAAGAAAAGAGAGCAATATTATGAGAGAGCAATTCAGCTTCACTTCGAGGAGGGATATGGAGAAGCAACAATAGCGAAGTTTATTCCTGTTGGTCATACTACAATTGGCAGATGGATTGCTAACTTTGTAGGCAATAATGGTAATAACTACCCATCGGCTATGAAGAAAGAACCAAGAGCAGAGTCTGATATTCAAGAAGATGTAGCTGCCCTCAAACAGAAAATCGCCGAATTGGAGAGCCAGTTAAACTATCAAAAGTTGCGTGCTGAGGCATATGATACAATGATTGACATTGCGGAAAAGAAGTTCAGCATCCCAATAAGAAAAAAATCTGGCGCCAAACGGTAAATGACTTGCACGTGAAGAATGCCAGAAGCCACACAATGGCAGATCTTTGCGGGCTGTTTGGTGTAAGCAAGCAGGCTTATTATAAGTACAACGAGGATCAGGCTCTCGCCAAGGCAGATAGAGTAGGCTTCGCTCTTCAATATGCGCGAGGAATAAGAGAACTCGCGCCTGGTATGGGGAGTGTCAAGATCTGGCATATGTACAATGACGACTTCAGAGATGAAGTGACTATAGGGAGAGACACCTTCTGCAATATTCTTAACGACAACGGGATGAAGTTGCGAGCTCGAATTATGGAGGACAACATACACTATCACTTCAACTATCTATCACTAATCCTTGATGCATACTCTGAAGAGATAGTTGGATGGAATGTCGGCCCAGCACTTGATGCAACTTATCCAATAGAGGCTCTAAAGATGTCACTCAAGCGCATAGAAGGCAAGAATGTTAGTCTTATCCATCACTCAGACAGAGGATGCCAATATGCTAGCCGAGAGTATGTAAACATGCTAAAGGAAAGAGGGATACAGGTCAGTATGACCGAGTCTGGAGACCCGAAGGACAATGCCCAAGCTGAGAGGATAAACAACACGATGAAGAACGAACTTCTTAAAGACAAAATCTTCTGGAGCCTCGATGAAGTGGTAGCAGCTGTTGCTGTTGCAGTGGACTTCTACAATAACAGAAGACCTCATATAAGCATCGGAATGATGACTCCAGCACAAACTGCTGAATCAACCGGAGATAGGGATATGAGATGGAGGAGCTTCAGGATGGAGGCAATAAAAAGCAGTGATAACTTGAATATCCCTGAAAGCTGTTTACCTTTGAGTCAATGTCACGGCTCGGCAGTTTAAGTCAACCTATGACAGTGATAAGACTCGGATGGTAAACACAGCTCAGGGATAACGACCAAAAGTCAACTTATACCAGTAATAATCTATAAACCCGAGTCAACCAAAATCAGGAAAGGACACAAGCGAATTTCAGAAATTGATGATAATTCAATAATGACTATTGATGAATTAAAAAAATTGCTAATTGAATAAAATACGGCAACCTTCACTCAATGTACCTGAAAGTTATTTTTACATCGTGTTTAATGAAATCATTCTTACTGATTTTGAACCCATGTTTTTCTTTATCACCTGATTTGACCACAACTGTAACCGAGTCACTCCATTGTTGAAGGTTAACAAGAGAGGAAATATCGCACGACACAGTCCCGTAATCATTACTTGTAATCGACCAATTATCAGGTATTCTAGGATTGTAACAGAGTTGTAACCGCAGGGTATCGGGTATTTGCTCTTCAGGATCGTACACCATATTCAATTCGGCACGGATTTTTTCTCCATTTTCCCTATTTATAATAGAAGTTCCTAAATTTAAATCGAAATAGCCTCGATATCCGCGATCTACAGACAAAAATGAGGGTAACTGACAACTATCCTTATCGGTAATATGCTTCGCCTCGGCTTCCGCTTTGCTGATAGGTTGAATTATATCATATACCGACCATCCAGAGATATGCGCATTGTCGATAAACTTTACGCCGTCTGCCGATGTTGTCCAATCACTCTCCTTGTAGTGAAAACCGAAATAACCTCTCTCAACACCGGCAAGTGCTCGGTCGTGAGAAATTACCAATCCTCCACCATCAAGATAGCAGTAGTAGCCATTTATCGAATCGCCTATAATTGTGGCTTTACTCATAAAACCCCTGAAACCATCTTCTTCATCGTCGTTACAACTTGTATGGCTTATCATACACGTAAACAAGGCAAGGATGACTAGTATATTCCGATTCCTATTTCTTCTTATTTTGTGATTCATCATTTCAGTGTTTTTTACGTCAGTGCATCTTTTTACAGATTTTATGATGATGCGCGATTGCTTGCTATTTTTAAATAATAATATAGAGACAAGTTTCACAATGTTGATTTGTGAGAAACTGCACTTTCTATAGACTGCAAAATAAAGTCTCACCTGTCGGAGTTTGTCGTAAATGGCTAATAATTAAGGTTTTAAAAATTAGGCTTTTTAAAACCTTAAAATATAAAAACTTATTAATGAGCCATTTACGACAAACTCCGACAGGTGAGACAGGGGCAAGTGCCCCAGTGCAGCAGGCGCTAATGGTTATTCTGTATATCCAGGATTTTGTTGAAGTTCAGGATATATTAACCTTTGTGAATGCGAGATAGGCAAACAGACTTTCTTACTTGTTGGAGTAATTGTTACAGCTTCACCTGTACACCAGTGGAAGCCTCCACTTCTTGTTACACTGTTACCGGTTCTCATAAGATCAAAAAACCTGTGCCCTTCTCCTACAAATTCCTTTCGTCTTTCTGTCAAAATATCATCTAAAGTTATGCTTGAAACATCTGTATAGTTCAATATACGATTACGACGTAAAGTATTTATGTAACCTGCTGCGCTTGAAGGATTAACATGTAAAGCAGCTTCTGCAGCAATTAAATATGCTTCAGAAAGTCTCATAACTAAAGGATTGTTCATCTTAGCATCAACGTAATTTGTCCCTGGAAATTTACCTAACCAGTCTCTGTGATCAGGAATAATAGATGTCGATCCATCCTTAATTACCTGACTTCTAATGTCTTCAGTATGATTTTTGAGAAGGTTGATGAACGATTGAGTTACAATTATTCTGCCTGTAGAATTAATTTCAGGACCATGCCATAGTGGATAATACCATGAATCATATCCTCCATCATCATCCAAATGAGATGTCCTTCTTACAAGAAGCTCAAAAATAGTCTCTGCTCCACCCTCCTGGCTGAAATAATTTAGATAATTGGCTCTTGAAACGAGAGTATATGGAGAAGAGGTTATGACTTCCTGAGCTGCTGTCAATGCTTTATCCCACTGGGCAGTATAAAGATATGCGCGAGCTTGAAGAAGTTTAGCAGACCAGTAGTTCATATGCCCTGTGTTCTTGCTTCTTGACAGAAGTGGTAAAGCTGTTTCAAGATCGGAAAATACTTGTTCATAAGTTTTGGCAACAGTGCTTCTTGGCTGTCTTGACTCAGAAGCAGAAACAGTTCTTGTAATAATTACAGCTCCAAGGGATGCTCCATTATCAGATGTAAAAGGGTAACCATATGTTCTTGCCAGATCGAAATATACCAAAGCGCGAGTTGCAAGTGCCTGCCCTTTAATGTCATTTTTTACTGCCACATCTGAGGATGTTGAAGTCGGTATAGCTTCCCAATTCTCGAGGATTGTGTTGGCTCTCATGATGACTTCATAACATTTGTTCCATAAATCAAAATATGTACTCTGTTCTGAATTGTAGTCCAAAGTATATACGGCAACCCAACCTCCTCCAGAGTCTTTGGTCTGAAGATCATCTGCTCTCAACTCTCCAAGAACAGGCATGTAAGACCCATAATAGTCATACCATTTCATGTCAGAATATAGTCCGTTGACTGCATTTGTGGCATCAGTCAATGTAAGCATTGCTGTAGCAGAACTAACTTGATCTGTTGGTTTTGTATCAAGAAATCCTTCACAAGAAGTAAATGAAATAGCAGCACATGCTATAAGAATATTTATAATGAACTTTTTCATATTTAACATATTAAAATTATTTAAGTGTAATTTCAACGCCTATTGTAATAGTTCTCATTGCAGGCATTGAGAAATCGTAAAATCCGCTATCTCTTACTTCTGGATCAAAGTTTAGCCCGGAAAATGTGAGAAGATTGACACCAGCCAAATATACTCTGGCATTTGCCTTTTCCTTTAATAATTTAGAAATATTATAAGATACTGTAAGATTTTTTAATCTTAGATAATCGCCTTTTTTCAAAAAACGTGATGAATCGTAATAACCTCCATAAGCATTGTCAGCTATGCGTCTAGGCACATTTGTTATGTCTCCAGGTTCTGTCCACCTTTTTAATTGTCCCTTTCCAATATTATTTCGATAGCTGTATCCATCTGTGTCAATGTCATCAGTAGCGTTATCCCAAACATAATGACCGTATTTATAGCTCCAAGCCATAGATACGGAAAGATCTTTATAACTGAAGTTAGTATTGAATCCACCAAAACCTTTAGGAATAGCGCTCATACCTTTCAAAATCATAGAAGAAGCTTGTTTTCTGTTCACAGGAGTCATATCATAGGTTCCATCCTCAAGAAGTGTCCCTTTTGCATAGAGTGGCGATCCTGTTTCTGGATCAACACCAAGATATTTTCGAGAGTAGTACTGATAGAAGGAATATCCGGCAGTCCAGACATGAGGACGGCTAACTATTGATTCACCCTTTTCGGACATTTCAAGAATCTTGTTGGTATATTTACTCCAACTTATATTAAAATCCCAACTAATATCTTTATTCTTAATTATATCAGCTCTTAGTGAGAGTTCAACTCCCTTATTTTGCATTGAACCAACATTTCTCAATGCTGTCTGGAATCCAGTTGTTGTAGGCACGGAGGCATCCAGAAGTAAATCTTTTGTTTTTCTCTCGTAATACTCGGCTACGATACCAAACCTCTTCAAAAAATCATATTCAACGGCTACATTCCAATTGTAATTTTTCTCCCAGGTAAGGTCATAATTAGCGAGATTGCTTGGGTAAGCTGCATTCCCGTCACCATATATTTCATAAGAAAATAAAGACATGTAGCCATATAGATCTGATGGTAATGTTCCACTTGTACCATATGAAGCACGTAATTTAAGGTTGTCTGCCCATTTGACTCCTTTCATAAATTCCTCGTTAGAAAGCTTCCAAGAACCGGAAACTGACCAAAAATTCCCCCATCTTTTTTCAGGGCTTAGTCTTGAAGAACCGTCTCTACGAAATGTCCCTGTAACAAAATATTTGTTATTGAAATCATAGTTAAGATTACTAATTAACGAAAGTAGAGTGGACTTGTCGTTATATGTACCTCCTTCCTTTAGTGTTGCTGCAAGATATGTGGATTGCATCGCATAATTGGCAAAGTCCGATTTCGACAAGTTAGTATATTGTTGGGAATCATCCTCTGCCTCCCAGCCAAGCATAACAGAAACATGATGTTTATCAAGAAATATTTTGTCATAGTTTAAAGTAGTAGAACTAACAAGTTTCTCTACTCTTCTATAACGGTCTCCAATATATCCATTGCCGTATGCTGTACCATTTGGGTGACCCATCATCCATCCAAATCTATCATCAATTCTAGTATAATCATAGCTTAGAATTGTCTTTACCTTAAGCTCCGGCAGAATTTCTGCTTCAACAAATCCTTTGAGCATTGTTCTCCCTTGTTTCGAAGTAGCAATTTGTTTGTCAAAGTTAGGAACAGGGTTTCTATATGAACCATTATATGTCCCCATCCAGTAATTTCCATCTGGATCTTTATATGGCCAACGAGAAGTAAGAATAACTTTCCACAAATAGAAAGGATTGTCTTTTGCAGCTCCGTCCTGATTTCCTTTTTGATTAGTGCTGGAAAATTGGAATGATCCTCCTACTTTGATGTGCTTACTGGCTTGGGCTTCAGCATTGATTGTTGCAGAAATCCTTTTCAGATTTTCCATCACATTTACACCTTGTTGTTCATTATATCCGACTGATGCATAAGTTTTGGAAAGTGGTCCACCTCCCGAAATGCTATATTCATAGTTCTGTGCAATGGCATTACGAAAAAGAACGTCCTCCCAATTGACATATTGATATCCCTCTTTTTTTGCAGGATAATATTGTTCTACTTTAGCGTTAACATAAGCTGAAATAGATCCATAGCTTGTCCATGAACTTGGATTGTCATTTGCGTAGTTTGTCCATGCTTCTCTATGCAGCATCTCTGCTTCCTGGTCATTTGCAAGTGGATAATTGTTATAAGCAAAATATGACACTCCGGCACTTGCTTTGAATGTAGAGACAATCTTACCAACCTGTCCTTTTTTGGTAGTTATTAAGATTACACCATTTGCAGCTCTCGAACCATACAAAGATGCAGCCGCAGCATCCTTGAGAATTGTGATAGTTTCAATATCACTCGGATTCAGGTAATTCATTGTACTTGACCAAATATTTGCAGATGAAAGGTCTCCACTTGTAGCGGGAATATCATCTATTACATATAGAGGATCATTACCGGCATTAAAGGAGCTGAATCCGCGAATTCTTATCTCGGGAAGACCTCCGGGTTGACCTGAAGTTTGAGCTATCGATACACCTGGTACTGCTCCTGTAATAGCCTGTTCAAAAGTCATTACAGGAATGTCTTTTATGGCATCTCCCTTGATCATTGTGGCAGATCCTGAATAAGAACCCTTTTTGACGCTGCCATAAGCAACTACCATTACCTCATCAAGACCAACTGCCTGTTGAGACATAACAGCATTTACAATAGACCTGCCCTCCACAGGAATTTCAATTGTTTGATAACCAATTGAGGAAAAAACAAGAATCGCATTAGAAGGTACTTTGCTGAGCGAATAAGCACCTTTTACGTCTGCCATTGTTGCAATAGAAGTACCTTTTACCATAACAGTGGCATATGGAATTCCTGTGCCATCTGAAGCGTCAGTGACTGTACCACTGACATTTACTTGCGCCAATGAAGTGTTGATAATAAACAACATTGACGACAAAAAGAGAAATAATCGTTTTGTCATAAATTTTGCGTTTAGGTTGAGTTAAAAAATTTAGCTTTTAAATTAAACAAATCACCTGTCAGAGTTTGTCGTAAATCGCTCATTAACAAGTGTTTAATTTTTCAGATTTTAAAAAGTCTGATTTTTAAAACGCTGACTGTAAGCGATTTACAACAAACTCTGACAGGTGCAAGACCAGGTGTTTTTTAATAACTTTGCGTCGCAAGAGCTGACCACCACCGGCCCCAACCTGTCGGAGTTTGTCGTAAATGGCTAATTAACAGGCATATAAATTTACAATTTAAAACCAAAATAAAAAATAAATAATTGATTACAAGCGATTTACGACAAACTCCGACAGGTGGAGGCCCGCTCTCCGAAAAAGAGTTTGAAGCTCTCTACAGGCAGAGCTACCGCAAAGCTTTGTACTATTGTAATCAATACATTGTAGACATCGAAAAGTCGAAAGAGATTGTGCAAGAAGCTTTCATCAACCTTTGGGAAAAACGTCAAAGTATTCATATTGAATCCGGCAATCCGGAATATTACCTTCTTACTTCCGTCAGGAATCTGGCATACAATGCTATAAGAAACAAGATAAGAGAGTATAAAAGAACCGGAAAAGCTATTTGCATTGATGATAAAATAAACGAAAAGTCTCTCTCTCAAGAGCCTTGCGACTTATTAACATTCAATGAAATAAACACGTTGATTAACACAACTGTCGACTCCATGTCCAATAAAATCAAGGAGGTTTACATAATGAGCAGAGAAATGGAGATGACCTACCCTCAAATTGCCGAAAAACTGGGCATTTCTGTCAAAACTGTAGAGTACAGACTTAGCAAGGCACTTGCCTTATTTAGACAAACTTTGAAAAAATACTTGCCCCTGATTCTTTTATTTTTTAATAACTTTTTCAGGTGAAATTAATAATTTGGTGTAATTAATATTATGGATAAAATTATAATAAAATATCTATCTGGCACGGCTAACGAAAAAGAAAAAGAGCAATTGTTGCAATGGATTGAAGAGAGTGATAAGAATGCAAAATTCTTTGCCGACCTTAAGCATGCATGGACTCTTTCCAAAACTAAAAATGATCCTCTTTCCGACAAAGAAGTGGTTCATTTTATGAAAATGATAAAGAGAGAAAAACAGAGACACCTGCCTTCATGGTGGATTGCAGCAGCAGCTGCTGCAGTTGTGATTCTAATCTCTTCGCTGTTCATAAGTATGCAAAGAAAAATAGAATCATACAAGGAAGATATTTCTTACATGCTTACCCAAGCAGGACCTCGATATGAGTATTCAACACCATACGGAGTAAAAGGCAAGGTTTACCTTCCTGACGGAAGTGCTGTCTGGCTTAATTCTGGCAGTAGGATTTCATTCCCAGGAAAATTCAACGGCAAGTCAAGAGAGTTGGATTTTTCGGGTGAAGGTTATTTTGAGGTCATTCCTGACTCGCAAAAACCAATGAATGTCAGGCTCCGCTCAGGGCTAACAATAAAAGTTGTTGGCACTGAATTCAACCTATCCTCCTACGATGACGACAAGAAAGTATCCTTACTTCTTCTCAGCGGCAAAGTGAATATTAACAATGCTGATGGTAAAAAAATCTATTCAGTACAGCCCAACGAAAAAATCACAATAAACCTTATCGATAATACATTATCACGCAATATCCCACAGGAAATTGCTCCAACAATAGGCTGGAAAAACGGTTGGCTTATTTTTGACGAGGCTCCTCTCGAAGAGGTGTTTAAAAAAATGGAGCGTTGGTATGGACAAAAAATTATTGTAGAAGACGAAAGTGTCTATTCAAAAAAACTTACTGCCAAATTCCACGAAGAATCTATATCTCAAGTTTTTGGACTTATGAATCAAATCTCACTTATCAACTACAAAATTGTTGACAGTATAGCCTATATATCCAAATTCAATTAATTATTTATTTAGGGGGTATACAGATTTTGGTGTATCTACTGTCAAATGAACTTAAACAAAATTTGTATGCAAAAATTATGTCTGTTTATTCTGACTTTATTGGTTTCAGCCACATTATTTTCCCAAAATGTCGGAATTACCTTCAAAGGAGAAAATCTCCCTTTGAAAAGCATCTTAAATGAACTTGAAAAAAAGTCCGATTTTACATTTATCTATTCTCCCTCGACAATAGATGTAAACCAAAAGATCTCCATTACGGCCAACTCTGAAGATTTTTTTTCCCTCCTCGACAGATTGTGCCGAATTGCTAAAATTTCCTATAAGACAAGTGGAAGACAGATTGTTCTAACACCTTTGGCAACTTCTGAAAAGGCAGTAAACCAGCAGAATGTAACTGAAAACGAAAAAAAAATCACAGGTACAGTTCTGGATGAAAACCGAGAACCTGTAGCGGGTGCATATGTGATACTTCAAAACAACAAAAAAATTGGCACTTATACAGATGCAAAGGGAAAGTTTGAAATCAACATCCCCAATGAGTATGCAAATGATGCTGTCTTGCTTTTTTCTTTTTTCGGATTAAAAGCTACTGAAGTTAAAATTGGTGATGATAACAATATTTCTGTAGTAATGCCATTTGAAGAAAAACAGTTGGATGACGTAGTAGTTACCGGTTATCAAACAATTTCGAGAGAGAGGGCAACCGGTTCATTTGCCATAGTAACTCAAAATGTTCTCAACACCAAAATGCAAACAAACATTATAAACAAAATTGAGGGAATGGTTGCCGGCCTGAATATTTATCGTGGATCTGTTCAAATAAGAGGTGTTTCAACTATTAACGGAAATAAAAACCCTCTCTATGTTGTAGATGGAGTGCCTTTTGAAGGCGAACCGGGGAGTAATGCATCTCCTCTCGACGTTATTAATCCTGCAGATGTGGTGAACGTTACTGTACTCAAGGATGCAACAGCAGCCTCAATTTACGGAGCAAGATCTGCTAATGGTGTAATAGTCATAACTACCCGAAATGGCGAAGAGGGAGCAACAAGGGTAAATTACAATGGATCAGTAAGCATGATAGGTCTTCCTGACAGAGGATATGCCAATAAAATGAACAGCAGCGAACTTGTAGACTATCAGTTAATGCTAATGGAGACTTATCCAAAACTTTCCCGTAAGGGAATAAGAGAATATCAGAATCCAGTACAGTCTCTCATGCTAGACAAAAAAGAGGGTAAAATAACTCAGGAGCAGTTGGAACAGGCGTTAATTCCATACAGAAATTTTGACAGGTATGATCAGGTCAAAAACGAGTTTCTAAGAAAATACTCAATTAAACATCAGCACAATCTTGCACTTACAGGCGGGACTAAAATTCACAAGTACAACTTTTCAATAAACTACTCTGGTACTGCACCTTATGAAAAGGCTCAGTATGAAGACCGACTTGGGTTTAATCTGAAAAACACCTTTGATTTCTTTAAATGGCTAAGTGTTGACGCAGGCATTCTTTACAGTCAGGTAAAGTCAGACTATGACAACGGAATACTCGGAATGAGTTATCTCGATGCTGGTGGAGCTTCATACCTCAGATTCAGGGAAGATAACGGAGAACCATCTCAATGGTATCAAACCAAATCTCAATATGAGATAGACCGATTGAAAGCTTTAGGTCTTCAAGATGAAACATTCTATCCTGTAAACGAGCTGAAGAACAGAAGATACACTGCCAAAACAAACTATCTTAACATCAATTTAAATGCTCGCATTAAAATACTTGATGGCTTGACAGCAAGTATCAGATATCAGACCGAACAGAGCAATGGTTTTACCAAACAATATGATACTAAAGATGCAATAAGTGTTAAAACCATGATTAACGACGCCGTTCAGATGGTTAACGGAGTACCGAAATATAATATTCCAGTTGGTGGACAAATCGTACAAAAATGGATGGATAACTATTCTTATACTTTCAGAGCTCAAATTGATTACAACAAACAATTGAACGATAATAATATTGTTCAGTTTCTGGCAGGTGCAGAAGCTAGAAAAGTTGTTACCTCCGGAAATGGTTTTTATCGTCTTGGGTATGATGACAATAATCTTGGATACAGTGAGATAGATGCCCTGACTCTCTCCAAGATGCTTTCAGGAACAGAGTCGATTTATGGTACATTTTCATTCAGCAACAAGACTCCTGCAAGTACATTTGTAGATAACAGATATCTTTCATTCTATGCAAACGGGTCATATACTTTGAATAACAAAGCTACATTTACTGGAAGTATCAGAATTGACCAATCCAATCTTTTTGGTACTGATCCGAAATATCAATATCGTCCTCTCTGGTCTTTAGGTGCTCATTACGAGCTATTAAGAAATTACAATTGGATAGACAGACTGGCTGTAAGAGTTACATACGGAATTAATGGTAACATCCCTAAACTCAATGGCCCGTACCTGATAGCCAAAGTTGACAGGAATAACTATTATACCAACGAAAATGCAATGTACATTGCTTCCCCTCCCAATCCTCAGCTAAGATGGGAAAAGACAAAGGTTTTTAACGTTGGAGTAGATTTTAACTTACTGAAAAACAGGCTTGATGGTTCAATTGAATTTTACGACAAGCACACCAATGATTTATTGGGGCCATTTGCCATAGACCCTACTTTGGGATGGACAGATGTCGATATCAATTTTGGCAGCATGTACAATAGAGGAGTGGAAATAGCCCTGAACAGTCAAAATATCAAAAAAGAGCATTTTAGCTGGAGCTCCTCCTTGTTGTTTAGTTACAACAAAAATATGATAACTCGAGTTGAAGAAACCGATGAGTCTGCCTATAGTTATTACTATGGCACTAATATTCGTAAAGGATATCCAATGGGTGCACTCTTTAGTGTAAGATATAAAGGCCTTAATCAAAATGGAGCTCCTGTAGGACTGACAAAAGACGGGCAAGAGATTTTGAATTACAATCAGCTGACAAAGGATGATTTGGTATACTCCGGCGTTGTCACTCCTCCCTATAATGCATCTTTGACAAATACAATCTCATGGAAAGGATTTGAACTTTCATTTATGTTTATCTATTCAGGCGGACATGTGATGAGAGATGTTGCTGCATCGTACACAATTACAAGCCATCCAATGTATGCAGTCAGCAACGTGGACAAAAATATGGCAAATTACTGGAAAAAACCAGGTGATGAAAATAAACCAAATGTCAATCCTGCATTTATGTTTCAGTCAACAGTAAGAAATGGCGAATATATTTACAAGGCTGCAGACAAATTTGTTAAGAAAGCGGACTTTATCAAGTTGCGTGATCTTATACTCTCATATAATCTGCCATCGAAAATTACTAAAAAGATGGGCATAGGAGCAGCAACTATCAATTTCCAGGCAAGAAATCTATGGTGGTGGGCTGCCAATGGAGATCTCGATCCTGAAGTTTGGACAGGCACATCACTTTCTCCTACCAGAGGCACTAAATATCCTGCCGAATTTATTGTAGGATTAAATATCAATCTATAAAAATATTCAACACCATGAATAAGAAAATTTTAATAAATATATTGGCTGTATCACTTCTGATATCTGTGACAGGCTGTGACGACTATTTGAACAATGTGCCCAAAGGCATGACTATTCCTCAATATATGGAAGATTATCAGAAGCTGTTAAACTCTCAGTCCCTGATTAATGCTTCCGACGGAATGCTCGATTACCTTACTGATAACATCCATCTGCTCGATAAAAATGCAACTGCTTCATATTATATATACATAAATAAGGATGAATCCGTAAGAAATCTTTATTCCTTTAAACCAGGACAGGTCTATGTTGAAGGCACAAAGGATTATATATGGAATAATGCCTACGAAAGACTTTTTACTCTGAATACTGTCATTAATGAAGTCATGGATTCTAAGGGAGGAAGTGAAGAGGCAAAATTAAGAATAAAGGCTGAGGCTCTTTTTGGAAGGGCTTATGAATACTACAACCTGGTAAACACCTACGCTAAACAGTATAACAGTCAAACTGCCAACAAAGATTTAGGTATTCCTTACCTCACTGAAGCTGACATTAATCAAAAGTATCAAAGACATACTGTTGCCGAAGTTTACGAAAAAATGCTTGCTGACTTGGATGAAGCTGCTTCTCACATACCTGATATTACAGCTAACAGGGCTCACCCCAATAAGGCTGCGTTGTATTCTTTTTATGCAAAAATTTATCTCACAATGGGAGACTACACTAAGGCTCTCAAATATGCTAATGACGCACTCGCTCTCAACAGTGCACTGCTCAACTTGAATAATTACGACAAAGCAGAAGGTACAACATGGGGAAGAGTCTACAAAAAGGGAAATCCTTCTGAACGACTTCCTGACATCAACCATCCTGAAGCAAATTATGTGAAGTGGCTGTCTGGTTCTCTTCAAGGTAGTGTGATGCTTAGCAGTGAAATGAGAGATCTTTACAAAAAGGATTTAAATGGCGCAACTGACTTGAGAAAGGAATATTTCTTCGCCGAAAATCAGGTTAATCTTGGTGGAAGTACTGACTATTTCCCTGGAGAGTGCGCATTTGTACTCTATGCAAACTTCAATGTAGGATTTACTTCTACAGAAAATTATTTCATAGCAGCTGAGTGCGAAGCGAGAATTGGGTCGAAAGACAAGGCCATGCAACTTATCAATACTGTCAGAAACAACAGAATGATGAATAATGAACAGCTTACTGCATCGACCAAAGAAGAAGCTTTAATCAAGGTACTTGAAGAGAAGCGGAGAGAGTTTTGTTTCAAAGGTCCAATGAGGTTGTTTGATCTTAAACGGCTTAATCTCGAATCACAATTCCAAAAAACGATAACTCATACTGCCGATGGAGAAACATTTATCCTGCCTCCGAACGATGTAAGATACATAATGCCTGTTAATAAGGAGATTCTTAATTTCAACCCTGATTTTCCGGTATACGAAAGATAAAAACAAAGCGAAAGATGATTATAAAACAATGAGAAAAGTTTATTGTCAGATCTTTATATTTGCAGCGATGTGCCTCTGTTTTTCACAACTCTCTGCCCAAAAGGCTATTCGCTTCGAAAAAGGCAACTGGAATGAGATTGTGGAAAAGGCACAAAAAGCGAAAAAATTGATTTTTGTCGACTTTTACACTCAATGGTGTGGTCCATGTTTAAATATGAGTGAGGAGGTTTTTACTCTACCGACTGTTTACAATTTTTACAACACTAATTTCATTAATGCCAAAATTGATGCTGAGCACGGTGAAGGAAAAGAACTTGCGACCAAATATCAGGTCAAAGTTTATCCTACATATCTTTTTATAGATCCAACAACAGGAAATGCTCTTCATAAAAGCAGTGGCAGACAGGAACCTGATACTTTCATCTTTACCGGTGAAAGTGCTCTTAATCCAAGACTCAGGTCTTTCTATCTCGAGGCAAATTATGATAAAAATAAGAATGATCTATCATTTTTAAATGATTATGCCAAATTCAAGAGTTCAATATACGACCGTGAGGGAGTAGCCAAAGTCCTTAAACAATTGGAAAAACTTGACGTCAAACTGGACAATTCACTGGTCTGGGAACTGTTTGTAGATAATATTACAGGCTATGACAATTCCTTTATTCGTGAAGTTATCACAAATTATGACAGATATGTTAAACTATACGGCAAGGAGGATGTCGACAACAAATTGGCCAAAGAGACATCCTACGCTCCCGTTGATTATCTTAAAGGGTTACCCGATTTTAAAGGAAAGAACACAAATATTGTAATAAACGAGATTAACACGGCACAAAGAGATGCCAATTATGATGAAGCAATAAGATTAATTGACATAGCTCTTAAAGATACAACAATTGATCGCAATAAATTTCTTAATGCTCTTAGATTTACTGTTAGATCAAATGACGGGAAGAAATATCCTGACTTGTGGATAAAAAAGTGTGGGGAGTATATCAGGTACATCGCTTACAATTACTCTGACAGGAAAGATCCTTATATTCATTATGAATATGCCCTGTACCTTGAGTCACTGCTAAGACAGATTCCTTCCGCAAATCTATATGTGCCCGAAAGTATTCTGGAAAAACCAAAAAGTGGAAAAAGTGAATATACAATGAGGCCAGATAATCTTAAGCCGCATCCTTAACCCGGGCTCCGGAGCCTCCACCTGTCGGAGTTTGTCATAAATCGCTCATTAATAAGTGTTTATTTTTTCAGATTTTAAAAAGTCTAATTTATAAAACACTGATTGTGAGCGATTTATGACAAACTCCGACAGGTGCAAGTTATTCTTTTGCATCATCAAATATCTTTCAATGACAGAATTTCGTAAACCTTCCTGGCTAAAAGTGAAAATACCTAGTGGTGAAGGGTACTCACAAATAAATAACATAGTAAAACAACATAACCTTCATACTATTTGCAATAGTGGTATGTGTCCTAACATTGCCGAGTGCTGGGGTAATGGGGTTGCTACATTTTTAATTTTAGGTGACATATGCACTCGATCCTGTAAGTTTTGTGCGGTCACTACAGGAAAACCACTACCCCCGGACAGCAACGAGCCGGAGAATATTTCACATTCAATTCATTTAATGGGTCTTAAGTACTGCGTAATTACCTCAGTAGATCGCGACGATTTACCCGATAAAGGAGCACATCACTGGTATGATACTGTCACAGCTATCAAACAAAATTGCCCCAAAACAATTGTTGAAGTACTTATTCCAGATTTCGATGGGGACACTGAATTACTTGATATTTTCCTTAAATCTAATCCAGATGTTGTTGGCCATAATTTAGAAACTGTTGAAAGGTTAACTCCTGATGTACGAACAAAAGCCAGCTACAAAAACAGTTTACATGTCTTAGAATACATCTCAAAAAAAGGATTTAAGACAAAATCAGGAATAATGCTTGGTTTAGGTGAGACCAAGGAGGAAATTATTCAAACCTTAGACGATTTACTTTTGGTTGGATGTAAAATGATAACATTTGGACAATATCTTCAACCTCGCCTCAGCAATATACCTGTTCAACGATACGTTACACCAGAAGAGTTTGAAGAATATAAAAATATTACTCTTGAAAAAGGTTTTATTTTCGCTGAAAGTGGACCTTTTGTACGTTCATCTTATCATGCCGACAAGGCTCAGAAATTATTTTAAACACATTGTATACTGCTGAAATCTGAAATCGCAGAAAAAGGTTAACACAATGCAAAACGTTATCTTTAAGGATCTTGGAACGATTGACTATAAAAAGGCATGGGATTTTCAGGAAAAATTATTTAATGAGGCAATAAATCAAAAAATTAAGGGTAATAATATACTTAATTACTTGCTGTTTTGTGAACATCCACATGTTTATACTTTAGGCAGAAATGGGAAAAAAGAGAATCTTTTAATTTCTGAGGAACAGATTAGACTTATTAACGCTTCATACTATCACATAAATCGTGGAGGTGATATCACCTATCATGGTCCAGGTCAAATAGTTGTTTATCCAATTTTCGATCTGGAGGAATTGGGATTAACATTAAAACAATACATCGAAAATTTGGAACAAATTATAATAGACTGTCTTGCAGACTACAATATAACAGCCGGGAGATTAGCAGGAGCAACAGGTGTTTGGCTTGACTCCGGAATAAAAGGGCGCGAGCGCAAAATTTGTGCTATCGGTGTTCGTATAAGCCGTTTTGTGACCATGCATGGTTTAGCATTTAATGTTAACACCAACTTGGATTATTTTAATTACATCAACCCGTGTGGTTTTGTAGATAAGGGTGTTACTTCCATGAAAGAGGAATTGAAAAAAGAACAAAGTTTAGATGAAGTGAAACAAAATTTGCTCAAGCACTTTACCCGGAGCCTCCACCTGTCGGAGTTTGTCATAAATCGCTCATTAACAAGTGTTTAATTTTTCAGATTTTAAAAAGTCTAATTTTTAAAACACTAATTACTTGTCATTTACGACAAACTCCGACAGGTGCAGGCTGCGCTTGGCTGGGCAGCCGACGACAAAAAAATATGTCCTACAGTAATTTGCTGTAGGACATATTTTGCCTGACCTGTTTAGAAACGTCTATTTCTTCACAGGATTTTCAGTAGCTTTCTTTGTCTTATCCTTTGAAGTCGAAGTTGTGGCTGATTTTGCAGTTGCATCACTCTTTCCAGCAGCTTTTGCAGGTTGTGTTGTAGTTGTTGCAGCTGGCTTTGCAGTAGTTGTTGCAGGTGTTGTAGCAGTTGCGGCCGGCTTTGCGGCTTCTTGCTTTGTACTGCAAGACTTGTCACTCTTCTGATCCTTCTTTGTCTGGGTTGTTGCCTCTTTTTTAACAGCCTCTTTTTTAACAGGATTCTGATACATTGCATTTCCGGATATTGCCAGAACCATGCACAATGAAATTAACGCAAGCTTTTTCATTTTCTATCAATTTTAATTGGTTATTGAATATGTTCTCTTTTTAATTTTCGACACAAATGTAATTCCACAAAAATCTAATAGGAGTTATCTTGATGTTAATGAAATGTTAATCTTCTTACTCAAAATTATTATTTGATAACTTTACATCGCGATTTAATCCTGATTATTATGAAATTTCCTAAACTGGATATAAGTAAAAATTCACAACGGTTGATAATCGCCATTTTGTCTGTTGTGTCAATGATTGGGTTACTTGTTATTCAGGTAAACTGGCTTGTTGAGTCTATTAACATGCAGGAGGCTATTTTTTCAAGAGGTGTAAATATGGCTCTTCAACAAACGGCCAAAACTATTTCTCAGGACGAAAAATTGAATCTGGCTGTTAAAAATACTATTCGCAAAGATACTATCGTTAATGCTCAAGAGTATTATGCAATGGAAGCCATTGCCGGATTGGAGTCGGCTCTTTTAAAAGAGTTGAAGCAGTACCATATAAATCTCGCATTTCATATGTTGCTTATTAATGGTGATGATACTCTTTCCATCCAGCCTGTTTCAAAAATAAAGAACAACGACCTTTTCAGGCATTCTTTCACAACACCTGAACCTGGCGCCGAAATTGAGCTGGCTATTCACTTTCCCGGAAGAAATTCGTTTATTCTCAAAAAAACAGGTATCATGTTTGTGACATCTGTGTTTCTAATTCTTTTTACGATAGCAGTCATCCTGACTATTCTGACGTTTTATATGAGGGAGAGAAAGTTCGCTGAGCAGATAAAAGACATGTTTGCAAATGTTACACACGAATTTATGACTCCCATATCATCAATATCCTTAGCTGCAAATATGCTTTTGAACCGTTGCAGCAAATCAGGAGACATGTCTGCTGTCAATCTGGCAAATGCCATTAAGGAAGAGAACAAAAAACTTCAAAGGCAGACAGGCAGATTGCTTCAATTGGCCGAAGTAGAAAACAGCTATTTTGAATATAATAAAAAACCTGTTGATCTTCATGACATAATAAACGATGCTCTCAACTCGATGAAGTTTCAATTTAGTAATGCCGGTGCAAATATTAAATGCGACTTCAAGGCTTCACAAAGTGTCATTTATGCCGACGCTTCTCATCTCTGTGACGTGTTTATGAATCTTTTTATAAACAGCATCAAATACAGCACAAAAGATCCAATTATAAAAATCGAAACTGAAAATAGACCAGGTGTTATTGTCACTTCAATAACAGATAACGGGATTGGAATACCTCAAAAAGAACAGAAAAAGATTTTTGACAAATACTACAGAATCACCAACGGAGATTTGCATAATACCAAAGGTTTCGGGATTGGTCTTTATTTTGCCAAGAAAGTTGTCGAAGCTCATGGAGGCAATATTGATGTCAAGAGTGAAGAGGGATTTGGCAGCACGTTTATCATATCATTACCACTATATAAAATAGAATCCTGATTTTATGGAAAGAGTAATAAACATCCTTTTAGTCGAAGATGACCTGAACCTCGGATTTCTTCTGGTTGAATACCTTGAACAGAAAGGTATGATTGTAAAACTATATAGAGATGGGCAAACAGCGTTGACAGGTTTTAAGACTTTTCACTTCGATTTTTGTATTCTTGATATCATGCTACCAAAAATGGATGGATTTACTCTTGCCCGAAAAATTAAAGCTTTAAAGCCCAAAGTACCCATTATCTTTTTGACAGCAAGAGCCTTGAAAGAGGATAAGCTGACAGGGTATAAAATCGGAGTAGATGATTATATCACTAAACCTTTTGATGAAGATGAGCTTTTTTACAAAATTCAGGCAATTTTGAACAGAAGTGGTATAATAGCATCCGATGTTGATAATATGTATAATATAGGTAGATATATATTTGATTATAAAAATCAACAATTAAAACTAGATGAAGAAACACGCCGACTGACTGAAACAGAGAATAATGTCCTATGGATGTTATGTCTGAATAAAAACAATCTGGTTCATAGAGAGCAGATCTTGACAGCCATTTGGAAAGACAACGATTATTTCTCCGGGAGGAGTCTAGATGTTTTCATTTCCAAATTGCGGAAGTATCTCTCAGGAGACCCTTTAGTTAAAATAGAAAATATTCCAAAAGTGGGATTTATTCTTCAAGCACCATAGCCTGCACCTGCCGCGGCCTGCACCTGTCGGAGTTTGTCATAAATCGCTCATTAACAAGTGTTTGGTTTTTCAGATTTTAAAAAGTCTAATTTTTAAAACACTAATTACTTGTCATTTACGACAAACTCCGACAGGTGGAGGCCGGGTAGCTGAGCCAGCGCCTCCTCCATTTTAGCTTTTATCTCAGAAGTGCACAGATTGCCTATACTCCCTTTATGAGTATGGGCAATCTTCTTTTCAGGAACAAAACGGCCACTGGCCACTTCTTCTCCCACCCTTTTATAAGCTTCTCTAAAAGGCACACCCTCAAGGACCAATCTGTTAACCTCCTCTACAGTAAACAGATAATCATATTTAGAATCTTCAAGTATTTCCCTGTTTATTTTGATACTCGAGAGCATTAGCATAGACATCTTTATGCAGGTATGCATTCTGTCCAGAGCAGGAAAAAGTATCTCTTTCAACAATTGAAAGTCTCTGTGATAGCCATGTGGAAGATTGGTCGCAAGCATGGTTACTTCATTGGGAACACTCTGAATTCTATTGCAGTTAGCCCTTATTAACTCCCAAACATCCGGGTTCTTTTTGTGAGGCATAATACTTGAGCCTGTAGTCAATTCATCGGGAAAAGAGATAAACCCATAATTGCTGTTCATGTACATCGTACAGTCTACGGCAAGTTTGTTAAGCGTAGATGCTATTGATGCAAGGGCATTAGCAACTGCTTTCTCTGATTTACCCCTACTCAATTGTGCGGAGATTGAGTTATAATTCATTGTACTGAAACCAAGCAGTTTGGTGGTCATATCTCTGTCAATCGGGAATGAGGAACCATAACCGGCGGCGGAACCGAGAGGATTTTGATCAATCACTTTCCATGCTGCTACAAGAAGATAGACGTCATCCACAAGTGCCTCTGCATAAGAACCAAACCATAGTCCGAATGAAGAAGGCATTGCCACTTGATAATGTGTGTAACCAGGCATCAACACATCTTTATGTTTCTCACTCAAAGATTGAAGAAGTTTAAAGAGATCTCCTATCTCACTTTTAAACTGCAAAATTTCATGCTTAAGGTAAAGTTTAATGTCGACAAGCACCTGATCATTTCTGGATCTTCCGGAATGAATTTTTTTACCTGTTTCACCAACTTTTTTTGTAAGATAGAGTTCCACTTGAGAATGAATGTCTTCCACATCAGGCTCAATTTTGAATTCTCCCTTATTAATGGTATCCAGTAAATGTTCTAGTTCGCTTTTCAGAATATTAAATTCTTCGTCTTCAAGCAAGCCAACACTGTTGAGCATAGTTATATGGGCAATTGAACCAATAACATCGTATTCAGCCAGTCTCTCGTCAAATTCTCTATCGCTACCAACAGTAAAGCGGTCTACCAGCCTGTCCTCCGATAATACTCCCTTATCCCAAAGTTTAGCCATAATTTTATAATTTTAATTTGGAAATTAATTTAATATATCCCTTTATTCCGTCTTCTATCTCCCGTGTCCAAACAAATTCGTCAGCTCTGTGAGATCTCGAAGAGTCACCCGGGCCCATCTTTACGGCTGGAAAATCAAGTCTCATCCAGTCTGAAGTTGTAGGAGATATATATGTTTTGATGCTACAAGCCTCTGCTGCTACAATCAAAGGATGATCGCAAGGTGTCAATGACGATTTGTTTGAAAGTGAGCGTGCGGTGAGTTCACTCTTCATGTGAGCCTTCAGAATTTCCATAATGTCACTGTTTGTATAACAGTCTGTAGGTCTTATATCTACGACAAATTTACAGCTATCAGGAATAACATTATGCTGAGTGCCAGCCTCAATTTGAGTTACTGTACATCTCACCTCCCCCATCTTTTCCGAGATCAAAGGGAACCTGTAACTTTTTAACCAATTAATGTCATCAAGAGCAATCATTATGGCATTTAGGCCTTCATTCCTTGCTGCATGCCCACATATTCCTCTTGCCAAAGCATCTACTACAAGTAGTCCTCTCTCCCCTATAGCCATATTCATGGAAGTAGGTTCACCCACTATTGCACAGTCAGGCCTCATAATGTGCCTCAAGGCAAGTTTGATTCCTCTCTTTCCTGAGGTCTCCTCTTCAGCAGAAATAAGCAACATCAGATTGAATGGAAGTGGTTCATCTCTCAGTTCAAAAAACAAAAAAGTCTGAATCATAGAAACAAGAGAGGCTCCTGCATCATTGCTTCCCAAACCAAAAATCTTTAGTGGATCTAACTGAGGGTCGTAAGGATCAAAAGAATATGACCCAACAGCTCTGACTGTATCCATATGAGAATTGAGCAAAAGAATCTTTTTGGCAGAATCGTATCTTTTCGAATTTACTATTATGTTGTTGAAAATCCTTTCAGGTGCATATCCCTTAGAAGACAAATAGTTACACAATAAATTCGATACCTCATTTTCCTCCCCTGACACAGAAGGGGTCGAAACAACCTCTCTAAGCAAAGAGATTGCTTCGCTAAAATATTTATTATCAACCATAGTTCTAAGTTTATGGTCTCAAAATTGTCCCTTTGTTATTATTAAGGTTAAGAGCATGCTTGATATATACCTCAGAGACTCCATTCTCAATAGCAGCAAATGCAGTTTCAAGTTTTGGAAGCATACCTCCTGATACCACCTTACTTTCTTTTAATGATTCGAAACTTCCCCTCGTAATTAACGGAATTACTGAAGAATCATCTTCCGGGTTAGAAAGTACACCCTCTTTTTCAAAGCAATATACCAACTTGGTGGAGTAATCTCTCGAAAGGGCAATGGCCAGGCTGGATGCCATGGTATCAGCATTGGTGTTGAGCAAAGAACCGTTTCTGTCATGAGTAATTGCACAAAATACTGGAGTAATTCCTCTACCGAGAAGACTCTCAAGAAGTGGAAGATTAATATCTTCGGGATTTACGTCTCCCACAAAACCAAAATCAATTGGATAGGGAGACCTTCTTGTAGCAGGGACAATGTCTCCATCAGCACCTGAAAGGCCTATGGCATTAGTGCCGAACTTCTGAAGCAATGCTACTATGCTTTTGTTTATCCAGCCGGCATAAACCATTGTTACAAGCTTAAGAGTATCCATGTCAGTTACTCTTCTTCCATCCTGCATATTTACTTTAAGGCCTATCTTTGAAGATAGGTCTGAGGCCATAGCGCCTCCACCGTGAACAAGCACTCTCGGTCCACTCTCTTTGCTCAACTGCTTTAAAAATTCTTCAAGGTCAGTCGGACGATCAACAATATTTCCTCCTATTTTGACAACTGTAAGCTGTTTCATAATATTCAATTAGTTAAGTTATAGATTTTAACATCTCTCTTAGCACTACCTGGGCCGAAACAACTCTGTTTGCTGCTTCCGGGATAACTATTGAGTCAGGTGATTCAATGACCTCATCTGTCACAATCATATTTCTTCTTACAGGCAGGCAGTGCATGAATTTGGCATTATTTGTAAGTTTCATTTTTCGTGCATCTACAGTCCAGTTTCTATCTTTGTTTACAACTTTTCCGTAGTCAGGGTCTCTATATTTAGACCAATTTTTTGCATAAATAAAATCTGCGTTTTTGTAAGCTGCTTCCACATCATATTCGATTTTGGCACCTTTGGTAAACTCTTCGGAGAGTTCATAGCCCTCGGGATGAGTAATGACAAATTCATAGTCTGTCGCATTCATCCACTCCGCAAAAGAGTTGGCCACTGCCTGTGGAAGCGGCTTGGGGTGAGGAGCCCACGAAAGAACAACCTTGGGTCGTTCAACTTTCTTATACTCCTCAATCGTAATTAAATCTGCAAAACTCTGAAGCGGATGGCGTGTTGCAGATTCCATGCTGAATACCGGTCTTCCTGAATATTCTATAAATTGATTGAGAATTATCTCGTTGTAGTCGTAAGATTTATCCTCAAGTTTGGCAAATGACCTTACGCCAATAATATCACAATATGAGCCCATAACAGGAATTGCTTCAAGTATATGTTCAGACTTGTCTCCATCCATTACTACCCCCCTCTCTGTTTCAAGTTTCCAGGCTCCTTGATTGATATCCAACACAATCACATTCATTCCGAGATTCATGGCTGCTTTTTGAGTACTTAAACGAGTTCTGAGGCTTGAATTGAAAAAAATCATCAATAAGGTTTTATTTTTACCTAAAGCCTGATCTGCAAATGGATTGGCTTTAACCTCAGTCGCTTTTGCTAAAGCAATATTTAACGGCTCTATATCTTTAACACAAGTGAATTTTTTCATTATTATTTATTTAACTGGTCTGTAAATGATTTTAAAAAATATTCTGCCTCTTCCATCGAAATCGTAAGCGGAGGTAAAATTCTTATAATATTTGATTTAGAACTTCCTGTAAAAATATGATTCTCAAACAAAAGTCTGTCTCTAACTTCTGTGTATTTATTATCCAATTCGATTCCAATCATTAATCCCCTGCCACGAACAGAAGTTATTTTTCCCGGAATATCGACTTGTATTTTCTTAAGAGATGCAATCAACCATTCACCTACTTTTGCTGCATTTTGTATCAGCGATTCTGATTGAAGCACATCGAGAACAGCAATAGCTGCGGTACAGGCCAGATGATTCCCTCCAAATGTACTTCCCAGCATGCCTGGTACAGGTTTTATTTCAGATGAAATTATTACTCCACCTATTGGAAATCCGTTGCCCATACCTTTGGCTGTTGTTATGATATCAGGCTTTATCCCGGAATGTTGATGAGCAAAAAATTGACCAGTTCTGCCATAGCCAGATTGAACTTCATCAAGAATAAGAAAGGCTCCGAATTTCTTGGTCAATAAACTCAGCTCTTTAAGGAACGAACTATCAGGTTCGTATATTCCTGCAACTCCTTGTATCCCCTCAATTATTACAGCAGCAACATCTCCCTTAGAGAGTTCATTTTCAACTGCAGAGACTGAATTAATCGGAACAAATGTCACCTCATGCCCGGCATTAAAAGGGCTAACATAATTTGGATTGTCAGTTACGGCAACTGCTCCTGATGTCCTTCCATGAAATGCCTCCTTAAATGAAACGACTCTTTTCTTCCCTGAGGCAAATGAAGCAAGCTTTAGGGCGTTTTCATTAGCCTCTGCGCCCGAGTTACAAAGAAACAGTGAATAATCATCATATCCGCTTATTTTCCCTAACTTGTCGGCAAGCTCGACTTGTAAAGAATTTTGAACAGAATTAGAATAAAAACAGATTTTATCCATCTGCTCACAAAGCATTTTTACATAGTAAGGATGACCATGCCCAATCGAGATAACTGCATGTCCACCATAAAGATCCAGATATTCTATTCCGTCTCTGTCCCACACTTTGCAGCTTTTAGCCTTGACAGGCTCAACAGGCCAAGTTTTATATACGTTAAATGGTTTCATTTTTTAAAATGCGCTTCCTTTTAAGCTGAGAGCGCAGTTTTCTTCATAGCCGAACATGATATTCATATTTTGAATTGCCTGTCCAGATGCGCCCTTGATAAGATTGTCAATAACTGATGTCAAATGCCAGTAACCATTGTGTTTCTCCACATGAATTAAGGCCTTGTTTGTATTTGCAACTTCTTTGAGTGAAATGCTCTCATTGGAAATTATCACATAGGGAGAGTTTTTGTAGACAGAGTTGAAATGTTCAATCATTTCACTTAAATCAAACCTCTCTGAGGCTCGCGTATAGATACTCGCAAAAATTCCCCTGGTAAAATCACCTCTCAAAGGCACAAAATTGATTTGCGGAATATCGCTTCCCGAAAGTTCGGCAAGGCTCTTCCTTATTTCAGGAATGTGCTGATGGGTAAAAGGTTTGTATACAGAAATATTATTGTCTCTGTAACTAAAATTAGAGGTCTCCGAAAGTTTCCTTCCTGCACCCGTAGAACCTGTAATAGCATGTATATGAATTTCGTCAGTCAGTTCTTCCAAAATAGCCAAAGGAGAAAGTGCAAGAAGAATGGCTGTGGCAAAACAACCCGGGTTTGCAATATAAGATGCATTTCTGATCTTATCGCGAAAAAGATCACATAGACCATAGACAAAATGGAAATCTCCATATTCTCCTTCTATTCTGAAATCATTACCAAGATCTATGACTTTGCATTTTTTATCAAGATTATACTCATCGAGGAATTCCCTTGACAGCCCATGACCGAGACAAAGAAATACCACATCTGTCCCGGAAAGAGTCTTGGCAAATTCTACTTTGTCTACAAAACACATATCTGTCTCTCCAAGCAGATCTCTGTGAAATGATGTAATCTTCGCTCCGGGAGTACTGCTGCTTAGAACAGAAACTATCTCTACATAAGGATGACGAATTAGAATTCTGATCAATTCCCCGGCCGTATATCCTGTACCTCCTGCTATTGCTGCCTTAATCTTCTTCATGAACCGAATAATATATTTTCAACGGATTAGCCAGAACTTTAGTGAAGCCAATTACATCCTGCCCTGTAAATGATCTATTTGCCTCTCCATATTCTCCGAATCTGGAATTCATAAGATCATATTTACTTTCACAAGCGAGTACTGCAAAATGATATGGTCTAAGTTCCACTTCAACGGTGCCACAAACATTCTTTTGAGTATCCTCGAGAAAAAGTTCAATATTTCTCATTACAGGATCCAAATACTGTGCCTCATGCATTAACTGTCCATACCATCCGGCCAGTTGATCTTTCCAGTATAGCTGTCCCTTTGTAAGTGTGTGTTTTTCCAGGAGATGATGCGACTTAATGAGAATTAATGGTGCAGCAGCCTCAAATGCAACCCTGCCTTTAATGCCAATAATTGTATCTCCGACATGAATATCTCTGCCCACACCATATGGAGAAGCTATAGAATTCAACTTGTGAATCAGACTTATTGGATCCATTTTTTCCCCATTGAGTGCACAAGGTTCTCCCTTTTCGAATGTTATTTTTATTCTTTCGCTCCCCCCTTTGGTTACTTGAGACGGATAAGCCTCTTCAGGTAAAATACCAGAAGATTTAAGAGTCTCTACTCCACCAATACTTGTCCCCCAAATACCCTGATTTATAGAATACTTGGCCTTTTCCCACGAAAAATCAAATCCACATTTATTGAGATACTCTATCTCTTCCTTTCTACTGATAGAAAGCTCCCTTATGGGAGCAATGATTTTAACTTCAGGTGCCATAACTTCAAAAACAAGATCAAATCTCACCTGATCGTTTCCAGCTCCCGTGCTGCCGTGTGCCACAAATTCCGCTCCAACTTCTTTTACCACCTTCAATACTTCAAGAGCCTGAAAAGCTCTTTCAGAGCTGACAGAAAGAGGATAAGTAGCATTTTTGAGAATATTGCCAAAAAGAAGATATTTTATACCTTTGGAATAGTACTCATTTACAGCATCTACACATCTGTGAGAAGCAGCTCCTAAAGCAATTGATCTCTCCTCAATTTTCTTTTCCTCTTCAGGAGAAAACCCTCCCGTATTTACCATAACAGTATGCACCTCGAGGCCCCTCTCCCTTTTTAAATAAGGGATACAGAAAGATGTATCTAGGCCGCCGCTGAATGCAAGAACAACTTTACTTTTCATCTCTTTTACAATTTTTTAAAGGTTAATATTGAACTTATCTTTGAAGCGATAAGCGGAAAAGGTTTTATATTCTGCTTTTTATATTCTTTGTGTTCTTCAGGATCATAAAGTAATCCTGTGCAAAGGCACATTTTTCTGTTATTTCTCTGTAAAACATCAAAGTTAACACATCCCTCACAACCTTTCCAAAACTCTTCATCATCTGTCAACTCTGAAAATGTAACTGGTTTAAACCCCAATTCGGTATTTAGCTTCATAACTGCAAGACCTGTGGTGATACTGAAAATCTTGGCATCAGGATATAAGGTTCTTGAAAGCTCAAAAACTTTTGCTTTTATCCTTCTTGCCAATCCTGACTTTCTAAACTGATGAGCAACTATCAGACCCGAATTAGCCACAAACTTGCTGTGACTCCATGTTTCAATGTAGGCAAAGCCCGCAAATTCCTCTCCGGCTAGCGCTATCACGGCCTTACCCGCGATCATTTTTTCGGCAACATAGTCAGAGGATCTTTTGGCAATACCTGTACCCCTCTCCTGTGCAGAGATATACATCAGTTCGCAGATCCTTTCTGCATACTTTACATGGCTAGCATTAGCCACACAGATGTCTACATCCATTATAGTAATTAACGATAAAAGTTAAAAATATGTATGATTTTTTTGCAGGAGACTATACCTGCGTAGAATTTTGCTGTGGTCCCTAAGGGATTAAGTTATAACCGTCCCCTCAGGCTCATCGTCGGACGTGTCTGGGCCTGGGTCTAAGTTCAATATTGAAGTAAACGGTTTTCATTGCGGGTGCAAAGATAAAATAATTATTTAGAAAATTTCTATCTTTGGTCACTAATCATTAAAATTATGCAAAAAGAAGAGAAAAAACAGGTAGGCTTACCAGAAAACGCCTATAGAGAACTTAAAGAAGGAGAGGAATATAAACCAATTATGTCACCTGACAAAGTTTATCCAGAGGTAAGTGTTTGGTCTGTGTCAATTGGTTTACTTATGACAGTTATTTTTTCTGCAGCAGCAGCCTATCTTGGTTTGAAAGTGGGACAGGTATTTGAGGCAGCTATTCCTATTGCAATTATTGCTGTTGGACTTTCAAGTGCTTTTAAAAGGAAAAATGCACTTGGAGAAAATGTGATTATTCAGTCAATCGGTGCATGTTCTGGTGCCATTGTGGCTGGAGCGATATTTACTCTTCCTGCTCTCTATATACTTCAAGCTAAATATCCGGAGCTTACTGTCGATTTTATAAAAGTTTTTCTTAGTTCACTGCTCGGCGGAGTTCTCGGAATTTTGTTCCTGATTCCTTTCCGTAAGTATTTTGTTTCGGACATGCACGGAAAGTATCCATTCCCAGAAGCCACAGCAACCACTCAGGTGCTAGTCAGCGGCGAAAGTGGAGGAAAAGGAGCAAAGTTACTTCTTATAAGTGGCTTGATTGGTGGTGTTTACGATTTTATTGTATCTACTTTTGGCTGGTGGTCTGAGGTGTTTACAACAAGAGTTCTCCCTTTTGGAGAGACAATTGCTGAAAAGGTCAAACTTGTTTTTAAAGTAAATGTCGGAGCTGCTGTCCTTGGTTTAGGGTATATAATAGGACTGAAGTATGCTTTTATTATATGTTGTGGTTCCTTTCTGGTCTGGTTTGTCATAATACCTCTCATGAACCTCTTTTTTGGAGGAAGTATTGTTGATTTGATGAATAGTGGCATTACAGAGGTTGTGGGAAGCATGTCGCCTGAGACAATATTTAAGACTTACGCAAGACACATTGGTATTGGAGGTATCGCAACTGCTGGAATTATAGGCATTATTAATTCCGCAGGCATCATTAAATCGGCCTTTGGCCTGGCAGTAAAGGAAATAAAAGGTTCCGGTTCAGGAAAGAACAATGTTAAGAGGACTCAGAAAGATCTTCCAATGAAAATTATTGCAATTGGCATCTTGGTGACTCTTGCTATAACATTTATATTTTTCTATTTTGGAGTGGTTCACAATCTTACACATGCAATAATAGCGTTGCTAGTTGTAGGCATTATTGCTTTTTTGTTTACTACTGTCGCCGCAAATGCTATTGCTATTGTTGGAACCAATCCGGTTAGTGGCATGACACTCATGACTCTTATTCTTGCATCTGTTATATTGGTTGCCTGCGGTCTTTCAGGTACAGCAGGCATGACTGCTGCCCTTGTGATTGGAGGTGTTGTTTGTACTGCACTCGCCGTTTCCGGTGCTTTTATTACGGACCTCAAGATCGGTTATTGGCTCGGTTCTACACCTATTAAACAGGAGTCCTGGAAATTTCTCGGTACACTCGTTGCAGCAGCTACAGTTGGCGGCGTTATGATTATCCTCAATAAAACCTATGGTTTTACAGGCGATAATGCTCTTGTGGCACCTCAGGCAAATGCCATGGCTGCAGTAATTGAACCTCTAATGTCGGGTGGTGGTGCTCCATGGCTCTTGTATGGTATAGGTGCCTTGATAGCCATTGTTCTTACTCTCTTCAAAATTCCGGCTCTTCCATTTTCTCTCGGAATGTTTATTCCTATCGAACTCAATATTCCTCTTCTGGTTGGAGGTGCTGTTGCTTGGTTTGTTTCCACACGCAGTAAGGATGCAGCACTTAATAATGCGCGAAAAGAGAGAGGGACTCTTCTTGCTTCCGGTTTTATTGCAGGTGGAGCCTTAATGGGTGTTGTAAGTGCTATAATACGATTTGGCGGGATTGATCTTACCAACCGTCAATGGATGGAATCTAAACCCGCTGCTTTCCTCGCACTTGTAATGTATGTCCTCATAATTGTATACTTGGCATGGGACAGCATGAGAGCAAAAGTTGATGATAAATAAAAAGATGGACAGTAATCTTATTTATGCATTTATACTGACCCTTCTTGCCGGTCTCTCTACCTCTATAGGTAGTGGGATAGTTCTTTTTTTCAAAAAATTCAGCTCAAAATTTCTTGCCGCATCGCTAGGCTTTTCTGCGGGAGTAATGATCTTTATTTCTCTTGTTGAACTGTTAAACGACTCAAGAACACGGCTTGGAGAGATTTATGGCGAAAATTCTGGCTTTTTGTATGCATTGATCGCATTTTTTGGGGGTATGGCACTCATCGCTATTATAGACAATTTAGTACCGTCCTATGAAAACCCACATGAAGTCGGAGATTTGTCAATTAATGAGAACGGAGCTGCCAAGGACGGCTCTCCTCTTATGAGAGTAGGAATAATGTCTGCCCTTGTGATTGCAATTCACAACTTCCCTGAAGGCATGGCAACATTCGTAAGTGCAATAAATGACCCGGGACTTGGTCTAAGTATTGCTGTTGCTATCGGAATTCACAACATACCTGAAGGGATTGCCGTTGCAGTACCTATTTACTATGCAACAAAAAGCAAAGCCAAGGCTTTTACAAACGCCACATTATCAGGTCTTGCAGAACCTGTTGGAGCTGTAATAGGATACTTTTTGCTATCATTCCTCTTCCACGATAATTTTATGGGTATTATCTTCGCCGCCATAGCCGGAATTATGGTATATATATCTCTTGATGAGCTTCTTCCTACAGCTGAAAAGTATGGGGAACACCATATTGCCATCCTTGGAGTTGTTGCAGGAATGTTTGTAATGGGAATAAGCCTTGTGCTTATATGATTAATTAACTTTTAGATCTAATAATTATGGAATCAGTAATAGACAAATTTTTACGTTATATCTCAGTCGAGACAACCTCAGATCCGGATTCTGAAACACAACCAAGCACACCTTCTCAGGTGGAGTTTATGAAAATACTTGTCAAAGAGCTTGAACAGATGGGTGTAAAAGATGTGTCACTCGATGAATTCGGCTATGTTATGGCCTCCATCTCTTCAAATCTTAATAATGGAGAAACTGCTCCCAAACTCGGCTTTATAGCTCATGTGGACACTTCGCCGGATGCTCCAGGTAAAGATATAAAACCTCAGTTTTTTCACAATTACGATGGTGGCGAGATAGTAATTAACAAAGAAAAAAAATTAGTTCTCTCTCCAATCGAATTCCCCGAATTGAAAAAATATATTGGGCAGACTATCATAACTTCTGACGGCAATACTCTTCTTGGAGCAGACGATAAGGCAGGAGTAGCAGAGATAATGTCTGCAGTGGAATATATACTTACTCATCCTGATTTCAAACATGGAGAAATCAAAATAGCATTTACTCCTGACGAAGAGATAGGACGCGGGGTGGATAAATTTGATGTAACCCGTTTCGGAGCTGAATTTGCATATACTTTGGACGGAGGTGAAATTGGGGAGATGGAATATGAAAATTTCAACGCAGCTTCTGCCAAAATATTTATTCAGGGAAGAAATATCCATCCGGGTTATGCTAAAAATAAAATGATTAATTCTATCCTCCTTGCAACAGAGTTTAATTCTCTTTTGCCTGTAGAACAGAGACCTGAATTGACAGAGGGTTATGAAGGATTCATACATATAGTTCATATGAGTGGTACAGTAGAAGAATCAATGATCCAATACATCATACGCGATCATGACAGAGCCAAATTTGAAGAAAAGAAGAAACTTGTTGAGGATTGTACAGATTTTATGAATCGCAAATACAAAGACAATCGCTTCAGGCTTGAACTCAAAGACCAATACTACAACATGAAGGAAAAGGTAGAACCTCATTACCATATTATTGAAAAAGCGGTTGAAGCCATGAAAAAGGCAGGGATTACTGCTCAAGTCCGACCAATAAGAGGTGGTACCGATGGAGCACGTCTGTCGTTTATGGGGCTTCCTTGTCCCAATATATTTGCAGGAGGTCACAATTTCCACGGTAAACTGGAATATGTGCCGGCTGAAAGTATGGAAAAGGCAGTTGAGGTAATTATCAATCTTATATCACTTTATATTCAACATGAATAAATACAATAACAAACTTAATTCAACAATCTAAAATTCAATACCATGTTAATGACAACAACATCCACTATTCAAGGGTATGAAATTGATCAATACCTCGGATTAGTATCAGGTGAAACTATTATAGGTGCCAATATAGTCAAGGATTTCTTCGCTGGGATCAGAGATATTGTTGGTGGCAGATCTAGTTCTTATGAGAGAGTACTCAAACAGGCAAAAGAGGAAGCGCTTAATGAGATGTGTTCACAGGCTATAGCACTCGGAGCCAATGCTGTTATAGCTATAGATCTTGACTACGAGACAGTTGGATCTTCAATGCTTATGGTTACTGCAGCAGGGACTGCTGTTAAGATCAGATAATTTTTTTTTAAAATATTTGCATTAATAAATATTTCCACTACATTTGCCAAGTTATAATTCGAAAGATAAAATGACAACTTTACATTCAACTTCTGTCATTATGTGTAAAACATCCATGTCAACAATCACAACAACAATGTTGTATGATGGAAGTTGGTAATTTTTAGTTTATAGGTAAATTGAAACCGGCTTCTTGATTCAGGAGGCCGGTTTTTTATTAATAACCCTGTTAATTGCTCAACTATGAAAGTATTAAAATTTGGAGGATCATCTGTAAGCTGCCCCTCAAGAATAAGAGAGGTAATTGAAATCATTATAAATTGTAAGAGAGATGGTTCAGTTATTACGGTTGTGTTTTCGGCATTTCAGGGAGTAACGGATATGTTAATTGAGATAGCAAATAGTGCATCTTCAGGTGACAATAGTTATACATCTGTTTTTGAGGAATTAAGAGACAGGCATTTAAATGCGATAAGAGAGTTGATACAGATAAAAAACCAAAGTCACATTCTGACAAATACTATGATGAGCTTGAAAGAGTTGTCAGATATATTGCATGGAGTAGTACTGATAAAGGAATTGTCTGCCAAAACTCTTGATCTGGTGATGAGTTATGGTGAAAGACTCTCTGCTTATATTATTAGCGAAGCTATCAAGGATGTTGGGATTGATGCTGAGTATTTAGATAGCAGAAGATTGGTAATATGTGACGATAATTATGGATACGGACGTGTTAATTATGAACTTACATACAACAATATAAGAGAATATTATAGTTCTCATTCAAAATTACAGGTTGTTACCGGGTTTATTGCCTCGACAAAGAAAGGTAATACTGTTACACTTGGCCGGGGTGGATCTGATTATACTGCTTCCCTTCTTGGAGCTGCACTTGAAGCAGAAGAGATAGAAATATGGACAGATGTCGATGGAGTCATGACAGCCGATCCAAAGAAGGTTAAAGGGGCATTCCCCGTAACTTTTCTTACTTATGATGAAGCTATGGAAATGTCGCACTTTGGAGCAAAGGTTATTTATCCTCCGACAATGCAGCCGGCTATGGACAAAAACATACCAATAAGGATACTGAATACCTTAAACCCATCTTTCAAAGGGACTTTAATTGGAAGAAAAAACGGTGGCGAACGATACGAGATCAAAGGAATTTCATCAATCGACAATATATCCATTCTGCTGATTCAGGGAAGTGGAATGATAGGTGTTGCAGGAATTGCAAAAAGAGTGTTCGGCGCTTTGGCAGATGCAAATGTCAATGTGATCCTCATCTCTCAAGCATCTTCTGAACACTCTATCTGCATAGGAGTCATGCCAGATTCTGCCAGACAGGCTAAACGTAGTATCGAAAAAGAGTTTGCTTACGAAATACAGGCAAAAATTGTAAATGAAGTAAGTGTGACAAATGATCTCTCTATTGTTACGGTAGTTGGAGCTCAGATGAGGCACACTCCGGGAAATGCAGGAAAATTTTTTCAGTCACTCGGCAATGTTGGAGTTAATATTGTCGCAATAGCTCAGGGCTCTTCAGAACTTGATATTTCGGCTGTTATACAAAGAAATAATCTTGAAGTTGCATTAAATGCAATTCACAACACCTATTTTAAAAAAAGCAAAAAAGCATCATAATCATTTTTAGAATAAAATAAAACTAATTCAAATGGAAGAGAGAGAGAGATTAAAAGTTGCAGTATTGGGAGCTACAGGTAGCGTAGGCCAAAAATTTATTGAATTGTTACAAAATCACCCTTGGTTTCAATTGCACGAAGTAGCGGCATCTGAACGTTCAGCAGGAAAAAAATATAAAGATGCTGTCAATTGGGTACAGGCTACTCCTCTGCCCGAAAGTATGGCAAATATGATTGTAAAGAAATGCAGTCCCAATCTGGAAAGCAAAATTCTATTCTCCGGCCTTGATTCATCTGTGGCAGGTGAGATTGAAGAAGAGTTTGCCTCACAAGGTTATTATGTAATTTCCAATGCTCGCAACCATCGTTTCGACAAAGATGTGCCACTTATAATTCCGGAAGTTAATCCGGAACACATGGAGCTTGTCAGAAATCAGAATCGCGCAGGCTTTATAGTTACTAACCCTAACTGCGCAACAATTGGCCTTGTAATGGCACTAAAACCTCTTCTGGACAAGTTTGGCATTGAAGCCGTAAACGTCGTCACCATGCAGGCAATATCGGGAGCAGGCTACCCGGGAGTGGCCTCGCTCGATATTCTCGACAATGTAATACCTTTTATCGGAGGAGAAGAGGAAAAAGTTGAGAGTGAGCCATTGAAAATACTGGGAAAAATTGTCAATGGAGCCATTAAAGAGATAAATCTCAAAATAAGTGCCCAGTGTAATAGAGTCGCCGTAATCGATGGACATACTGAGGCTGTGCAGATTAAACTTAACAAAAGAACCTCTGTCGAAGAGATAAAAAAGGCATGGGTAGAATTTAAATCTGTTCCACAAGAACTTAATTTACCATCTGCCCCACTTCAACCCATTTATTATTTCGACAATGATAAATATCCCCAACCAAAACTCCACAGAAATATAGATAAGGGAATGGCTGTATCAATAGGGCGTTTAAGAGAGTGTCCGTTATTTGACTTCAAGTTTGTCATTACCTCACACAATACTGTCAGGGGCGCTGCCGGAGGCACTATTCTGATAGCCGAAATGATGTACAAAAATGGGTATTTTAATAATCTCTGAGATTTTAATTATTATAAATAATGAACAAGTGTATAAGGGTATTTGCCCCCGCAACAGTGGCAAATATGGCGTGTGGATTTGATGTGATGGGGTTTGCAATTAATAAGCCTGGAGATGAGCTTGTCATAACAACCTCAAATGAACCTGGAGTTAGAATCACAAAAATCACAGGAGACGAAGGAAAATTGCCTTTTGAACCTGCCCTTAACACGGCCGGCAAACCGATACTTTCAATGGTAAAAAAGTTCAGAATAAAATGTGGGGTTGAAATTGAGATTAACAAAAAAATGCCTCTCGGCAGCGGTCTTGGTTCAAGCGCCGCAAGTGCTGTTGCGGCAGTTTTTGCTCTTAATGCTCTCTTCGAACTCAAACTTTCTAAAGATGAACTACTGAGCTTTGCTCTCGAAGGTGAACAACTTTCAAGCGGAACTGTTCATGCTGATAATGTTGCTCCATGTCTTTATGGTGGAATTGTTTTGATTCGATCCAACAAACCTCTTGACATTATAGCACTGAAAGTGCCCGACAAACTTTATTGTACTATAATCCACCCACAAATAGTGATTCCCACAAAAGATTCGAGAAGGATATTACCTGTAGAGATACCGCTTTCAAGTGCCGTGACTCAGTGGGGAAACATAGCAGCTCTTGTAGCCGGAATTATGAAAAGTGACTATGATCTCATTGGACGATCACTGCAGGACGTTGTTATAGAACCCGTTCGGTCTCAACTTATCCCTGGTTTTTCAGAAATGAAGAAAGCAGCTTTAGACAATGGTGCTCTCGGTTGCAGCATATCCGGCTCCGGACCTTCACTGTTTGCTCTTTCAAAAGGGATAAAAACTGCTTCTCGGGTTGGAAAAGCAATGCAAAAGTGTCTAATTAGGTACAATCTTCAATCTGAACTATATGTGTCAAAGGTTAACAAAAATGGTCCTGAAATTTTGAAAGACAGATAGATCAATGAAACTCTACAGCACTAACAACAAAAACAATCAAGTATCATTCAAGGAAGCAGTAATTAAAGGAATAGCCGATGATGGCGGATTATACGTTCCTGTTTCACTGCCACAAATGCAAGAAGCCTTTTTTGACAGAATAGAAATTCTCGACTTGCAAGACATTGCATTTGCCGTATCAAGAAGAGTCTTAAAAGAAGAAATACCAGATTACGAGCTTTTCAAAATAATCAGAAGCGCATTTACCTTTACAGCACCTCTTCAACCACTTGATAGTGACAAAAACATTCTCGAATTGTTTCACGGGCCCACACTTGCCTTTAAGGATTTTGGAGCACGTTTTTTGGCTGAGACACTCTCCTTCTTCAATCAAGATGAAGACAAGAAATTGGTTATTCTTGTTGCAACATCCGGTGATACAGGAAGTGCCGTTGCAAATGGATTTTATAATGTTTCAGGAATTGACGTAGTGCTATTGTATCCATCAGGCAAAGTTAGCAAGATACAGGAACAGCAACTTACCACTCTCGGAGGCAATGTAATTGCACTTGAGGTACTCGGTAGTTTTGATGATTGTCAAAGAATAGTCAAGGAAGCCTTTAATGACAAAGAGTTAAAATCAAAGGTTAAACTTACCTCTGCAAATTCCATTAATTTTGCAAGGCTGTTCCCTCAATCCTTTTATTATCACTATGCCTACTCTCAACTTGAAAGACGTGACAAACCGGTCATTTTCTCAGTACCAAGCGGTAACCTGGGAAATCTTACTGCTGGATTGATTGCAAGAGAAATGGGATTGCCTGTAAAAAAGTTTATCGCAGCTTTAAACTCTAATGATGTGTTTGCACATTATCTTAAGTCAGGCACATTTCAGCCTAAAACCTCAGTTAAAACCATCTCAAATGCCATGGATGTCGGAAATCCAAGCAATTTTTACCGCATCTATTCTATGTTTGATGGAAACCTTGACAGCATGAGAGAAGTTATTTTCAGTCGGTCATTTTCAGATAACCAGACGCGTCAGGCAATAGGAGAAATATATAACGAATACGGATATCTTGCAGATCCTCATGGAGCTGTGGGATACCTCGCTCTCAAAGAATATCTTGAAGAGTATCCTGGATCTTACAATTCAATTATTCTCGAGACAGCTCACCCTGCCAAATTCAAGGATATAGTAGAAGAAAATTCGGGAACCTCTGTTGAGATCCCCGAATCTCTAATGAAATGTCTGGAGAAGAAAAAAAAGAGCATAATTATTTCTAATAATCTGGATGCTCTGAAAAGTATTTTACTTTGAACTCCTCTCTTTTATAATCTCAAGAAGCATCTCAGGTTCATTGGTTGTAATAAAGTCAACCCCTTTGTCCAGGAATGAGATTAGATCTTCCTTTTTATTTACTGTCCAAACATTTACTGTCATTCCTGCATTATGTGCTTTCTGAATTAAACCTGGATCTTTTTCAAACATTTTGTAATTGAAATCTATACCCCACATGTTTACAGATTTGAGCTCCTCTATTGACTTATCGTCTCCCAAGTATGCAGTTCTCGCTGTGGGGTCAATCTGTGTAACCAGGAGACAGGCATCATAGTTGAAGGAAATATAGCATGCAACCCAGGCTTGAGCTTTCATATCATGTACAAGCTTTACAACTTTTGCTGTCAATTCATTTGTTCTTTCCTGACTCTTTAGGGATGCTTTGATTTCTATCACCAGTTTTGTCCTGTTTTGTTGCTTTACATCTTTTATAATCTGCTCAAGAGTAGGCAGAAAATCATTTCCTTTGAGCGGTACTGAAGTCATAGTAGCAACTGTGTTATCTTCTATGATCTTGCCATCAATTTCGGGATCGTGGTTAAGGACAATTGCTCCGTCAGAGGTCATCCACACATCCAGTTCAGAAGCTTCACAACCAATTTCAATAGCATATTTGAGAGAATTTCTTGAATTCTGACTTGCCTCATGATTTTTCCATGCTCCTCTGTGAGCAATTACCTTATTTTTTATAAACTGGTCCTTAACAAGTTCAAACTCCTTTTGCAGACAACCTGCTTTAATTGTAATACCATACACAAAAGGACCTGAATCAGTTTTCAAAGTTACACTCTTCTTCAAAGATATGCCTCCTTTACTGTCAATAGTAAAAATACCGGCCGTATCCTTCACGATAGCAACTTCTGCATCACAATTACAGCTTTCAGGCACAACCACTTTGGCAATTTTTGCACCCTTGACACCTACCGGAATCAAATAATTGTCAAGAGTTAGCATTTGATCTGTGTTTGCAGATCCTGACTGGCCTGACCCATTGATAATCATCGAACAACAAATTAATAAAAAGAATTTCATAATAAATATTAAAATTAACGATAACCACAAAGTTTAAGAAGTTCATAAACCTCTTTATCTTTGTTTTCTATATATTTTTCAAATGCGTTGTTGTAAAATTCCTGCTCAGAAACAAAATCAACTCCTAAAATATCCTTAACTATATCTTTGGCATATTTTTCTTTCATAACCGGATCATTCTCGTTTTTCCAGTAGTTCAACACGGACATCGGAACATTAACATTACTCTTTGTGATCCTTTTACCTCCCTGTCTAAGTTCGTCAACCTCAAAATAAACTACAAAATCTCTCTTGAAAGTCTCAATATTCCTCTCCTCAAGAATCTTTTTGTTTGTGTAATTAGCCTCCCAGTAATTTGTCACAGGACCTGAAAAACGTTCTGTGATAGAGCACCAGGTTGGTTCATAAAGAGAAGAGTGGTAAATATCATAATCAGACTTGGCTCTGTCTATTGCAGACCTTGGAATCACTTTGTAACTGAATCTCAGGTAATCTACAGGGCCACGCAGTGGAGTTACTTTTATCTCAAAGCTAACATTATTAAGCTTGTTAGAGTAAGGATAATATTCTTTGTCTATATTTTCCAATTCTATCCTTACATACTGGCTGGCATCATTAGCCTCTCTGTAGCTTTTCCAGTAGGCCAAAACTGAATCAACTTTGTGGGAATACTGGCCATACTGCTGTTCCCATACACCATGAAGACTGTCTTTTACTTTGTTAAAAGAGATGGTATCGTTCATATACTTGATAAATTCATCAACTCTTTTGTAAGTAATTCCTTCCCACATTTTTTTTACAGTTTCATCCTTTAACAGAGAATCTTTAACAGACTGCAAAAGAGTATATACAGGCATAAACTCAGGATTATTCTTTTCTATCCTGGCAAGCTCGTCAGCGGTCAAAGTCTCGACTATAGACTTTTTCAACGGGTTTGAGCAGCTGATTGCAACAGTTGCTACCAACAGGAGTAAAAATAGCTTTTTCATAACTAATAAGTTTTTCTCAATATAAAGCTACACATTTCTAATAAATGTAATATCTCTTTGAAAGCTTTTTAAAGTTATCAACGTCTTTGTACCAATATTTCTTTATATCTTCAAACCTGTTTCTTTCTGAAAATTTTTTACGAATAACATCTGTGCCGGAAACCTTGTCAAACATATTGAATCTTTTGACATCCGCATTATTAAATATCGCTCTTTCAGGCCAAAGTTCGGCAATAGCCTGCATGACATAAAATTGAATATCTGTAAGCGCACAAGTCTGATAATTAAGTATATGAACCTGGACTCCCTGAAAATCTTTCCCTACTCCTACAGAATAAAAAGGTTTAAGATAAATAGGTCTAAATTTCACCCCGGGCAATTTGTAACTGTTCAACCTTGCTGCAAGTTCCTCAGCATCTATCCACTCTGCTGCAAACATCTGAAAAGGAATTGTATAACCCACACCTATAGAAAGGTATCCCAACTCCCCAAGTATTCCCGAGACAGGGTAGCAAATCGCACTGATTGGTTGAGGAATATGAGGTGACGATGGTACCCATTGAAGTCCTGTCTGATCAAAAGTCATCTCTCTCTTCCATCCTTTCATAGGTATTACAGTCAGCTTGCAATGACCTTTTATCATGCCCTCTTCATTGAGCAAGGTGGCAAGTTCACCGCAGGTTAACCCATAAACGTATGGTATTTTAAATTGACTGACAAATGAGATAAACCCATCTTCCACCACATTGCCTTCTACTCTCAGGCCGCCAAGAGGATTAGGCCTGTCAAGGACTATAAATTCGATGTTATTGTCAGCAGCAGCTTCCATGGCCAGTCCCATTGTACTTATATAGGTAAAAGATCTGCATCCTATATCCTGTATGTCATATACCAATACATCAATCCCCTTAAGCATCTCTGGAGTAGCCTTTCTGGTATCTCCATATAGAGAAAAGACAGGTAATCCGGTTTTTGGATCAGTGCCAGCCTCAACCTTATCGCCAGCATGAGCATTACCCCTTACTCCGTGTTCAGGCCCAAATAGGGCTACTAGTTTAACATTTGGAGCCTCAAACAAGATATCTACAGTCGATTTTATATTATTGTCAAACCCTGTCGGATTTGTTATAAGACCAACTCTTTTCCCCTCGAGTATTTTGAAATTTGAAGCCTTTAGAACTTCCAAACCGGTCATTACCTTTTGAGAATATCCTCTCAAGGCAAAGAGAGAGAGGAAAACAATACATATTATTTTTATTTTTTTCATGCTTTAACTTCTTTTTTACCAAAAGATTCGTCTACTTTAATAAAGGCTGTTACAATAATTGTGGCCAGGCAGCATATCATCACCCACCAAAAGAAATTTCTATATCCTACAAGTTCCTGCAGCCAGCCCGCCATCATACCTGGCAACATCATGCCCAGCGCCATGAAAGCAGTACATATAGCATAATGTGCTGTCTTGTGTTCTCCGGTAGAAAAATAAATTAAATACAACATATAGGCCGTGAAACCAAAACCATATCCAAACTGCTCAATAAATACGCAAAGATTGACTATAAAAAAACTTTCAGGCTGGAATATACTCAAATATACAAATGTGATACAAGTAAGCGAGATACTCCACGCCATAGGCCAAAGCCACTTTTTAAGTCCTCCCCTGGCAGCAACTATTCCACCTATAATTCCGCCAATTGTCAAAGCCAAGATGCCCACAGTACCATAGACGAGACCTACCTGGCCTGTTGTAAGTCCCATCCCTCCGACCTCTCTGGCATCAAGCAAAAATGGAGTAATCAACTTAACCAGTTGAGCTTCAGGAAGACGATAGAGTAACATGAACAAAATAGCAACCCATATCTGTTTTTTCTTGAAAAAAGAGGCAAATGTTGCGAAAAATTCCTTGAAAATTGTCTTTGCAGTAACTTCTCTGGCTGGTCTGTCGGTATCAGGCCGTGGAAGAATGTATCTATGATAAACTGCAATTGCAAGGAAAAATCCGGCTAAAATGAAAAAAGTTACAGACCATGCAAGTGGAATATTTCCGGAAAGTCCTCTAAAGACAGTAGATGTCTCATGATCAAGTTTAGGATCTGCCTGTACCAATATATATGCAGGTTTGTCCCAGTTTTCTGAGGTAAATGTAATTCTCTCTCCATGAGCAATAAAAATGCTTTTATCCCCTTTTTTCATGGAAGTATTAAGTACAATTTTTTCTCCACTTGCCGGAGCCTTGTTTAGTCTGACAGTCACAAGTTGGGCATTTCCATTCATCTCGTGAACAACTTTCCCACTGTTTTTTTCTCCGAAATTCTCTTTAATAAAAGCGCCTAAAGGTGTTGAGACATGTTCTGTCCACCATGATGCCTCTTTTTTTACAATGCTTGAACTCTTTTCTGGCTCCACAAAACCATTCACAATGTTGTTTTCTAAGGCATATGCCTTAAGAATGGCAGCTGAATCTACAGTAACAGTTCTTGTACTTAAATTGACAACAGAAGGATTCAAAATAAATTTGTAATCAGCTTCTTCTGTTGTAGATGAGATCACAGCATCCTCAGCCTGAGGAATAACAAAAGAAGAGGTGTATTGAGGCCCTGCATTAACTTTAAACTCTGCCGGCTGCAAGCCTGTTGACATTTCAAGTAAACCGGCAATAATAACCAGTATTCCCTGGCCTGTAATAGTGGCAACTCTGTAAAAAGTACTTCTTATCCCAACATACATAGCCTGATCGTGACTGTCAAGCGCAAGCATATAAAAGCCATCAGCTGCTATATCGTGGGTTGCAGAGCAAAAAGCAATCAGCCAAAATACGGCAAGAGTCAGCTGAAAGAAATTGCTTGCAGGGATAGTAAACGCAACTCCTGCAAGTCCCACTCCTATTAAGAATTGCATCGTTACCACCCACCATCGTTTGGTTTTAAGCAAATCGATAAAAGGACTCCAAAATGGCTTTATAACCCAAGGCAAATAGAGCCAGCTCGTATATAAAGCGATATCAGCATTAGAGATACCTAATCTCTTGTACATAACCACAGAGACAGTCATTACTGCAACATATGGCAGCCCCTCGGCAAAATACAAAGTAGGTATCCACGCCCAGGGAGATCTCTTTTTGTTACTCATAATTTAATATGTTATAGATATAATTTTTCAATAGATGCACCTACAAAATAATGAAGTAAAATTTCATTGTACTTATAACCTTTTTCTCCCATAACAGCTGCGCCAATTTGGCAAAGTCCCACTCCATGTCCCCATCCTGCTCCTTTGAGTATAAAACGTCCCGGAATTCCCTTTTTATCTACATCAAGTTTCGATACAATAAATGCCGAAGAGTACAGATGTGTATCGGAAAGTGTTCTTCTTATCTCAAGTTCTTTCCCAATAATTCTTGTTCTTTTTGTCCCGACAATTTTAAGCTTCACCAAACGCCCCGAAGTACCTCTCTGGACTGGCAGAAGATCAATAATCTCACCATAATCAGTTCCTGAACGTTTCTTTATGAGTGCAGACAATTCTTGCTGCGTATAGGTGACACTCCACCTGTAAAAATTCACAGTCTCCTGATCATAGTTATTCAATACCTGAGACAATACCTTTTTGTCAGTTGTATTGCAAAATGCCTCCGGTGAAGATAAAATCCACTCTCTTGCGTTAAGTTCTATGGTAAGATCGGGAACTTCAGTATGTGTCATACTGTCTCGCTTTTTGACCAGATAGGGATAATTTACATCTTCCCAGCAACTGCCAAATTCTTCAAGAACTCCTCCACAACTTTTGGAATAGCGTGCATCACATATTTTACCTCCGTACATGAGCAATTGCCCTCTTGTCTGAGCAATTGCATCTTTCACAATCTCTGTTGATGCCCTGGTTATCCCCTGATAACGCTGACAATGGTCATCCGCACAAATGTCAAATCTAATGTGATCTTCTCTGTCATACCATTTTATCAATTCTCTCGGAGTATCGCGAACTGTTGAATAAATCTTTTGAGAGTTGGAGATATCTCTGTTCTTCTGAATCTGAGCCATAAGCCATGATCTTGAAATGACAGCATGAGCCTTGAGCAGTTCCAGGGAAGCTGTAGCACTCATTTCAGATGATATAACCGAAGTAAGATACTCTTCCACCTCAATAATGTTGATAGCAGTTATCTTTTCATTTTCAACAATAAATTTGAGAGAACCACGGAAAGTCTGATTTTCTTTTCGTTCCCAATGGAAATTAATTCCTATTGTAACCCCAATTAGTTCAAAAGAATCGTTTTGCCTGTCTTCAGGCTCAAATAACAATTCTTCAAACAAATCACCCATCCACTCGATCTTACCATTACAAAAATTGACAGTTTGTTGACCTTCAATTTTGAGATTATTACAAATGAACAATCCATTAAGTTTGAACTCGATCTTGGGTTCAAACATTATTCCTACAGTTACTTGAGGTTCTGTCATATGAGTATTGTTAAATAATTAATTTCAATTTCTTGACAATTGTCTCAAGTTCATCATACGATATGAGAACCTCAGATAAAATTGAGCTGACATCTTTAGCGGTGAGCTTGACAAAATCCTTCTCGAGAGGAGTAATCAAAACTCCACCAAGATCTACTGAAGCGGGACTGATCAATATATTTTCATCTCCCTCCTTAAAAAAGGCATCCGGACGATGTTTTTTCCTTAAAAAAAACACTATCCTCCATCTGTCTTTTTCGTAACTGCATAAAATATTAAGCATAGGCTCTCTTTCACCTTCTTTAATTTCAAGTGAAGAGTATAATTTGTCAAAAAAATCTTCAGCCTTGCTTCCTGACGAGGATTCCATAATTATAATTCCCGGCAACCCTGAAACCACCTGTTCAAGGGTTATTTCGGAATCAGAAAAAAATGTTTTGGCATTAAGGGGAGAACTCTCAATTGGCATAAAACCTTTAATTCCCGCTTGAAAATGAAAGTGATCAGGAGCTGAAGCACCACATTTTGGCCCATTGTAGAAAATTGTAAAGTCAGTCAACTTTCTTGCAAGCTCAAGCATAACATTAAATCTTCCTCTGATAAGTTGATCACGGTGTTCTTCAAGTGGAATTGTAAGATGTCGCTTAAAAATAGGAAATGGATTGATTAAAACAGTATAATGATCCATATCATCAAACGAAAAATCTATCCCTTTTTGTACAGCAGGCCTGTTTTCTTTACATAAAAAGCAATTACGCTCTTTTATGGACTTTGCATCAACCTTGGCTGCAGAAGATACAATTCGTGCAGGGTTAAACTGTATCTTAAACGTAAAACCATCAACATTGACCTCTCTGGTCATGACTCTGTCAAGAGCCTCATAATTATCACGAGCCTGTTTCCAGGAGCTAAGCTGCTCCTCGAAAAGCCTATTAACCATCTCAGAATTTAACTCTGACATCCAACTATTTCCCTCTTTTGTTCATAGCGATTCTGGCCTGAAGCTCCCAAGTTCTTATCCTATCCTTGTAGGTGTTGTTTGCGTTCATCCTTACTATATCCAAGGCAGCATCAGAGTTTCCTTCCCAACGTCGGCAATGATAGAGAACTTCGTATATTCTGCCTATCTGATATTCACGTGAAATATTTAAGCCTAAAGCATAATCCTCTCCGTAACTTGTGTTGGGAACCTTTATTTCTCTCAAAACAGGAGTATAAAAAGCCCTAGGTGCTCCAAAACCATTAATGCGCAAGGCATTGTTCCTGCCATTTTCAGGAGTCCACTCTCTATGGTCAATTATGCCGGGAGCAATCATTTCCATATTGAAATTCGTCATCATGTAAGTGCCTACAACCATTGCGCAGTTTTGAGCATAAAAAGAGTCCACAATTTTTTGAAGAGTATTTTCGTCAGAATATATGTCATCGCTGTCAAGCTGAACAGCAAACTTGCCACATTTAGGGTGATGTACCCCGACATTCCAGCAACCACCTATACCCAAATCATCTCTGTCAGGCACTAGATGAATCAGCCTCTCATCACTGATGAACGTCTCGATTGCTTCATAAGTACCATCTGTAGAGTGATTATCAATAACAATCAGGTTAAATTTAAATGTGGTTTTTTGCTTTAACACAGAGGTGATAGCATCAGAAATAGTTCTAATCCTGTTAAAGACAGGGATTATTACTGACGCTTCATATTCAAAGTCTCCCTTAGAAAATTCAATATGCTTAAAATCTGGTTTAAGGTAACCGCCTATTGCCTTCAAATGCTCTGTACAGGCAGCTTCCATCTCTATTTGAACCTCCCTGTTTTTTGGGTCAACATAATCAAAAATTTTTTCACCTGACTTGCGAGTATCCTGCTCTATCTCAGTATAAAGATATTCATTAATATGAACAAGTTCCCCCTTTTGAGACACTTTGAGACGCAGGTCGTACAGACCGGCAAATTTATAATCGGTTTTCATTCTCAAAACTGCCTCTTTCAAAGAGGAAGACCTGTAAAGAATAACAGAACCAAAATTAAAATCATCTCTAAGACTTCCCATCTGATATGTTATAACCGGACTGATGCTCTTTTTGCCATCAATTATTTGGTAATGATCCGCATAAACCATCGCGGCAGAAGTGTCCTCTGCAATTTTTATCATTCTATCCAAAGCAAACAAACCCATAACCAAAGTTGAATACTTAGTATAGATAAGCGTAAAATCGCCATCTGCTCTTTCTGCAATTTTCCTAATGGCCGGTACACATTTCAAAGATTCGACATACAATACTTCACATCCTTTCAACGGCTTTGCTTCCGGATTGATAGTCATAAGATAAATATGGTCTGTCACAGAACTGCTTCTGAGTCCATCAACAGTCTCTTTTACTTGAGCTTCATCTTGATATGGAATGAAGCAATTAACCCTGATTGACATACAATTATGTATTAAGTTTCAAAATATGCTTGCTAAGGTAACAATATTTGATGCAAAATACAAAGTAAACAATTTAATATTCTGTATAATAGATTATTAGGCCTTATAAATAAAGTATAACAAGTTAACATTTCAAACCATTAGTAACCAAGTAATATTACGATTGTTTATCATAAGTGAAGCACCTTTAAAGAAAAAAGAGTAATTTCGCAACTCATAAAGATAGAGAATGTACTATTACGACTATATCATTATTGGAAGTGGACTTGCTGGCTTATATGCCTCATACAGAGCATCTAATTATGGAAAAGTGGCTTTGATCACAAAGTCGAATATAAGAGAAAGCAACTCCTATTATGCACAGGGAGGCATTGCTGCCGTTACTGATGAGGAAGACCGTCCGGCATTTCACTATGAAGACACAATTGTAGCTGGTCGTGGATTGTGTGATCATACGGCTGTAAATATCCTCGTCAATGAGGGACCACACAGGATAATGGAACTTGTCGAAGATGGAATGAGGTTTGACATGCTTGGCAACAATTTTGCCCTTGGTCTCGAAGGTGGACATCACATGAGAAGAATTCTGCATGCAGGAGGTGATGTCACAGGTATGAAGATTACCGATTTTATGATAAATAAGGTAATTAATGACAAAAACATAGATCTTTTTGAAAACAGAGCGGCTATTTCTCTTTTATGCGAAGATGGAACCTGCTATGGTGTCAGAAGTTGGAATTCTGTAAGAGATTGTGAAGAGACATTTGTTGGAAAATTTACTTTTTTAACTTCAGGTGGGGCATCGGCAATTTACAAACGAACTACAAACCCACACACAACCACCGGCGATGGAGTTGCTATAACATATGAATCAGGATGCAAGCTTGCTGACATGGAATTTATCCAGTTCCATCCTACAGCACTTTACACAGAACAGGACAAGACTTTTTTAATCAGTGAAGCTGTCAGAGGTGAAGGAGCATATCTCATAAACTCAAAAGGGGAACGCTTTATGCCTGCTATCCACGAACTAGCAGAGCTTGCTCCAAGGGATGTTGTCGCAAGATCTATTTATCTTCAGATCTTAAACCAGAAGGAACCATATGTCTATCTTTCTCTAAAGCACCTCGATCCTGAGCGCATTAAAACTCGCTTTCCGAATATATTTGAAAAATGTTGCCAGCTCGGCATAGACATGACAGACAAAATACCTGTTGCACCAGCGGCACATTATATGGTTGGCGGTGTTAGAACAGACTGCAATGGCAGAACCAATGTCAATAATCTTTATGTCTGCGGAGAGCTCGCCTCTACCGGCATTATGGGAGCCAACCGTCTCGCATCCAATTCACTGCTCGAATGTCTGGTGTTTGGGCACAGAGCGGTTGAAGATACTCATGAAGCATATAATAATGATGTTAATTTGACAGCTCAACCAACCTTTTCTCATATTTTCTACAAGAATCCCGCAAATGAGATTCCCTATCTTGATCTCAAAGAGAGAGTTGCCAATATAATGAACGAAAAGGCTGGTATAATCAGAAACGAGAATTTACTTACAGAAGGTCTAGAAATGCTCGAAAATGAAAAAAATAAAATTGGCAGGGATATCAATGAAATATATACCCATCTGAGTAATAACCTTATAACCGTAGCTGAACTCATAATAAAATCTGCCATATACCGTAAAGAGAGCAGAGGTGGGCACTATAGAGAGGATTATCCAAATGAGGATCCAAATTTTGTCAAACACATCATCCAACAAAAAGGAAAACCAATCACAACCATACCTGTTGATGACAAATAATGCCAAAATCACATGGAGAGAGAAGATCTTATTGATAAGCTGATAACCCTCGCAATAGAAGAGGATATATATACAGGCGACATTACAACAAATGCCCTGATTCCTCAGGAATCTCGCGCTACAGCAGAATTGACCGCAAAAGCTGCGGGAATAGTTTCGGGAATTGATGTTGTTCCCCGAGTTTTCAAACGTCTCGACCCATCTGTCAATTGGTGCCCGTTAATAAGTGAAGGCGGAAGTGTTTCAAAAGGAGATAAAATTGCAAAAATTGAAGGAAGTTATCGTGCTTTGCTATCAGCAGAGCGTACGTCACTTAACATCCTCCAAAGAATGAGCGGCATTGCTACTATGACATCAATTTATGTCAAAGAGCTCGAAGGTACTCATACCAAACTGCTCGATACACGTAAAACAGCCCCGGGAATGCGTATTTTGGATAAGATGGCTGTTAAGGCCGGAGGTGCAGTTAATCACCGCATGGGGCTCTATGACATGGCACTTATAAAAGACAATCATATAAAAGTTGCAGGTAGCATATCTAACGCGATTAAACAAGTTAGAGCAGCTATTCCTGCCGGAATCAAAATCGAAGTAGAAGTCACAACAATCAGCGAGGTTGAAGAAGCACTCAAAGCCGGAGCTGAGATGATAATGTTGGATAACATGAGTAACGAAATGATGACCGCGGCAGTTAAGCTCATAGACAAGAGAGCCACAACAGAAGCTTCCGGAAACATGACATTAGCAAGACTCAAAGAGGTTGCCGCCACAGGAGTGGATTATATCAGCGTTGGTGCACTGACACATTCTGTCACTGCTTTGGACATTAGCATGAACATTGTACCACACAAATAGATGCCCATGGAGAAATTAGAGGTTATTGAGAAAATTAAAAAACTGAAATCCGAAAAGAGTGCGGTAATTCTCGCTCACTATTATACAAATCCTGAAATTCAAGACATATGTGACTTTATCGGAGATTCCCTTGGACTGTCACAAGAAGCTGGTAAAACGGATGCAAAGATTATTCTTTTTTGCGGAGTTAACTTTATGGCCGAAACAGCTTCTATTATCTCTCCTCAAAAAAAAGTTATTGTACCCGATATTACAGCAGGATGTTCACTTGCTGAAAGTGTAACAGGAGAAGATTTGGCAGAGTGGAAGACACGAAATCCCGACGGAATAATAGTTTCATATGTCAATACCACTGCAGATGTTAAAGCTCATTCTGATATTTGCTGTACATCTGCTAATGCCCTAAAAGTCGTTGAATCAATCCCTTTTGACAGGAAAATTCTCTTTGTGCCTGACAGACATTTAGGAAAATATATCAGTATCAAAAGTGGCAGAGATATGGAACTTTGGGATGGAGACTGCTGTGTCCATGATCGTTTTAACTCCAGAATGATTATAGATATGTCTACCCGCTATCCCGAAGCAGATATTCTTATCCATCCGGAGAGCAGCTGCTCAGGCGATCCTGATATATTGAACATGCCCAATGCATATTTTTATTCTACAAGCGGCATGGTCAGACATGCAGCAAGATCGGACAAGCGACAGTTTATTATAGCCACAGAGAAGGAGATTATCCATCATATGCAAAAAGTAATACCTGGTAAGGAGTTTATCCCAATAAATTCTCAAGCCATTTGTGGCCACATGAAGAAAGCCACTCTTGAAAAGGCACTTTTGGCGCTCGAGACCGAACAGCCTGAAATAAAAGTTCCTGAAGGTATTCGTGAAAAAGCATGGATACCAATCAGGCGGATGCTTGAACTATAAGTTATTCCGCTCGTAAAGAAAGATTTGCAAACAAAAAAGTAGACCAGTCAAAATAATATTCTAATTGTATTGCCATGAAGAGTTTGTTGACTAAAGTATTATCTGCCACCCTGTTATCAATAATTTTGATTTCCTGTGGAAAAGTAATGATAACAGGAAGAAAACAAGTGTTATTATTTAGCCAGGGGGCGATAACATCACTCAGCAACCAGGCATATAGTGAGTTAAAAACAAAAGCACAGCTGTCGGACAATGAACATTATAACAAAATGGTAAATGAGGTTGGCATGAGACTTACAAAAGCTGTTACCGACTATTGTAACCAACATGGTTGGGAAAGTGCTCTTGAAGGTCTTGAGTGGAAATTTGAAGTATTTAAGGATGAGACTGTAAATGCTTTTTGCCTCCCAAACGGCAAAATTGTATTCTATGAAGGTATACTAAAATATGCAAATACTCCTGACCTTGTAGCAGTTGTTATGGGACATGAAATTGCCCATGCCCTGGCAAAGCATGGAAATGAAAGAATGAGCCAGGAAGTGCTTGTGGGAGCTGTTGGTCAGGCCGTTTCCACCTATCTAGGTACTGAAAGCCAGAAAACACAAGCAATATTTGAACTTGCATACGGTGTTGGTTCACAATTTGGTGTTCTCCTGCCCTATTCGAGAAAACACGAATACGAAGCAGATAGATTGGGACTTATAATAATGGCTATGGCTGGCTATGACATAAATGTTGCTCCAAAATTCTGGCAAACCATGAGTTCAATTGGTGGTTCAAAACAGCCTGAATTTATAAGTACACACCCCTCAGATGAAAACCGCATAAAAAAGATAGAGTCAGTACTGCCTGAAGCGGCAAAGTATTATTCTAAAAAATGACTGAATGTGGTTTTTTAGGTTTTGATTCGCCACTTAAAGCAGAGGATCATATTGTAGACTTGAAGAAAAATTAAACTCCTTATTTTCAAAAACTGACGATATAAACCCTTTTAACGAAAAAGAATCTAATTTTCTGGTCGAAAAAATCAATCAATTAAAAGTAATTGACATAACAGTAATTGATGGCAATCTTCTTGTCAAAATTTTGAATCAACTCATTTTTCTACTTTCAAAGCTCGATCCATTCAATGAAAACAATATGGAGTTAGCAGTCAACCAGCGGCTATCCATGTTGCAAATCTTAAACTTATTAAAGACAATAAATCTTTTTCTATTTCTAAAACAAATCTGGTAGCTGCAAAAGTGTTAAAAAACTACCGGCATCACAACATGTGGTTTTAAATAAAAGAGAACTGGATTCTTATGATACAAATAGACCAATTGACTGGTTTGACTCTGAATCAATGTTTGTGATAAAAAACAATAATATCACAATTCAAAAGGAATGGAAATTATTTAGCATTACCTGGAAAACATATAACAGTTATTATCGCGATAAGAATCTATCAATAACTATAAAATTGAAAGCCAAAATACAAAGAAAAATCAAATTTGTGGAGAATAAGGGAGTCGAACCCTTGACCCCCTGCTTGCAAAGCAGGTGCTCTAGCCAACTGAGCTAATTCCCCAAAAATATAAGAACTTTTTGTAGTCCCGAGCGGAGTTGAACCGCTGACCCCTACATTATCAGTGTAGTGCTCTAACCAACTGAGCTACGGGACTATATAAAATCAATGATAGCTTTGAGTAACAAAGTGTAACAATTCAGTCAGTTAAGCTCCAAAAAGGAGGTGTTCCAGCCACACCTTCCGGTACGGCTACCTTGTTACGACTTAGCCCCAGTTACCAGTTTTGCCCTAGGTCGCTCCTCGCGGTCACGAACTTCAGGCACCCCCGGCTCCC
>Ga0208826_1000326_pt1 | contig 52236 bp, 47 predicted proteins | sample AD_UKC115_MetaG_FD_184451 | JGI IMG/M metagenome (GOLD analysis project Ga0208826, IMG submission 184451) | Active sludge microbial communities of municipal wastewater-treating anaerobic digesters from Hong Kong - AD_UKC115_MetaG (SPAdes)... | ecosystem: Engineered > Bioreactor > Anaerobic >... | reverse complement strand
CATCGAGCACCTGGCGCACCACGACACCCTCACCGGGCTGGCCAACCGCTACGCGCTGGAGGCGCGGCTGGACCAGGTGGTGGCCGACGCCCGGCGCCACGACCGGCGGCTGGCCGTGCTGTTCCTGGACATGGACAACTTCAAGGGCATCAACGACAGCCTGGGCCATGGCGTGGGCGACGAGTTTCTGCGCGCCATCGCCCAACGCCTGCGCGCCGCCGTGCGCGACAGCGACATCGTTGCGCGCCTGGGCGGCGACGAGTTCGTCGTCGTGCTGACCGAGCTGCAAGACCCCCAGCACGCACTGACCGTCGCAGACAAGCTCATCACCCGCCTGAACGCCCCGGTGCACCTGGCCGGGCAGGAGCTGCACGCTTCGGCATCCATCGGCATCTGCTTCTACCCCCAGGACGGCAAGGACCGCGGCAGCCTGATGCAGAGCGCCGACATCGCCATGTACCAGGCCAAGCACCTGGGCAAGGGGCACTACCGCTGCTTCGACCCGGCCATGATGGCCATGGCCACACGGCGCGCGGCCATGGAACGCGCGCTCAAGGAAACCGTCTCGCTCAAACGCTTTGCCGTGCACTACCAGGCGCTGCTGGACTGTCACACGCGCCAGATGCTGGGCTTCGAGGCGCTGGTGCGCTGGGAATACCCCGCCGGACAATGGATCGCGCCGCTGGACTTCATCCCGCTCTCCGAAGAACTGGGCCTGATCGACCAGATCGGCGAACTGGTGCTGCACGTGGCCTGCAGCGCCTTGGCGCAATGGCACCGCGAGGGCCACACGCACCTGGGCATGTCGGTCAACCTCAGTGCCGTGCAGTTGCGCAACCCGCGCCTGCCCGAGCAAATTGCCCAGGTGCTGAAAGACCACCAGCTCCCAGGAGCTGCGCTGACGCTGGAGGTGACCGAATCGGTGGCCATGCAGGACCCCGATGCCTGTGTGCTGCGCCTGGAGGAAATCCGCCGCCTGGGTGTGCGCCTGGCCATCGACGACTTTGGCACCGGCTACTCCTCGCTCGCCTACCTCAAGCGCCTGCCGCTGGACAGCCTCAAGCTCGACCGCTCCTTTGTGCAGGACCTGGAAACCAACCCCAACGACGCCGCCATCTGCACCGCCACCATCAGCCTGGCCCACCACCTGGGCCTGGCCGTGGTGGCCGAAGGCGTGGAAACCGAAGGCCAGCACGCCTTCCTGCAAAGCCTGGGCTGCGACATGTACCAGGGCTACCTCTTCAGCCGCCCCCAACCGCTGGAAGCGCTGCGCCAGTGGCTGGGTAGCCAGCCGGGCGGCGCCGCAGTGTGAATCAGGCGACAGACACCCCGCTCCCACGGCTCAGATAATGCGCCATGCCCCATTCGCGCCTGCACCACCTCGACGCCACTGCCATTGCCATCCTCCTGGCCTGCTGCCTGTTCTGGGGCTTTCAGCAGGTGTTGGTCAAGGCCACGGTGGCCGAGGTGGCGCCGGTGTTCCAGGCCTTTGTGCGCTTTGCCATGGCCACGGTGGCCGTACTGGCGTGGTGCCTGTGGCGTGGTGTGCGCCTGGGCAGTGCGCACGAGCCGAGGGGTGCGATGGTGGCCGGGGTGTTGGCCGGGGCGCTGTTTGCGGCGGAGTTTGCCTGCATCTACATCGGGCTGCAGTACACCACGGCCTCGCGCCTGACGGTGTTTTTGTACTGCTCGCCCTTCTGGGTGGCGCTGCTGCTGCCGCGCTTTGTGCCTGGCGAGGGGCTGCGCGGCTGGCAGTGGCTGGGCCTGGCCGGGGCCTTTGCGGGCGTGGGGCTGGCCCTGGGCGAGGGCTTGCTGGGGCCCGCCAAGGCCGCGCTGCCCCAGGCCTGGCTGGGAGACTTGTTGGGCCTGCTGGCCGGGCTGCTGTGGGCACTGACTACGCTGACCATCCGCGCCACCCCGCTGGGCCGCGTGGCACCGGCCAAGCAGTTGCTGTTCCAGGTGGGCATCAGCACGGCGGTACTGCCGCTGCTGTCGCTGGCGCTGGGCGAGCGCTGGAGCCTGGATTTCAGCGCCTTTGCTGTGAGCTCGTTGCTGGTGCAGGCGCTGGTGGGCGCGTTTGCCAGCTACCTGGCGTGGATGTGGCTGCTGACGCGCTACCCGGCCACCAAGATTTCGGTGTTCGTGTTCCTCACCCCCGTATTCGCCCTGCTGTTTGGCGCCTGGTGGCTGGGCGAGCCCGTCACACCCGGCCTGCTGGCCGCGCTGGCGCTGGTGGCAGCAGGCATTGTGCTGGTGAATCGCAAGCCCGCAGTTGCGTGATATTCAAGTCAAATCGGCTTCAAGCGCTTACCAGATAAGCGCAACCAGCTATCAAATAAATAGCAAAGCCGCTACCCTGGAACGGGCAGCGGCTTGGTGTGCCAAGGGCGAATCCGCCCCTGAAGCGATGGCGTTACGCCGGCTCGGCCACGCTGGGCAAACCAGAGAGCGCCATGGCCAGTTCCTTCTCGTCGTACGACTCTTCCTTGAGTTCGCCCGCAAAGTACTTCTGGTACGCCGCCATGTCGAAGTGGCCGTGGCCGCACAGGCCGAAGAGGATGGTTTCGCTCTTGCCTTCGCGCTTGCAGCGCAGGGCTTCCTCGATGGCGCCCTTGACGGCGTGGTTGGCTTCCGGCGCCGGCACGATGCCTTCGGTGCGCGCGAACAGCACGCCAGCCTCGAAGCACTGGTTCTGCGTGTAGGCCACGGCTTCCATCAGGCCCAGCTCCTTGGCGTGCGACACCATGGGCGCCATGCCGTGGTAGCGCAGGCCACCGGCGTGGAAGCCCGGCGGCGTGAAGGTGCTGCCCAGGGTGTGCATCTTGGTCAGCGGCGTCATGTGGCCGGTGTCGCCGTAGTCGTAGGCGTACTTGCCGCGCGTGAGCGAGGGGCAGGCCGCAGGCTCCACGGCCACGATGCGCGGCTTGGGGCCGCCGCGCAGGCCGTGGCCGATGAACGGGAAGGCGATCCCCGCGAAGTTGGAGCCGCCGCCGGTGCAGCCCACCACCACGTCGGGCCAGGCATCGGCCATCTGCATCTGCTCCATGGCTTCGAGGCCGATCACCGTCTGGTGCAGCAGCACGTGGTTGAGCACCGAGCCCAGCGCGTACTTCGTGTCGTCGCGCTGCACGGCCAGCTCCACGGCTTCGGAGATGGCGATGCCCAGGCTGCCGGGGTGGTCGGGGCGCTGGGCGAGCACGCTGCGGCCGTACTGGGTTTCGGTGGACGGCGAGGGCAGGCAGCGCGCGCCATAGGTTTCCATCACGGCGCGACGGTAGGGTTTCTGGTCGTACGACACGCGCACCTGGAACACCAGCACCTCCAGGTCAAACAGGCTGCCCGCGAACGACAGCGAGGTGCCCCACTGGCCCGCGCCGGTCTCGGTGGTGAGGCGCTTGACGCCGGCCTGCTTGTTGTAGAAAGCCTGCGGGATCGCGGTGTTGGGCTTGTGGCTGCCGGCAGGGCTCACGCCCTCGTACTTGTAGAAGATCTTGGCGGGCGTGCCCAGGGCTTTTTCGAGCCGGTGCGCGCGGAACAGCGGCGCGGGGCGCCAGAGCTGGTAGATCTCGCGCACGGGCTCGGGGATCTCGATCTCGCGCTCGGTGCTGACTTCCTGCAGGATCAGTTCCATCGGGAACAGCGGCGCCAGGTCGTCCGGGCCCACGGGCTGGTGCGTGCCGGGGTGCAGCACGGCCGGCAGGGGCTTGGGCAGGTCGGCCTGGAGGTTGTACCAGGCCTTGGGCATCTGGCTCTCTTGCAGCAGGAACTTGGTCTGACCACTCATCGCTTCTCACTCCTCGGGTTGGTTGGGATGGGGGCGCGCGCAGCCCATCGCCCGGTCGGCGCACCACCGGGCCATCGTACCAGCGCGGGCATGGGGGTTTGTCCGGGGAACAGGCTCACGCCGCCTGCGCCCGCCGCGCGGCAAAGTCCACGTACCAATCCAGGCAGCCGGGGTTGGCCATGGCGTCGCGGTTGACCACCTTCTCGATGGGCTGGCCCAGCAGGAGCTTCTTGATGGGCAGTTCCTGCTTCTTGCCGCTCAGGGTGCGCGGCACCTCGGCCACGGCAAAGATGTCGTCGGGCACGAAGCGCGGGCTGAGCGCGGTGCGGATGGCAGCGTGGATGCGGGCGCGCAGTGCATCGTCGAGCGTGCAGCCTTCGCGCAGCACCACGAACAGCGGCATGTAGCTCTCGCGCCCGAGGTATTCGAGGTCCACCACCAGGCTGTCGAGCACCTCGGGCAGGGCCTCCACGGCGCTGTAGATCTCGCTCGTGCCCATGCGCAGGCCGTGGCGGTTGATGGTGGCGTCCGAACGGCCATAGATGGTGCAGCCGCCGTGCGCACCGATGCGCAGCCAATCGCCGTGGCGCCAGACGGCGCCCATGGCTGGCGGGCCGTCGCCACCACCGGGCTGGCGCCCGTGGCCGGGGGGGTACATGTCGAAGTAGCTGGAGAGGTAGCGGCTGCCGTCCGCATCGCCCCACAGGTACAGGGGCATGGAGGGAATGGGCTGGGTACACACCAGCTCGCCCACCGCATCCACCACGGGCTGGCCCTGCTCGTCCCAGGCCTCCACGGCGGCACCCAGCATGCGGCACTGCATCTCGCCCGGCACCAGCGGCAGCTCGCGGTGGCCGCCAATGAAGGCGCCGCAGAAATCGGTGCCGCCCGAGATGTTGTTCCACCAGATGTCGGGCTGCGGCTCCCCGCCTGCCATGGCACGGATGGCCCGAAACTGCTCCGTGCCCCACTGCTGCACTTCGGGCGCCAGCGGAGAGCCGGTGGTGCCCAGCGCGCGGATGCGGGTCAGGTTGCCGCATTCGGCCAGTGCCAGGCCCGCCTTCATGCAGTTGGCGTAGAAGGCGGCGCCTGCGCCGAAGTAGGTGACCCCGTTCTCGGCGGCAAAGCGCCAGAGCGTGCCCCAGTCGGGCCGCTCCTTGCTGCCGCCGGGGTTGCCGTCGTAAATGACGCAGGTGGTGCCGCCCAGCAGGCCCGCCGTCTGCGCGTTCCACATGACCCAGCCGGTGGAGCTGTACCAGTGGTAGCGCTCGCCCCAACTGTTGGGGTGGTAGCTGCAGCCCACGTCGTTGTGCAGGCCCTTGAGCTGCAGCGACACCAGGATCATGCCGCCGTGCCCGTGCACGATGGGCTTGGGCAGGCCGGTGGTGCCGCTGGAATAGACGATCCACAGCGGGTGGTCAAAGGGCAGCCACAGGGGTTCGAAGGCCGCAACTTCTGCATCATTTCGGGCCACAACGTCCGTAAAAAGGGCGCTATCAGCTATAGTTTTAGTAGCATCCAGATCATTCACCAGCAGCACATGGCGCACGCTGGGCAGTTGGGCGCGCAGTTCCTGCAGCACGGCGCAGCGGTCCATGTCGCGGCCGCCGTAGGTCACGCCATCCACCCCGATGAGCACGGTGGGTTCGATCTGGCGAAAGCGATCCAGCACGGCGTGGGTGCCCATGTCGGGGGCGCAAATGCTCCAGACCGCGCCGATGCCCACTGTGGCCAGAAAGGCGACCATGGCCTCGGGGATGTTGGGCAGGTAGGCCGCCACGCGGTCGCCCGGCTGCACGCCCTGGGCGCGCAGATGCAACGCCAGCGCAGCCACCTGGCGGCGCAGCTCGGGCCAGCCCAGTTCGCGCCGCTGGCCGCGCTCGTTGCACGCCACGATGGCGGGCATGCCCGCGGCGTGCGCGGGCTCCACATGGCGCAGCACCTGGTGCAGGTAGTTGACCTGCGCCCCCGGAAACCACTGCGCCCCCGGCATGCGGTTGGTGGCCAGCACCGCGTGGTGGGGTGTGGGCGAAGCGATCTCGAAGTAGTCCCACACGCTTTGCCAAAAGGCGTCCAGGTCGGTCACCGACCAGCGCCACAGCGCATCGTAGTCATCGAACACCAGGCCGCGCTGCGTGCGCAGCCAGTCCTGGTACAGGCGGATTTGCGGAACAAAGGGGGCGGTCATGGCCTTGAGCGTAGCGCCAGCCGAGGGGCGCCACCCCCCACCGGAGGGCGGACCACTGTCGCCACGGGGACAGGTCCTGCATCCCCTGCGGCACCGGCAGAACGCTCGCTACCTGAACAGGGTGCGCCAGACCAGCTCGACCCCGGCGGCGAGCAGGTCGCCAGTCAGCTCATGCGAGCTGGCGCTCTGGCCCATGCTGCGCAGCCCCTGTTGCTGGCGCTCGCGTTCAGCGCGGTTGCGGTCGCGTTCGATGACGATCAGCGCATCGGCAATGTCCACGGGGCTGCCGGTCTCCCCGGTGGCGCGGGTGCGGGCATAGCCCTCAAGCGCCTTGCTGACGGCCTCGGGATCCAGCAGCGAAAAGGCGGCGCGGCAGTAGGGGCAGGCGTGGTCCTTGCGGATATCGACCGGGGCGCCGCAGCTGGTGCAATAGACCGCGCCCACACGCTGGGCCAGGTCGGTGATCTCGGCCTGGGTCATGTGGCGCACAAAGCCTTTTTCCACCATGAAGGAGGCAAAGGTGCTGAAGCGCCCGTGGCGCGAGGCGCAGCGGTAGGTCATGTAGCGCCCGCTGCGCACCACGTCAAAACCCTGCACCAACGAGCGCGTGCAGCGCGGGCAGGCCATGGCCGACTGCAAGGGCCTGCGCTCGTCGCTGCGGTGCTGGTGCAGCAGGCCGAACAGTTCCACCACGGCCTGGGCCGGCAGTTTGAGGTTCTCGTTCTGATCGATCCACAGGCCCTGGCAGGCGTAGCAGATGTCCAGCTCCAGCGGCTGGCCGGTGTGTGCCGTGAAGCGGTGGATCTCCATGGGCTGGCGGCAGGAGGGGCAGGCGGCGGCAGGGCTCATGGGCGTGGGGGCGGGTTCGGTCGGAAGCCCGATGGTAGCGCCCGCCTGCCTCGCACCGATGCCCAGGCGCCAAGGGGCCTGTGCAAGCCGTCAGTTTGGCGTAGGATGCGGCCACTTTTCACTTTGATACACAGATGGAGGGACAGCCCATGGGAATGTTCGACTGGCAGGAAAAGAGCGCCGACGTGCTGGCGCAGGGCGGGGTGATCGGGCCGCACGAGCGGCTGCCCTGGCCGCAGACGGCGGTGATGGGCGTGCAGCACGTGATTGCGATGTTCGGCGCCACGGTGCTGGCGCCCATCCTGATGGGCTTTGACCCGAACCTGGCCATTTTGATGAGCGGCATCGGCACACTGATCTTCTTCCTCATCACCGGCGGCAAGGTGCCCAGCTACCTGGGTTCGAGCTTCGCCTTCATCGGCGTGGTGATCGCTGCCACGGCCTACGCGGGCAAGGGGCCGAATGCCAACATCGGCGTGGCGCTGGGCGGCATCATCGCCTGCGGCCTGGTCTATACCGTGATCGGCGCCATCGTGCAGATGGTGGGCACGGGCTGGATCGAGCGCTTCATGCCGCCCGTGGTCACAGGCTCGGTGGTGGCCGTGATCGGCCTGAACCTGGCCGGCATTCCCATCAAGAACATGGCGGCGAGCAACTTCGACAGCTGGATGCAGGCCGTGACCTTTGTCTGCGTCGGCCTGGTGGCGGTGCTCACGCGCGGCATGGTGCAGCGCCTCTTGATTCTGGTGGGCCTGATCGTGGCCAGCCTGATTTACGCCCTGCTCACCAACGGCATGGGCCTGGGCAAGCCCCTGGACCTGACGGCCCTGGCCAACGCACCCTGGTTCGGCATGCCCGGCTTTGCCGCGCCCGTGTTCAGCGGCCCGGCCATGCTGCTGATCGCCCCGGTGGCCATCATTTTGGTGGCTGAGAACCTGGGCCACATCAAGGCCGTGACGGCCATGACCGGCCGCAACCTGGACCAGTACATGGGCCGCGCCTTCATCGGCGACGGCATCGCCACCATGGTCAGCGGCGGCGCAGGCGGCACCGGCGTGACCACCTACGCCGAGAACATCGGCGTGATGGCCGCGACCAAGATCTACTCCACCGCCGTGTTCCTGACGGCAGCGCTGATCGCGGTGCTGCTGGGCTTCTCGCCCAAGTTCGGCGCCGTGATCCAGACCATCCCGCTGCCGGTGATGGGCGGCGTGTCCATCGTGGTCTTCGGCCTGATCGCCGTGGCCGGCGCCAAGATCTGGGTGGACAACAAGGTGGACTTCTCGCAGAACAAGAACCTCATCGTGGCCGCCATCACGCTCATCCTGGGCACGGGCGATTTCACGCTGAAGTTCGGCGACTTTGCGCTGGGCGGCATCGGCACCGCCACGTTTGGCGCGATCGTGCTGTACGCGCTGCTCAACCGCGACAAATCCTGAGCGTCGGGGGTCGGCTGGGGCGGGCGTTCATCGGCCCGTCACAGCGGCGCGGCAGGCTCACAGGTTTTGACCCGAAGAGCCTCCCCGATGACCACTACTTTGCGCCCCACCCCCCACCCCATTCGCGATGCGGCCCTGGCCGACGAAGGCCGCCGCAGCTTTGTACGCCAGTTGGCCCTTGGCGCCACCGCCCTGGGCACGCTGCCGCTGGCGGCCTGCGGTGGCAGCGACAGCGAACCCGAAGTCAAGTTCCTGCACGGCGTGGCCAGTGGTGACCCGCTGAGCGACCGCATCGTGCTGTGGACGCGCGTCACGCCCCCTGCTGGGCACACGGCGGACATTCCGGTGCAGTGGGAGGTGGCCACCGATGCCGCCTTCGGCACCATTGTCGCCAAGGGCCAGGCCAGCGCCACGGAGGCAAAGGACTTCACCGTCAAGGTTGATGCCACCGGCCTGCAGCCCGCCACGGCCTACCATTTCCGCTTCAGTGCCTACGCAGCCCGGTCTGCAACGGCACGCACACGCACCCTGCCCACGGGCAGCGTGGCGCAGGTCAAGCTGGCAGTGTTCTCCTGCGCCAACTACCCCGCAGGCTACTTCAACGCCTATGCCGATGCCGCCCGGCGCAACGACCTGGACGCCACGGTGCACCTGGGAGACTACCTGTACGAGTACCCCCGCGGCGGGTACGCATCGGCCAACGCCGAGCGGCTGGGCCGCCTGTCACTGCCCGCTTCCGAGATCGTCACGCTGACCGATTACCGCACACGCCACGCGCAGTACAAGAGCGACACCGACCTGCAAGCCCTGCATGCCGCCGCCCCCATGATTGCCGTGTGGGACGACCACGAGATCGCCAACGACACCTGGGCTGCGGGCGCCGAAAACCACCAGAGCGCCACCGAGGGCAGCTTTGCCGCGCGCAAGGCCGCTGCGCTGCAGGCTTACCACGAGTGGATGCCCACACGCAACGCGCAGCCCGACCTGATCTACCGCAGCTTCAACTTCGGCAACCTGGTGGCGCTGCACATGCTGGACACGCGGGTGATCGCGCGCGAAGAGCCCGCCGACTACACGCGCTTCTTCACCTCCTCCGGCTTTGACAGCGCAGGCTTCGCCGCCGCCGTGGGCGCGCCCACACGCCAGTTGCTCGGCGCCACGCAAACCCAGTGGCTGCAGCAGCAGATGGCAGCCTCCACTGCCACCTGGCAGGTGCTGGGCCAGCAGGTGCTGATGGGTCGCATGAACATTCCGGCACCCATCCTCATCGAGACCATACAGCCTGGCGCGGGCGTGACGGTATCGCAATACGCCGCCCTGGTGGCAAAGGCCCAGACGGCCCCCGCCACGCTGACTCCCGCTGAAAAGGCCATCCTGGCCCAACCCTCGATTCCCTACAACCTGGACGCCTGGGACGGTTACCAGGCCGCACGCGAAACCGTGTTGGGCACAGCCCGCAGCCTGAACAAGAACCTCGTCGTGCTGTCGGGCGACACGCACAACGCCTGGGCCAACGAGCTGGCCGACATGGCGGGCAATGCCGTGGGCGTGGAGTTCGCCACCTCGTCGGTGTCCTCGCCTGGTTTTGAAGAGTACCTTCCCAAGGAAAACCCAGCCATGCTCGCGGGCGCGCTGCAGCAGCTCATCAGCCCGCTCAAGTACTGCGACACCTCGCGCCGCGGCTACATGGTGGTGACCGCCACGGCCACCGAATGCCGCGCCGACTGGGTGTATGTCAGCACCATCACCAGCCGCAGCTACACGGCCAGCACCGACAAGTCGCTCAAGGTATTCGCAGGGGCCGACAGGCGTGGGCGCATTGTGGCGGTCTGAACGGAAGAAACCATTTCCTTCCTGGGCAACAAAAAAGCGGCCGTGGCCGCTTTTTTTGGGTTGGTTTGGCTCTGGTGACGCCGTTCAGGCCAGGAACCTGCCCGCCGGCCCCAGCACGCCCAGGTCGATGTAGCGCGAGCCCACGTACGGCGTCTGGCCGCTGTAGTCCACCACAAAGCCGCCCATGTCCCAGTTGCGGATGCCTGCCAGGGCGCTGCGCAACTTGGCGCGCGTGGGGTCGTTGCCAGCACGCTCCAGACCTTCGGCGAGCACGCGCATGTTGACGTAGCCCTCCAGGCTGCCCAGGTTGAAATCGTTCTGGCCGCGCGCCTTCATGGCCGCCTGGTAGTCGCGCACCACGGCCGTCTTGCCCTTGTTCGGGTCGGGCATGACCATGGTGACGGCCAGGCCGCCACCGGCGTCGCCCAGCTGGCGGAAACCTTCGCTGGTCAGAGTGGCGCTGACGCCCGCCATCAGCACGCCGGGCAGGGTCTTTTTCAGGCCGCGCACCAGCGGTACGGTGGCCGAGCCGGCCGTGGCCAGCAGCACAGCGGCCGGGCGGGCGTTGCCCACCTGGCCCAGGACGGCGTCCAGGTTCTTGCCGTCGGTGGACAGCGCGCCCTGCACCGTGGCCTTGCCCCCGGCTGCGGCCAGCGCGCGGTTGGCATCCTCCAGCAGCTCGCGGCCGTAGGGGTTGTCCAGAAAGACCACGCCGATGTCCTTGACGCCCATGCCTACCAGGCGTTGCACCAGGCGCTGCACTTCATCGGTGTAGCTGGCGCGCACGTGGAAGACGTTGCGCGCGTTCTTGCGCAGCGAGGAAGCACCCGTGAGCGGCGCCACGTAAGGCATACCCGCTTCTTCCACCAGGGGCAGGATGGCGGTGTTGTTGGGCGTGCCCACGCACGACAGCAGCGCAAAGGCCGAGCCCTGGCCGATCATCTGCTTGACGTTGTCGATGGTGCGCTGGGGCACATAGCCGTCGTCCACCATGTGCAGTTGCAGGGCGCGGCCGTTCACGCCGCCGCGTGCATTGATCTGGGCGATGGCGGCCTCGGCGCCCTGGCGCAGGTCGGTGCCAAAGCCGGCCAGCGGGCCGCTGAGGGCGGCCGAGCAGCCGATGGTCAGCGACTTGCCACTGATGCCGCCCTCCTGGGCAAGGGCATTGCGCACAAAGGCGGGTGCCGCAAGGGCAGTGGCGGCGTAAGAGACAAACTGGCGACGTTGCACGGAAAAGGCTCCGGATATAAAGGGGGGTGTGGGGTGGCCCGGGTCGGCACGCCTGCGCTGCGGCCACTGGCCGCAGGCGGGGTCCAAAATTCGGGTAAACCCTGGATTCTGATGACATTTACATGACAGCGGTAGAGGCCGCTCTCCATAACCCATGCCAATCTGGAAAAAACCCATCTCCCTGGAACTGCTCAACCAAACCAATGACCGCACAGCGGCCACCCACCTGGGCATCGAGATCACCGAAGTCGGCGACGACTTCCTGCGCGGGCGTGTACCCGTGGACGAGCGCACGCGCCAGCCGTTCGGCATCCTGCACGGTGGGGTGAGCGTGGTGCTGGCCGAGACGCTGGGCTCGATCGGTGCCTTCTACGCCTGCCCCGAGGGCCACCGCGGCGTGGGGCTGGACATCAACGCCAACCACATCCGCGCTGCCAGCAGCGGCTGGGTGACGGGCACGGCGCGCGCCGTGCACATCGGGCGCACCACGCAGGTGTGGCAGATCGACATGGTCAACGATGCGGGGGAGCTGACCTGTGTCTCGCGCATCACCATGGCGATCCTGGCGCCGAGATAAGAAGCAACCCCCTGTGGCGCTGCGCGCCCTCCCCCTTCTCTCGCCCCGCTGCGCGGGTCGGGAAGGGGGACGCCACCAGCGCGGCGGGGCGGCCCTTGCACGGTGGCTCTGGTGGGGGCGCACGCCCTGCTTCGGGGATGGTGCGCGGGTTTTGATGGAATTGGGCTCTAGCGCCCGTCCTTCAAGCGCCAGTAGCTATTGTTTTTATAGCATTATTCGCTGTCGGTGTCTGCGCTGCGCGCCAGGCGCTCGCTCTTCCAGTACACGTCGTCGCCGCCGTCCATGCGGTTGAGCACGCGCGCGAGCACGAACATCAGGTCCGACAGGCGGTTGAGGTAGTGGCGCGGCGCCTCGCGCACGGCCTCCTGCGCGCCCAGGGCCACCACGGCGCGTTCGGCGCGGCGCGCCACGGTGCGGCAAACATGGGCCTGCGCGGCAGCGCGTGTGCCAGCGGGCAGGATGAACTCCTGCAGGCGCGGCAGCTGGGCGTTGTGTTCCTGCAGGGCTTCGTCCAGCTGCAGCACCGCCGATTCCTGCAGCAGCGCAAACCCCGGAATCGACAGCTCGCCCCCCAGGTTGAACAGCTGGTGCTGCACGTCGATGAGCAGCTCGCGCACGCCGCCGGGCAAGGGTTCGCACAGCAGCAGACCGATGTGTGAGTTGAGCTCGTCCACATCACCCATGGCCGCGATGCGCGGGTGGAATTTGGGCACGCGCGTGTTGTCGCCCAGGCCGGTGCTGCCGTCGTCGCCGGTACGCGTGGCGATCTGTGTGAGTCGTTTGCCCATGGTGTCTGTGGTGTCTGGATTTGCCTGGCCCCGGATTGTGCGCCAGCGGCAATACCCCTGCCTGCGTCGCAGCCCACACGCTTTTTTACGCGGCGCACCCAAATGTTGGTGCAGGCAACAGCAGGCAAAAGTGCTGGATCGCTGCGCCTTGCTGCAGTGCAATGAAGGCCTGTTCCACTTTTGCAAAGGATGACCTCCATGCACTCCATGACCCAACGACGCCCCCATGCCCCCGTGTCGGCACAGCGCACGCTGCACGCCTTTGACCTGCGCAGTGTGATGCTGCTGACCGCCCTGACCCTGGGCGGCTCCCCGGCACTGTACGCACAGACGTCACCGGCCCCCAAGCCCTCCATCACACTCAACCAAAGCGCGGGCAACGCCCCGAAGCCCGTACCGGGCGCGGGAGCGGAGACTGCGCAATCCTCCGCCGCCAGTGCCGCGTTTGACCGGGCGGACGCCAACGCCGATGGCAAGCTCAGCCCCCAGGAAGCGCAGCAGCTGCCTGCCATCGGCAACCGCTTCGAGCAGCTCGACAGCAACCGCGACGGCTTCCTCTCACGCCCGGAGTTCGAGGCGGGCGCTCGCTCCTGATGCCCCTGGGCACAGCCTGACAAAGGCATGACGGCCGGTGGTCCGGCCAGGGGGGCGGTGGTATTCTGGAACGGCCTTTTTTCGGAGACCCGCCCATGCACGCCAGCGCCCCCCCTTCGCAAGCCCCTGTCACCGAGCGCCCTGCGCCCCAGGCCTTGCTCGATGCGCTGGCGCAGCGCTTTGGTGCACAGTATTCCTGCGCCCTGGCCGTGCGCGAGCAGCATGGGCGCGACGAGGGCTCCATCCAGGCCCCACCGCCTGCCGCCGTGGTCTTTGCCGAGAGTACGCGGGACGTGCAGGACGCTGTGCGCCTGGCCGCGCAGCACAACGTGCCGGTCATTCCGTACGCCGCCGGCTCCTCGCTCGAAGGCCATCTGCTGGCCGTGCAGGGCGGCATCAGCATCGACGTGAACCGCATGAACCGCGTGCTGAGCGTGAACGCCGAGGACCTGACGGTGACGGTGCAGCCCGGCATCACGCGCAAGCAGCTCAACGACAGCATCAAGGACACCGGCCTGTTCTTCCCCATCGACCCCGGCGCCGACGCCAGCATCGGCGGCATGGCCGCCACGCGCGCCAGCGGCACCAACGCCGTGCGCTACGGCACCATGCGCGAGAACGTGCTCGCGCTCGAAGTGGTGACGGCCAGCGGCGACGCCATCCGCACCGGCACGCGCGCCAAGAAGAGCAGCGCGGGCTACGACCTCACGCGCCTGATGGTGGGCAGCGAGGGCACGCTGGGCATCATGACCGAGCTGACCATCCGCCTCTACCCGCTGCCCGAGGCCATCTCGGCGGCCGTGTGCTCCTTCCCCTCGGTGGGCGACGCGGTGCGCTGCACCATCCAGATCATCCAGCTCGGCGTGCCGATCGCACGCGTGGAGCTGATCGACGCCAACACCGTGCGCGCCGTGAACGCACATTCCAAGCTCAGCCTGCGCGAGGAGCCCATGCTGCTGATGGAGTTCCACGGCTCGCCGGCCAGCGTGAAAGAGCAGGCCGAGACCGTGCAGGACCTCGCGGCCGAGCACGGCGGCAATGCCTTTGAATGGGCCAGCACGCCCGAAGAGCGCACGCGCCTGTGGAGCGCGCGCCACATGGCCTATTTCGCGGGCCTGCAGACACGCCCGGGCTGCACCGCCATCACCACCGACGCCTGCGTACCGATCTCGCAGCTGGCCACCGCCGTGCTCGACAGCGTGCAGGAAGCCGAGGCCAGCGGCATCCCCTACTTCATGGTCGGCCACGTGGGCGACGGCAACTTCCACATGGGCTACCTGATCGACCCGGCCAGTTCGGAGGAACGCGCCCAGGCCGAGCAGCTCAACCACCAGCTCGTCGCACGCGCGCTGCGCCTGGGCGGCACCTGCACGGGTGAGCACGGCGTGGGCATCCACAAGATGGGCTTTTTGCGGGAGGAAGCTGGCGATGGCGCGGTGGACATGATGCGCGCCATCAAGCAGGCGCTGGACCCGAAGAACATCCTCAATCCGGGCAAGATCTTCGTGCTCTGACCTCTGCCCATGCGCTATTTACTTGATAGCATCAGACGCCCGTCGCTATTGAGCTCCAGCCGAATTTTGCAAAAATTCGGCTGGGCGATCCATCAGCTGCCAAACAGCTTGTTCGCCGTCTCCGCCACCAGACGGCCCTGGTAGCGTGCGCCGTCGAGCTCGATGGCGCTGGGCTGTCGCTGGCCCTGTCCGCCGGCGATGGTGGTGGCGCCGTAGGGGCTGCCGCCGACCACTTCGTCGAGCGTCATCTGACCCTGGAAACTGTAGGGCAGGCCCACGATGACCATGCCGAAGTGCATCAGGTTGGTAATGATGGAAAACAGCGTCACTTCCTGGCCGCCGTGCTGCGTGGCCGTGGAGGTGAAGGCCGCGCCCACCTTGCCATTGAGCGCACCGCGCGCCCACAGGCCGCCGGCCTGGTCGAGAAAGCTGGCCATCTGCGAGGGCATGCGGCCAAAGCGGGTGGGGGCGCCGACGATGATGGCGTCGTAGTGCTCCAGCTCGGCCACGGTGGCCACGGGCGCGGCCTGGTCGAGCTTGAAATGGGCATTCTTGGCAATGTCGTGCGGCACCGTCTCAGGCACGCGCTTGACATCCACCGAGGCGCCCGTGGAGCGCGCGCCTTCGGCCACCGCCTGCGCCATGGTCTCCAGATGACCGTAGGTCGAGTAATACAGAACGAGGACTTTGGACATATGCGAGCCTCCATGAGGTGAACGCCTGCAGAACGGCAGGCACGCTGGCGGGAGGGACGTTCTTCCGGGGCCCGCCGATCTACGGTGCGTAGACCTCGGCCATCGTATTCCGATTGCCGGTTTCGTGCAGGGCTTTCGCGGCCTCGCGCCGGACCATCGCCGAGAGCGCGCGCACATGGTCGTCCTCGATGCCCAGCAGGTCGAGTTGCTCGTCCAGCTGGTCGAGGTAGGCGCGGTTGCTGCCGATGCTGCCGCAGGCGCTGGCAATGATGGCCGCCGTGTCTTCCAGCGAAAGCTCGCCACGGTACTGCGGGTGGGCGGTGTTGGCCGTGAGCACCAGCGCCTCGATGCGGCCCTGCGGCGTGTCCAGCGGCAACAGGGCCGGGCAGTAGCCGCCGCGGATCATCTCGCGCCGCCACAGCAGGCGCGACTCCGTCTCCACCAACGCGTGGTGGATACGGAACGCCAGGCCATGGCATACGCCCGCACAAGGCAGCAGCGTCAGCACCAGGCCGGGGCAATTGGTCGTGCCACGCCCAATCGTGGTGGCCAAGGCAAAGCGGCGCGCAAAGCCGTCGAGACTTGCCCGGCGCACTTCCTGGAAGTGGATGCCAGGGTTCCACATCAGCGAGCCGTAGCCAAAGACCCAGAGGTCTTCGCCGCCGATGTCGGCCAGTACGGCCTGGCGCGAGCGCTCGACGTCTGCATCGGGCAGACGCCAGTCATCGGGCAAGCCCTGCGCACGCGCCTGCGCATCCCAGGCAGCCAGCACCTCATCGGTCAGGCGCAACCCCGAAGCCTCGGGCGGCGTGATGCGCCCCTCCAGCTCTGGCAGGTGCATGAAGGCTTGCGGGGTCATGGGGGCCCAGTGGTTCGCCTCGATGGCCTGCCTTCAGGCAGCCTGCGCCTGGCGCCGCGCCAGCCCGCCCCCCACCAGCGCCGCCGACACCACGCCCAGTGCCAGCGTGAGCGCCGCGCCATGAAAGATGCCGCCCGTCAGCCCCCGGTCGAGCATCGCCCCGAACACCGGGGCCGCCAGTGCAAAGCCCAGGTCCAGCCCCGAATACACCGTTCCATAGACGCGGCCCGTGGCGCCGGGCGGCGCGGCGCGCTTGATGAGCATGTCGCGCGACGGACCGGCCAGGCCCGTGCCCAGGCCCGCCAACGACGCCAGGGCCAGGGCAGCCATGCTGGGCAAGGCACCGCTGCCCACCAGCACCAGCAGCACCGCCGACGCCATGAGGCAGATACCGATGATCTTCTCCAGCCGCTGCACGCGACCCACCAGGAAGCCGCCCACCACCATGCCCGCCGCGCCGCACAACATGTAGCCCGTAACGACCAAGGCCGTGGCGCTGAGCGGCAGGCCGTACATCTGCTGCAGCGCGGGGCTGGCAAAGCTCTGGATGGCACTCAGGGCGCAGGTGCTCCAGAAGAAGAACGAGAAGCACAGCCACACCGAGGGCAGGCGCAGGAAGGCCATGGGGTGCTCGGCCGGGGCGCCAGCGCCGCCCTGGGCTTGGTGCGCCCAGGCGCCCTGGCGGTCGTCGATGGCGTCGCGCTGCCACAGCAGCAGCGCCAGCACGCTGCCCGCGAGCACGGCCGCCGCCAGTGCCGCCGTGCGCCACGACCCGGTGGCCGTGGCAATGCCCGCCAGGAACACCGGCGCCGCCGCCCAGCCCAGGTTGCCGCTGATGCCATGCACCGAGAAGCCATGCCCCAGCCGCTGGGGCGAGACGCGCTTGTTCAGGATGGTGAAGTCCACCGGGTGAAAGGGCGCGTTGCCCAGCCCGGCCAGTGCCGCCGCGAGCATGAGCCCGGTGTAGCCCTGCGCGAACCCGGCCGCCAGCGCCGCCAGCGTGAAGCAGCACAGCGCGAGGAACAGCACCGGGCGCGCACCCACGCGGTCCACCACAAAGCCCGCGAGCGCCTGCCCCACGCCGGAGATGACGAAGAACACCGACACCAGCAGCCCCAACTCGGAATAGCTCAGGTGGAACTCCTGGATCAGCCAGGGGAACAGCGGCGGCAGCAGCATGTGGAAGAAATGCGAGGTGCCGTGCGCCAGGCCAATGAGGCCGATGGTGCGCGCGTCCTTGCGCAGGGGGGTGGGGGCATTCGTGCCCGCGGTGGTCGTGGTCATGGCAGGCATCTTAGGCAGGAGACATGCGTCGCGTTTACGATAGTCTGCCAATTTCTATCGCCAATATGCCAAACCGTCCCGATGTCCCCACCAGCGACATGCCCCCGCGCCCGGGGCGGGCGCTGTCCTTCGTGGGCTCGCTCACGCCCCACCTGTTCGTGCCCAGCCGCGAGCGCCCCGTGCGCGCCAAGGCGCGCCAGCTCGCCGCCGACACGCAGGTGATGCCGCACAGCCACCCCTGGGCGCAGGTGGCCATCTCGACCACGGGCGTGATCCGCCTCACGGTGGACCGCGGCACCTACATCGTGCCGCCCTCGCGCGCGCTGTGGATTCCGCCGGGCGTGGAGCACGCCGTGACCATGGTCGAATCAGCCGACCTGCGCACGCTGTACTTCCACCAGCCGCGCGGGCGCTGTGGCCCCGGCGCGCTGGGTGGGGTGGATCGTGCCGCCCAGGCCGCGTGGCGCCAGTGCCGGGTGCTGGAGGTGTCCGACCTGCTGCGTGCCCTGGTGCGCGAGATGCCCACGGCGCCCGACGACGGCCCGCCGCTGTCGAGCGCCGACCTGCTGCGCGAACGCCACCTGAGCGCGCTGATCCGCGACGAACTGGCGCGCGCCAACGCCGTGAAACTGGGCGTGGACCTGCCCCACGACAAGCGCCTGCGCCACCTCTGCGAGGCCGTGCTGGCCGACCCCACGCGCCACGAAACCCTGGCCGCCTGGGCCCGCGACACGGGCGCCAGCCCGCGCACCGTGGCGCGCCTGTTCCGCCAGGAACTGGGCAGCACCTTCACGCAGTGGCGCCAGCAGGTGGTACTGGCCAAGGCGGTGTCGCTGGCCGCCGGGCGCCGGCCCATGGGACAGATCGCCGCCGAGCTGGGCTACAGCCCCAGCGCCTTCAGCGCCATGGTGCGCCGGGCCCTCGGGCAACCGCCCGGGCGCTTTCTGGGTCAGCAGCGCCCGCCGGCCTGACGCGGGGTGCCGCGTTGACTTGCATCAATGCAGCCGCGGGCCAGCCGAGCAAAATAACCACAATTATTTTGTGTGTTTATGACCAAGTCCCCATGAAAGCGCTGACGGATCTTTTCTCGACCGACTACGGACTGATGAGCATCATTGGCATCGGCATGATGATCGCGGGTATCCTGAGTTTCGTGGTCGTGGTCCGACGCAAGATGAACGAGGTTCCAGGCCCCGACCAGAAGAAGTGACCCCCGGGGCCCGGCCAGGATGCCGCCCGCCCCCTATCGGCGCGCGGCTCCTGCTGCAGGCATCATCGGCACTGCCGCAGGAGACGGACATGCCCCACGACATTGATTTCCACAGCTACGCCCCGCGCCAGGGACACGGCCTGCCGCACGATCCGTTCAACGCCATCGTGGGCCCGCGCCCCATTGGCTGGATCTCGACCTGCGACGCTGCGGGCCGACTGAATCTGGCGCCCTACAGCTTTTTCAACGCCTTCAACTACGTGCCACCCATCGTCGGATTCGCCAGCATCGGACGCAAGGACACGCTGCGCAATATCGAAGAAACGGGCGAGTTCGTCTGGAATCTGGCCACCCGGGATCTGGCGGAGGCCATGAACCTGAGCTGTGCCGCCGTGGCGCCCGAGGTCAGCGAATTCGACCTCACGGGCCTCACGCCCCGGCCATCCCTCAGCGTGCGCCCACCGCGCGTGCAGGAAAGCCCTGTCTGCTTCGAGTGCCGCCGCACACAGATCCTGCAGCTCGAAGGCGCGGATGGGCGGGCGGTACCCACCTGGCTGGTGCTCGGCGAGGTGGTGCAGGTACACATCGCCCGGCATCTGCTCAAGGACGGCGTGTACGACACCGCCGGTGCGGGCCACATCCTGCGTGCGGGGGGACCAGCGGACTACTTTTCCATCGAGCCGGAGCAGTTGTTCCGCATGGCGCGCCCCGGCTGATCGGCTGTGGGGCCTTTGCCCCCTGGCTCCCCAAGTCTCGGCTTCACGGGCACACTCAAGGCCTGGATCACCAACACACCATCCATGCTGAACTTCCTGATGTTTGCAGCCGGTCTGGTCGCCTTGATCGTGGGCGCCAACCTGCTGGTGCGCGGCGCCTCGCGGCTGGCGCTGTCCTTTGGCATTTCGCCGCTGGTAGTCGGGCTGACCATCGTGGCCTTTGGCACCAGCGCACCGGAGATGGCCGTGTCCGCCGGGGCTGTGATCAACGGGCAGACAGGCCTGGCCATGGGCAATGTGGTGGGCAGCAACATTTTCAACGTGCTGTTCATCCTGGGCCTGAGTGCGCTGATCGCCCCGCTGGTGGTGCATGTGCAGCTCATCCGCCAAGAGGTGCCGATCATGATCGGCGCATCGGTTCTGGTGCTGTTGCTGTCGCTGGACGGAACACTGGGCCTGTTCGACGGCCTCCTGCTTTTTGGTCTGGTGCTGGCGTACGCGGCCTTTCTGGTGGTGCAGTCGCGGCGCGAAACGCGCCAGACCCAGGCCGAATACGAGGCCGAGATCCATCCCGCTGCCTCCGGTGCCTGGGACGCCCGCCTGCCGGTGCAGCTGGCACTGATTGCCGCGGGCCTGGGCCTGCTGGTACTGGGCTCCGAATGGCTGGTGACGGCCGCCGTGGCCTTCGCCCAAGCGTTGGGCGTGAGCGACCTGGTCATCGGGCTGACCATTGTGGCCGCAGGCACTTCCATGCCCGAAGTGGCCACCTCGGTCACCGCAGCGCTCAAGGGCGAGCGCGACATTGCCGTGGGCAATGTGGTGGGCAGCAATACCTTCAACCTGCTGGGGTGCCTGGGGCTGTCGAGTTCGCTGGCGGCACTGGTGCCGGGGGGAGCCGGACTGCCCGTGGCACCTTCGGTACTGGCCTTTGACATCTGGGTCATGCTGGCCGTGGCACTGGCCTGCCTGCCCATCTTCCTCTCGGGCCGCGAGATTGCGCGCTGGGAGGGTGGCGTGTTTCTGGGCTACTACATCGCCTATGTGGCCTACCTGATTCTTGCCGCGCAACAGCACGACGCGCTGGGCCCGTTTTCGTCGGTGATGCTGGGCTTTGTCATCCCTCTCACGGTGGTCACACTGGTGGTGTCCGTGATCCGCCATCGCCCGGCTTCATAGACACGCGGCTGTCGCCATGGCGCTGCAGCGGGGCACACAGTCCTGCAGCGGGCTCCCGGGCCCACTGCTCCAGCCAGGCCCACACCTGCTGGATGCCATCACGCCCTGGTGCCTGCAGGCCGTGGTCGGCGCCAGGCAGCGCCCGTGCGCAGTAGGGGGCCGCCCTGCCCTTGGCCTGGCGGGCAAAACGTTCGTAGGCCTGCGCGGGCACCAGGGCATCCTCGGTGCCCCAGACCTGCAGCAACGGCCAGGGGCTGGCCAGCAGCGGCGCCTGCACAGGCCAGTGCCAGAGGTCGCGCCAGTAGCGCAGGCTGCGGCCCTGGTGCAGGCTGGCATCGGGTGCGTCACTGGCCTGGGCCTGCGCCAGCCCTTCCAAGGCGGCCTGCGCACCCAGGCGTTGCGCCTGCAGCGTGAGCGCTTCGCGCGGGTCCAGCCCACTGGCCCCCAGCAATACCAGCCCCGCCAGACGCGGCACCTGCGGGACCAGGTGGGGCAGCAACTCTGCACCTTCAGACACTCCCACCAGCACGGTAGGCAGCGTATCCTGCACTACGCCAGCGTGCCAGGCCTGCAAGGCGGCCTGTGCGTGGGCGCGCCAGGCCGCATGCGCATCGGTCTGCACAAAGGCCGGCGGGCATTGGCCGGGGGCGGTACGGTCCATGGGGTGGACACCCGGCTTGTGCAGCACCAGCACCTGGGCGTGCAGCAGCCCGGCAAAGTAGCGGTCGGCAAAAGGCCCCAGGCCCGCACAGCCCGAGCCGGGCACCACCACCACGCGGTAGCGCAGCGGCGGTGCCCGCGCGGGGCGCTCCAGCGCCTGCAGGGTGACACCGCCCTGCCCCGGCAAAGGCCGCAGAATGAAATCGCTGGCAGACGCCTGCGGCGACGGATGCTCCGCCTTGCCCAGCGTTGCCGGTCCGCAGGCACACAACAGGCCCGCACCCAGCAAAAAGGCCAGCACACGGCTGGCCTGCAGGGCAATGGGCCAGTGCCGCGAAGGCCCCTGGCGCACTGGTGCCATGGTCAACGCAGGATGATGACCTGCTCTTGCGGCTGCGGCGCCACCGGCTGGGGCTGCGGATAGGGCTGCCCCCCCTGCATGGGCGGCGGCTCGGGGCGCACGCCGCGCGAGAGGTTGGCGTCGGTGTAGCCCAGTTGCTGGGTGAGCTGCTGGTACACGTCCTGTGCCAGGCTCACCGAGGTTTCCTTCATCACCTTGGCGCGGTTGGGCGGGGCGATGTCGCCACGCACCGAGAGGATCTTGGTGTCGTTGCCCGCGCCCTGGGCCGAGAAGGCGGCCTTGATCTCGTAGGTCTTGGTGTTGATGAGCGAGAAGTCGGCCAGCAACTGCAGGCCGTACTGGCGCGTGGCGCTGGTGGTGCCCTGCAGCGGCGAGAGTGCGTCGGTGAAGTCGATGCTGGAGATCACGCCAAAGAGCACATAGTCAGCGCCCTTGAACTCACCCTTCTGGATGCGCGTGATGATGGCCTTCACATCGGGCTGGCGCACAGGTTGGGCCATCTTGCCGCCCTGCACCTGGTTGAGCACCTGCTCGGCCTTGCTGGGCTGGGGCGCACCGCCGTCAAAACCACGCCCCTGCACCAGCTTGAAGTACGTGCCCTGCAGCAGGGCACCCTTGATGTCGTTGGTGTAGCCGTGCAGTTCGCGCTGCTCGATGTAGCTGTAGCGCCCGGCCACGAAGGTGCCGCTGGCCTGCTCCGACGCCTGCATGGACTGCTGGCCCGAGTGCGAGCCCGAGCCACCATAGGGGCCGTGGCTGTAGCCGCCGCTGTGGCTGCCCTGCGCGCTCATCTGGCTGCTGCGTTGGTACTGGCCCGCCATGAAGTACTCGGACACGCGTTCCGAATACGCCAGGTCGGTCACGGCGATGCGGGGCGCCGCGCCACCCTGCTGGGCGTGCGCTGGCAGGCCCCAAGTGAAGGCCGTGGCAGCCAGCACGGACAGGGCCGCGGTGAGGGTGGTTCTGCGTTGCATGGTGTGGTCCTTCGGTCAGCGGCTGCTGGTTTTGCGGATTTCTTTTTCGTCCTGCCATTCGATGGTGCCTTCCTGCACGTCGAACAGCTTGAGCGTGAACTTGTAGAACACATCCTTGGTGCTGGCGCTTTGCTTGACGATGCTGGTGAGCTCGCCCTCCAGGCTGTACTTGGCCGCCGTCATCTGGCCCACCTTGGCGGTGGTGTTCTGCTTGTACAGGCCGCTCTGGTTCTGGCGCTGCAACTCATCGACCCCGGCCTGCATCTCGTTGATGGAGCGGGTGAAGCGCACCTTGCCCGACTTGACCAGCGTGGTCTGGATGGAGTTCATCACGTTGGTGGTGTCGATGTACTCGCTGGTCTTGTTCTTGACGGTGGAGATGGTCACCGTGGGGCGGCCCTGGAAAATGCCGGTTTCCAGCAGGCTGCCGGTCATCTTCTCGGCAATCATCTGCAGGTCGGTGGAGCCGAATTCGTTGGTCACCAGCTCCACGCCCTTGGCATCACCGTAGTTGACCTGGCGATCGAAGCGGATCACGGGGGACGAGAGGTTCTGGCAACCAGCCAGGGTGAGCGTGCCAGCGGCCAGGGCCAGCAGCAGGGCTTTGCGTTTCAAGTGGGTCATGGTGTGGTTCCTCCAGAGAGGCGGCTCAGCGCCGCTCGACATTCATTTCAATGCGGAAATCCGTGGCAGCACTGTGCGGCGCCACGCTCTTGATGGTCTGCTGGCCCAGGCCCAGCACACCCAGTTGCTTCCAGGACTCGCCATCGCCGACCTGGTTGCCGACCTGGTCCAGCCACTTGAAGCGGTAGAACACGGTGCGGTCGCCGCGCGCCATGTTGGCCAGGTCCGCCTGCACCACGAGCACGTCGTTCTTGCGCACGATGCGGATCTCGCGCACGGCGATGTCATTGGCTTCGCCGCGCAGCGCCACCTTGGAGGCCACGGCGATGGGCGTTGCGGGGTCGTGCTGCTGCGCCTGGGCGCCCCCCGCGAGGGCAAAGGCGGCCATGCAGAGCACGGCCAGGGTTTTGCGATGGGTCATAGGGTGATCCTTCGATATGGGTGAGGGTGTTACTGCACCGCAGGCTTGGGGGCCGCAGCCTTGGGCGCCACCGGCTTGCTGGTGGTGCGCGTGCTGCGGGTGGTGGTCTTGGTGCGGGTTTCGGTGACTGCAGCGGCAGCGGGTTGCGGCTCTGGGGCAGCGGCCACGGCAGGCAATTGGCCCAGGCTGGCCACTTTGCCGGTGATCACGCTGTTGTGATAAATGCGCAGCGGCACCAGGGCGTACTGGCCATCGATGCGGATCGGCTCTTCAAGCATGCGGCCATTGATGCTGATGCGGTGCTCCCCCGGCGGCAGGTAGCCACGGGCCACGTACACACGCCCAGGCAACATGCGCCACATGCGGTCATCGGCCTGCTCGGTGGCCACGGTGGCGGCAGCCGCAATCAGGCCGCCCAACAGTCCACCGCGCTTTTGCATTTCGTTCTGCAGCACACCCTTGGCAACGGCGCGCGTCATGCCGCGCAGCACCATGCCGGGCATCTCGTCCTTGAGGGCGCGGCGGGCCATCACGTTCACATCCACCACCTTCTCCAGCTTGAAGTCATAGCCCGCAGCCGACAGGTTGCTGAGCAGGGGGTCGTTGGAAGGCTCGATGACCGGGTAGGACACGCTCACTGCCACCACGCCGCTGCCCGTGGGCACCGGCAGGGTGAAGGCCTTGGGCTTGCGCGCCGGGGCATCCCCCGCCTCGACGAGGAACAGCACGTCGGTCATGCGCTGGCGGCGCTTCCAGGTAAAGCTGGTGCGGGTATCGAGACCGCGCAGGCCTTCTTCAAGCACGCCGGTGTTGGGCTTGAGCTCGATGGCCTTGCGGTAGCCAGGCGCAGCCAGGCCCGATTCGCCCAGCACCTCGTACAGGAAACCAGCCAGGTAGTGCGACAGCGCGTTGGAGTAGCCGTTCTTCAGCTCCAGCACCTCGGGGTCGTTGAGCGTCTCGACGGGGTAGCCGTTGATCTCCTTGCTGCCCGAGGTGGCGCCCTTGGACTTGGCTTCCTCCTCGGCGGCCACCGTTTCCTTGGCGCGGAACTCGGCAATCACGGCCTCGCGCTCGTGGGTGCGCTTGACGTCCACACGGGCGTTCTCGAAGTCGCCCTGGGCAATGCGGTTGAGTGCCAGGCGTGTGGTGAGCCAGACCTTCTCATAGTCCTGCCCCTCATAGACCTTCAGGCGCTCGCTCACCAGCGCTGCGCCCACGGTGCCCAGCAGCTTTTGCGGGTTGGTCTTGGCGGTTTCTTCCCATTCCTTGACCTTGGTGTCGGCCAGCAGGAAGGCGCTGGTGCTGTCGTCGTAACGGCGGTCCATGCGCAGCAGCTCGCCACGCTCCATGTTGTAGAGCAGCGCGGCCTTCTCTTCCGGCGTGGTGGCCGAAGCTTCGAGCTTGGCCAGGGCCGCAGGAATGCCCGCGCTCTGCCCGGCGGTCTGCATGTCGGTGGCGAGCTTGTCGTGGCTGGCCATGTTGGCGCAGCCCGTCAGGGCTGCCGTCACCAGCAGGGCGCCCCACAGGCGCGGTGTGGAAGAAAGGGGCCAGAATTTCATGCTTGTCCTTGCTTTGGGTGGTCACTCCCCTCGGGGCTCCTGGCGCGTGCATGCACCAGGCAAGGAACACCTTGGCGCTGCCTGCCCTCCCGCAGGGATACGGCGCCATGTACGGCCATGCTCCTTGGGCTTCCCCTCCATGGGTTTCTTTGTGTGGATAGCCGACAGCAAATGTAGCAAAGGCAAGCCTTTGTTTCTGAGCCTGCCACCGCAGCGCAACATGGTTTGTGTAAGAAGCTGTGTGCACGCATGGTGTCAATCTGCCTTCTCAGGCATGCGGTACATCCACACCACACCCCCACCGGGCAGGCGCAACTGGGCCTGGGGCAGCAGGCCGGGCGCGGCGAATTCCAGGCTCACCAACCAGGCGCCCGGTGCCAGTTCGGCCAAGGCCTTGCCTGCGGCACGGGGCATGGTTTCGGGCCGCTGAAACAGGTACACCAGCGCATAGCCCGACCAGTCGCTCTCCCACATGTCAGCGCGACGCACGCGCGCCCAGGGACAGCGCAACCCGCACAGCAGGCGCAGCGGCCAGCTCCACTCCACGCCCTCCAACTGCGCTTGCGGATAGGCACGGCGCAGCGCCATCAGCCCGTCGCCCAGACCACATCCGGCGTCGAGCACACGCGCACCGGGCGCCAGAGGAATCTGCCCGGCCAGGCCCTGCAGCGCGGCATGCGGCGTGGGGAACACGGGTGCATCGCGCCAGGCATTGAGCGGATAGACGGCCAACAACAGCAACAACGGCACCAGCCAGGCCCACGCGGGGATGCTGGCCCAGCCTGTCAGCGCCAGGGCCAGCGGAAAGCCCGCCGCAATCAGCCCGCGACGCCACCAATTGCTGCCCAGCACGCTGGCCACCGCCGCCAACGCACAGGCCAGCACCAAGGCCCACACCGGCGCGATGACACGCTGCAGGCTGGCGAACAGCAGCCAGGCGCTCCCCCACGTCAACAAGGCGGGCAGGGGCCAGGGAATACGAGAAATCCAGTTCATCGCCTTATCGGTCCAGCGCGGATCCGCGCACAGCCCACGGCCCCAGGGTTGGCACGGCCCAGGCCAGCAGCCACCGCGCAAGGGCCGCCCCGCCGCGCTGGTGGCGTCCCCCTTCCCCGCATCGCGCAGCGAGGCGAGAGAGAAGGGGGAAGGCGCGCAGCGCCACAGGGGTTTGCTGCTTCATTCTTCAGCGGCCAAAGACGCCCCGCAGCACATTGATGGGGTTCACAGGGTTGGCAGGTTGCGCTCCCGCGCCACCCTCCTCGCGCTCGGCTGGCTCCGCCATGTCGCTGCGATCCACGCCATGCATGGCACCACCGCCCTGCTCCTCACCCAGCATGGCCATGGTGTGCGCCTTGACGCGCACGCGCACGGACCACTCCGGCTCCCAGGGCGCCTTGGGATCGGCCGGGCGCGGCGGGTGCACGATGTGGCTCTCGCCGCCGTAGGCCATCATGCGCAGCATGGGGGTGGATTCGCGGCCGGCGCCAGCGGCGAAGATGCCCTTCGGGATGGCGCACTGCGTGGCATCGGCCGGCAGCAGCACGCGTTCTTTCACCCAACGGTCGATGGTGGCGTTGGGCAGGTAGTCGAACAGGCCCATGCCGGTGTCGGGCGTCTCGGCGCTGGACCACATCACCATGTCGTCGCCGTTCTGCGACATCGCATGCAGGTAGTAGGCGCGCGCGTTGCGCACCGGCTGCCAATTCGTGCCCATGCTGTCCTGCGGCTTGCCGCTGGTGCGCAGGGCGATGGCGGGCATGAGGTCCTGCGCGCTGCCCAGCGTGAACTTCATCGAGGCGGGCACGCCCTCGCCCCGGATCTGGTGCTCGCCCACGAGCGAGCTGTCGCGCGAGAGCTGCACCTGGTTGCGCTCGTTCGGGTACAGCGCGTGCGAAGGGCCGACGCGCGCCCCCCGGTCGGGCACGGCGCGGCCCGCAAAGGCCACGGCAAAGTCGCTGGGCTTGGCGCGCGCCAGGTCGATCACGCGCGGTTGGCCCGCACGCACCTCGCTACCGCAACCCCAATAGATCAGGATGCGGCCCTTGGGCTTGTGCTGTTCGTATTCCTGCGGCACCTCACCGGGTTCCGACGGCGACGTAGGCTGGGCCTTGGGCGGCAGCAGCGGCAGGCTCTCGCCCATGCGCATGCCCGCAGGGATGGCCTGGCTGGCTTCCACGCCCGGGCGCAGGCTGTTGTGCAGGGCGATGTCGATCACGCGCGGCGGCATGATGCCCATGGTGCGCGCCATGCCGTAATGCGTGTTGCCGCCCGCTCCCGCCGCACGGCCGCCGCCCATCATGCCCATGAGCCCACCGCCCATGGGCATGTCCATCTCGGGCATGCCGGCCATGCTGCCGGTGGACAGGTCGATCCACAACTGCGTCTTGGGGGCCTTGGCGGTCTGGGCCTGGACGGCAAGGCCCAGCAGACACAGGCCGGCGGCCAGCACGGTGGGACGGACGAAAGCGCGGAGGGGGGTCATGGCAGCTCCAGTGCGAGAAATCAAAACACCCGCGCGAGACAGCGCCCCATGGAGGCCGCTCAGGCAGGTATGAGCTGCTCAGTGTAGGCCTGCGCCGACATTTTTTAACCCTGGATGCCACACGCCGCCGCGCCGGGCGTGCGCAATGTCACGCGCGGCGTGGCCGCCGCGCTACGGACACTCAGTGCCCGCGCAAGCGCTCAATCAGCCCGTTGAGCGCGTCGAGCGAGCCGAACTGGATGGCCAGCTCGCCCACGTCCTCCAAGCGGCCGGCGCGCTTGACGCGCTTCTTCACGCGCACTTCCACCTCAGCCATGAGCAGGTCGGACAACTCCTCTTCCACGCGCTTGATGTCGCGCGACTTTTCCTTCTTGGGCTTTTGCGGCACGAGGCTGAACTCGGCGCCGATCTTCTTGACCAGCGCTTCGGCCTCGCGCACCGAGAGCTTCTTGGCCGCGATCTGGTTGCCCGCCGTGATCTGCGCCGCGCGGTCGAGCGCCAGCAGCGCGCGCGCATGACCCATATCGATGTCGCCCGCCATCAGCATGGTCTGCACCGGCTCGGCCAGGTTCAAGAGGCGCAGCAGGTTGCTGGCCGCACTGCGCGAGCGGCCCACGGCCTGCGCGGCCTGCTCGTGCGTGAGGCCGAACTCGCGCACCAGGCGCTGCAGGCCCTGCGCTTCTTCCAGCGGGTTGAGGTCTTCGCGCTGGATGTTCTCGATGAGGGCCATGGCGGCGGCGGCCTCGTTGGGCACCTCGCGCACCAGCACCGGCACCACTTCCAGCCCCGCGAGCCGCGCGGCACGAAAACGGCGCTCACCGGCAATGATTTCGTACTTGCCCGCGTGGGCACCCTCGACCAGGCGGCGCACCAGGATGGGCTGCATGATGCCCTGGGCCTTGATGCTCTCGGCCAGCTCGTACAGCGCGCCCTCGTCCATGCGCGTGCGCGGCTGGTACATGCCGGGCACCATGTCGTCCAGGCGCAGGCTGCTGGGCAACCCCGCATCGGCGGCCTGCGCCTGCTCTGCCGCTTCGGCCACTTTGGGGCCCAGCAGCGCTTCCAGTCCTCGGCCGAGGCCCTTGGGTTTTTTGGTGACCATGTTGTTGTTCAGTCTTTCAAGAGGGATTGCAGCAGTTCCATGCCTTCGGCCCAGTCGCCCAGGCCAGATTCCGCATTGATGTGCCCACGCTCGCCCGCGTCGATGAAGCGTGCTCCCCAGTCGCTGGCCAAGGCCTGAGCGCGCTCGAAGCGGCAGTAGGGGTCGTTGCGGCTGGCCACCAGCACGGCGGGGAAAGGCAGGCGCTGGCGCGCGATGGGTGCCCAGCCGGGAATCCAGGCGGCGACGTCGGCCTGCTCCACATCGCCCGGAGCCACCAGCAAGGCGCCGCGCACCTTGGCCGTGTGGCGCGAATGCACCGCCCACCAGGCGGTGAGGATGCAGCCCAGGCTGTGGGCGGCCAGCACCACGGGTGCGGGGCTGTCGGCCACCACTTCGTCCAGGCGCGCGGACCAGTCGCCGCGCAGTGGACGCATCCAGTCGTGTTGCTCCACGCGCTGGTAGCCGTGCAGGCGCTCCCACTCGGTCTGCCAGTGGCCGGGGCCGGAGTTCTGCCAGCCGGGCAGCAACAATACCTGGGGGGTTTGCATGCTATGAATTCAATAGCTGTTGGCGCTTGTCCATCAAGCGCCAGAGGCCGATTTGGCTTGAGCCTTGGGCGCCCCCATGCGCTGCACGCGGGCCACCATTTCCTGGGCGAACTCCACGAAGGCCTGGCTGCCCTTGGCCGATGGGTCGAACACCACGCCGGGCAGGCCGTAGCTGGGCGCTTCGGCCAGGCGCACGTTGCGCGGGATCACGGTATCGAACACCTTGTCGCCGAAGTGGTCCTTGAGCTGCTCGCTCACCTGCTGCTGCAGCGTGATGCGCGGGTCGAACATCACGCGCAGCAGGCCGATGATCTGCAGATCGGCATTGAGGTTGGCATGCACCTGCTTGATGGTGTTGACCAGGTCGGTCAGCCCTTCGAGCGCAAAGTACTCGCACTGCATGGGCACGATCACGCCGTGCGCGCTGCACAGGCCGTTGAGCGTGAGCATGCTCAGGGACGGTGGGCAGTCGATGAGCACAAAGTCAAAGTCGCCGTCGGCCTGCGCCAGCGCCGCCTTGAGGCGCTTGTCACGCTGCTCCAGCGCCACCAGTTCCACCTCGGCACCGGCCAGTTCACGGTTGGCGCCCAGCACCCAGTAGCCGCACTTGTCCGACAGCACGGCCGCCTCTTTCACCGAGGCGGATTCGAGCAGCACGTCGTACACCGACAGTTCCAGGGCGCGCTTGTCCACCCCCGAGCCCATGGTGGCATTGCCCTGCGGGTCCAGATCCACCATCAGCACGCGCTGGCCGATCTTGGCCAGCCCGGCGGCCAGATTGACCGTGGTGGTGGTCTTGCCGACGCCACCCTTCTGGTTGGCCACACAAAAGATCTTCGCCATGGGAGAGTTGCCTTATTTGGAAATTGCCAGCTTGACGCCAAAACCGATGAGGAACACACCCGCCAGCTTCTCCAGCACACGGGCAATGGTGGGGTTGGCGCGCATGCGCTCGGCCAAGTGGTGCGTAAGCAGCACCACGACCAGGCCGTACAGGAAGGTGAGCAGCGCAATGGTGGCTGCCATCACACCAAAGGTCAGCATCCCCTGGTGGCGCGCAGGGTCCACAAACAGCGGGAAGAACGCCATGTAGAACACGATGGCCTTGGGGTTGAGCACGGTGATGAACGCGGCCTGCTTGAAGTAATGGCGCGGCTCGATGTGCAGCACGGGCGCAGCACCGGGCTTGGCCGTGAGCATCTTGAAGCCCAGCCAGGCCAGGTAGGCAGCACCCAGCCACTGCACCGCATGGAATGCCGCCGGGTACGCCACCAGCAAGGCCGCCACCCCTGCCACCGCTGCCCACATCAGCACCTGGTCGCCCGCGATCACGCCCAGCGTGGCCCCCAGACCGCCGCGCACCCCGCCCTTGCTGGTGGAGGTGATGAGCGCCAGATTGCCCGGCCCGGGAATGGCCAGGAACAACACGATGGCGGCCACGAAGGCGCCGTAGTCTGCAATACCGAACATGTGGGTTCCTCTGGTGGGAAGCTGGATAGGCCCACAGCGCAGTGTGCGGACCGGGGCCCAAGTTTACGCGACCACCCCGCCCTGGCCTGCAGTTCTTTGGGATGACGGACGCATCCAGACAATGCAGCGCTCGGCATCCAGCCCTGGCACCTGGAGCTGTTCCACGTGAAACACTTGCACATCGGCGGGCAAGGCTGCCAGTTCATCCTGGGGCTGCTTGCCCTTCATGGCCAGCCACACGCCCTGCGGGGCCAGCGCGCTGCGCGACCAGGCGGTGAAGTCCTGCAGCGACGCAAACGCGCGGCAGCTCACCACGTCATACGGCCCCACCAGACTTTCGACCCGCGCATGGATGCCGTGCAGGTTGGGCAAACGCAGTGTGGCCGCAGCCTGCTGGATGAAAGCCGCCTTCTTGGCCACGGTGTCCACGCAGCTCACGTCCACCCCAGGGCAACAGATGGCAAACACCACGCCGGGCAAGCCGCCGCCCGACCCCACGTCGAGCAAGCGCACCGGCGCCGCCAACCCGGCCTGCGCGATATGGCGGCGCAGTGGGAGCACGGCGGCCAGGCTGTCGAGCAGGTGGTGCGTGAGCATCTCCTGCGGATCGCGCACGGCCGTGAGGTTATAGACCTTGTTCCACTTTTGCAGCAGCGCCAAAAATTCCAAGAGCTGTGCGAGCTGCACATCACCGAGCTCCAGCGCCAATGCCTGGGCGCCGGCGCGCAAGCGCTCCGTCAGCACATCGCTCATGCGGGCACCTCGCCATCGGCGCGGGCAAAGCCCTGAGAACCGCCCTTCTTCAGGTGCACCATCAACAGCGAAATCGCTGCGGGCGTCACACCCGAAATACGCGACGCTTGGCCCAGGGTTTCGGGCCGGTGCTTTTGCAGCTTCTGCCGTACTTCGATGGACAGTGCCGTGACCTGCAGGTAATCCAGGTCGTCCGGCAGGCGCAGCTTTTCCAGATGTGCGGCGCGCTGCACCTCATCCTTCTGGCGGTCGATGTAACCTGCGTACTTGGCAGCGATCTCCACTTGCTCGACCACCGGGCCGCTCAGATCGCCCAGCGTTTCACGTGAAACATCGCCCGTGGCGTACTTGCCGCCATTCAGCGACATGAGCTGCTCGTAGCTGACGCCAGGGCGGCGCAGCAGATCGAACAGGTGGTACTCATGCTCAATGGCCTTGCCCAGCACGCGCTCGGCCTCGGCGGCGTTGAGGATGCGCGGGTTCACCCAGGTGGCCTTCAGGCGCTCGGTCTCGCGCGCCACGGCATCGCGCTTGCGGCAGAAGGCATCCCAGCGCGCATCATCCACCAGCCCCATGCGGCGCCCCGCTTCGGTCAGGCGCATGTCGGCGTTGTCCTCGCGCAGTTGCAGGCGGAACTCAGCCCGGCTGGTGAACATGCGGTAGGGCTCGGTCACACCCTTGGTGATGAGGTCGTCCACCAGCACACCCAGGTAGGCCTCGTCGCGAGCGGGCAGCCAGGCGGCTTCGCCCCGGCATTGCAGCGCAGCGTTGATGCCTGCGAACAGGCCTTGCGCTGCGGCCTCCTCATAGCCCGTGGTGCCGTTGATCTGCCCGGCGAAGAACAGGCCCTGGATCTGGCGCGTCTCGAAACTGCTCTTGAGCGAGCGCGGGTCGAAGTAGTCGTATTCGATGGCATAGCCTGGGCGCAGGATGTGGGCATTTTCCAAGCCCTTCATGCTGCGTACCAGGGCGTACTGGATGTCGAACGGCAGACTGGTGGAAATGCCGTTGGGGTAGAACTCGTGCGTGGTCAGGCCCTCGGGCTCCAGAAAGATCTGGTGGCTGTCCTTGTCGGCAAAGCGGTTGATCTTGTCTTCCACGCTGGGGCAATAGCGCGGGCCCACGCCCTCGATCTTGCCGGCAAACATGGGGCTGCGGTCGAAGCCGCTGCGGATGATCTCGTGCGTGCGTTCGTTGGTGTGCGTGATCCAGCAGGGCATCTGGCGCGGGTGCATGGCCGCACTGCCCATGAAGCTGAACACCGGCAACGCGCCCTCATTCACGCCACCGGGCATGCCGTCGCCGGGCTGCTCCTCGCACTGGCTGAAGTCGATGCTGCGCCCGTCGATGCGCGGCGGGGTACCCGTCTTCAGGCGCCCCTGCGGCAGCTGGAGCTCCTTCAGGCGTGCCGAGAGCGACACGGCGGGCGGGTCCCCGGCCCGGCCCGCCGCGTAGTTGTTCAGGCCCACATGGATCTTGCCGTCAAGGAAGGTGCCGGCCGTGAGCACCACGGTGCGGCTGCGGAAGCGGATACCCACCTGCGTGACGGCGCCCACCACCCGGTCGCCCTCCACCATCAGATCGTCCACCGCCTGCTGGAACAGCCAGAGGTTGGGCTGGTTCTCCAGCATGCGGCGGATGGCGGCCTTGTACAGAATGCGGTCGGCCTGTGCCCGCGTGGCACGCACGGCGGGGCCCTTGCTGCTGTTGAGAATGCGGAACTGGATACCGCCCTCGTCCGTGGCCAGTGCCATGGCCCCGCCCAGCGCGTCCACCTCTTTCACCAGGTGACCCTTGCCGATGCCGCCAATGCTGGGGTTGCAGCTCATCTGCCCCAGCGTCTCGATGTTGTGCGTGAGCAGCAGCGTGCGGCTGCCCATGCGCGCGGCGGCCAGCGCCGCCTCGGTGCCGGCATGGCCGCCACCGACGACGATGACATCAAATTCCTGGGGGTACAACATCTGAGGGTGCTCCAGGGCCATCGCCATCCCGGCCGGCCCGACAATGCAGGGCTGTTTCACGTGAAACAGCGGCCGCGGGCCTGCCCAGGCCCGCGTGAACTTGTTATTGTCCCATCAAACCCTTTTGCCTGCAGCCATGTCCACACCCGACAACCTCCCTGGCCTTGGCCTAAAGTCACTCGCCATGCTGGCGGCGGCCGGCATTCACAGCCGCGCCGACCTCGAACGGATCGGATCGGTCCACGCATACCTGCAGGTCAAAGCTGCCGAACAGAGCGCCAGTCTCAATCTGCTCTGGGCAATGGAGGGGGCGCTGACAGGGCAGGACTGGCGGGTAGTGGCCCGCGAGGAGCGCACCCGCCTGCTACTGGAACTGGACGCAGCGAAGGAGGCAGCACACCGATGAGCGACGACACTGCCCTGCTCGCCCACCTCACGCGCGCTCTCGGCCCCCTGCCCCCGACCATGGCCGCGCTGTGCCAACAGGCCCAGCCCACCATGCTGGCCAAGGGCGCAGCCCTGCTTCATGAGGGCGTGCGCTGGCAACACCTCTGGTGGCTGGAGCACGGTGCCCTGCGCCTGTACTACCTGGACCGTAACGGCCAGGCAGCCAGCAAGAACTTTTACCTCGACGGGGCCATGATCTGGCCGATCACGCCCATCTTGCGCGAACAACCAGTTCATTTTTGGGTCGAGGCGCTGGAAGCCAGCCGCACCTGGTCCCTGCCCTGGGACGCCTGGTCTGCCACCACCGAAGGCTTCGCACCCTGGCAGGCACTGGAACACCGCGTGCTCGCCACCCTGTTGCAGGACAAGATGGCGCGCGAACACGCCTTCCTGCAACTCTCCGCCACCGAGCGCTACCTCGCCCTGCAGGCCGAGCACCCGGACTGGCTGGCGCGTATTCCGCTGCGCCACCTGGCATCCTGGCTGGGTATCACCGACGTGGCGCTCTCGCGCATTCGCCGCCGGCTGAACCCAGGTTAAGGCGCGGACGGCGCAGTGCCGCCACAGTACGGGCCTCCCGTCACCGGAACCCGCCATGCCCCCTCCGCCCTCTCTCCCCGACCGACTCTCGCTCGCCGCCCAGCTGCTGACCGTGCTTCTGTTGGGCCTCATGGCCGGGTTCTTCGCCACCTACAGCGCCAACGTCAACCTCGCAACGCTCGAACTCAACGGCCCGACCTACGCCCAAGTGCAGTCGGCTTTCAACCGGAACGTGCGGCACGCCGGCTTCTTCGCTTGCTTCTTCGGCCCCCCACCGCTTGGCCTGCTGGCGCTTGCTGCGGCCTGGTCTCGCAGGAAGCAGGCGTGGTGGCGGTTACTGGCGCTGACGGTGCTTATCTACGCGCTGGGCATCGTGCTGTTTACCCGGCAGGTCAACCTGCCGCTGAACCACCTGACTGAATCGTGGCCTCCGACTGCCCCACCGTCCGACTGGGCCGGTGTGCGTGACGCCTGGAACCGGGCCAACCTCTGGCGCAGCGGCCTGAGCTTGGCGCTATTCGCGGCGGGGCTTGCCGCCCTCGTGCTGCGCCTGAAAACACCAGAAACTTCCGCAAAGGCCTGACCATGAACGGCTCCCTGCTCCTGTTTTTGATGATGTCCTTAGCCACCGTGGCCACCCCCGGCCCTACCACCCTGCTGGCGCTGAACCACGGAGCGCGACATGGTGTGACCGCCGCGCTGCCGGGTGTTGTGGGCGCGATGCTGTCCGACTGCGTGCTGATCGCCGCCGTGGCCACCGGGCTGGGTGGCCTGATCGCCACCTCGGTCACCGCTTTTGAGCTACTGCGCTGGACCGGCGTGGCCTACCTGGCCTGGCTAGGCTGGCGCCTGATGCGCATGCGAGACACGTCTTGGCCAGCAACCAACGCGCCGGCAGAACCAATTCGCAAACCGCAATCAGGCGCCGTGTTCCGCAGCAGTTTCACCGTCGCGGTCACCAACCCCAAGGGCTATCTCTTTTTTTCGGCACTGCTGCCCTCGTTCATCGACCCCGCCGCACCGTTGCTACTACAGTACGCACTGCTAGCCGTGGTGTTCGCCGGCATCGACGGCGCGGTGCTGCTCGCCTATGCGATGGCGGGCACAGCCAGCGCCCGGCGCTTCAGCGGGACCCATACCCTGCACCGCATCGACCGTGCGAGTGGTCTGACCCTGCTCGCACTGGCCGGTGGCCTCGCGTTCTGGGAACGTGGCTGAAGCCTCACTGGAGTCCTGCAAGGCGCCGCTGCACACCCAGGAACCTCATCTCTCTTCACACCTGGGAATCATCGATGTGGCGCATACACGCATACGCAACCGACTAACTGTCATGACCCTTGCGGTTCACCCTGGATGATGGAAGACACTGGGGGCGTGCGGGCCAGCACGGGTAGAGGTCGGTCAATTCTTTGATGGCACTCGACCGCGATCGCTAACTTGACCCGCTGCCGACCACTCGTACCCAGGATTGCCTGCGGGCGTTGCCCAGACCCAGCCGGGTCAGGGTACGCCTGACAGCCCACATTAAAGAGAGCCGCCGGGCTTGGCTCGGCAGGCCGTTGGTCGGCGGCACCTTGGCTGGCCCGCACGCTTGTAATTGTCATTCAAGCTGCAGGAGAGCCGCAATGGATTTGACCCCGATGCACAAGCGCGTCATTGCGCTGGACGTTCACCAGGCCAAGATCACGGCCTGCGCCGTTATCGAACATGACGATGGCCGGGTAGAGGTCACCAAGCGAGACTTCGGCGCCTTCAAACGCGACCGCCGCGCCTTGGCGCAGTGGGCGCTGGAGATGGCCCCTGAGGTCGTGGTGATGGAGAGCACAGGGGTGTATTGGAAAAGCCCGTTTGCGGCGCTGGAGGCGGTGGGCCTGATCGCGTGGGTGGTCAACGCGCGGCATGTCAAGGCCGTGCCCGGTCGCAAGACCGACATGGCTGACGCGCAGTGGCTGGCCACGCTGGCGCGTGCGGGTTTGCTGCGCGCCTCGTTCATCCCGCCAGTGCAGATGCGCCAGCTTCGCCTGGTGGCACGCCAGCGTCAGAAGCTGGTGGGCATGTGCAGCGCCGAGAAGAACCGGCTGCACAAGGTGCTGGTGGATGCGGGCATCCGCATCAACGTGCTGGTGGCCGACATCCACGGTGCCAGTGCGCGTGCCATGGTCAAAGCCCTGATCGCGGGCCAGCCCATGCACGAGGTGCTCGATCACAAGGGTCGGCTGCGAGCGAGCCGACAAGAACTGTGCGAGGCCCTGAGCACCGAGCAGTTCAGCGCAGTGCACCGCTTCGTGGCCCAGGAGATCATGCAGCACATCGAACAGATCGAGCAGCGCATCGCTCGCATGGACCAGTACCTGCTCGAAGGCCTGCGGCCCTGGCAGGCGCAGCTCAGGCTGCTGCAGACCCTGCCCGGCATTGACGAGCAGGGGGCGGCCATGCTGCTGGTGGAGATTGGTGCGGACATGGGCGTGTTCGGCAGCGCTGAGCGCCTGGCCAGTTGGGTGGGCATCTGCCCAGGCAACAACGAGAGCGCGGGCAAGCGCAAAACCGGGCGCATCCGCAAGGGCAACGCCTGGGTCAGAAGGCTGCTGTGCGAGTTCGCCCAGGCTGCAGCACGAACGCGCTGCGCACTCAAGGCCAAGTTCGACGCGCTGACCATCCGAAAGGGCCACAAGAAGTCAGTGGTGGCGCTGGCCCACAAGATGCTGCGCACCATCTACGCCATGCTCAGCAACGGAAGCCACTACCAGGACAAGGAGGTCGATTACGAGGCGCTGAACGTTCAGCGCAACGCGCCGCGCTGGATCAAAATGCTGCGCAAGCACGGATTCATCGCCACGCCCGCTGCCGCCTGAGACTCGCTTGCCCGCTGACCATTCGGCCTTGGCCAGCCTCAGGTCAGGTGTCGGCACGTCCGGTGGCGGGTGTCTTCCACATTATTGATCCGGCCTCATTGAACTTGACTCAAGCCGCGTAGCGAACGGGGCCGTGCTCGAAGTATTTGCGAATTCGTTCAGGCTGGCGTTGGACGCTGCGCAAGTGCTTGGCCGCGGCCTTTACCAGTTGCAGTTTCGTTCGCGCCGGCGCCTGCTTGGTTACCGCCTGCTTGATGTCTGCATTGGCCATCTCATCCGGGTTCAACTCCGGGCTGTAGCTTGGCAGGTAGAACACTTCGATGGCCTGGGCATGCTCTGCCAGCCAGGCCTTGACCTGCTTGGCGTGATGCACCCGCAGGTTGTCCAGGATCAGGAGCACCTTCCTGGTCTGCCCCTTGATCAGTCGGCGCAGAAAGTCGATCAGGATCGTCGTGTTCAGCGCACCCTCAAAGATGCGCCAGCGCATCTGCCCCTTGTTGGTCACGGTGGAGATCACCGACAGGCCATGGCGCTTGTTGTTGACCAGCACCACCGGCGTCTGCCCCTTGGGCGCGAAGCCTCTGCCGCGCACGTCGTCGCTGCGCAGCCCGCTTTCGTCGCCCCAGTGAATCTCGGCCCCTTCAGCCTTGGCGCGTGCGGCGATGGCCGGGTAGTCCTCGTCGAGCCACTTCTTGACCGCTGCGGGTGACTGCTCGTAGGCCTTCTTCATGGGCTTTTGCGGCGTGAAACCCCAGCGCGCCAGGTATTTGCCCATGGTGCGCACCTGCAGCCGCAGCCCGAAGCGCTGTTCGATCAGCTCGGCCACTGCGGCGCGCGTCCACAGCGCATAGGGCATCTTGAGCTGATCAGGCGTCTTGTCGGCGATGAGCTTGCGCACCAGGGCTTCTTGGCTGGCGTCAAGCAGCCGTTTCTCACCCACCTTGCGGCCGCCGATGGTGTCGTGCAAGGCCTTGTTGCCAAGTGCTTCATGGCGCTTGCAGATGTTGAACACGCCCGTGCGGCTCAGGCCAGTGAGCGCAGCGATCTCGTCGTATGTGTTGCCGACTTTGCGCAGTCGGATGACCTGTACTCGACGTTCATGCAGCGCCTCTCGGCTCAGCGATCTCGTGTCAGTTGCTTGCATGAATCCAAGTTGGGGGCGGTGCAGATAAATTCAAGTACGCAAGGGCCGGATCAATAAGTTGGGCAAGGGGCGCCACGCCCGGTGGCTGCCCGTCTGGATGAACGACAAGGTGCACACCTGCCTGGAAGTGATCCAGGCGCGGCCCTTTTCTGCGCAGAAGATCGATACGATCAACAGCGTCTTCCAGGTGTTCCAGAACTACCAAAGCCTGCTGGACTACAGCGAGCGCGATGCGCTGACCGGGCTGTTCAACCGCAAGACCTTCGACGAGCAGTTTGCGCGCGCCACAGCGCACGATACCTCCGAGCCCATGGCCCTGGAACTGCCCCGCGACAGCGCGGAGCCAGGGGCCGAAGGCGCAGACAGGCAATGGCTGGCCGTGGTGGACATCGACCACTTCAAGATGGTGAACGACCGCTTCGGTCACCTCTATGGCGACGAGGTGCTCATCCTGGTCGCCAACATCCTGCGCTCGTCGTTTCGCAGCCACGATCGCATCTTCCGCTTTGGTGGCGAGGAGTTCGTGGTGCTGCTGCGCTCCACCAGTTTGGCCACGGCGCACAAGGTGTTCAACCGCTTCCGCAAGAACGTCGAGGACTACTACTTCCCTCAGGTCGGCCAGGTGACCGTGAGCGTGGGCTTTGTCTCGGCGGAAAATGGCTCTCCCGTGGAAGTGCTGGGCCGCGCCGACCAGGCCCTGTACTTTGCCAAGGAAAACGGCCGCAACCAGGTGCGCTACTACGACGACCTGGTGGCCGCTGGGCTGTTGCAGACCAAGCAGGTCAGCAACGACGACGTGGAACTGTTCTAAGAAGCTACTACCGCTCTTGCGCACCGCTCAAGGTGCCGCAAACGCCTTTTCCAGCGCCTGCAACAGGGCCTGCTGCGCCGCCTGGCGCGCGGCAGGGTCACCGCCCACATGCACACCCGCGCCGGGGCGCACGCCATTGGGCACATCGGTGCGCAGGCGCACGGGCGAAGGGCCATCGAACCCATGGTGGGCGCCTTCATAGGCCAGCACCTTCACCCAGGGCGGGCCCGCGCTTTCCAGTTGCTGGCACGGCGCGGCAGGCGTCCAGTCGTCGGCCAGCCCCACCAGCAGCAAGGTGTCGGATGCGGGCCGGTAGCCACGCTTCAGATCGGTCTCACACCCTGGGTAAAAGGCCACCGCCAGCCGGGGCCGCAGGGCAAAACCCTCGACCAGCGGGTGGGTGCGGTTGTTGGCAGCCAGCACGGTGCTGCCGCCATGGGACCAGCCCAGCAGCGCCAGGCGCGAGGCATCGACCTGCGGCTGGGCAGATAGCCATTGCAAGGCGCCCAGGGCATCCTTGCGGCGCTCGGTTTGGGTGATCCTGCGCGTGCCGATGCGCTGGGTGCACAGCTCTTTTTCGCCGCGTGCCGTCAGCGAATCCAACGCCAGCACCTGCCAGCCCTGCCCGTTGAGCAGGTCTGCGTACTCGCGTGTTTTGGCGTACGGCTCGCCACGGGCGTTGAGCATGCCGCCACAGCCGTGCAGCAGCACCACGGCCGGTGCGGGGCGCGCAGCCACCACGGGATACCACCAGGCCCGCAGGCGGGTGGCATCTTCTGCCCGGGTCGCTTGCAGGCTGTCAACCCGCACCGGCACTGGCGCCACCGGGGTTGCGGCGAGTGCCGCATGCGCCGCAACCCACAAGGCCCAGCCCAGCAGCGCCCGCAGCGCCGGGCCTTGCATCAGAGCCGCTCGCCCACCCAGCCCGCCACGGATGCCAGCGCCGCAGGCAACTTGGCCGCATCGGTGCCGCCGGCCATGGCCATGTCGGGCTTGCCGCCGCCCTTGCCGCCCACCTGGCTGGCCACAAAGTTGACCAGATCCCCGGCCTTGACCTTGGCAATGGAATCCTGGGTCACGCCAGCGGCCAGTTGCACCTTGTCGCCATCCACAGCGGCCAGCACGATGGCGGCGGTCTTCAGCTTGTCCTTGAGCTTGTCCATGGTCTCGCGCAAGGTCTTGGCATCGGCGCCCGGCAGGGCTGCGGCCAGCACCTTCAGGCCCTTGACGTCCACGGCCTGGGCCAGCAATTCGTCGCCCTGGGCCGAGGCCAGCTTGCCCTTGAGGGCGGCGACTTCCTTTTCGAGAGCGCGGGCGTTGTCCAGTGCCTGTGCGATACGGGCGTTCAGCTCGGCCACGGGCGCCTTGAGCGCGCCAGCGGCCTGGTTCACCGTGTCTTCCAGGCTTTGCAGGTAGGCCAGCGCATTCGCGCCCGTCACCGCCTCGATGCGGCGCACGCCAGCGGCCACGCCGCCTTCGGCCACCACCTTGAACAGGCCGATGTCGCCCGTGCGCTGCACGTGCGTGCCGCCACACAGCTCACGGCTGCTGCCGATGTCCAGCACGCGCACGGTCTCGCCGTACTTCTCGCCAAACAGCATCATGGCGCCGGTTTTCTGGGCGGATTCGATGTCCATCACACGCGCCTGGGTAGCCGCGTTGGCCAGGATTTCCTCGTTCACGCGACGCTCGATCTCGCGGATCTCGGCATCAGTGACGGGTGCGTTGTGCGCAAAGTCGAAGCGGGTGCGCTCGGCATTGACCAGGCTGCCCTTTTGCTGCACGTGGCTGCCCAGCACTTCGCGCAGGGCCTTGTGCATGAGGTGGGTGACCGAGTGGTTGCGCATGGTGGCGGCGCGCACCGCCGTGTTGACCTGTGCCTGCACCGTGTCACCCACGTTGAGCGTGCCTTCTTCGAGCGTGCCGTGGTGGCCAAACACGTCGGCCTTGATCTTGAGCGTGTCGCCCACCGCAAACCGGGCCGAGCCACTGGTGATGACGCCCTCGTCACCCACCTGGCCGCCGCTTTCGGCGTAGAACGGGGTCGTGTCCAGCACGACCACACCGTTTTGACCGGCTTTCAGGGCTGCAACGCTTACCCCATCTACGTAGAGCGCTACGATTTTTGCGGTTTCAGCCAGGTGCTCGTAGCCGGTGAAGCGGTTGGCGTCACCCGCATAATCCAGCGCCTTGTCCATCTTGAACTTGCCTGCGGCGCGGGCCTGGGCCTTCTGCTTGTCCATGGCGGCGGCAAAGCCGGCCTCGTCCACCGCCACGGCACGCTCGCGGCACACGTCGTTGGTCAGGTCGAGCGGGAAGCCATAGGTGTCGTGCAGCTTGAAGGCCACTTCGCCCGGCAGCACCTTGGCGCCGCCGTCCAGCGCTGCGTCCAGAATCTCCATGCCATTGGCCAGGGTCTCGTAGAAGCGCTCTTCCTCGGTCTTGAGCACCTCGGTGATGCGCTGCTGCTGTTCGCGAATGGCGGGGTAGGCATCGCCCATCAGGCGCGCCAGATCGGCCACCAGCTTGTGGAAGAACGGCGTCTTCTGGCCCAGCTTGTAGCCATGGCGGATGGCACGGCGCACGATGCGGCGCTGCACGTAGCCGCGGCCTTCGTTGCTGGGGATCACGCCGTCGCTGATCAGGAACGAGGTGGCGCGGATGTGGTCTGCAATCACCTTGAGCGAGGGGTTGGCCAGGTCGGCGGTGCCGGTCTCGCGCGCGGCGGCCTTGATCAGCGCATCGAAGATGTCGATCTCGTAGTTGCTGTGCACATGCTGCAGGATGGCGGCCAGGCGCTCCAGGCCCATGCCGGTGTCCACGCAGGGGGCGGGCAGCGGCACCACGGAGCCGTCTTCCTTCATGTCGAACTGCATGAACACGTTGTTCCAGATCTCGATGAAGCGGTCCCCGTCTTCGTCGGGGCTGCCCGGAGGGCCGCCAGGAATGTGGTCGCCGTGGTCGTAGAAGATTTCGCTGCACGGGCCGCAGGGGCCGGTGTCGGCCATCATCCAGAAGTTGTCAGACTTGTAGCGGCCGCCCTTGTTGTCGCCGATGCGGATCACACGCTCGGGCGGCAGGCCGATTTCCTTGGTCCAGATGTCGAAGGCCTCGTCGTCCTCTTCGTACACAGTGGCCAGCAGGCGCTCGGGCGGCAGCTTATAGACCTCGGTCAGCAGTTCCCAGGCCCACTTCAGCGACTCGCGCTTGAAGTAGTCGCCAAACGACCAATTGCCCAGCATCTCGAAGAAGGTGTGGTGGCGTGCGGTGTAGCCCACGTTTTCCAAGTCGTTGTGCTTGCCCCCTGCGCGCAGGCAGGCCTGCACCGAGGCAGCGCGCACATAGCTGCGCTTGTCGGTGCCCAGGAAAACGTCCTTGAACTGCACCATGCCTGAATTGGTGAACATCAGCGTGGGATCGTTGCCCGGCACCAGCGGGCTGGATGCCACCACGGTATGGCCCTTGGAGGCAAAGAAGTCCAGAAAGGTCTTGCGGATGTCGGCAACGGTGAACGGTGTTGTCATGGCGTGGTCTTGGGTGGGGAACGGCGGCGCTCTGGCCTGGGGTGCAAAACCCCAGGCGAACCTTGCATTTTAGAGGGTCTGGCTGCGTAAAAAGGCGAACAAGGCCTCGTCCTGGCAATGCGCCACGTTGAAGCGCATCCATGGGCTGGGTTCGAGCTCTACGTTGAACAAATGCCCAGGGCCCAGAAGGATGTCCTGCTCGGCGGCCTTGTAGGCCAGTTCGGTGGCATTGGCGATGGCCGGATGGCGGGCCCACAGCAGCATGCCGGCCTTGGGCTCGGCACACAGGACAAAGCCCAGGTCCAGCAGCTGCGAGGCCACGCGCTGCTGGGCCACGGCCAGGCGGTCGCGCAGCGACTTGGTGTGTTTGCGCCAGCGCCCATCCAGCAAGGCACCGTAGGCCAGGCGCTCGGTGAACTCGGACGAGGTGAGGCCGGAAATCATCTTCAGCCGCCCCAGCTCCTCCAGCAGATCGGGCTGCGCGGCCAGGTAGCCCACGCGGATGTTGGGCGAAATGGTCTTGGAAAAGCTGCTGATATGGACCACGCGGCGCAACTGGTCCAGGCTGGCCAGCGTGGGCCGGGGCTCGGGGTCCAGGTCGGCGTAGATGTCGTTCTCGACCACCACGAAGTCGTACTTCTCGGCCAGTTGCAGCAAGCGGTACAGGTGGGCTACCTGCGCGGTCGAGCCCGTGGGGCTTTGCAGCCGGGGTTGGGTGAAAAAGACCTTGGGGCGATGCTCCTGTACCCGCGCCTCCAAAGCATCGAGGTCGTAGCCCTGGGGCGTGCGCGGCGCACCGACCAGACGTGCGCCCAGGAATCGCAGTGACGACAGCAGGTTGGCATAGCCCGGCTCATCCACCAGCACCGGGTCGCCAGGGCGCACCAAATGGCGCGCCACCAGGTCCATGGCCTGGCTGGAACCCAGGGTCAGCAGCACCTGCTCGGCGTTGGCCACCACCTCGTGCTCGGCCAGCAGGTCGCGCACCAGTTGGCGCAGTGGCAGGTAGCCCTTGGGCTCGCCGTAGCCGCCCAGGTCGGTGTCCTCGGCGGCCAGCGCGCGCAGGCTGCGCCGCACGCCTTCGGAAAACAGCCAGTCCCCCGGCAACCAGCCGCAACCGGGCTTGAGGCGCAGCGCGCGGTTCTCGAAAATGCGCTGCATGTACCACATGGAATCGAAGCTGAACTGCGCGCCCTGTGCCGCGGGCGCCTGGGCCGCGTCGGCACGGCGGCGCACAAAAAAGCCCGAGTGCGGGCGCGACACGAAATAGCCCTGGGCCACCAGTCGGTCGTAGGCGTCCACCACCGTATAGACGCTCACGCCGTGGGCGTGGGCAAACTGCCGGATCGAAGGCAGCTTGGCCCCGGCGCGCAAACTGCCGTCTTCGACCAACTGCCGGAAACCCTCGACCACCTGGAGAACCAGCGGCGTGGAGGACTGGGGATTCAAAGAGAACATGGGATCGCGGGCAGGACGGGTACTACCAAGGGTTTGTCTGTACAGGCAAGCTGAACAGCACAGTGCAGAGGGGAGCGCGGGCTATCTGTATATGTTAGCGGCGCGGGGCGGCTCCTACAGTGGCAACACGATTTGCAGACCAAAGGATATCCATGCACCGCGACCCCCTGCCCAGCAATGCCTCCCTCTATGCGCGCCGTGAAGCCGCTGTTCCGCGCGGCGTGGGCCATTCGCACCAGATCTTCATCGACCGCGCCGAGAACGGCGAGATCTGGGACGTTCAAGGCCAGCGCTACATCGACTTTGCCGGCGGCATTGCCGTCCTGAACACCGGCCACCGCCACCCCGCCGTGGTGCAGGCCGTGAAGGACCAGCTCGACCGCTACACGCACACCTGCTTCCAGGTGCTGGCGTACGAGCCCTACGTAGAGCTGGCCGAACGCCTGAACGCCAAGGCGCCGGGCAACTTCGCCAAGAAGACGCTGTTTCTGACCACCGGCGCCGAGGCGGTGGAAAACGCCGTGAAGATCGCACGCGCCTACACCGGCCGCTCGGGGGTGATTGCCTTTACCGGCGGTTACCACGGGCGCACGATGATGACGCTGGGCCTGACCGGCAAGGTGGCTCCGTACAAGACGGGTTTTGGCCCCTTCCCGGCCGAGATCTTCCATGCACGCTTCCCCAACGAACTGCATGGCGTGAGCGTGCAGGACGCCATCGACTCGCTCGAAGCGCTGTTCAAGAACGACGTGGAACCGAGCCGTGTGGCCGCCATCATCATCGAGCCGGTACAGGGCGAAGGCGGCTTCAACGTGGCGCCCACGGCCCTGCTGCAGCACCTGCGCGCCGTGTGCGACCAGCACGGCATCCTGCTCATCGCCGATGAAGTGCAGACCGGTGCGGGACGCACAGGCAAGTGGTTTGCCATGGAACACAGCGGCGTGGCGCCCGACATGATCACCCTGGCCAAGTCGATGGCGGGCGGCTTCCCGATCTCTGCCGTCATCGGCCGCGCCGACGTGATGGACGCCCCCAACCCCGGCGGCCTGGGCGGCACCTATGCGGGCAGCCCGCTGGCCTGCGCTGCCGCGCTGGCCGTGATGGACGTGTTCGAGAAAGAAAACCTGCTGCAGCGCGCCGAAGACGTGGGCCAGCGCCTGACGGAAGGCCTGCAGGCCCTGGCCCAGCAGCACCGCTGCGTGGCCCAGGTGCGCGGCCTGGGCGCCATGGTGGCCATGGAGCTGTGCCAGGACGGCAACCCCCACCGCCCCGACGCCGCCCTGGCCAAGGCCCTGGCCGCGCATGCCGCCCAGCGCGGCCTGATTTTGCTGACCTGTGGCACCTACGGCAACGTGGTGCGCATCCTGGTGCCGCTGACCGCCAGCGACGCGGTGATCGATGAAGGCCTGGCCATCATCGGTGCCTCGCTGCAGGCGGCACTGGCGGGCTGAGCAATGCCAGGCACAGGCAAGGGCCTAAATAATTAGGCATAAAAATGGTTTCCAGCGCAATATCCATAAGCGCTTGCAGCTATTAAATCAATAGCATATCGACCGGTGACTTCTTGCCTGCGCCGGCACCAAGGGTTTCTGTGTAGCGGCCTGGCTTGCTGCACAGTGCCCCACCGCCGCACCTGCGTCTGTATATGTCGGTGCGATGACAGTCCGCCTACAGTGGCAACCATCCCCTTTCACGAACCTACCTCTGCCCATGACCGCTAGCGAAGCCCTCGTGACCTTTCGAGGGGTGCAAAAAACCTACGACGGCACCAGCCTGGTGGTGCGTGACCTGAACCTGGACATCCAGCGCGGCGAGTTCCTGTCGCTGCTGGGGCCCTCGGGCTCGGGCAAGACCACCACGCTGATGATGCTCGCCGGTTTCGAGTCCCCGACCGCAGGCGAGATCTGCCTGAATGGCCAGCCCATCACGCGCACGCCACCGCACAAGCGCAACTTCGGCATGGTGTTCCAGAACTACGCCCTGTTCCCGCACATGACGGTGGCCGAGAACATCGCCTACCCATTGCATGTGCGCAAGCTCCCACGCGCCGAACTGGAGGCCAAGGTCAAGCGGGCGCTGGAGATGGTGCAGATGGACACCATGGGCATGCGCTACCCGGCGCAGATGTCGGGCGGGCAGCAGCAGCGCGTGGCCTTGGCGCGTGCCCTGGTGTTCGACCCCCAGCTCGTGCTGATGGACGAGCCGCTGGGCGCGCTCGACAAGCAACTGCGCGAGCACATGCAAATCGAGCTCAAGGCCCTGCACCGCCGCCTGGGCGTGACCTTTGTCTATGTCACGCACGACCAGGCCGAGGCGCTGACCATGTCCGACCGCGTGGCCGTGTTCAACGACGGACGCATCCAGCAGATCGACCGCGTGGACCGGCTTTACGAAACCCCGGTCAACCGCTTTGTGGCTAATTTTGTGGGCGACAACGCCGTGCTGCAGGCCAAGGTGCACGCCACCAACGGCGACACCTGCGACGTGGTGCTGCCCAGCGGCGAGCGGCTGCAAGGCATCAACGTCAACCGCGCCGGCGTGGGCGATGCCGTGCAGTGCAGCGTGCGTCCCGAGCGCATCGAACTGGCCGAGGCCGCGCGGCCCAACACCGTGAGCGGCACGGTGATGGACATCATCTACTTCGGCGACCACCTGCGCCTGCGCTGCAAGCTGCCCAGCGAGGCCGAGGTCATGGTCAAGCTCGCGCTGGGCCACAGCGCCGTGCCCACCCCCGGCCACCGCGTCCACCTGCATGCACCCCCGCAGCACATGCGCGTGTACCTCTGATTTCCCTTTTTGCATTCACAACCAACCAAGGAGACACCATGCAACATTTCCCCCTTCGCACCCTGGTGCTGGCCGCAGCCGCCGCGCTGGCAGGCCCGGCCCTGGCCCAGCAGGGCATCACCGTGGTGAACTTCGGCGGCGCCAACGGCGCGGCGCAGAAGAAGGCCTTTGTCGAGGCCTACGAAAAATCCACTGGCACCAAGATCACCACCGTGGAATACAACGGTGAGCAGGCCCGCATCAAGGCCATGGTCGAGGCCAAGAAGGTGACATGGGACGTGGTCGAGGTCGAGGGCCCGGACATCAGCCGCGGCTGCGATGAAGGCCTTTTCGAGCGCCTGGACTGGAGCAAGCTGGGCAGCAAGTCCGACTACCTGCCCGCCGCCGTGCATGAATGCGGCGTGGGCGCCTTCGTCTGGTCCACCGTATTGGCCTACCACGGCGACAAGCTCAAGAACGCCCCCACCGGCTGGGCCGATTTCTGGGACGTGAAGAAATTCCCCGGCAAGCGCGGCATGCGCAAGGGCGCGCGCTACAACCTCGAATTCGCGCTCATGGCCGACGGCGTGAAGGCCGCCGACGTGTACAAGGTGCTGGGCACCAAGGACGGCGCCGACCGCGCCTTCAAGAAGCTGGGCGAACTCAAGCCCCACATCCAGTGGTGGGAAGCCGGCGCCCTGCCCCCGCAGTTCCTCGTGGCGGGCGACGTGGCCATGACCACCGCCTTCAGCGGCCGCATCGACGCCGCCCAGCGCGAGGGCCAGAACCTCAAGATCACCTGGACCGGCGGCATCTACGACCTGGACTTCTGGGTCATGCCCAAGGGCGGTGCCAACAAGGAAGCGGCCATGAAGTTCATCGCCCTGGCCAGCTCGCCCGATGCCCAGGCCGAATACGCACGCCACATCTCCTACGGCCCGACCCACACCAAGGCCATGGCCAAGATCGATCCCAAGGTGCAGGCACTGCTGCCCACCTCGCCCGCCAACAGCAAGGATGCGCTGCGCTTTGACGTGGCCTTCTGGGCCGACCAGGGCGAGGCCCTGGAAAAGCGCTTCGCCGCCTGGGCCGCCCAATGATTCCATGTCTGAATCACGCGTGTCGTTGTTGCTCAGCCTTGTCGTGCCTCGGCACTGCCTGCGGCTTCGCGCCTAGACACGCGTGATTCGGACACGGAATATGCACCGCCAAACATCCACCCGCATGAAGGCACCCGCATGAGCACTGCCACCATGGCCATTCCCCAGGACCAGGACGCGCCCCCCGATCTGGGGCGCCAATTGCGCACCGCCGAGCGCAGGCGCCGCCTGCGCTCCATGGCGCTCACCCTGCCCTTGCTGGCCTTCTTGCTGGTAGTGTTCGTGGTGCCGCTGGCGGGCCTGCTGGTGCGCGCCATCGAAAACCCCGAGGTGGCCGATACGCTGGGCCACACCGGCGCGGCGCTGCAACGTTGGGACCGCCAGAGCGCCCCGCCCGACGCGGCCTATGCCGCGCTGGTGCGCGACCTCTCGGCGCTGCAGGAGACCGCGCAGGCCGGCGCCCTGGCGCGGCGCCTGAACAGCGAAATCAGCGGCGCGCGCTCGCTCATCATGGGTACCTACCGCGCGCTGCCGTTGGGTACGGGCCTGTCGGATGCCGAAGTGCGCGAGCGCATGCTGGCGCTCGACCCGCGCTGGGCCGAACTGCCCTACTGGCTGGCGATTGCCAAGAACGCCTCGCGCTGGACGCCCGACTACCTGCTCGCCGCCGTGGACCTGCAGCGCACGTCCGAGGGACGCATCACCCAGGTGCCCGCAGAAGCCGCCGCGTTCCGCGACATCCTGGTGCGCACCTTCGAGATGAGCGCCACGGTGACGCTGCTGGCCATCCTCATCGGCTACCCACTGTCCTACTGGCTCAGCACCTTGAGCGAGCGGCGCGCCAACCTGATGATGATCCTGGTGCTGGTGCCGTTCTGGACCTCGGTGCTGGTGCGCATCGCCGCCTGGATCGTGCTGCTGCAAAGCAACGGCCTGGTCAACCGCTTCCTGATCTCCATCGGCCTGACCGACACGCCCGTGCCGCTGCTGTTCAACCGGCTTGGCGTGGTGATTGCCATGGTGCATATCCTGCTTCCCTTCCTGGTGCTGCCGCTGTACAGCGTGATGAAGTCCATCCCGCCCAACTACCTGCGCGCCGCCATCTCGCTGGGCAGCACGCCGCTGGCCGCGTTCTTCCGCGTCTATGTACCGCAGACCTACCCCGGCGTGGCCGCGGGCGGCCTGCTGGTGTTCATCACCGCCATCGGCTACTACGTCACCCCGGCCCTGCTGGGCGGCCCCACCGACCAGATGCTGAGCTACTACGTGGCGCAGTACACCAACGTCGAGGTCAACTGGGGCATGGCGGCCGCGCTCGGCTCGGTGCTGCTGGTGACCACCCTGGTGCTTTATGCCGTGTACCGCAAGTTCGGCAAGGCCGAACTCAACCTAGGCTAACCCCTGCGCGGACTACCCACCATGAAAACCGCCTACTTCCCTGCGCACTACCGCCTGGCCGACAAGCTGGGCTGGCTGGCGCTGCGCGCCTTCTGCGTTGGCGTGCTGCTGTTCCTGCTGCTGCCCATCATCGTCATCGTGCCGCTGTCGTTCTCCAGTGGCTCCTTCCTGTCGTACCCTCTGCCGGGCTGGTCGCTGCAGTGGTACCAGGAACTGTTCGCCTCGGCCGAATGGGCGCGCGCCGCGCGCAACAGCTTCATCGTCGCGCCGCTGGCCACGTTGCTGGCCACGGCCCTGGGCACGCTCGCGGCCATGGGGCTGGCGCGCACGCGCTTCGTGGGCAAGGGGCTCATCAGCGGCCTGCTGATCTCGCCCATGGTGGTGCCCATCGTCGTGGTGGCCGTCAGCACCTACCTGTTCTTCGCGCGCATCGGCCTGTCGGAAACCTACCTCGGCCTGGTGCTGGTGCACGCCGCGCTGGGCGCGCCCTTCGTGGTGACCACGGTGCTGGCCACGCTGCAGGGCTTCAACCAGAACCTGGTCAAGGCCAGCCTGAGCCTGGGCGCCGGGCCGGTGCGCACTTTCTTCAAGGTCACACTGCCCGTGATTGCGCCGGGCGTGATCTCGGGCGCGCTGTTCGCCTTCGCAGCCTCGTTCGACGAGGTGGTGGTCACGCTGTTCCTCGCCGGCCCCGAGCAGGTCACGCTGCCGCGCCAGATGTTCACCGGCATCCGCGAGAACATCTCTCCCGTGATCGCCGCCGTGGCCACGCTGCTGACGCTGTTCACCACCGCGCTGATGATGACCCTCGAATGGCTGCGCGGGCGGCGCAAGTAATCCTTTGCGACACCCGCACCCTGAATTTGGCGCTACCCTTTTCACCTTTCCGACACGACCGAGCCTTGCCATGAACACCCCAAGCTCCCCGCTCTCGCTGCTCAACGACCCCAGCCTGCTCAAGACCGATGCGCTGATTGACGGCCAATGGATCACAGGCCCCAGCCGCTTCGCCGTGCACGACCCGGCTACCGGCTTGAAGCTGGCCGACGTGGCCAACCTCGGCCCCCAGGATGCCCAGGCCGCCATCGCCGCCGCCAACGCGGCCTGGCCCGCCTGGCGCTCCAAGACCGCCAAGGAGCGCTCCATCCTGCTGCGCAAGTGGTTCGATCTGCTCATGCAGCACCAGGACGACATCGGCCGCATCATGACCGCCGAGCAGGGCAAGCCCCTGCCCGAGGCCAAGGGCGAGGTCGCCTATGGCGCCAGCTTTGTCGAGTGGTTCGCCGAAGAAGCCAAGCGCGTCAATGGCGAGACGCTGCCGCAGTTTGACAACAACCGGCGCCTCTTGGTGCTCAAGCAGCCCATCGGCGTGTGCGCGGCCATCACGCCCTGGAATTTCCCGCTGGCCATGATCACGCGCAAGGTGGCCCCGGCCCTGGCCGCGGGTTGCCCGGTGGTCATCAAGCCGGCCGAGCTCACGCCGCTCACGGCTTTGGCCGCTGCCGAGTTGGCGGTGCGTGCGGGTATTCCGGCGGGGGTGCTCAATATTCTGTCGGCCGATGCTGCCAATTCGATTGCCATCGGCAAGGTGTTGTGCGCCAGCGATACGGTGCGCCACATCAGCTTTACCGGCAGCACGGAGGTGGGCCGCATTCTCATGGCGCAGTCGGCGCCTACGGTGAAGAAGATGTCGCTGGAGCTCGGTGGCAATGCGCCTTTCATCGTGTTTGACGATGCCGACATCGATTCGGCGGTGGAAGGGGCTTTTGCCAGCAAGTACCGCAATGCGGGTCAGACCTGTGTGTGTTCCAACCGCTTTTATGTGCAGGAGGGGGTGTACGACCAGTTCGTCGCCAAGTTCGCTGCCAAGGTGCAGACAGCCAAGGTGGGCAATGGCTTTGAGGAGGGGGTGAACCAGGGCCCGCTGATCGAGGAGGCGGCGCTGGAGAAGGTGCAGCGCCATGTGGACGATGCGGTGGCCAAGGGCGGCCAGGTGCTCACCGGTGGCAAGCGCCTCCAAAGCCTGGGTTCGGGCCAGTTCTACGAGCCCACGGTGGTGGCCAATGCCACGCCCGACATGCTGTGTGCGCGTGAGGAGACGTTTGGGCCGTTTGCTCCGGTGTTCAAGTTCAAGACCGAGCAGGAGGCCATTGCTGCGGCCAACAACACCGAGTTCGGGCTGGCGAGCTATTTCTACAGCCGCGATGTGGGCCGCATCTTCCGCGTCAGCGAGGCGCTGGAGTACGGCATGGTGGGCATCAATGTGGGCATCCTGGCCACCGAGCATGTGCCCTTTGGCGGTGTCAAGCAGTCCGGCCTGGGGCGCGAGGGTTCGCACCATGGCATGGATGACTATGTCGAGATCAAGTATTTGTGTTTGGGGGACATACTCAAGTAAGCAGGCGCAGGGCGCACGGGTAGAGCGGCAGCTTCCCAAGAGCTTGCTGGGGCCTGTCCGAATTTCCGTGTGTAAGGCTCATTGAACCTTCACCGATTTCGTGAAGCTGGTTGAAGATCTTACGTGCTCGATTTCGTGAACCGGTCT